>JAABUN010000476.1_pt1 | contig 103512 bp, 84 predicted proteins | sample 5559311 | NCBI WGS metagenome assembly JAABUN01 (sample SAMN10711877, study PRJNA513370) | rock metagenome | isolation source: Antarctica rocks | place: Antarctica: Victoria Land, Siegfried Peak sud | reverse complement strand
CCTGTGCCACGATGGTTACATAATCGCTGGCTGCAGTGCGCAGACCGGTAGTTTGTTTTGTTTGCATACTTTGTTTTTTAGTTTATGCAAAACAAAGCCTCTTTATTCTTGAAGAGGCTTCTAAACTACCGGAAGGTTTAGTACAACAACATTGCGGTTTTGTGCAAGTTGGGCGGGACGTTGGGACATCAGCTAAGTGCTGGCATCAGCAGCAGTTCCAGCGTGACGAACAACATTCAACAATAGAATTAACAATGAACTTAAATATATAAATTGAGCAGCGGTTATGGGCAGACGGAACGCTATTTCCCAACCTGCACAAAGCCGTACTCGTTAGGCGCCACCCTTTTTTGAAATATCAACAAACTGTAACTGACAAAGTAATAAATGATAATTGCTGAGACAAGTATAGAAATTAATTATGTTAAGCCGATGCCTAAACTAACTGAATATGTTGAAAATATTTGGATGCTTCGCAATACTTCAGACACAGAGTATGAAATAATTGTTTTGCCTGACGGAAGGCTTGACATTAGCTTTTCTTATTCTTTTAAACAGTCGTATCACGTAATGTTGATGGGTTTAGGCACAAAGCCCGAGCCCACCGTTATTCCAGCGGGCGTTGTAATATTTGCAGTTAGCTTTAAACTGTTGGCAATGGAATATTTGCTAAACCTTAAGGCGGGTTCCATATTGAATGAAGGCCAACTTTTGCCCACAGATTTTTTGGGAATAATAGAAGGTGATCTCAGCGATTTTAATGCCTTCTGCGAGAAAATTACTGCAACCATGCTCGCCTTTATTAATCCCCACATTGACAACAGAAAACAAACCCTATTTCAACTGATTTATGCTTCAAACGGAACAATGACCGTTGCCGAACTTTCTAAAAAAGCGTATTGGAGCAGCCGGCAAATCAACCGTTACTTTAATCAGCAGTTTGGCATTTCCATAAAAGAATATTGTAGTATATTGCGCTTTTGGGCTTCTTTACCGCACATCAAAAACGGTCAGCTATTTCCAGAGCTTAATTTTACAGACCAATCCCATTTCATTAAAGAAATAAAAAAGTTTTCAGGAGTAGTACCCAAAGAGCTTTCAAAAAATCAAAACGACCGATTTATACTATTATCCGTTTTGCCGAAAAGGTAGGTTTGCATCTGAAATAAAAAATTTATTCAGATTATGCAAACAAATAAAACACAGGTGCTGATTATAGGCGGCTCACTGGTCGGGCTTTCTTCAGCGATGTTTCTTGGTTTACAAGGAGTGAAAAGTATTCTTGTTGAGCGACACGCGGGCAGTTCGTCTCATCCGCGGGCTATCGGTTATACCCAAAGAACGATGGAACTTTTTGCGGCAGCCGGCATTATCTCGCAAATTCCGCAAGTGCCTGCCAACTATAGGTTACGGCGTGCCGAAGTAGAAAGTCTTGCCGGCAAATGGAAAGATGACACGCAATGGACACCCGTTAAAGAGGGACAACCACAAAAGCCTGCGATTGAATATTCGCCCTATACCGGCGCTTCCTTTGCTCAGGATAAACTGGAACCTATACTTCGTAGCAGAGCAACTGAGTTAGGCGCTGATCTAAGATATAACACCGAACTTATTAGTTTCAAACAGGATGGAGAAGGCGTTACTGCAGTAGTGCGGGAACGTAATGGAAGAGAATATACGATTACAGCCGACTATATGATTGCAGCAGATGGCAATGGTAGTAGGGTAAGGGAGCAACTGGGGATTACCCATAAAGGAATGGGCCATCTAAACACTGTGCGCAGCATACTATTTACTGCGCCTCTTCTGGAGGAATATCTGGCATCGGGCATTGCTCAATTCGAAATTAAACAGCCTGGTCTTACAGCGTTCCTCACCACCTACAATGACGGACGCTGGGTATTGATGTTTACAGATGATATAAACCGGGATGAGACTACCCAAAAAGAAGCTATTTATAAAGCCATAGGAAGAACGGATATTGACATAAAAATCATTACTACCGGACGTTGGAAGCTCGAGGCAAACATTGCAGATACTTTTTCATCAGGAAGTGTTTTTATAGCAGGAGATGCAGCACACACCTTACCGCCCACCCGCGGAGGCTTCGGGGCAAATACCGGCATCCACGATGCACACAATCTTGCCTGGAAACTGGCCGCGGTGCTGTTGGGCACCTCAACAATGCAGTTGCTCGAAACTTATAGTGCAGAGCGGCAACCGGTTGCCTGGCTGAGACACCAGCAAACATTTGCCCGTCCTGATTATGCCCGATTTGCCACAGAAGAAACCCACAACTTGCCGATCATTGATGACGCTGCTATGGAATTTGGTCAACTTTACAGGTCTGACGCAGTAATAGGTGTCGCAGAAGAACTTCCCAAAGCTTTGCCGCCTGATGAATGGCAGGGTCAGCCCGGAACACGTGCGCCGCATTTATGGATTACAAAAAATAGCAACAGAATTTCAACGTTGGATTATTTACAAAAAGGTTGGGTATTATTTGCTGAGAATGATAAATGGCAAGAGGCAGCAATTGAAGCGGGCAGACAACTCGACATACCACTCGAATATGTACAAATTGGAACGGACCTGGTTCCTGAAGATACCAACGCTTTCCTGACAGCATTTGGAATAGAAGAAACCGGTGCTACTTTAATTCGCCCGGATGGCATTATTGCATGGCGCATAGCAGACTTGCCGGAAGAACCAGCTACAGCATTAACCCATGCGCTGGCTCAGGCATCGTTTGCCGTAAAAAGTAAATAGCTTTCAGCCAACAACCTATTCATTTTCATTGCAGAATGAAAAACCGACATGCAAATCATCTACCGATTAAATCACTTGTATAATGTCTAAAACATTAGAAGAACGAATCCAGAGACTGGAAGATATTGAGGCTATTAAGGATGTTACCGCAAGATATTCTTTCAATATCAACAAAGGGTGGAATGGCAAAGAGGTTAATCCGGGTGCTTTTACTGCGATTTTTGACAATGATGCTGTTTGGGAGGCAAAAATGATGAATACGAAGGCCACAAGTCTCAAACAAATCATGAACGGACTCCTTCCGGCTACCGAAAACGTTGAGTTCTCTATGCACACTTTTACGAACCCGGTTATTGAAATTGTTGAAAATACCGCATCAGGTAACTGGCTTTTTTGGATAGCAACCAGGCATAAAAGTGAGGTTCCCAATGAAATATTTATGAGTGCCGATATTACCTATACCCGGACAATAAAAGGCTGGCTAATTAAAACCTTCAATCTTTATTATGGAATGAGACTGCTGAACCCGTAAAATTTATAATCTTTCATAGTTAACTTCGGTTGCCAAGGCGGAGGGTTTTCAATCCTCGCACCATCGGCAATACTGGTTCGTTAGCGGTCATTATACCAGCGACAGCCGTGACAACAACAGTTGGACAAATGATAAATGACCGAAAATATTTTTGAAACAACCCTAAATATAAAATAACAATGGAAATAAGCACTGAAATCTTAATTAACGCGATACCAGATAAAATATGGGCAATATTAACGGATTTCGACAAGTATCCAAGTTGGAATCCGTTTATTAAATACATTAAAAAACAGGTAGTCAGATTGAAGTACGTATAGAACCACCTGGAGCAAAAGGAATGGTTTTTAGGCCTAAAGTGCTTGCTTTTGAGGCCAATAAGGAACTGCGTTGGGTAGGACATTTGCTATTTTCAGGATTATTTGACGGTGAACATTCATTTAAAATTGTCGACAATAAAAACGGAACATCTACTTTTATTCAAAGTGAAGATTTTAAAGGCATTCTTGTTCCGTTATTTAGAAAACAATTAAACACTAACACAAAAAGAGGGTTTGAGTTGATGAATGAAAAACTGAAACAAATAGCAGAACGACTATGAAAGTTGCTGATTATTATTCAGCGGCTTTCGGTAGACAGAGGTAAGGCGGCGCATAACATTAAGAACAATAGCCGTAAGCCCCCAAAAGTAAACCCCCATTAAAAATTTTGAATGGGGGCTTGCGGTTATTGTTTGTTGACCGACGCCTTATCGGGGTGTTACCCTCTATAGTGGATTAGTAGCTGTCCGGCAAATTGGTTCGCACTGATTGACATGAGTTTTCTTAAACACTGATGTGTAGTTGAATAATTTATTGCATTCTGGATATGTCTTCCCCAACCCATCAGTGTTAGTTGATATGGTTGTTTGTTGACCATTAATTGTTTTCATTCATTGTAAAAGACGGTTGATTTTTATGGTGATGCTTTGTTGTTCAGCGTCGGTTGTTCTACGCTGCTGATATGATTCTCGAGGCTTACCGGTAGTGCTTTTGGATACACTATGGCAACCAGCACGAGTGTACCCTTATGACATTTTGGGCACAGGCTGATGTCTTTGCCGTATTGCTCCAGCATCCGCTGTGATACGGGTATGTTTATAACAGGAGGCAACGGTTGCAACTGCATGTTTTTTCTTACTACATTTAGCCGTGTTATTTTGCCATGATTCTGCAAAAAGCCATAGTGCCTTATTTTTACAAAGCCTCTTGGCAAAAAATGAAGCTCGAACCGACGTAAGAATTCAACCGTACTTAAGGACATCTTCTTTTGACGGCTGTTGTCTGTGTAATCTTTGTAGTTGAATGTGACACTGTGTTCGGTGACACTTACAATCCGGTGTTTTGTAATGGCTGTCTTGTGCGTATAACGGCCAAGGTATTCTATCACCGAAGCCACACTGCCGAAAGGACTTTTAGCCGTAGACGTTCCAGTTTTTATACCCGGCTTTTTTGATGCTTTCGTCTACATCAAGCCCTTCAGTTTTTAACTGCCCCAGGGCCAGGAGTTGTCGCAACTTTTTTAAAAAGATGCCCTTGTACACTTTTCTCATCGCAGGCACGGGGAACAAAAACTTGTCGTTGCTGCGCCTTGCCGGTATCCAGTTGTTATCTTTTATTCCGCCGCCACTTACAATACAGTGCAGGTGAGGGTGAAAGCTTAAGTCCTGCCCCCAGGTATGTAATACCGAGGTGATTCCGCAAACAGCTCCAAGGTATTGAGGGTCGGAACCAAACTGTAACAGCGTCGCCGATGCCGATTGAAACAATAATGAAAACAACTCCTTGCGATTACCTAATATTAAAGCATTGAACTCATGAGGTATGGTAAATACAACATGGTAATAGCTGGTAGCAAAAAGCTGGGCGGTAAGGTTTTCCACCCATTGTTCTTTTTTCAGGCCGCCACAGTTAGGGCAGTGCCTGTTGCCACAGCTATGGTATTGTTGGTGCAGGTGGTTACAGTCCGGGTCATTACACCGGTAATGATGCATGCCCAGGGCTGTTGTATGACACTCATGTAGTTGCTTAAAAATATGTTGACTGTAACTGTTGTACCGCTTTATGGAGGGGTGGTTAAAAATCTTTTGAAACTCACCTGCCTCTATAACCGGACTCATGACCCGGTTTGCATTACTGCATCAAATGGGGATTGGATGGCTGCCCGTTTGGTTTGTTGCAGGTGCAGGTAAACTATCGTGGTGCTCAGGTTGCTGTGACCCAGCAACTCTTTTATGGCATGGATGTCGGTACCGCCATCTAAAAGATGTGTTGCAAAACAATGACGAAGTGTATGTGCGGAATAATCTTTGCCACCAAGCCCGATTTTGGTAACATAGGTCTGCACGAAATGCTGGATGCTTCTTTCATGCATCGGCTTGCCAGCTACCTGTCCTTCGAACAAATATATCTTGGGCCGGTAAGATTTGTAATAACAGCGCAATGGTTCCAGCAAATGTTTAGGCAGCAGGGTCATCCTCTCCTTGCCACCTTTACCTTCCACTACCTTTATCTGGTATTGTGCACTCTGTATATCGCAAAGTTTCAAGTGCTTGAGTTCGTTCATCCGAAGCCCGGAACCATAAAACAGACTCACCACCATTTTATGCTTTTCATTGGTAATCACTACCAGCAATTGTTTGATTTGCTCTACACTAAAAACCTGTGGCAGTTTGTGTGACTTGCGGGGATAAAACGCTGACGGAACAATGAAAGCAGATGGATAGACATGCTTGTAATAAAAGCTGCATGATTGTGCTACCTGGTGACACTTCTCGTTGCCCACACCATGTTCTTTAATAATAAAGCAGATGTAATTGATGATATCTTGTTGCGTGATAGAAGCCGGCTGCAAATCGTAATAATGAGCAAACAAAAACCGCATCTCCTGGGCATAATTGCGGATGGTACGTGGACTGTATTGTTTTGCCAGCAGCGTATTATGTAGTTGCTTAAGGCACGCTTGAGCCTCTGATGAAAGTGTTACCTTACTGTAACCATTTTTTTTACCATGATAGTTTGATTTTTATGAAAGGACAAGGTCGTACTTTTATAATTGAGGATCCTTCACCATAGGTGTTGGTTCAACAGGCGGTTTTGTGCAAGTGGGGCGGACGAAGATATCATCTGCTATTTGCAGGCTTCGGCTATTGTCCAGCCGGACGAATAAAGACAGGCATTAAATCAATCAATGTACTTTTAGTTATAAATTTAGCGGCGGTCATCGGCGGACGGAATAATACGCCCCACCTGCCCAAAGTCGTGTCCGTTAGCGGTAATGGTAGGACCACCCTGTTCCAACAGACACACTTCATTTTTGACTACAACAAAAGGCGATTTGACTACATTTCTTTTTAGACTGTTGCTGACCTTTGTATCAACAAAAAAACAGAAAAATGAAAATAGTAGTAACAGGTTCCTTAGGGAACGTTAGCAAACCACTAACCAAAGAGTTAGTGCAAAAAGGACTTTCAGTTACAGTTATCAGCAGCAAAGACAAAAGACAAAAAGCCATTGAAGCCATTGAAGCCATTGGAGCAAAAGCAGCTATCGGCACAATGGAAGACGCTGATTTTCTAGCCGCAACTTTCAAGGGTGCAGATGTAGTTTATGTTATGGAAGTGCTTGCCCCTAACGCTTTTTTTGATCAAAATGTTGACACGATAGCTGCTATTACCAATATTGGCAATAATTATAAAAGAGTAAAACCATGAAAATTCTAGTCATCGGAGCCGGCGGCAGAACCGGCAGAGCCGTCGTCGACCAAGCCGTAGCCGCCGGTCACGAGGTCGCAGCTTTCCTTCACAAAGCAGATGAATACAACGTTACAAATGTTCGCGTCATCGAAGGCGACGCCGCTGACAGTGCCGCAATGGACGCGGCAGTTCTCGGTCAAGACGCCGTTATTGATACGATTGGCGGCAAAACACCTTACAAAGAGACGACGCTCGAATCGAGTGCCGCCAGTACGATTATCACAGCTATGCAGCGCAACGGCGTGCGCCGTCTCGTGGTCTCGTCTATGCTCGGCGTAGGAGAGAGCAAGGCTAAGGCTCCTATTTACGTGCGTCTGCTGGTTGCAACCTTTTTGCGCGGCGCGAACAAGGACAAAGCGGCGATGGAATCGGCGGTCAAATCGAGCGGTCTGGATTGGGTGATTCTTCGCCCGGCTATTCTCACCGACGATTCCGCCACGGGAAAGGTTCGCGTCTTCGATGCCGAAACGGGCGAGAAAGCTCATAAAATCACGCGCGCTGACCTTGCTTCCTTTATGATCGCCCGGATTTCTGGCAGCGAATATTTGCATCAAGCCGTGACTATCGCAAACAGTTGATGCTTACTATCGTGTTAATTTTGATGCCCTTAAATTCAATTGACCAGGAAGGTTCAAACTATGGCAATGAAAAGTATCGGCAAACCTGAAGAAATCGCCAAAACCGTCGCCTTTCTCGCCTCTGACGATTCATCGTTTATCACCGGCGTAGAGATAGACGTTTACGGCGGATGGACGCAACTTTGATTGAGTATTTTTAAATCGAAAAAAGAAAAAAATTAAGGAGAAAATATTTATGAAAATTGTAGTAACAGGTTCGTTAGGGAACATCAGCAAACCACTGACACAAGAGTTAATACAAAAAGGTCACACGGTTACGGTTATTAGCAGCAAAGCCGAAAGACAAAAAGACATTGAAGCCATTAGCGAAAGCTGCTATTGGCACAATGGAAGACGCTGATTTTCTGTCAGCAACTTTCAAAGGTGCAGATGTAGTTTATGTTATGGAAGTGCTTACCCCATAACGCTTTCTTTGACCAAAATGTTGACACGATAGCTGCTTTTACCAATATTGGCAATAAATACAAACAAGCCATTCAACAGTCGGGCGTAAAGTGTGTAGTTCATCTCAGCAGCATTGGCGCCCATATGGATAAAGGCAGTGGTCTTCTTGCTTTTCATTACAATGTAGAAAATCTTTTGAGACAATTGCCGAATGATGTTTCCATTAAATTTATGCGTCCTGTCAGTTTTTACACCAATATGTTTGCGTTTATACAAACCATAAAAACACAAGGCGCAATCGTTTCCAACTATGGTGGTGATGACAAAGAACCCTGGGTTTCGCCTTTGGACATTGCGGCTCTTATTGCCGAAGAAATTGAAAAACCTTTTGACGGCATAGAAATCCGTTACATAACAAACGATGAAGTTTCGCCAAATGAAGTGGCAAAAATTCTGGGCGAAGCTATCGAAAAACCAGATTTGAAATGGCTCGTTATTCCTGATGAACAACTGCTAAAAGGCATGATAGCCATGGGAATGAACCCGCAAACTGCCAAAGGTGCTGTGGAATTGAATGCAGCCAGACGTGGCAGTGAATTGTGTGAAGATTATCATCGCAACAAACCGACATTGGGAAGAATTAAGCTGAAAGAATTTGCAGTTGTGTATAATCAACAATAAATTATCTTAGTAACGTGGCAAACACTAAACCATATAGAATTAAGACAATCAGCGAGTTTCATCAATTACGTGGCTTGCCGAAACCCGAACACCCACTAATCAGTGTGATAAACATGGAAGCTATCACACAAGCAACTGAGAAAGACCAATTTAGTTTAGTGTTGGATTTTTATTCCATTTCTGTTAAAAGAGCATTGAATGTAAAATACAAATACGGACAGCAGGAATATGATTTTAATGAGGGTGTCATGTTTTTTATGGCACCCAATCAGGTCTTCGGAATTGAAATCGGAGAGAATGCCACAAAACCTTCAGGCTGGGTTTTGCACATTCATCCTGATTTTTTGTGGAACACCCCTTTAGCTAAAACTATAAAGAAATATGAGTACTTTGATTATTCGGTAAAGGAGGCGTTGTTTCTTTCCGAAAAAGAAGAAGCCTCAATTAGCAACATTATTCATAACATTCAGCAGGAATATCATTCTAACATTGATATATTTAGTCAGGACATTATCATTTCGCAAATTGAAACTTTGCTCAACTATGCAGAAAGGTTTTATCATCGCCAATTCATCACGCGAAAAAAAGCCAATCACCAAATTCTTGACCGTTTGGAAAAATTGCTTGCGGACTATTTCAACAGTGAAGACTTACTAAGAAAAGGGCTGCCAACGGTCCAATACATTTCAGAAACATTAAACATATCGCCCAATTATCTGCGTAGCTTACTCAAGATATTGACAGGACAAAGCACACAACAGCACATCCATGACAAGCTGATTGAAAGAGCCAAAGAAAAATTATCAACAACCGACTTATCAGTAAGTGAAATTGCTTACGAATTGGGCTTTGAACATCCGCAATCGTTCAGCAAACTGTTCAAGACAAAGACTTATCTTTCGCCTTTGGAATTTCGACGGTCGTTTAACTAACAAAACCACTACCGCTAACAAACATTTAAAAAATTTGGGCCGACGTAAGCAGTGGTTTAAATTTAGATCTTTATTGAGCGCTTGATTCGGCGGACGGAACTATGCTGAGTAATTGGAATATATTTGAGCATTAAATTATTATTGAGCTTTTGTTAGCTGGGACAACGAATATGAATTGCCCCAACTTCTTAAATGCTTACTCGTTAGCAGTAATCCTTATGGCAATACTATTAAACTTTATTCTTCCGATTTTATTCTTGATTTCCTTAGGAATAATCATTTACTCGATTACAATATATTTCAATCAACAAACAATGGATCTAAAGTATATAAAGTTAGAGCTGGTAAACTGATTATTTTACCGCTTATTTATGTAATTGGAATGCTTACATTCTTTCATATTAAGAGAAATGAAGCAAATGTCAAGACAATAAAAAAATTGTATGGACTTTACAACTATGAAATAGATTTATTAGTTAGTGGAAATAAGATGGATTTTATTTCTCAATTCACTTTAAATAAAAATCAAACTTTCAATTACTTTAATAATTATAATGCAGACACATCTTTTATGACAATAAAGGAAACTTTTTATGGAATGTGCAATGGAAAGTGAAAGATGGAAATGTAGTTTTTGTTATAATTCAAGAAGGAAAACAATTAGCATTCAGCAAAAGTGAGTAAGAATACAGCTAACGGTTCATTTAATACATTGGGGCGGACTAATCATTGAACTAAGCTGTATATATGTTTAAGAAACATTTATAGCTTACCAGCAAAGGATTGCTTGTAAATACTTGTCATAGCCTTGAAAATGTAAATTATACTACTTACTCTCCGTTTGCGGTTGTGCCCTCTTTAGTTGGAGTACTTTCAACTAAATATCCAAACAGACGCCGCTCTTTGATTATGTTAGCCACTTCGGCCGGAACGTATTCTTCCCAATCTTCTGCGCCTTGTTTTATAAGTTGCAACACTTTATCAGTTTGCACATTAAGATTATTTTTGTTGTAGTCAAGGATGTCTTCTATTTTATCATTGGCAATCAGGTAACGGTAGAGGTCTATCAGGTGCGGCGGAAGGTTGAATCGCTGGCAATTCCAAATCACTCCGTCGCGCAAAGTAGGATAAATGAACAGCTTTACCTTGCGGCTGAATAACGCAGCAAAAGATTCCAAAATGCCGCCCGGAAGGTCTTTATAATGCTCTTCAGAAAAAATATACTCTAAGTTGGGATACCCCAATACCACGCCCATCTTCAACTTGGTAATGGTTGAGAGGTAAGCCACCAGTTTGTAATACTCTTGAAAGTTAGAGATCATCACCATTTGCCCTAGCGAACCTAGAATATCCACCCGTTCGAGAAAGTCTTTTTCATCTATTTCGGCGGTCAGATCGGCGTTCCTTTCTTTTAGAGATTGCAGGGTAAGTTCCATCAGCACCACTACGTTTGTTTTATCCACATCCAGCTCTTCCAGAAATTGTTTTACGCCCGTGTTAAGCATATCTATATGCACGTTAATGACAGGACGAAAACGTCCGCGTACAACAACGATGTGCTTTTTATATAAGACTTCAGAAGGTTGCAGGTTTTTACCGTTGGGGCCAAAGACAGCTGCATTTGAAAAACCATATTTTACCAGGTGCAGGCTCATAAGGCGGTTATCCACTTTGATGAAATCAGGACCTTCAAAACGTATCATATCTATCTGTATGCGGTCTTTTGACAGGTCGTCCATCAATGAAAGCAAAAACATAAGTGAATTTCCATGATGATAAAAACAGGCATAAATAAGATTCACTCCTAATATCCCCACCGCTTGCTGCTGGAGGTTATTATCGTTATCTGATAGATTTACATGAAGCACCACATCATTATACTCACCCCCTGGCTTTAGCTGAAAACGTACACCCATCCAGCCATGTCCTGCATTTGTCTTATAATAATTGAGTGCTGAAACGGTATCTGAAAAAGCGAAGAAAGTAGTTTTTGCACTGCGTTGCTCGGCAAGGCGTTCAATCAGAAGACCATATTCCCGGTCGAGCATAGCTATTAACCTGTTCTCGCTAACGTAACGACGCTTTTGCTCCGCACCATAGATAGCATCAGAAAAGAGCATATCATAAGCCGACATGGTTTTGGCAATGGTGCCGGAGGAGGCACCCGCTTTGAAAAAGTTTGCAGCCACGTCCTGTCCGGCCCCAATTTCGGCGAAGGTGCCGTAAATTTCAGGATCAAGATTAATAGCAAGCGCTTTTTGTTTTGTCCCAATGTTACTGGTTTGATTAGCTATCATGTACGTAGTCATTTATAGGTTACTGTTGCTATACTCGTATTCTGGAAAGATACCATGAAAGTACAATTTATTTTCGCAAGTGTTCATCTGTGGCTATAGCAAACATTACGAAATTTCAATAAGTATTAGCAAGAGTTTTTAAATGACGGACATTATCTAAATATATAAACGATTCCTTCCCGATTGTATCTTGTCAACTTACCTATCGCATTACAATTAAAAGTATGATAAGCGCTTATTATTCTTTATATAGAATTGTTCGCGTGCTATTTTTAAACACTTTAAACTTTACTCCTGAATTTCTTCCTATGTTTTGTAATAAGAAACTTAGCATCAGTTTACCGCTAAAATTTGGAGGGATAAGCTTAGCTATATTAATCTTTGCATTTTTAATATTTATTAAATGTATGGTATCGGCCTGTCCCCCTTTTGCCCAGGGTAAGTCAGCATTGCGGTTTACATTATAAATGCCACCATGATAAAGAATACTTTTGATGTATTTTCCGGAATTATCTATAAAATCAAAACGATAGCCTAAAAGTGAATTATCATCAATGATATGTGGATTGCCGAAGGTTTCTGCGGTAATGCGCAGAATTGCAGGAATATTAATTATTTCAACACCAATTTGTGATATCCCTGTATCTTTTTCAGATCCCATTCCTAAACGCACTATCCATGTACTCCGGTCAAAATCTGCATAATTAAAGTTTCCCCTATCACTAAACCAATGATAAGTGCGTATGTCTTTGGCTACTACATTTGATTGTAACTCAGAAATAGTTGAGCCATCAGTAAGTTTCAAAAAAACAACTCCTTTTGCCGGCAGTGCCCCTGACCATTTTAAAGTATTGGCAGTAAACGGGATTACTTCTGTAATCTCCAGGTCATCCTTACCGTTTTCATAATAACTGGAATGTGTGGAATCTATTCTTAAAACTTCTATTTTTCCTTTAGAAAATGGAATATGATTTAATGAAACAGTAACTGATGTATCAGAATTTGCAGGGTTCCAGATAACAAGCGCTGCATTGTTTGCATCGGATGACGCCATAGCATCTGCTGAACTATCACTCACTGTAACATTATTTCGGTCAACAGGCATCATATTATAAATCTTGAAGCCATTAAAAAGCGCTTTCCTCTTTCCCGATAAATCTACCAGCCCCATCTTATCAGTACCTTTTTTATAATACCACTTCCCCTCTTTCGATAAAAGTTCAACATCCAGCCATTGTGCCCAGTAAACTTTAGTAAGCTCGGTGTAATTTAAAAACATCTTAGCATCCCGCAGGAAATCCGCTGCAGCTACGTACCGTTCCTGCGCACCTCCTTCCGCAATATCTGTATTAGGAGTAGTGGTATACGAAGCATATTCTGTCATGTAAGTTTCTACCTGGGGCCAGTTATACTTTCCTAACGCAGAACGCATAGAATCAAGTTGCCGGGGTGCATTTGCATAAGCATGGCCCGAAAGAAAATCAAGAGGCAGATTGTTTGATTTAACAAAGCTTAAAAAGTCTTTATACCAGCCGGAAAAGGCAGCTACAGGTCCGCCAACTTTAGCATTTGGGTCTCCTTCTTTTATTCCTGTTGAACCAGCTTTATACATATCAAAATAATCAGCTTTGGTACCATTAAAAAATATATGCAAGTCTGGCTCATTCCATATTTCATAATCAATTGGCTTTATACCAAGCTGCTTCCAATGCAGGGCAAAATCTTTGGATATCTTTTGCCAGGCTCTCATATCATTCGGCTTATCACGGGAATCTTTTGCGGGTTTTAACGGATCAGGATTATAACCAACCGTAAGCAAAGGGTATACATTTTGCGCCAATACTCCTTTTAGAAAACGGGCATAACCTGTTCTGTTATAGTTGAAGTCAGGAAAAGTACCTGTTATAGACGGAGCATTAAAGTCAATAGTTTTACCCCAGGCAGTTTCAAAGCGAAGAGACCGTATCTGTAATTCTTTTAATAACGGCATATCTCTTTCTAAACGGCTCATTGGAGCTAACGGCGTTTGATAAACATTAAATTTTGTTTTGATTAAGGGAGGATCAGTGTGAAGACTGAAATCTGCGGTTATCTGAATTTGTCCGGCAGCTATTTTATTTAAGCCAATACTAAAAATAACAAATAGAAAACTGATACATTTTAACATGATGCGATTTTTAAACATTGTCATAAATATATAGATACTGAAAATCTTTTCCTACACTTGCTAAATCTAGCAGTATCAAAAGGTAGGAAGGGTGAATTCGATGGCAGTGTATCCTAAGTCAGGGAGTATTTCCTTAATGCATGTAATAACAGCTATAGGCATCAAATCACAGAAAAAGAAGAGTTGGGGCCACAAAGTCAGCATAATATAACTTTTGCCAATGGAGGCAATGATACTTTGTTTGTGACATTGTATTTTGATTTTAGATAGCAGAAGCAGAAGGTAATTTAAAAGGAAAGTAGGTAGGTGGGCTGCTTATCGGTGCTTATTTTTTTTTTCGTCTTCATATGTTAGTTCATTTTCTAAATCACTGATGTCAGGCAGTGATGATTTTAGTTCTTCGGGAATGGCTTTGCTTATCTGGTAATCTGAAACACCTATTGGCTGATTATAACCTTTAAGCGCATATTCTGCCAATACTTCATTTTTTCCTTTGCATAATAACAAGCCGATGGTATCTCCATCTTGTGGGCCTTTCAGTTTGTCGTTCACTACATTTACGTAAAAATTAAGCTGACCTGCATCACGGGGCTCAAATGGCCTTGCCTTTAATTCCACTACAACGTAAGCATGCAAACGGGTGTGATAAAACAAGAGATCTGTATAAAAATCACTATTGCCTATTTCAAAGTGCACCTGGCGGCCTAAAAATGCAAAGCCCTGTCCTAGTTCCAGCAAAAATTTGGTAATATGGCTTGCTAACTGTTCTTCTATATTCCGCTCGTTTGCTTTATCCTTCGCTTGTACAAAATCGAATATGTAAGGGTCTTTAAAAAGGTAATTGGCAAAATCAGTTTGTGGCTGCGGCAACGTACGTTCGAAATTGTTTATTTTCTTTGCTTTTACCTGTCTTTCGAATAGGCGGCCTTCTATTTGTAAAGCCAGTATATTGCGGCTGATACCATGTTCCAGTGCATAGAGCATATACCAGAAACGCTGACCCAAGTTTTGTACTTTATCGCTTAGAACCATATGATGCGACCAGCTTATTCTGGATACGATAGATTGTAGAAAAGGTTCTTCCTGTAATTGCGCAGCAACCTGCTGCGCAATTACATCTTGCTCATTTTCAATATTTATTAATTTATTAACCGCTTGTTGCGAAATTGATTTCATGCCTTTTATCTCCTTTTCTATACGTATAAAGTTTTGCAAAACCGATGCATGGTAAGCTTCTGCAAATTGTTTCATGTATAAAAGGTTTCTTGAAGAGAACCCTTTCAATTCCGGGAATTCCTTCTTCAAATCAACAGATAACTTATCAATAATTTTAGCGCCCCAACCTTCTGCCTGCTGATTTTGAAGTATGTAATTCCCCATTTGCCAATACAGCAAAAGCATTTGTGCATTCGCAGCCATAACAGTTTTAAGCTGCGCATCCCGGACTTTGCTTTTTATTTCGGCGAAAAGGTCTTTGTAATTTTTATAGGGCATTTCAACAGTAAACGTTTAGAAATATGATTTCAAGTGTAATTGGGTATGTACAAAAACAGTAGATAAGTAACCGATTAAATCAACTCAATGATTTAGCATAAATATATTAAATAAATTACTAGTGTCATGTCAACTTAAATTTGTCGCTTTTGCTATCAGCAATCAGGAGGAAATACATTACATAGTAGCGTCCTGATAGCTGACGGCTGATAGCAACATTTACAGACATTTTATGGTTGACACGACCCTAGTTATTGTAGACACAAACGCTTGGTATTTGAAATAGTGGCTCTCTTTGTAGATAGATTCATCATATCTCTGAAAAGTAGGTTTTTAGGTACAATTAAGCTTGGAAATATAATTTATGTTAATCATACAAAATTTCATTTTATCTATTATCTTACCCATATGTTATAAAAATAGCAACCCTGTTATTTTTGAATAGTTATCACTGACTAAATTAGAACAGGATTTGAGCAGAGATTATATTGGAAAGTTTGGAAATTTATTTTAGAGGTGAACGGGTATTAAACTGACTTAACTGGGTAAGGGAACGGAAAGTGCGGAAGTATACTAAAGTATTAAATTTGATCCTCTTAACAAGTAAAGTGTTTTGAAATAACATGAATGGACAAAAAAACATAATAACAATATTATTTTTTCTCCTTACTATCAACATCAGGTTGACAGCACAGGAATCTAAACGCTTGAGTCTGAATTCAGTTTTACAAAGTAACATGGTTATTCAACAAAACAAACCTTTCAAAATCTGGGGATCTGCACCGGCAGGAGAGACTGTCGCAATAACAGCAGACTGGATCAAGACTCCCATAAAAGTGATCGCTGATGCAGAAAATAAATTTTTAGGAATTCTTCCCGTGCCGGTAATAAAAAAGGGAGATTTTACCAAACATCAGTTGGTAGTATCTGGCAATGATGAATCAGTTACTTTAACCAATCTTTTAATAGGTGAAACCTGGATATGTAGCGGACAATCGAATATGCAATTTAGTATGAAGGAAACTATAGACTCAGCGAAAGAAATTCCTGCTGCCAATTGTCCTAATATAAGATTATTTAGCAGCGGATTGAATTTCAGCAATGAACCAATCGATACCATCAGAGGCAGTTGGCAGGAGTGTTCACCGCTTAGTGTCAGGAATTTCAGTGCGGTAGCTTACCATTTTGGCCGGGAATTGTATAATACGCTTAACGTGCCCGTTGGTATAATTTTTACGGGTATAGGTGCATCAGCGGCACAGGCGTATGTTCCAAGGGATGTTCTGGCAGCAGACCCTTTGCTGGATAGCATGTATCTGCAGCCATATCTGCGTAGTCCGCGCTCAAAGGAAAAGATGACAGGCGGATTTTCTTTTGAGAAAGTAACCAGGCCTTTCCTTTTGTACAATGCGATCATACATCCGTTCACCAACCTTTCCTTAAGGGGGTTCACCTGGTACCAGGGAGAAGCTAACAGGATGGAACGTGAAAGTTATACAAAGCTTACACAGGCAATGATTGAAAGTTGGCGCACGAATTTCGGCCAGGGTAACCTGCCATTTTATTATGTGCAGGTAGCTCCATTCTGGTACGATAAGGCTGATTCAACCTTGGCCGACTATGCGTTTTTCCGTGAAGCACAGGAAAAAATTTCCGGGCTGAATAATACGGAAATGGTGCTGACGATGGATGTAGGCGAAGCAAGAAACCTTCATCCCAAGAATAAAAAACCGGTTGGAGTACGCCTTGCTAAAACAGCATTAAACAGGGAGTACGGACTGCTCGAAGTTCCATATTGCGGACCACAGTATGATTACGTAGTTTTTGACAGTAGAAAAGCAGTTATTCACTTTCAAACTCAGACAATCAAAAGCGGACTCTCCACAAACAACGGCAGCCCTCCTGATTTTTTTACGATGGCAGGAGCAGATAAAGTTTTCTATCCGGCAACAGCCCTAATCATGGGTAAAGACATTGTAGTTACATCTGCTAAAGTAAAAAAGCCGGTTGCTGTAAGGTATGCCTTTACCAACTTTGCGGTAACCAATCTTCAAAACAATGATGGGTTTCCTGCGGTACCGTTTAGAACAGACCATTGGGATGAAGTGAAAACAGGTAATGAACAAAAGTAGACGGTGGTATTAAGATCACTTTACAATAATGTAGTTAAACAAGGGTGAACTTCTATAAACATAGTAAGGAGAGCAATTCAGTGATTACCGGTTTTCGGTTTTTGATTTGCAAGAATGAATGAATTCGGAAGGTGTAATGCCAAATTGCTTTTGAAAATTCCGGATAAAAATCCTTACAGAGCTGTAACCTACTATCTCTGAAACGGTATATACGTTATGGGATTCTTCTGAAAGCAATTCAGCGGCTTTTTTCAATTTCGTAAGATTGATCAGTTCATTGGGGGTTAAGTCGGAAATGTCCTTGATCTTTCTGTAAAACGTAGGCCGGCTCATGTTCACGTATTTTGCCAGGCGTTCAACATCCAGCTCTGTTTCCTGTATGTGCTCGAGTATAATATGGTTAAGCATTTCCAGGAACTTTTCATCTTCTTTTGTATGCGCTATACTTTTCAGATGAGCAAGGGGAGAATTTGTAAAATACGCTTTGATCTTATTCCGGTTTGCCAGCAGGTTGGCGATCTGCATTTTTAAATGCTTTGGAGAAAACGGCTTATCAATATATGCATCCGCCCCCAGTTCAAGACCTTCCAGCCTTGATTGCAAAGTATCCTTTGCAGTTAGTAAGATGAACGGTAAATGGCTTAGCTCTACATGAGACTTTATTTGTTTGCAAAGTTCAAATCCGTCCATAACAGGCATCATAACATCACTCACAATCAATTGTACGGTAATTTCTTTTAGGTAATTTAAAGCCTGTATCCCATCATATGTTTTTATAATTTCGTAGGTGTCGGTCAGATTACTTGCAATAAAATCAAGTATCTCTTCATTATCGTCTACCAATAAGATCAGCGGTTTCATCATGTTAAGACAAGGCAAAAGTTCGGTTTTTATAAAGCTTGTTTGGGGCTTTCCGGTAATGTAAGTATAAACGTATTCATTTCGTTATCGGCAAAATCAAGTGCCAGTGTTCCTCCATGCATTTCAGCGAGCGAACGGGACAAAGTTAGCCCTATTCCGGTTCCTGGTAATTTGACAGTTTCTTTCAGACGATAGAAACTTTTAAAAATCACTTCCTTCATATTGCCAGGTATAAGATACCCATCATTCCTGAAAATGATCCTGTACATTCCAATATGATCAGGTATTGGCGCCAATGACACCTGCACTTTGCATTTTGAGTATTTTATGGCGTTATCCCATAGATTACTGATAATTTTATTGAAAACTTCAGCATCAATGCAGGCATAAAACGATTTGGGAAATTCTATGACTACGTCTATTTTTTTCTGTGATGCTATGGCTGCAAAATTCGTGTAATGATCCAACAACAATCCGGATATGTCTTCCTTTGAAAAACTTAGTCTGAAACCGTTCATTTCTATTTTGCGGAAATCAAGGAGCTGATTGCTTAAATGGAGAAGCCGGTCAGTGTTTCTGTTCATAATTTCCAGGTTTGTTTTTATTAAAGGCATTTCATCTGCGCTCTCCATAATGTTCTCCATAGGCCCTTTTATCAACGTTAGCGGTGTGCGGATTTCATGTGCCACATTGGTAAAAAAATCAATTTTGTCTTTATAATTTTCCCGTTCCTTATCATATTGCAGCCTTTCAAGGTTCCTTTTATTTTTCTCTTTTGTTCTGTTAATAAACAGCCGGACAGTAAAATAAGCCAAAGAAATAATTGTGATTATATACAGGGTATAAGCCCACCATGTCTTCCATAGGGGTGGCAGAATCCTAATAACAAGAACAGCTGGTTTGCCATAGTTTGCTGTACTGTTATTAAGTGCTTTTACTTTAAAAGTGTATGTTCCGGGATTCAGCTCTGTAAAATACACTTTCCGGTTTGTTTCAAGATGCGTCCAGTCATTATCAAGGCCTTCCAGTTTATATGCATACCTGTTCATATTTGAAGCAGTATAGCTTAATGCAGCAAAATCAATACTAAAGGTTGACTGAGCGTAGGATAGTGTAATGCTTTTTGCATAGGTAATGGAACTTTTCAAGGGAGATCCTTTTTCATCAATAGTTAATTCTTGATTATGAACCTGGAAACCAGTTAAGAAAACAGGCGGTGTGAATGTATCATCTTTAATAGAGTCGGGGTAAAAAGTGATTAACCCATTTACGCTGCCAAAATACATTTGCCCGGAAGCGTCTTTATACCCTGAGCTATAATTGAACTGGTCTGTCAGTAACCCATGCGATTTTGTATATACTTTTATTTTCCGGCTCACCGGAGAAAAACATACAAGTCCTTTGGATGTGCTGATCCATAAATTCTTCCTGGCGTCTTCCAAAATAGAATAGGTAATGTTCGACAGAAAACCGTTATGAGTAGTAAAACGCTCGAATTGGCCTTGTTTTGGTTTGTATTTACATAAGCCGCCTTCTGTAGCAAACCACATGGTTCCGTTGCTGTCCTCAAAAATTTTATTGATCACGTTACTCGGTAAGCTGAACCGGTTATCAGGTTGAAAAGAGAACTGCCCGTGCATTCCTGTCTTGTTATTATAATATAACACCCCATCTCCGTAAGTTCCCGCCCAGATCGTTCCGGCCTTATCCTCAAACAGTGTTCTGTAAAAAACTTTAGGTAAAAATTTCAACTGCTTAAAATCTTCTCTATCCTGTATGAATTCATAAAGTCCCTTGTCGGTTGTAGCAATTATCTTATTTGAATTCGTTCTGAAAAGGCTATATATGAAGTTGCTGCCTAAGGAGGAATTACCTGTATTGAAATGCCTGGTCTTTCTGCCGTTTTTAATATCAAGAATGTCAAGTCCATGCAAATAAGTGCCCACCCATACTTTATTATCATCTATTAACAGGCCATGGATATTGGAATAGGAAACACTTTGTTTGGTCATTTCCGGGGTAAAGTTTTCGAACTTTCCCGTAGAGGGATTGAATTTGTTTAAACCGGCATCTTCAGTCCCTATCCATATATTGCCATTCTTATCCTTGCAAATTTCACGCACAGCATTGCCGCTTATCGAGTTGAAGCCTGACTTTGGAAAATACTTTTTAAAAGTAATATACTGTTTAGGATAGTAGTTTATGCCGCCAAAATATGTTCCTGCCCAAATTCCACCTTCGTTGTCCTTACAAAGCGTATGAACAATATTATCGGAAAGAGAATACGGGTCATTTCGTTCTTTTATTAAGTGCTTGTACTTCCCGCTTTTTATATCAAGAATAAAAATTCCTGATTGAGTAGCTATCCAATACTCGTCTTGTGTTGCTGCCAGTATCTCTCTTACAATAATATCTGTCTGGTCACTGTTTAAAGTTAAAACGTCTTTATAGGCGGATGTTTTAATGTCGAATGATTTTAAACCCTGGTTTGACGTCCCTATCAGCAGTGTGCCATTTTCCGTATCGAAAATTGATTCAATCCAGGTGGAAACAGCATAAGGAGATTGGAAAAACAAATCATATTCGGTATATTTATCTGTAGTACCATCGTACTTTGCAATAGTACCTGAAGAAGTAGAAAGCCACCAGGTATTATCTTTCATCAGGCAAAAAGAAGTGACTTCTTTACCGATCTTAAATCTTTTCAGATCCCCTGTCTTTTCATTCAGGCGATAAAGTGTATACAATGAAATGTACCAGATGTTGCCGCCTGTAACTTTTACCGTCTTTATTGAATAGTTTCCGGCAACTTTTAAATGGCTGAATCTTTCGGTTCTTTCATCATACCTGTATATTCCTTTTTCTGTTCCGACCCATATCGTATTGTTTTCATCTTCATCAAGACTTAAAATGCTATTGCTTCCAATGCTGTTTGCCAATTCAGGATCATCTCTGAAAATTTTAAATGACAGGCCATCAAACCTATTTAATCCGTCACGCGTTCCAAACCACATAAAGCCCTGATGATCTTGCAGGCTACATAGTACAGCATTGTTCGATAAACCGTTCTCAACCTGATAATGACTGAAATAATAAGGTTGGCCAAAGACAACATTTGCAGAGGTGATAATAACGGCCAGCTGCAGAACCAGTAATTTTTTTGTATAGCGAAACATGAGATGAATATACTTTGAACAGGGGCGGAAGCTTTTTCTGTATATCAAATTTAATGAAAATCCCCTCAAAACAATAAGCTGCGGAAATGAGACAAATCAGGCAAAAATTTGAAACAAAAAATCATGCTGATCCTGAAATAAATATTTCTTTTTACATAATTAATAAATGCCAGTGAAATCCTATCATTATTTGGATAGGCCGTTTTTCTTTTTTTCTTAACTCAATAAAAAATAACGATTGTTCATGGCAGCAAATGCAACGCCTTACAGCGGTTTTTCAGATAACCAGCTTTTTAGCCTTGTTAAGCAAGATGACAGAAAAGCTTTTGAAGAACTTTACAACCGCTACTGGTTATTCTTGCTCGATTCTGCCTGCAAAGCGCTCCAGTCCAGGGATAAAGCACAGGATATCGTGCAGGAAATTTTTATCAGTTTGTATCAAAGGCGTCAATCCATCGAATTGTTGGTTTCGCTTAAAGCCTATCTGTGCAAAGCGTTGAAATTTAAAATCTTAAATGAATTTCGTTCACAACTGGTAAGGCAAATATATCAGAAATCACTTTTTTATTCTTCAACTTGCAAAAACGATTATGCAAGCGCATTTGAAACAAAAGAACTGGAACAGGCAATAGACAGATCGGTTTGTCTGCTTCCTGAAAAATGCAAAAAAGCTTTTCTGTTGAGCCGCCAGCAGAAGCTGTCCTATAAAGATATTTCAGGAGAGCTTGATATTTCTGTAAGTACGGTTGAAAAACACATCATTAAAGCGCTGAAGTTTATCAAACACAATCTTAATCATTGATATATTTACTATAAACGGTGTATTAAAATAGAGGTTATAAAAGATACGCGTTACTATAAAAATATAATTTGTTCTTCCATGTTTCTAAGAAATCGGATTTTACTCGTTTGTTTCTTCTCCACAACAATCCTGGCCACAAAGAGCTTTTCTCAGCGAATGGCCTACTTCATCGATGGGTTTCATGGAGGAGTGTATGGTCATTATCCCGTCTGGAATACCCAGTTTATGGCTGATATGCTGAATAAGAATCCTCAATGGAAAATAAATCTTGAAATAGAGCCCGAAACCTGGGATACGGCAAAAGTAAGAGATCCGAAAGGGTACGAAGAGTTTAAAGCATTGTTCGCAGACCAGTCTGATAACGGCAGGATTGAGTATGTAAGTCCTGCATATGGCCAGAGTTATTTATACAATATTTCCGGAGAAAGCATTATCCGCCAATTCTATTATGGCATTAAAAAAGTAAGAGAGCATTTTCCGACCGCCGTGTTTACAACGTATTCATCGGAAGAGCCATGTTTTACCAGTGCCTTACCCCAGGTATTAAAATCATTTGGTTATAAATATGCTTCTTTAAAAAATCCAAACACCTGTTGGGGCGGATACACGAAAGCCTTTGGTGGTGAACTCGTATACTGGATCGGACCTGACGGTACCAAGCTGATTACTGTTCCAAGGTATGCTGTTGAAGCATTGAAGCCAAATTCAACATGGCAAACCATGTCAACAAACAATTCAAAGGAGTACATAGATGCAGCTTTCCAAAATGGAATTGAACACCCTGTTGGCATGACTTTGCAGGATGCAGGCTGGAAAAACGGACCATGGCTTGGCGATGGCGCGAAGTCGTATCAGCCTACCGAGTACAAAACCTGGCGGAATTATATAGGCAATACAGCTGTTAAAAATCCCGGATCAGACTGGAAACTTAGTCAGCAGGATATACTGGTCAGCATCGTATGGGGCTCTCAGATACTTCAAAAGATTGCTCAGCAGGTAAGGGTTTCTGAAAATAAAATTGTTTCTGCTGAAAAAATGGCTGCAATTGCAGCGATTTACAGTCATACGCAGTGGCCGCAATCTTCATTTGATGAAGCCTGGAGAACTTTGTTGCTTTCGCAACATCACGATTGCTGGATCGTACCTTACAACGGAAGGCCTGGCAACACCTGGGCAGATAAAGTAGTAAGCTGGACCGCTAATACAAACCAGCGAAGCGACAGCATTATCAAACAGTCCATACTCGGCTTATCAGATCATGATAAAACAGGGCATCATGATGTTGTGCGTGTTTTTAATACTTCGTTATCCTTCAGGCAGCAGATTGTTAACCTCGATCTAACAGGTGACAGGGATTGGCAGCATACAAAAATCATTGATGTAAATAAAAATGAAGTTGCTTCTCAAATTACAACCGGTTCTCTCACCGGGAATAAGCAGATGTTGTTTAAGGCAGATGTTCCCTCAGTGGGGTACAATACTTATCATTTAGTCAGCGGCCAGCCTGCTAATATGAACGGTGCCAGCATCCGGAAGCAGCAGGATGGTTCAATCAAAATGGAAACGGACCTGTACAGTATAACTGTTGATCCCCTAAAAGGAGGAACTATAAAAAGCCTGGTAGCGAAAAAGCTCAGCAATAAAGAATTTGTAGATAGAAACAGCAATAGAAAATTCAATGAATTAAGGGGTAATTTTTTTGCAAGTGGCGGCTTTCATTCCAGCACCGAAAGTCCTGCACAGATCAATATTATAGAAAATGGCCCTTTGAGAGTAAGTATTGAAATAAAAGGAAATATCAACGAACATCCGTTTACCCAGATGATTACGGTTACGCAGGGTCAGAAACGGATAGACATGCATGTGAGTATCGACTGGAAAGGCAATCCAGGAATTGGCAATGAATATGCGCAGAGTATCCGTTGGAAGCCGGAAGATTACCGGAAAGCGTTTTATGATGACAGCTTCAAATTACTTACATTGTTTCCGCTAAATTTGGAATTGCAGAAAGTTTATATAAACGCCCCTTTCGATGTTACGGAAAGCAAGTTGTCAAACACTTTTTTTCAGACATGGGACAGCATTAAAAATAACATTGTGCTAAGCTGGGTAGATGTTTCCGACGGATCAGATAATTACGGGTTAACCCTTTTTACTGATCATACCACTAGCTATGCTCATGGCAAAAACTATCCTCTGGGGCTTACTGCGGCATACTCGGGAATAGGTTTATGGGGAAGGAATTACAGCATTACCTACCCTACTAGCATGAGTTATGCGCTTGTTCCACATGCAGGTAAATGGGATAAAAGCGGAATCTGGATGGAAGGAATAAACCTGAATGAACCATTGATCGCCTCACTTACAAGTTCTTCGTTCACGGAAGATCCTAAAAAATCACTAGTAAGTATTTCGGGCAGCGGGGTTGAAGTAACTACTCTTTTACTGGAGGGATCTGATCTAGTCGTGAGATTATTCAATGCCGAAGGAGACAAAAATAGCAGGAAAATATCGTTTGATGCACAGGTGGATAAAGTTGAACTGGTTCAGTTAAATGGGCAAGTAATAAATTCTCTGAAAGTGTACAACGAACCGCCAGGTAAATCATATGTGAATACAGCGATTCCGCACTTTGGCATACAAACACTAAAAGTGCATTTCCCGCAATAAAAGAAATCCAAAGAAGCATAGAGGTATTTTTTTCTTAAGGTTACTATACTGTAATTGTTAATTAATTACTGAATCAACTTCATATAATGTCTCCAGAACTTATGAACAAGAATAAGTTTACAGGCCCTGCATCCTTTCATGCAGTAAGATTTGCCGGAAGATCAGCTGCGATTTTTCTGGTACTTTTTTCTTTTGCTATAGCTGCTTTGGCACAAAACGGGTGGCAGGTAACCGGAAGCGTAACGGATGATAAAGGACAGGTGATTGACAGGGCTACCGTAAGAGTAAGCAACAGTAAGGCAGCAACAATTACAAATGAAAAAGGAGCGTTCACAATCCATGTCAACAATGAGTCGGCGGTACTTACAATAACCTATGTAGGTTTCGAAACGCTCAATGTTCCGGTTGGCAGTAAAAGAACTTTTTTGCTGCAATTAGTTCCCGATGCTACAAGGAACCTAAATGACGTGGTTGTAATCGGTTATGGAACCCAAAAAAAGGCTTCTGTAGTAGGTGCTATCGCTACAATAAAAGGAGACGAAGTGATTAAATCTCCCACCTCGAATTTAACCCAGGCTTTAGCGGGCCGTATAGCCGGTGTAACTACGATACAACCTACCGGCAAGCCCGGCTTCGACGCTGCAAATATTCTTGTGAGAGGGCAGTCAACATTCGGAAACGCCTCTGCTATCGTTATTGTAGACGGCATTGAACGGCCCACCTTTGGCGACATTGATCCCAATGAAATAGAATCTTTTAACGTATTAAAAGATGCCTCCGCAACAGCCGTGTATGGCATAAGAGGTGCAAACGGCGTTATCGTAGTTACTACAAAAAGAGGAACCCAGGGCAAACCGGTTATCTCATACAATGGGAATGCGAGTTTACAGACAACGTCCGGCATCCCCCCGATTCTCGATGCATATAACAGCGCTCTTTTAAAGAACGAAGCCCTGGCTAATAATGGAAGCGCCTCCATGTTTACCAATGAGGAATTGCAGAAGTTTAAGGATCATTCTGATCCCATCTGGTATCCGGATGTAAACTGGTATAAAGAAATAATCAGGGATGTGTATCCTCAATCACAACACAATCTAAACATCCGGGGAGGAAGCAAAGTGGCCACTTACTTTGTTTCGGCAGGTTATTTATATCAGGATGGAATGACCAAAGATTTTGGAAAGCCAAAGGGTTCGCGGTCTGTAAATAACTATACCAGGTATAACATCCGGTCGAATATGGATCTGAACCTTACCAGCGATCTAAAGGTCGGTGTAACTCTCGGCGGATTACTCGGTAAGGCGTATTCACCCGGCAATACGAGTTTCGGTGATATCGGATTTGTTATCGGCGATGTTATAAAAATACCCAGTTATGCCATGCCGGTAGAAATTCCAGGTGTTGGATATACGTCGGCTCCTTCCGTAGGACTGAACCTGCTGAGCCCGATCGCTTTACTGGTGAACGATGGCTTTCAAATCAATGAAAGCAATAACATGGAAAGCAAGTTTGACCTTAATTATAAAATGAGCCGCTTTATACAGGGGCTTTCATTCAGAGGAACCGTTTCTTTCGATTCTTACTCTACAACCATTACACAATCTGCAAACGGATACAGGACTTACGACATCCTGGACAGGAGAAACAAGGTTTACGGCGTTTCACCATTGCATCAAACGGAAAGTTACTCCTCAATTGTTACCGTAAATACTAACGGCGGTAACATAAACAATAACAATATTACCACCAATATCCAAACCGGATTCGATTACAACAGGTCTTTTAATAAACACAATGTTACAGGATTGGTATTAGCTACCCGCCAGGCAAAGGAATCTACAGGCAGTGATGCTGTTCGGGCAGTTCAGGGCATAGTTAGCCGCATAACCTACAACTATGCCAACAAGTATTACCTTGAAGCGAGTGCAGGTTACAACGGCTCTGAAAATTTTGCTCCAGGAAAACGCTATGGATTCTTCCCCGCGTTTGCCGGCGGATATACCATCAGCAACGAAAAGTTCATGGAGAGATTCAGGTGGATTGGTATGTTAAAAATCAGGGGTTCCTACGGACAATCTGGCAATGACGCAATAGGCGGGAACCGCTTCCTGTTTCTGAATGATTATGCTGTAAGTGGAAATGCACAGTTCGGTGACCCTAATTCCATTGCCAATTATCCCCTTGTTATCCATTCGAGAATCGGAAATCCTGATGTAACATGGGAAAAAACTACCAAAAGCAATATCGGACTTGACGCAGATTTTGGAAAGGGATTATTTAATCTTACGATTGATGTTTTTGATGATCTCAGAAAAGACATCCTTGTTACCAACCCGCAATCACGGTTAACACAATACGGAGAACCATTTCCAGCCGTCAATGTAGGAAAGGTATACAACAAAGGATATGAAATCGAAGCAGGCCACCATAATAAAATCGGTAGCATCACCTACAGCCTGAATGCGCTGGTTTCCTTCAACCGGAATGTGATTCTAAACATTGATGAACCGACAGGAAGGCCTGATTACCAGAAACAGGCTGGCAAAAGAATCGGTCAGTTTTTTGGATACCAGTCTGACGGCTTTTACCAGTCGGCACAGGATGTAGCCAGTTCTTCTGTAAACACGTTGGGTAAGGTGATACCGGGCGACCTGAAATTCAAGGACTACAACGGAGACAAGCAAATTAATCCAGATGACAGAGTGCCTATCGGTTATTCAACTGTGCCTGAATATAATTACAGCCTTCGGCCCGCTATCCAATGGAAAGGATTTTCACTTGAACTGTTGTTTCAAGGTACCGGCAACGTAAGCTCAAATGTGATACTGACCGAAAATTCGGCAGGGCAGCAGATGTATACGTTTATGCTTGACCGTTGGACGACCGCCACCGCTTCCACAGCTACCTGGCCCGCATTACACGCATTAGGTAGTCCATTTGTGAGTTATCAGACAAATAGTTTTTTGCTGCAGAACGCAGCGTACGTGAAGCTTAGAAATGCGCAGCTTGCATGGTTGGCCCCAACAGGCTGGACCAAATCATTGAGAATGTCTTCTTTGCAGATAGCGTTGAGCGGGCAAAATCTTTATACATGGACCAAATACAAGTTCGGATTTGATCCTGAACTCGGTGGTACGGCTAATTATCCAACACCCCGGATATTCAACTTTTCTATAAATGCAAGATTCTAACTCAAGCATGTTAAGTATGAAAATAACTAAGATCAGCTTCTTTACAGCTATGCTTTTTTTACTATGCAATTCATGTAAAAAAGATTTCCTGGAAAGAGCTCCGGGAGTAAACCTTACATTGGATAAAGTTTTCGCAGATCCGGTTTTGGCCGCAGAGTTTGCAGATAATTCCTATCAGTTCAGGGTGAGTGATTATCACCGGTGGGGAGCAAGCAGCACAAGAACGAGTACCGCTCATCTTTCAGACGAATCCGTGGCAGGAGGTGATGCGCTTACAAGTGTTGCTGCGTTTTACCAGGGACTGTATCATAGTACCGAAAATGATATCGGAACAGTATGGGACGACTCTTATAAAGGAGTCCGCAATTGTAATGTGGTGCTTTCCAGAATTGATCAGGTTCCATGGACTGCTGCACAGGATGCGAAACGGATAAAAGGAGAGCAGTATTTCCTTCGTGCTTTCTACTATTTTGAATTGATCAGGCGCTTTGGCGGCGTTCCGCTGATAGGGAAGGTTTATGGTATAGAGGAGAATGTTGATGTGCCCCGTAATTCGTACGATGAATGTGTAAATTCTATTTTAGCTGATCTGGATAAAGCAGAGACCATGCTTCCTGCTGATTACAATGCTACCAGCGGACCGAATACAGCCTCGAACTATGGAAGGGCTACGATGGGTTCAGCAAAAGCGTTAAGGGCAAGGGCGCTGCTGTACGCTGCAAGCCCCAGAGACAATCCTGCCAATGATATTGCAAAATGGCAAAAAGCCGCTGATGCTGCCAAAGCGGTTATGGATATGAATTTATATTCGCTTATGCCATCGTATGCCAGCATGCTCAGCCTTAACAAGTCGCCGGAGTATATACTTATTAAGGTGAGGGGACCGCGTTCGCGCGTATTTACATACCTGCAGGATGCCATACTTTCTCCGGGATCGGGTGGTGACCAGGGAACCAATAACCCTACCCAGAATCATGTTGACCTGTACGAAATGGCAAACGGCAAGCGTATAACCGATCCTGCATCTGGTTATAATCCTCAGCAGCCTTATGTTGGAAGGGACCCTCGCTTTTATTCCAACGTGTTGTACAACGATGTTTCATGGCAGGGCCGCAGAATGCAGATGTACGACGCTGGACTGGATTACAGGGAGGGGAACCAGACGTATACGCTGACAAGATATTACCCCAGGAAGTGGTGGCCTGAAGTTATTTCAGCCGCTTCTTCCGGAACTGCACTGGTTAATTATATCTATTTCCGTTATGGTGAAATACTGCTGAATTACGCAGAAGCGCAAAATGAAGCTGCGGGGCCGGATGTCAGCGTGTACAATACAGTAAACCAAATCCGTGCAAGAGCAGGCATGCCGAATCTACCAGTAGGAATGACAAAAATCGAAATGCGCAGCCGGATAAGAAATGAACGGGCAGTAGAGCTTGCTTATGAAGACCAACGCTGGTACGACATTATGCGTTGGAAAATAGGGCCGCAGGTGATAGCGCAACCTATGCAAGGTATGAACGTGGTGAAAAATACAAATGGCTCATTTACTTACCAGGTAATTACATTGCCTGCAGGTGTACAAAAAGTTTTTAATGACAACCAGCATTTTTACCCGATACCAAGAAGAGAGGTGCAGAAAAGCAATGGCGTGCTGAAACAAAATCCGGGATGGTGATTACTGTAAAGATTATACTTCATTTCCCAAATCAAGTTAAGATGAAATCAAAATATAGATGCTGGCCTGCGTTTTTTATAGTACTACTGAGCTGGTCTTTTGTCAACGGGAAAGCTCAATCGGGCAAACCTGATCTTGAAACCAAGGCAAGAGCAGAAGACACAGTTATTCGTCCTGTGCTTTCTGCTTCTCCTTTATATGACGGTAAAGATGATGAAGTGACTATTCCACTCGGGAGCCGTACAAGAAGATTATTGCCGGGGGTGATTTCCGTGCTTAAAAGTGAAAACCTTCCGCAAGTGCCTTTTTCCAATCTCAATGATGCTTTAACAGGACTGCTGCCGGGTGTGTATATTTCGAAAGTGAATACGGCGCCCGGATACGATGCTTCTAATATCCTGATAAGAGGAAGATCTTCCTATAACGATGCACAACCACCTTTGATACTGGTAGATGGTGTTGAAAGGGATTTTGCGGATATGGATGTAAGTGAAATCGAAAGCGTCAACGTGTTGAAAGATGCTGCTTCCCTAGCATGGTATGGCATCAGGGGTTCCAACGGGGTTATTTTGGTTACTACCAAGCACGGTAATACAACAGGTACCAGGGTAACATTGAATGTTATGCGAGGTACACAGCTTGTACAGTCTGCCATAAAACCATTGGATTCTTATACCTATGCATCATTGTACAATGAAGCATTACAAAATGGGGGGCTTTCACCGCTCTATGACCAAACAGCCTTAACAGCGTACAAAAACGGATCTGATCCATATTTGTACCCAGATAACAATTTTGTTGATCGGTTTATTAAGAAGTCAGCGCCCGTTCAAAGATATGTTGCATCGGTTTCCGGAGGCAATGAAGCGGCTAAGTACTTTACAACATTCAGCTATTACAACCAGGGAGGTTTATTGGCCGGAACCGAAACACCTAATTATAATTCCAATGCCGGATACAAACGGTATAATTTCCGTTCAAACCTGGATGCTACGGTTACTAAGAATCTTGATATTTCAGTAAATATTGGTGGAAGAATTGAAAACAGGTCCGAGCCAGGGCAAAATACCGGCTATGCAGGAATAGCTGATATATTAAATGCGGTCTATCTGACTCCGCCGAATGCTTATCCTCTACTAAATGCTGACAGTTCATATGGGGGGAACACCATATTCCAAAACAATCCGCTTGCTCAGTTGCAAAGCCGTGGCTATAACGCTCAAATCACCCGGGTATTACTGGCATCAGCCAAGGCAACCTATAAACTTGATGGAATTACAAAGGGGTTGTTCGTTTCCGCAATGTATTCTTATGATGTGGCCGGAGTATATATAAGCGGACGTACCCAGAACTTTGAGGTTTATCAAAGAAACAATACCTCTGGGGCATACACAAGATTTGGAACGCGGGCAAACCTGGGATACAGAGCCGCATCATTTGCAAACACAACACGCAACAATGAGCTGTGGGCAGGGTTAAATTACAAGCGTGCATTCAAACAACATAGTATTGATGTCGCCAATTACTATAATACAGCATCGGTATTCAATCCTGTTGGAAACATCCGGTTCGATTACAACCGCAAAAGTGTTTCATCCCGGGTGTCTTATGGTTTCCGGCACCGTTACCTGGCAGATCTTGTATTGAACTATTCGGGAAATATCCGGTTTGCAGAGAACCACCGGTATGGATTTTTTCCAGCGCTTTCTGCAGGCTGGATCATCAGTGAAGAAGGTTTTATGAAAGAACTGAAGCCTGTAAATTACCTGAAACTAAGAGGCTCTTACGGGCTTGCGGGAAACGATAATCTTTATACCGCCAGGTTGTACGGATGGCAATCCCTGTACTCAACAGCCGGTTTTCAAAGTTATAGTTTTGGAACCGGTTTCTCCTCCGCAGGGGGAGCAACCGGAGAAATTTCACTTCCTAATCCTGCCTTAACGTTTGAAAAATCTAAAAAACTTGATATAGGATTTGAGTCTAAATTATTTTCAGCAGTTGATATCACATTTGATTACTTTCTTGACAAAAGAAAAGACCTGATTTCTCCCAGTTTCATTCCCGGATTTATCGGGCAAACACTGGTGCCTGAAAATAGCGGTGAAGCGCAGTACAAAGGTTTTGAATCCGGCATCCGTTTCAATAGGCAATTGAACAGAATAAATTTGAGCATTTTTGCTAATTACACACTTGCCAGAGCAAATCTCAACAGGTACAATGATCAGCCCGGGTTGCCTTCTTATCAGCTTCAGACAGGGCACCCGCTTGCAAATTTAGGACGGGTATACATAGCCGACGGTATCTTTAAAAACCAAAGTGAAATAAATGCGGCACCCCGTTCTACACTATCTGGAAAGGTTCAACCGGGAGATATACGCTACAAAGACATCAACGGGGATGGTTTAATTGATAATTTCGATCAAACGGTTCTTGATTACAGCAGCGTGCCTGCTTCTTATTACAGTTTCGGAAGTACGGTAGCAGTTGCCGGGTTCGATTTGACAGCAATGATGATAGGCCAGCATGGCGGGTCTGTTGACATACGCAATATTATATATGCCGGCAATGCTAACAATGGCTTCCTCAATCAATACAGTATAGATCGGTGGACTACAGCCACTGCCGGAACTGCTTTATATCCCAGGATTGCCCTTTCAGACCGCGGGAACAACACAGCGGCTTCAACTTTCTGGATCAGGTCTTCAGATTTTCTTCAGCTAAGAAACGTTGAATTGGGATATACGTTGCCTAACCGCTTAATGAACAAGTTGAAGCTTTCAACCTGCAGGGTATATGTAAATGGGTACAATTTACTATCGTTTAGTAAACTGACTAAGCTTGACCTTGATCCTACCCTTGTAAATGCAGGGCGAAATGCCGTTTATCCGTCTTTAACTACGCTTTCAGCAGGAATTAATCTGAGTTTTTAAGTGGATCGTAAAATAATAATTATGAGAAAGTTGATGTATAGCCTGGTTTTGAGTACTGTTCTTACGTGTATGCTGGTGGCATGCAAGAAGAATGTGGATGATGGAGTCATTCATCAAACAGGAGATATAACTCAGGACCAACTCATACAAAACGCTTCTTTTGTAAAAGGATTTTTAGATAATACCTACAATTTTCTGCAGGTAAGATTTGATCTGGATAGCAATGGCGCTATGCTTGCTTCTGCTTCTGATGAAGCGGTAAACTCCAATGTAAATTCACCAGTCTATACGCTTGTAAACGGAACCTGGGGGCCCTCGCGTACCTTCGATAATAGTTATTCCAATTACTATTCAGGAATAAGAAAAACCAATCTGTTTCTGTCGTCCATTTCCCAAGGAGAGATTGTGCCGCTGAATGCAGCGCTTAGCAAAGATTCACTTCGGAAAAGATGGAGGGGGGAAGCATTTTTTTTACGGGCTTTTTTTCATTTTGAACTTGTAAAGCGCTACGGAGCGATTGTTCTGTCAACAAGAGTCTTTGACCGTAATGAAGATTTGAATCTCCCAAAAAATACTTTTGATGAATGCGTGAATCAGATTGCAACAGACTGTGATTCTGCTATTACAGGCCTTCCTTTGTGGAATACAGATTACGCAGGTTCATCCGACACAAAGGAAATTGGCCGCGCAACAAAAATAGCGGCCATGGCTTTAAAGGCAAGATTGTTTCTGTATGCTGCCAGTCCATTGTATAATACAAACAACAATCTGGCGAAATGGCAAAAAGCTGCGGATGCCGCAAAGGCAGTCATTGACCTTAACAAAGCCCAGCTCATAACGCCTTATCCGAATATCTTTAATTACAGTTTGTCTGCATATAATAACGAAGTGATATTTGCTACCCAGGCTTTGAACACGAATACTATTGAAATAAACAATGCACCCATAAGTTATAACGGTGCCTTAGGCAGAACGAACCCTACCCAGGAATTGGTTGATGCTTTCGAAATGAATAATGGAAAACCGATTGCTGATCAGGCTTCAGGATATAATCCGAATAATCCTTATGTAAACAGAGATCCACGGCTTGCACAGACCATTTTATTCAACGGTGCTATATTCAAAAGTTTGCCCGTACAAACATTTGTTGGAGGTAAAGATGGGATCGGGCAAACAATTAATGCTACGCAGACAGGCTATTACATGAGAAAATTTCTTAGTGAAAATGCAAATTGGAACCAAACGACAAATGCATCCGTGCGACGGCCATGGATCCTGATCAGATACGCAGACATATTGTTAATATATGCTGAAGCATTAAATGAAGCACAAGGACCCATTACAGACGTGTCTGCAAAAGTAAATCTTGTACGCACCCGCGCCGGGATGCCGAATCTGCCAACCAGCTTAACCCAGGCTCAAATGCGGGATCGCATCCATAATGAACGGTTTGTAGAACTGTGTTTTGAAGATCACCGGTTTTTTGACGTACGTAGATGGAAGGAGGGAGAAGTGTTTTTTAACAAGCCATCTACCGGAATGCGCATCACCGTTAATGCATCGAATCAGCCTGTTTTATATGAGCGGTTCACTGTACTGTCTAAGGTTTTTCAAGTTAAAAATTATTGGTATCCGTTTCCTCAAAATGAGATTGACGTCACACCGAAACTGTTGCAAAATCCCGGATACTAGGAAGCAGCTATTTTTTGAATTTATTGCTTGTTTGAATCCGGATCTGACAATGGACTACTTTCCACAATCGTTTTACCTGTCGGACAGATATTTAGCAATACGCAACTTTTACAATCAGGACGATAGTATATACAGATTCTTTGCCCATGACGCATCATTACCTGATGATTGTCGTACACTTCCTGGGCAGTAAAATGGGGCGGCAACAGACTTTCCAGCACACGGTTGGCTTTAGCTTCGCCTATCTTTGCATTGATGATACCCAATCGTACCGCCACCCGGAAATGATGAGAGTCAACAGGTAAAGCCTTGGCTCGCAGATTGCTGAATGACATGACTGCAGCGCTGGTTTTAGGACCCACACCCGGCAGCTCTTCCAACCACAGCCTGGCAAGCCGCACTTCCATGGCAGCTAAAAAATCCAATGATAAGCTGCCATGACGTTCGGTTACGAGTCGCAGTACTTCTTTCATGCGCGGCGCTTTTTGTTCAGGCCAGGTACAAGGGCTTATAGCCTCCTGTACCGCAGCAGTGGGCGCATCGCGTACTCCCTCCCATGACCCGAATACATCCATCAGATTGGCAAAGGCTTTTGCTGAGTTACTGTTCTTGGTACGGTGCGATAATAATGCAGATACCAATTCACTGAGCGGGTCCAAGTCATGAAAATACTTAATTTGACTACCATAAATCGCAGACAGGCGGCGGTGTACCTCCAATACGAAATCGTTATTATTTTCTGTAACTGCAGGCATTGGTTTTTTTAGCTCAAGTTGTTTTTCAAGATAAGCATAAAGTGGGCCTTACTTCTTCAGCTCCTGCAAAAACTGCGAAGGAGTTTTTCCAAATTCTTTTTTAAATGCTTTGGTGAAGTAAGATTGGGTTTGGATACCAACCCGGTATATCACTTCCGTTAGCAACACATCTTCCTCCGTCATAATCTGCACTGCTTTGCGCAGGCGGACGGAGCGGACAAACTCGCTGATAGACTGAGTAGTGATATTTTTAATTTTTTGATGAAGGCTGGTGCGGCTCATACCGATCTGCATACAGATATATTCAACATCCAGATCAGTATTTGATAACTGTTCCCCAATTATAGTGAGCAGCCGGTCAATGAATTCTTTGTCTTTTGTTGAATGAACAAGTTCTTTGGCTTCTACATGAACATCTTTCAGATAGCGGTCTTTCAGTTTTTGCCGCTGCTCGAAAATGTTGCGGATGGTAAGCAGCAGAAGTTCTATACTCAACGGCTTCGAAAAATAAAAGTCCGCGCCTGATCCCACCCCTTCAATCGTAGATGCCAAAGCCTGTCTGGCAGTGAGCATAATAAAAGGAATATGGCTTGTTTCCATATCTTCTTTTACATTTCTGCAAAATTCAATTCCATCCATAACGGGCATCATTACATCGCTGATGATTAAATCCGGATGCATTTCTTTTGCTGCTTCCAGTCCGGCTTGTCCATCCGGCGCTTCTGTAATCTGGTAGTGAGCTTGTAAACTATCTTTTAAAAAGGCCCGAAGCTCTTTATTATCATCTACAATAAGTATTTGTTTTACTGCAGTTACTTTTGAAGTATTTGTCTGGACTGAACTTTCAGGAAGAGAGGAACTCTGCTGATCATATGTATGATCTATACTTTCTATATACACAGGGATTTCTGCGTTTCTTATCCATTGCTCCTCCATACTATAATCCGATCTGGATGCCGGCAGGCTTATTATTATTTCAGTACCCTTGTGCCGTTCGCTATACACATAGATATCACCTTTGTGCAACATGGTGAGGCTTTTTACAAAGGCAAGTCCGATGCCTGAGCCAAGATGCGATTCAGTAATTTTATAATAGCGTTCAAAAAGATGCCGGATAGATTCTTTAGAGATGCCTATCCCGTTATCAGCTACACGGATGAACACATACTCTTTTCCTTTGAATCCATTTTTTATAACCAGTTCATTTACAAAAGCCGGTTTGAACTGCACCAGTGAGGTAAACGCTTCAACCGTAATGGTGCCGCCATCTGAAGTGTACTTACATGAATTGCTGATGAGGTTGATCATTATTTTTTCCAGCACCTGGCGGTCGAACCAGGTGGAAGTAATATCTTTTGAAACAGTGATTGTAAAATTAATTTTCTTTTCTTCTGCCAGCCCGCTCAATTCTGCAGCTATTTCATGTAAAAACGAATTAGGGTTGCCGGGCATTACTTTCAATTTCAGAGCGCCTTCCTCTACTTTTCGGAAGTCCATTAATTCATTAATAAGCCCTACCAGTCTGCCTGCATCTGCCAGTATAGTGCGAACCTGGTTGCTGCCTAAACTCGAGGGTTCCTTCTCAATATGAGCATAATGCTTATATGCTCCTTTGTCCGGATGAAACAGGAACAGGCCATTGTCTGACCCATTCCGCGTAACAATTTCAAGGACGGAAAAGTGCAGCGTGGAACGAATGATTATGGCTTGTGGGCCAAGCAGGTAGCCGCACAAACAGGTGCTAAGTATATTGAACTTAATGGAATGATAGCTGATAAGTACGACAGTCTGGGGGCAGAAGCGGTAACCAAATTCTTTCCTGCAGACCATACTCATCCTAATGAAGAAGGGTCCAGAATAAATGTTGCTTTGGTAGTTAAAGGTATAAGAGATTTAAAAAATACCACACTCAGCGAATACCTGAAATAAGTCAAATATTCCTATCTCAACCATGATTAGTAACGAAGTATTAAATACTTCAACTGCCTGCTAAATAACATAAGTTACATAAACCTTATCCTATAGTGAATTAGCATTTTTGACAAGTGCAATCCATCTGTTTTTTGTTATAAAGATTCCTAAAAAAAATTGCGATCGATGTGCTAAATTGAAGTACCATCTATAATGTAACACTTTTATTAACACAAAGTCTTTTACTATAGGCTGTCTAACTCTTAATCTAATAAATTCAAGGAATTATTTCAACGTATTCAGTCGGATTAATAATTAGCAGAAGAAAATAATTCGCAATGAGGTTCAAAGTAAACTACGCAAACCCTGGGTTTATTAAGCGCAATGGTAAACAAAAATTACATCATAGATTACACTTTTTGATAATAGGTAAAAATTTAAATGAATTTAATAATAAAAAATTGACCTTTACAGCACATCACCCAATTGCTATTATTTACATACTTCAAGAAAACTTATTTCAAAATAATAATTATTAATAATAACATGAATAAAACATATAACGACTCCAGAAGGAATTTTATAAAAAATGGTGCCATTGCAGCAACAGGTTTTATGATTGTACCGCGTCATGTTTTAGGAGGGAAAGGATTCATTGCCCCTAGCGACCGGCTTTTAGTTGCCGGGGTAGGCGCGGGTGGTAAAGGCCAGTCTGATATTGCAAATTTTTACAAAAGCGGCAAAGCGGAAATTGCATTTTTATGTGATGTAGATGACCGCCGTGCAGCAGAAACGGTGAAAGCATTTCCGAAAGCAAAATATTACAAAGACTGGCGTGAGATGTTCAATAAAGAATCTAAGAGTTTTGATGCCGTTTCTGTATCTACTCCGGATCATAACCATGCAATAATCGCCCTGCATGCAATGCAATTAGGAAAACACGTGTATGTTCAAAAACCCCTGACACACGATATTTATGAAGCCCGGATGCTTACAGAGGGGGCTAAAAAATACAAAGTAGTAACCCAAATGGGGAACCAGGGCGCATCAAACGATGGAACACGGCAATTAAAAGAATGGTATGATGCAGGAGTGATCGGAGATGTTCACACAGTTTATTGCTGGACCAACAGGCCAATCTGGCCACAAGGAATTCAATGGCCAACAACGAAAGCAGAAATTCCAAAAGAACTTGACTGGAACTTATGGTTGGGAACTGCACCGGAAAAAAATTATGTTGAGAAGCTGGTCCCGTTTAACTGGCGTGGCTGGTGGGATTATGGAACCGGTGCTTTAGGAGATATGGGATGCCATTTAGTAGAAGCTCCGTTCAGGGTACTGGATTTAAAATACGCATCAGACGTGCAGGCTACAGTTGGAACCGTATATGTTGATGCTATGAAACAAGGATATTTCCCTGAAAGCTGCCCGCCTTCAAGCCATGCAACCCTCACGTTTCCTAAAACTCCAAAAACGAAAGGTAAAATTACATTACATTGGATGGATGGTGGAATACAGCCGGAACGTCCTGAAGAATTAGGCGCTAATGAAATGTTTGGTGATGGTAAAAACGGTACATTATTCATTGGCACAAAAGGAAAAATGATGGCCAGCACTTATAGTGCTAACCCAAGGCTGTTGCCAATAAGCCGTAATAGTGAAGTGAAAGTTAAACAAACAATCGAACGCGTACCCGGTCAGGCAGAGGGCCATTATGCACAATGGGTTGAAGCATCCATTGCAGGGTATGGGAAAAAAGAAGTCAGTTCGCCTTTTGAAACAGCAGGACCTTTGACTGAAGCGTTATTAATGGCAAACCTTGCTATCCGGGGCTATGATATTCAAAAGCCAAAAGCTAACGGACAGGGTTTTGATTATCCAGGCAGGTTCATAAAATTCCTTTGGGATAATGATAATATGAGGGTAACTAACCTGGAAGAAGCCAATCAGTTTGTAAAACGGGAATATAGAAATGGCTGGAGTTTGGGAGTGTAATTTTTAAAGAAATACTAGTATTTCTTTAAGGTTGTTAGATATAAATTTTATAACTACTTCTAAAGGACTAATAGCTCTACTACCATAACTTAACTATGGCAAAATGCCTTGTATAGAGCTTTGCATTGCATGTGAAGAAAGTTGTAAGAGAAATAAATCTTGCTCGTAAGAAAGCTGTAAATCCTGCTACAATAAAGAATGGAAAATACCATCACGCTGCAATCAACAATCACTTGTCCTGACTGCGGTTTTAAGAAGGAAGAAATAATGCCTGCAGATGCCTGCCAATACTTCTATAAGTGTACGGCTTGTGAAACCTTATTAAAGCCAAAGCTGCGGGATTGTTGTGTATTTTGCAGCTATGGCACTGTAGCCTGCCCACCAGTACAAATGAATAAATCTTGTTGTGCATAGGTTAATAAAAATAGTATCTTATATTATTATTCTACTCGGAATGGTGCATATAAGTTTTGCTTTTCCGCTACACATGAACACTGATACACTTTGGTTTGTAGGGGCAGGTATGGCTATCGTCTTTGCAGGACTGCTTAATCTTGTAGCGATTGATAGAGGCGGATCAAAATTCACGAAAGCAATAGCAGTAATAATAAATGCACTCAATTGTACAATGTTCTGTTTTGCTTTACCCATCCTAAACAAACCGCAAGTTTATGCAGGCATCATAATTTTTTTGCTAACTACTGCAGCATTTATAATTGAAGTCACCCGGCATAAAACTATAAAGGAATAAAATTATGAAAATGAAAAAAACCGTTCCTGCTCTGCCGGTTCAGGATATAAAACAATCTATGGAGTTTTATACAGTTAAGCTGGGCTTTACGGTTCGCCACCATGATGAGAGCTTTTGTATAGTAGTTCGTGATGAAATTGAGATACACTTATGGAAGTCAGGAGATGAAACCTGGAAAAATAAAGGAGCATCATTAGCGGTAGATCCTATTTGCAGTGGTGCAGAAAGTTTTTTAGCTGGTACTGCCAGTTGTAGAATAGAAGTTCAAGGTATAAATGAATTGTTTGATGAATACAAAAAGCAAGGCGCTATCTATAATCCTGATACCATAATTGAAAGACAGCCTTGGGGTAACTGGGAATTTCCTGCATTAGACCATCACCGGAATTTACTTACATTTTATGAGGTAATTGAAAAATAGAACACTTCTTAAACTTACAAAACAGACGTCGACTTCCGAAGTCTTGACTTTCTACATCTTTCAATACAAACGCAGACTTCGAAAGTATTGAAGAGATACGCTGCATGTTTGAGCTTTTAAAATTTCATCTGTTTTGAAGATGGCTTTATTCAAGACTTTCGAAGTCTGCGTTTGTAGTGTAAGATATCGGTATTTAAGACTTCGGAAGTCAGCGTCTTGCTTCAAAGTTGAATGGATACACTCTCTTTTCAAGACTTCGTAAGTCAGTCTCCTGCTTCGAAGACCAGCGACTTTTTTAGCTACTATCGGCTATCTGTAAAAAATATGAGAATCTTGTGCACCTTACTAAGAGACAACTATATTGTTATGAAAATTATAATAATAATTTTAACAATTATTAGTTAATCAAGATAGCCAGGTGGGAAGATTTTCTGACCATGCTTTTCGGCGATACTTTGCAGCTGTTGCTGTTCTTCAGGGCCAATGATTGGGGGAGGTAAAAAGGTACCTGCAGAGACAGGCTTGCCTATTTCCAAAAAAAAATCTTCCAGACCGGCGGGTACAACCAAGCACAATAAATGTGCTATAGTATTGGTTACATTTTTAAAGCGATGGACTATGCCTCCACGGGGTATATTGACAAACGATCCCTTTTTAGCTATATAAGTTTGTGATTCAGTTTTTACTTCCACTTCTCCATCAAGTATATAAAAAGCTTCTTGAAATCCAGCGTGAGAGTGAGGGCCCGGGCCGCCTTGCGGCGGTACCAGCATATCAATGACAGCATAAGCACCTCCGGTTTGTTCACCTGTAATAACCAGTCGATAGGTATCGCCTACCACTGACAAAATATGACCATCCTGTGCAGCTACCGTTGCCACTTTGCTGATTGAATGCTCCATAATTTTATTTGCTACTTTAATTAGAACATGGTTTTACGTAATCTCCGATAAAAATAATAATTTTAACTTCTATTCAATCGTTTAATAAGTAATGATCAAAAAAATCTTATTGGTAGAAGACGACTCCGAAATCAGGGAGCTGCTTAAACTTCATTTCAACACACAATTGTATAGCCTCACTTCCACTGCTACAGGTAAAGGTGCATTACAAGAGATAAAAGAAGGAGACTTTGATCTGCTCATATTGGATATAACCCTTCCTGATATGAATGGAATGGAATTATGTAAAATATTCAGACAAAAAAACCGGCAAACTCCTATCATGATGCTTACTTGCCGTGGCGAAGAATCTGATAAAGTGCTTGCTCTTGAGCTGGGTGCTGATGATTATGTAACCAAGCCTTTCGGCATTCTTGAATTGCTTGCCCGCACAAAAGCGCTATTACGTAGAGCCGGCCAAACTCATGCTGAAAAGTCAGGCCAGAATGATAGTATTATTTTTAAAGACCTGATTATTGATGTTGATAAAAGAAAGGCTTCTGTAAGGGGTGAACGCATGGAACTAACAAATAAAGAATTTGATCTCCTTATTTTATTAGCAAAAAATCCCGGCAAAACTTTTACCCGGCACGAGCTTCTGGAATTTATATGGGGAGTAGCGTTTGAAGGATATGAACATACTATAACATCACACATCAACAGGCTGCGTATAAAAATTGAATCAAACCTTCAGCACCCTGAATATATTTTAACCGCATGGGGAACGGGTTACAGATTTTCCGAATAAAAGAAGATTGAATAAATGTAATCCTATAGTATTTTAATTGTTGCTTTTACCTAGTGTCGTGTCACACATAAAATGTCGTATAAATTGCTATCAGCAGTCAGCCATCAGCTATCAGGAGGAAACTTAGTACGCCTTGATCTACTGATGGCTGATAGCTGATAGCTGATAGCACATACACGAAATTTCATGCTTGACACGACACTAGTAAAAGAGTCTTTTTTGTTAAGGATCATTATCCTTCTGTTCAACCGCTTCGCGTATCAACTCCGCTACAGCCAATGGTGCTTCAATCGGTAACAAATGTCCTGCTTTTTTTATTTCTTCAAAATCTACAAATCGAAGATATTTTACAAATTCGCTATATAGATAACCACTTGAAAGTTTCTTATCGTCTTGCCCGCTAATAACTAAAACAGGAATGTTAATACACGGCATCTTAAAAGAAATATCTTCCTGGCTGCCATGCTCAATCCATGATTTCCAAGAGCTTTCAGAAGCACGCAAATTATCATTAACAAGATTATTGATATTAAGATTTGTAAGTGGTTGTGAAGTAATGCTATTAATAGTCTTTATCAACAAAGAGCGATTATTGTAAGATACAAGCAATTGTTCCCGCTCCATATCAGTGGTTGGTTCAGGTGTTGGCGGCGAAGGAGCGATAAGTACAAGTTTTTCAAGACCAAAAGGTTTATACGAGGCCAGCAAAAGTGCAATTTTACCACCCATCGAATGACCAATCAACACATATTTTTTTAATTTCAGTATTGTAATCACATCAAAAACACTTTGTGCATTGTCACTTACCGATAATCCTTTACATGATGAGGGAGAGTCTCCGAATCCACACAAATCAATTGCTATACAGCGGAATTGTCCGTTCAATTCATTTAATACATAAGACCAGGTTCGTGACGAGCCCCCAAAATAATGAAGAAACACCAATGCAATATCTCCTGTACCGCTATCAGTATAATTCAAAGCCAACCTACTTTTTTTCAAACTTACACTCATACTTCTACTTTTAAACGAGCCTCACGATCCGTTACTTCAAACAATTCGCCATGAGGGAATATGGTTATTTTTCCATATTCTTCAAGCAGCATCCGGTACGCAGCAGCAACCGGTCGCGGCTTCCGGTCGAGATCATAAAGACCGCAGGCATTAACGGTATTATTTTTCTTTGCAAGACCGGTATCCCAGTCAATCTGGTCAATCAGGCTATACCAGGTAAAGCCTAATACGGGTACGCCATCAGACCTCATTTTTAAAATATTTATCCATTGTTTCCATAGCCAGGTAGGACCTTCTTCCGGGTTAAAAGTGTTAGTTTCCGTATGCATTACCGGCTTCTTATAACGGTCGTAATATTGACGCGTTATCTGGTACCAGCCCATTACATCTTCTGCTATGCAAACACTGTTATCAGGTTTCAAAATCTTTTCATTACGACCGTAATAATCATTACCCATCACCTGGTAACCCGGAGGCTCACCCTTCATAAACCAATTATATTCTTCGCGTGTCAATCCGTTATCCATGAGATATATGTAAACATCTGCATCAGGCGGGAAAGCATACAGCAGGTCTAAAGATATAAGACGCTGTTTATTCATCAGCCGTATTTCAGCCGATTGCTCGGCTTTAGCCTCATGCATAAACTCGGCACTCTCACTTTGTATAATTATAACGTCCGGACGACATTCCGCAATACTATGTGTTGCCAGAATGCTAGCTGCTACTATATTTTTCATTGCGGTCACAAACGCTCTGTCCGATTTCATCTGCTCATTCCATACACCATCCTTAGCGCTCATTTTAGCGGTGACATATATTTCATTTACCGGCGTATAATACCGTACCCAGGGGTAACGTTTCGCGACAGCTTTGGCATACCCGGCAAAATGAACAGGCAATTCAGGATTTTGAAAATTACCGAGCCAGTCAGGCAAGCCAAAATGCAGCAGGTCAAGAATAGGAATAATTTCCTGCTTTTTCATTTCATTCATTACCACATCAGCAAAACTCCAGTCGTACTTATCGGGACCAATATGAATATTATAGTAGGGCAATCCATAACGCAATACCTTTAATCCCAGTTCACGCACAAGCTGCAGATCTTTTTTCCAATGTTCGTAATGCCCGCATTCCAGCAACTGGTCGCGCCGGGTTACACCATTATCAATTGCCGGATACGAGCATTCAATGCCAGTAGCAAACATAAAATTTCGCGGCGACCCTTCAGGCAGTCCCCTGCCCGATTGTCCTGCAGCACCTCCATACTGATCGCCGGCATAATCACTGCCGCCAAGCTCTTTTTTAATAATGTCAAGAAAACTGTTACTTGCCATGAATAATTATTTAGTAAGATTAAGTAAACTGCCAGACAAGGGAACTACTAAGACACTAGGAAACTGAGTGCATAAAGCCTTAGTGAAACTTTATGCCTTTGTCCTACCGTGGTTCAAAATCTGTTAAGCCTTCAAGGGCAATGTTATGTAGTTTAAGAAATATTCAATATACAACAAACAATATTTAATATTCAATACAGACCCTTAGCATTAATAAACATAACAGGTGTAGTTATACTGCGCAAAGGGTAAAAAATGATTTGGTTCTAAACCTACCAGCTATACATTTTTAAATTTTCAGATTCCTTCTTGCTAAAAAACAATCAGCAATCCGAAGCGAAAGCGCCATGATGGTTAAAGCAGGGTTAGCGCTCAATGCACTTGGAAAGATTGAATTATCAGCAATAAAAAGATTGGGTATATCAAAGCTTTGTCCTTCACTATTTACGACTGCCCCTTGTGCATTATCTCCCATACGGCAAGTGCCAATAGTATGGGCACTCCTGTTATAGGACCATATATCTCTGGCACCTGCAACACTCCATATCTCCTGCATAATTTTTTCTGCATGAGCAGTTAAGCGTTTCTCATTTTCTCCATTAGAAAAATATATACGCGGTTTAGGAAGACCCCGGTCATCAAACTCATCAGAAAGTTCCAGGTAATTATTAGCATAAGGCAGGCAATCTCCTAATATATTGATTCCTGCCGTATGATTATAACCACGCATGCAATGCAACAATTTTTCGCCCCATAACCCCCGGCCCCGTACCAGTTGTGAGGCATAAGTAACAGGCATTACCCCGATTGACTGAAGTAAATATCCACCTGCAAAGTCCGCGTCTTTTGGCCGGTGCGTGTCTTCTGAAATCAAAGCGCCGGGAATACCTTTGTATGGACGTACATCTTCATCAAATTGTCCCCAAACCTGCATGCCCGTGTGTGCCATAAAATTTTTACCTACTTCTCCGCTTGAGTTAGCTATATTATTAATTAAAAGCAGCCGGGGTGTTTCTATTGCTCCTGCGCATAAAAAAACATATTTGCTCTTTTGCCTCTTCTCCATACCATTATGAACATAAACAACCCCTGAAATACGCCCTGAGGCTTCCACTTGAAACTGTTTTACAAAACTATTGGGGCGAACTTCTGCACCATACTGAATAGCAAGAGGAACATAAGTAACATCCATACTTGCTTTTGCGCCAGTAGTACATCCCGCCTGGCAAAAACCACGATTGGTACATGCTGAACGCCACCCAATGCTCTCCTGATAATAAGGAGCGGATAAAGCTGCATTTGCTGCAGGCGATGTTTGAATATTAAGTGCATCACAACCTCGTTTCATCAATTGTGCTGCACCATTAAAAGGAAGCGGCGGAAGCGGATATGAGGCGCTTCGCTTCGCTCCCCAGGGATATGTTGATGGACCGGAAACACCAAGAAATATTTCCAGTTCATCAAAATAAGTTTCTAAATCTTTGTACCCAATTGGCCAGTTTACCCCAACACCGAATTCAGAGTATAGTTGAAAATCGTCGGGTTGTGGACGAGGTACATAAGCGGTATAATGCAATGTGGAACCTCCTACTCCAATGCCTGAATTGTTATTACCAAAATGAACAGGATCATTTCCCGCGCTTATACGTTCATCCGTCCAGAAAAGTTTTGATTGGCTCAATTCATCAGTGGCAAAATCTTTCATCGCATTCCAATGTTCTCCTGCTTCAAGTGCTACTACTTTCAACCCTGCTTTAGCAAGGCGTGATAAAAGTGGCGCCCCGCCTGCACCAGTGCCTATAACAACTGCATCAACTATCTCATCTGCAGGATAGGTTTTAGTGGCAACCGGTTTACTGTTAAAACCGGTTGCTGTATCCATCTCCCTTTTTGAATTATTGAATAACATTTATCTTCTTATTTAATACTTTCGGCTCATGTGGTTCAAGTTCGTTTAACCCGATCTTTTGCCATCCTTTTGCATCTGCCATTGCCACCTCGCCGATTTCTTCTTTTGCATAGGGATGGCTGTAATATAATTCCACCAACTGTGCAAGCAGTTCTTCAAAAAAAAGATGACCAGGCATTGTATCCCAGGTTTCCCCCTCTGCGGTGTTATGTTGTATTGAATGTAATACTTTATCTTGCTTTGTTTCATCGAGCAGTTTAAAAGCTGCACCAAACATTATTATGGATGTTTCATCAATTCCATATAATCCGGTTAGGTATGCTTGCTTATCGGCTGGCATTTTATCATATCGCCACCCGTTGCCTTTACCTTCTGCAAGTATGCTATCCAAACAACCAGCTACATCAACTGCCTTCTTTCGGTTAGGTTGTGGTAATAACCGGTTACAAACAGCTCGAAGCACAAGGAAAGTTTCGCTGTCAAAAAAAACAGGTTGAATTATTTCTTTCCGCTCAAGACGTTCCTTTAGCACGTCCCGTGTTTGAGGTGTAACCAGATCTGTATCAACTAATGCGGTTACTGTGCCTTGCAGATATATATCATTTCTCATATTAATCACTTGATAGTTTACCACCTGTTACTTCAATACAACTGCCTGTAATAAAGCTTCCGTCTTCTGAAGCAAGCAGAATATAGGCTGGTGCAAGTTCTTCAGGCTGGCCGGGCCGCCCCAAAGCAACTTCATGACCAAAATTTTCAACTTCTTCAATGGGCATCGTTCCAGGAATGTTTGGAGTCCACACAGGGCCTGGAATAACGCAGTTAATACGAATGCCTTTATCTCCAAGATTAAGTGCAAGTGATTTTGTGAAAGAATGTATGGCGCCTTTACTGGATGAATAATCAATTAAAATTGGAATGCCTGTCTTGCCTACAATACTTCCGGTATTAATAATTGAATCGCCTCTATGCAGGTAAGGCAAAGCTGCCTGCGCCATAAAAAAATACCCAAAAATATTTGTTTCAAATGTTCGGCGCAGTTGTTCTTCAGTAATGTCCTCAAATTTTTTCTGCGCCATCTGATAAGCTGCATTGTTTACAAGAATATTCAGTTCGCCAAACTCTTCCACAGTTTTTTCCACTGCCTTCTTGCACTCCTTGGCATGACGAACGTCTGCTTTAATCAGCAGGCATTTATTTGTATGTTTTTCACACAACCTTTTCGTTTCATCAGCATCTTCATCATTAACATTGTAAACAATTGCAACACTTGCTCCTTCCATAGCAAATCCTATTGCTACAGCTCTTCCGATACCAGAGTCACCACCTGTAATGAGAGCAATTTTGCCTGCTAGTTTGCCTGCAGGTTTGTAATTAAGTAATTCACTTTGAGGTACTGGATCCATATCGGATTGTTTGGCCGGATATGGTTGTTTCTGGCCTTTAAATTCCCTGGATTCCGGATAATGTTTCATGCAATTATTATTAATTGAATTATATTAAAAAAAATTTATTATAATGAAGGGAAAATAATAAACCTTTTATAAATATTTAAATTGAATTTATATTATTTCCCAAAGGGGTAATTTTGAATTTCGATATAATCAGATTTCATAAAATTTCCATCATGTGCTTTTTTGATATTATATACACGGTTCCTTTTCCATTGCAGATATACCTCTGCTGCAGTTAACATGGCAAGTGTGGGTGCTACAAAATAAATCCAGATATGCCCCCAATTATTTGCAGCTAAAGCCCCGGCAAAAGAACGTGCAGGATTAAGACTCATGCCTGAGAACGGTAATTCAAGGATGAGGTAGAAACCGATTAATAATCCTGATATAGGCGCTATATACTTTTTAAATTTTTTGGAGCTGCCTGCCATTAGAACTATAAGCATCATTATAAATGAAATAATGAATTCTGCTATAAAAGCTGTCATCGCATTATGAGGAGGTTTAGGTGCGGTATTTCCATAATTTATTAATGGATGCCCGAACAGGCTGCCCATTGTAGATTTTAAAAGTAATGCACCACTAATCGCTCCTGCAAACTGTGCGATGGTAAAAAATAAAGTATTTAAAATATTGATTTTACCAAGTCGGAAGAAAGTCCAGGTAACCGAGGGATTAATATGGGCTCCTGATTTTTTGCCAAAAAGTAAGACAATTGCTGAAATATATAAACCCATAAGTATTCCTAACGGAATGCGCCGTAGTAAAGAATAATCTTTCAGCACACTTTTCATTACCGGCGAATCAGGATGCTCCAATAATATTGTCAAAAGGCCTGCTCCGCTAACGAATCCTGCTAATCCCAAAGCTTCCATAAGATATACCTGCCAGTGCATTTTAAGACTTTTAATCATATTCCATCTATGCCTGATTTATTAACTATTTAAAATTATTGACATCTTTATCAGAAGTTATCACAGAAGTATAACATTTGTATTCTTAATTGAAAATGGAGGGTTAATTGTTCAACGGAAGGGTTAATTACTTTTGGATTATTTTTAAATAACAATTCAGTGCTTATTAATTATTGATTAAGCATCGTATATTTTGTTACAGCTAATCTCAATTTCTGAATAACTTAATGTAGCTTTATTACTTATAAAATTTTTTAATAATTTTATAGTATCCCACAATATATTAGGTAAGAATGTAATAATCTTCTTGTTAGCTGACTTCATCTAATGTTGTTAAGTAATTGCTAATACACTAAATCAAAACTTCATTCGTTTTTCTTTTTTATTATATGAAAATGTCAACTCCCGTACCTCTTTACCTTATTGCCATCGGCGCTTCTGCCGGTGGCATGGATGATATTCATCTTTTTTTTGATCATACGCCCCTTGATGGGGTTTCTTATATTATCGTACAGCATTTATCGCCTGACTTTAGAAGCAGAATGGTTGAATTGCTGTCCAGGCACAGTAAGCTAAAAGTAACGGAAGCGGAAGAAAATATGCTGGTAGAGTCTAATCAGGTTTATTTTATTCCCAACAAAAAATACATGACTATCCGCGAGGGCAGATTGCATTTAACTGAAAAAGAGAAAAACAGCAAGCCTAAACTTACTATCAATGTGTTTTTAAATTCTCTTGCCGCAGAAAGAGGAAAAGATGCCATTGCAGTTATTCTCTCCGGAATGGGCTCTGATGGGTCTGATGGTATTAAAGCTATAAAAAAAGCAGGAGGAATGGTTATAGCACGTAATCCTGAAAAAGCAGCGTTTAGTGATATGCCTGCCAATGCTATTGCTACAGGAGCAGTTGACTATGTGCTTGACACGGAAACAATGCCTCATACAATAACGGATTATGTAAATAACCAGGGGGTTTTACTAACAGGGATTACAGAAAATGATATTGAAAAAAAATGTGTAGCTGCTATTGTTAACCTGATAACTGATAAGCTTTCCCTTAACTTTTCAGAGTATAAGGAAAAAACAATTTTAAGAAGAATAAAAAGAAGGGCTGCTTATCATAACCTTAGTGATCTTGGAGATTATGTGGCTTTACTCAAAACAAATTCTGATGAAATAAAAACGCTTGCCCAGGATTTTCTTATAAGCGTTACTTCATTTTTTAGAGACAAAGACGCCTTTCAATTCCTGCATGATAATATTATTCCTGAGATCCTTAAAAAGGCTAAACCAGATAAGGAAATAAAATTCTGGGTACCAGGTTGTGCAACTGGAGAGGAAGCTTATTCCATGGCTATGCTAGTATGTGAACAATTACATGATGAGTACAAAAATATACCAGTAAAAATATTTGCTACCGATATCGATACTATTGCACTATCCTACGCCAGAAAGGGAATTTATAGTGAAAGCATTACAAAAGATATTTCGCCAGAAAGAATTGATAAATTTTTTATTAAAGAAGGAAACAAATACAGGATAAAGCCGGAAATACGAAAAATGGTCATTTTTGCTGAGCATGACCTGGTAAAAAATCCACCGTATAGCAACATTGATCTTATTGGTTGTCGCAACCTGCTTATTTATATGACCACGGCTTTACAGAAAAAAATCTTTCATATGCTGCATTTTGGTTTAAAGAAAGATGGTTATTTATTTTTGGGTTCAAGCGAAAATATACATTCACTTAACCCTGGTCTTCAACTGATTGATAATAAATTTAAAATTTATAAAAATACTGAAGGAAAACGAGCAGACATTATAGGTTCATTTTCAGTTCCTGCTTTATTTAATGGTGAAGCTGCCATGCCTTCAGCATTGGCTGACAGCTTTGAATACAAAAAAAGTAACTTGCCTGAAATTGTTTACAATGCACTTATAAGTGACTTAGGTGAGGTGGTAGTTTGCATTGATGAAAATAATCATGTTATACAAACATTTGGAGATACAACAAAATACCTGCTTCAAAAAAACTTTAATACAAACCTTGCAGAGCTTTTACCAAAACCGCTTAATGTTGCCTTTAGTAAGGCTAAAAGAAAAGCTTTACAATCAAATGAAAAAGCATCGGTAAAGGGAATAAAAGTTACCATCAATAAATCAATTCTTGCAGTAAATCTTCAGGTAAAACCGTTGCCTATAAACAAAGGAGGGCAAAAAATTCTATATGTCCTTCTTAGCAGTGAGCCACTCATAAGCATTCCACCCTGGGAAAATGACTCGCCTGATGATGAAAAAATCTGGATTACTGAATATACGATTAACCTTGAAGAAGAGCTTGGAGAAGTTAAGGAGCATCTGCAGGCGGCTTATAAAAAGCTTGATGCTTCTCTTGAAAACACGCAGGCGTATAATGAAGAGCTTCTTTCCGCCAACGAAGAAATGCAATCTTTAATTGAGGAATTACATACTATTAATGCAGATTACCAGTTGAAGAATAAAGAGCTCCTTGAGATCAACGATGATTTAAACAATTATTTCAGCAGCAATCAGAACGGACAAATATTTGTGAATGCCGATCTGCTGCTGACAAAATTTTCACCTGCAGCTATAAAGCACATTAATCTTGTGGAAACTGATATTGGCAGGCCTGTCAGTAATATTTCCACCAATATAAAGTTTGAAACAATAGTAAGCGATATCAAGAAAGTTATAGATAATGGAGGTGTTATCACTAAGGAAGTAGAAACATTAAACGGCAAGTGGTACCATGTAATGACGATGCCATTTATAAGGCTCCTAGATAATAAAACTGATGGAGCCATTATAACCTTTAATGATATTACAGAACTAAAAAAAATACAAAAGGATCTATATATAACAAATAAAAACCTTACCCGCATAAATGCCGATCTTGATAACTTTGTGCTTGCTGCATCACATGATCTGTTAGGGCCTCTTAGTAATATTGAACTATCAATTAACATGTTGAAAGCGGATAACTTAATATCTGATCCTCTGGTGAATGAATATTTAAATATTATAGATGGGTCTGTTCAAAAATTCAGAACCCTCATAAAGGAACTGTCAACAATAGGTAAACTGGAAAATGAGATGTCGGAGATGAAACCTGTTGACCTATACAATATAATTGATGAAATAAAATTAAGTATAGCTGATAAAATCAGAGCGACAGCAGCAGAAATCACTACGGATTTAGAGGTTGAACAAATCATTTTTTCTGTAAAGAACCTAAGAAGTCTGCTATACAATGTAATCACCAATGCCATCAAGTATAAAAGTGCCGATCGCACTCCGGTACTGATAATAAGTTCAACAAAAGAAAATAACTATGTGCTTTTATCAATAAAAGATAATGGAATTGGAATAGCAAAAGATAAAATTGATAAAATTTTCAATATATACAGCCGTATTCAAACCGACGTAGAAGGACAAGGGATTGGTTTATATCTTGCAAAGAAAATAGTAGATGCAGCGGGCGGCTACATAAGTGTAGAGAGTGAAGTGGGCAAAGGAAGTGTCTTTAATATTTATTTTAAATTAGAACAGTAGCTTTTTAGTGTGTCTATAAATGGTTTAATGAAATTATCTCCTCCTGACTGCTGATAGGTGGTGACTGATAACAAGTTCAATAGCCAGTTCATAATGGACATAACACCCATATCAAAACAAGGCTTAAAACGTTATACTTCTGTGATAACTTTTGAAAAAAATTCTGTTTCTTTTGTATAAAAGTATATGATGTTAACTGTTATCTCAGCTATATAGCCAATAGTGATTGAGGTATATAATAATTATAATGTCTTAATTACACGTCTTATATAAGCTAATTTAGAAATTAATTATGGAAAGTATTCTTTTAGTGGAAGATGATCCTGATATCACAAAATTACTGAACCTTCATTTCAGCAGGCGATCATTCCGGTTTACTTCATGTTCTAACGGAGAAGAGGCAATGGATAAAATAGCAAATGAAAATTTTGATTTAATAATGCTTGATGTTACGCTTCCTGACATAAACGGAATGTATCTATGTAAAAAGTTAAGGGAAAGTGATGTTCAGGCACCGATTATGATGCTAACCTGCAGGGGTGAAGAAACAGATAAAGTATTGGCATTAGAACTTGGCGCTAACGATTATATGACAAAACCGTTTGGTATTCTTGAGTTAACAGCACGCATACAGTCGTTATTAAAAACACCCATCCAAAATCCCAAAACTGAGACAGCAAAAAAACAAGCGTTTTCTTTTAAAAATCTTGTTATTGATTTTGATAAAAGAAAAGTATTGATAAGTGGCGAACAAGTTGAACTGACAACTAAAGAATTTGATATCCTTGCTTTATTATCAAGTTTTCCCGGAAAAACTTTCAGCCGGCATGAACTATTAATACAAATCTGGGGAGTAGCTTTTTCCGGATATGAACATACTATTACCTCACACATAAACAAAGTGCGGTTAAAAATTGAGCCGGATTTTCGTCACCCTCAATATATCCTGACTACTTGGGGAAAAGGCTATAGGTTTCCGGAATGAAAACAAAAAAAATTACCATATTCAGACGTATCAGCATTGTATTTTTTACCTTAATCACATTGCTGTGTCTTTTGTTCATGGCCATCAGTTATTTCTTAACTACAGATTTTCACCAGGCCAGTACGCAGTTACTTAACAAGGAGGTAGCAGCTCACATTGTCGAGTTCACTTCACCATTTGAAAAAGAAGGCATCAACAAGGCGAAAGCGGATTCCGTTTTTAAAAATGCTATGATTCTAAGCCCTGGGGCAGAAATATATTTTCTTGACACTACAGGCAAAGTAATAGCTTTTCATGCACCCAAAAGCGAAATAAAGCTTTGGACAATACCATTAAAAAACATAAGAAAGCTTATAGCATCTAAGGGGGAGATATATGTAAAAGGCCCTGATCCAAAAAACATTTCTGATCCAAAAATTTTTTCTGCAGCTGAAGTTAAAGGTAAATCCGGAAACCTCGGTTTCATCTATGTAATCCTGGCCACTAATAAAAATGTAACTGATGTGCTTTATCTAAGTTATCTCAGTAATCTGCTAATCATCGCCTTTTGTATCATAATTATATTATCAATTGTTTTCAGCTTCATTTATCTCAACCAAATGCAGCGCAGATTTAACCAGATGATTGCGGTGTTGGAAAAATTTCAAAATGGCAACCTGGAGGCACGTTTCGAAATAAAAGAAGATGATGAATTAGCGCCTGTTACGCTGGCTTTTAATAAAATGGCAGATATGTTGTCTGATAACATTCACCGCCTTACAAGATCTGTAAAGGAAAGAAAAGACTTTATCATAAATATATCTCATGAGCTTAAAACGCCCTTAGCAATCGCGCGTGGATATACAGAGTCTCTGTCAATCAAAAATGTTAATCACGAGTTGAGTAAATCTGAACAGGAAGAATATATACAGATAATATTGGATAAAATTCAACAGGTAGACATTATGGTTAATCAGTTGTTTGAACTTTCCAAATTGGATACCGCTGATTTCAATCCTGTAAAAGAACCTTTTGTTCTTTCAGAAATTGTACAGGAAACGGTTAACAATTTTCAGTGGAAGGCTTTACAAAAGCAGGCTGTTTTAACATGTACACAATGTCTTTATCATGTCTGGATCAACGCAGATGTTAGTTTGATGGAAAGAGTTGTGCAAAATTTAATTAACAATGCAGTTGATAACACATATGAACATGAAAGTATTCAGGTTTTTATAGAAGTTACCGGCAATGATTTGATTTTTAAATTACAATATAAGGGCAGCTTGTTGCCGCAGAACATGCTTCAATGGTTAAATAATTCCCGGGAAGAAAGCACTTTACAGGCCGACTTTTTTACTCCATCAGGTATACGTTTTCTTATTGTCAAAAAAATTCTTCAATTGCATAGGTCTTCTTTAAAAGCTTATACTGACAATGATAGAAGTAACGTTTTTATTTTTGACATGCCTGTGTATAATCAATAGGAATAAACATAAATCTATCTAATATCTGCAATGGCTTTGCAAGAGATATTAGAAAATCAGGATACTATCGTTATACTTCTGTGATAACTTCCTTAATTCTTTGGCCTTGCTTTGTATAGTTAAAAAGCAGTTATTTCTAAAATTCCTTTTTATCCAAAAGATAATTCCTTAGGCAGCTTGCGTTTTAATAAATTTTATTAAATCATATTCTTCATTAAAATTACAAAAATGAAATCTTTAATCCGGTTATTCGCAAGTTTTGTCCTGGTAATCCTTATTTTTTCTTCATGCAAAAAAAATGAAAATCCTGCCCAGGAAAGCAGCAGTGCAGCACTAAAAGAAGCCGATGTACTTTTAGAAGCTGCAGCTCAGCAAAGAAATGTTAGTAAAGAGGATTTTATAAAAACCCTCACTGATGTTAAAAAGTTTACCGCTGAACAGAACGTGTTTTTTCCCAGCGCATTGGCCATTGACTTTACTAATAAAACGGTTACGCTGCCTGTTTATAAAGGCGTTGGCCCAAGTGGTAATCCTACGTATTTTATTATTACCGAAGCTGCTGACTTTTATGTTGCTAAGAAGATGGGGCTTAACTTTGCACCCAAGCTTATAAACGGTCGTGGCACAGCCGGCAGCCAACAAGTGACCATTGAAACCGGCATGATTAAGTTCAAAGGAGATGTGGACTTCCGTCCGGTACGATCAGTTGAACCCGGACTGTTCCCTAATACATTGCCACCGGCAAAAGCCCAGCCTGGTTCCATAGGTGATGCAGAATACTCTCCTTTGATTATTTTGCCTACAGGCGCGGCAATGAGTGCCTCGATTGTTGCAAACAGCACAGGTACTCATGATCATTTGGTGAGCATTGATTACGCTAAGGGAACTGTTGTATTTGAACTGCTGGACGGGTTTGAAGGTGGTGAGCAATATTATTTTCATTTAGTAACAGAGTCATCCGATATGGTTCCAGCTACAATCGAGCGGGGAACATTTACTCCCCGTTTAGCTAACCTGCCTATGTTTGGCAAAGATAGGCTAACCGATAAATCCGCTTTGTTAGGGTTTGCACCAACTGCTAACGGCGAAACAGGCGCCAATAATCCGGAGCGCCAGGGGCTAAATTCTACCATCCTCGATGGGAACAAGTTTGACCCGATTAACGTTTTTCCTTTGGACCCCGATAACAACAAGCAGGAGAACAATAATTACAGCCCAATGTGGGATGCACACATATTTATCTGGACTGATGCAGCAATCAAAGCAGGCAAGAGAAGACGGGTTAAGAGTATTGAAGATTTAGGGAAACTTTTTGCTGAAGGCTCTGTTACCAATGCACCTGCTAATACCGGAGAACCAAATAGTTTTATTGCCGGACTAAAGCCCTCAAATGCCATTATCAACTGTCCGGTTATGGCTCAGCCTAAAAAACTATAGAGATTGAATATGCCTAAATAAAAAGCTGCCCTCAAGTTAAGGCAGCTTTTTATGATACGGTTTACAAAACAGCCTGGTAAAATTTTTATTTATCTTCTTCTTCATTAAAAAATTAAAACAATAATGAAACGAATTTTTTATTTCGCAGTTATTGCGTTTCTTGCGGCAAGCTGCAAAAAATCTCCTGATACTCAAACTGTAAAAAGCGATATACTTTACATCGAAACAAATAATTATCAAGACAACCAAAATGCCGTGATTGCATACCGGGATAAAGGAAATGGTAAACTGGAACCTTTGGATGGCAGCCCGTTTCTCACAAATGGTTCAGGTGTAGGAAATCCTGATCAAATATTAGGGCCTCTTGATTCTGATTACGAATTAAGAGTGTCATCAGATGGCCAATTTCTTTTAGCAGTAAATTCGGGAAGCAATACTATAGCAGTATTCTCAATAAAATCAAACGGAGCGTTGCAGCCTGTTGCCGGTTCACCCTTTCCATCAGGGGGACAAACACCAGTTAGTATAGATGTATCGGGAAATTATGTGTTTGTTGTAAATAAAAGCCAGGATCCGTTACATGCAACACCAATGGCACCTAATTATACTACTTTTACAATTGATGGTGCAGGAAAATTAACACCTGTACAGAATGGAAAATTCGAAACTACAGCAGGCACTTCACCTACACAAATTCTGGTTTCGAGAGATAAAAAATATGCATTTGGTGTTGACTTCCTTGGCTTTATGCTTAAGCCGCCAGTAGGTACATTACGGTCTCTTACCGTATCAGGAACAGGGATATTAACTCCTTTGACAGGTACGCCTTACATTTTACCCACTGGCTCTATGCCCGACAACGGTGCTTTGGGTTTATGGCAACACCCCTCCGGTAACCCTTTATATGTGGGATTGCCTTTACAGGGAAAAATTGCCGTGTTCAATATAAATGCTTCCACTGGTGCACTCACATTGCTGTCTACAGTGGCTGCAGGAAAAGCGGCCTGCTGGATCCGTACCAACAAAGCAGGAGATCACATGTATGTGCTTAATTCAGGCGATAATACTATACAGGTATATAACACTTCAAACGCATTAACTCCTTCATCAGTTCAAACTCTGGAGCTTAAAAACTCGGGCCCTGCTTATGCTAGCCCCGGTGGTGCGCCATTAAAAACAAGTGAGCCTTTTTCATTAGCTTTTTCAACATCTGAAAAAATACTGTATGTAGTAAACCAGCATACCAACAAAGATTTCAGTATAGGCAATTATAATTACCTCCATGCGCTCTCTGTTACAGATAATGGTCAGTTAACAGAAACTGCTGACCCTGTTCAATTGCCAGTAGCTAACAACATAAGGCCAAAAGGATCAGCCGTTGTAAGCAGATAAAGAAGCTATCAGCAGTCAGCTATCAGCAGTCAGGAAATTAATACCAGTAAATATTCTTCCTGATAGCTGATTGCTGACAGCTTATAGCAAATACCTGGTATTCAATAATTAAAAAAAGATTTTATGGTTTTGATAAAATCAATGTTCCTTCCGGTGATGCTCGTTGTACTATTAGTGGCAATTACATGTTCTGATTTTGACCAAAGAAAGAAAGCAGAAAATAAAATTTCAACAGATAGTAAAGGGTTTGCAGTAATTGAATTATTTACTTCGGAAGGTTGTTCAAGCTGCCCTTCTGCTGATGAACTTGTAAGTAAAATACTAAAAGAAAATAAACAGGATGTTTACATACTAAGTTTTCATGTTGATTACTGGAACAGGCTGGGCTGGAAAGATAACTTTAGCCAGGCTGCTTTTTCAGACCGGCAACAACAATATGCAAAGTATCTTTTGTTAGATGGTGTTTATACTCCTCAAATAGTGGTCAATGGCACAGATCAGTTTGTAGGATCAGATGAAAATCATCTTCGATCTTCCTTAAATAAAGGCATTAAACAGGCTTCTGATTTTACAATTGAAGCATCACATATTAATAATGAGACAATACACATTGTATATAAAACTGAAGACAATAATTCTCAACTGATAAACATAGCACTCATTCAACCTGAAGCCAGCACTGAAGTTAAAAGGGGAGAAAATGGCGGGAGAATACTGCATCATGTAAATATTGTACGTGGATTTAAAACAATAGAAGCAACTTCCACTACAGGAAACCTGGATATAGAAATACCAACAGAACTTCGGAATCAGCCCTTTAAGGTTATAGCATATATACAGAAGAAAAACACTTTTCAGATAACTGGTGCTGCACAAACAACTGTACAAGTTTCACTAAAACACACATAAGTGAAAATTGGTAAAACATTAGTTATAACTTATGTGTTTACCATAATTAAAATAGTTAAGTTAACCGTAAAATTGCATACAACAGTTATCAGCAGTTAGCTGTCAGCTGTCGGAAGATCAATGTGTTATAAGTTTTCTCCTGATAGCTGATAGCTGACGGCTGATAGCAAAAACGACAATTTAAGGTTAACATAACACTAGGTTGGAAAACAATTTTCTTTTAACAGGCAAATCATTCAGCTAATCGCTGAAGCCACAAATTTTTAAATTTATGAAAAAATTACTGATTTTAGTTGCTGCATTTATTGTAAGCGCAGGTGTTTTTGCACAGGACAAAACGGAAGATAAGAAAATGGATAAAATGCACGACAAGGGCATGATGGATCACAAGATGAAAGATTGTGTAATGATGAAAGACGGAGCAATGATGGTTATGAAAAATAATGAAACCATGAAGATGGACAAAGACATGACCATGAGCAACGGTACCATGGTTATGAGTGATGGTTCAGTAAAAATGAAAAATGGCAAGACAATGATGATGAAAGACGGAGACTGTATGTACATGGATGGCAAGATGAGCAAAATGAAAATGGATAAGATGATGATGAAGAAAAAACCGCAGTAAGTATTAGGCTAACTATGAATTGACGTATTTGCTATCAGCAGTCGGCTATCAGCTATCAGGAGGAATATCTACTAATAATGATTTCCTGACTGCTGATAGCTGGCTGCTGATAGTTATTAATGCGTGTTATTATGCCAGTTAAACATTATACGCACAATATGCCCTCATGAAAACAATTAGAAACAAACACCCTTTGGTAATGAGGTGGACTCATTGGGTTAATTTTCCGGTATTAATGATTATGATCTGGACAGGAATGCTCATCTATTGGGCCAATGATGAATACTCAATTACTATCTTCGGACATACTTTTATTCGTTTTTTTCCTGATTGGTTTTATAAATTTTTTAAAATACCCCAACGTCTTGCAGAAGGAATGGCTTTTCATTTTCTTTTTATGTGGTTTTTTGCTGTAAATGGCTTGTTATACATCTTATATACAATTTTTTCAGGAGAATGGAGACAGTTGCTACCTGACAAACACTCTTTTAAAGAAGCATGGCTTGTTCTTTTACATGACCTTCATATAAGAAAATCTATTCCTCCCCAGAACAAATACAATGCTGCCCAACGCATAGCTTATACAAGTATTATAATTATGGGATTAGGATCTCTGATAACCGGTTTGGCAATTTATAAGCCGGTTCAGTTTTACTGGCTGACCTGGCTATGTGGTGGCTATCATTGGGCAAGGATTGAGCATTTTATTCTTACGATCGGGTATGTGCTATTTTTTCTGATACATATAACACAGGTCTTATTAGCAGGATGGAATAATTTCAGATCAGTGGTTTCAGGATTTGAAATTGTTGATCAAAAACCTTCTCAACTTATCAATGTTGAAAAAGATGAAAAAGTTGATTAATAAAAATAATACAGAGCAAATTGTATCCGGCAAAAAGATAAAAAGACGAAATTTTATTTCTTTTGCTGCTTTTATCGGCTTGTATGGGGCAGCTTATGGAGGCTGGAGATGGCTCTACAATTCCCCGGAAGAAGAATCGGGTGTAACTGCAGGAGCAAGAAAACCATTGCGAAGAGCGCTGAATAAAACTGAATTGTTTTTTAAAAAAACATTTAGCAATAATCATCTTGTGCAAACTTATCCTAAATCCATGGCTGCTAAAAAGGTAAGGATAAACAGTGAAATTGGTATTGATGACCGCGATTTTAATCCCGAAGATTGGGTACTGAAAATTAATAAAAGTGATGGAGAATCTTTAAACGTTACATTGAAAGATTTAATGGCGCTGCCCAAAACAGAGATTGTTTACGATTTTAAGTGTGTAGAAGGATGGGATCAGATTCAACATTGGGGAGGCGTAAAATTCAGCGACTTTATAGCGCATTATAAGTTACAAGACCAGGCAAAACTTCAATATGTAGGTTTTGCCACTCCTAATGAAGAATACTATGTTGGCATAGACATGCCAAGCGCTATGCATCCTCAAACATTGTTAGCTTATGAAGTTAATGAAAAGCCATTACCCGTCCAACATGGACTTCCACTACGGCTTATCATACCTGTGAAGTATGGCATAAAAAATCTCAAGCGAATTGGTGCTATTTCATTTAGTAACCAACGGCCTCCCGATTACTGGGCCGAACAGGGTTATGATTATTATTCAGGATTATAGTGTTATGTCAAATATAATTTCTATAAATGTTGCTATCAGCCGACAGCTATCAGCTATCAGGACGCTAATGCGTAATGTATTTCCTCCTGATTGCTACAGCTGATAGCAAAGCGACAATTTAGGGTTGACATAACAATAGTTCTTCTTGTTAAAATCATTAAAAGAAATGAAGCACCTAAGACACTTGCAGGAAATGGCAAACTAAAAGCCACTTTTCGCAAGTACTATTTACTCCTCGTTCAAGCGATAACTTTTATAATGGAATGTAACGAAGGCTTGATTTTTATATCAATACGGATACATACATTGAAAAGTTAATCATGAAAATAGCCACCTATAACGTCAACGGCGTAAACGGACGCCTGCCAGTGCTACTCCGCTGGCTAAAGGAAACAGCACCGGATGTAGCTTGTTTGCAGGAACTTAAGGCTCCGCAAGAAAAATTTCCCGGCGAAGCCATTCAGGATGCAGGCTATCAGGCCATCTGGCATGGACAAAAAAGCTGGAACGGGGTAGCTATCCTTTCCCGTTTAGGAGCGCCAGAGGAAATCCGGCGGGCACTTCCTGGCGATCCCGATGACACCCATAGCCGCTATATGGAAGCTAACATCAACGGCATTATTATAGGCTGCCTTTACCTGCCCAATGGCAATCCAGCTCCAGGACCAAAATTAGATTATAAGCTCGCCTGGTTTGAACGCCTGACCGCTCATGCCCGAAATCTTTTAGACCAGGATACACCTGTGTTACTCGCTGGTGATTATAACGTTATACCAACAGAACTGGACGTTTACAAGCCAGAGCGTTGGGTGGATGATGCCCTGTTCAGACCAGAAGTTCGCGCAGCATTTAAAAGTCTGGCAGCCCAGGGATGGACGGATGCGCTACGGAAGCTTCATCCGGACGAGAAGATCTATACATTCTGGGACTATTTCCGCAATGCGTATGGCCGGGATGCAGGCTTACGAATCGATCATCTTTTATTAAGTCCGCACCTCGACAGCCGCCTCGTGGCTGCTGGTGTTGACCGCCATGTGAGGGGATGGGAAAAATCTAGTGACCATGCTCCCACCTGGATTGAACTGATGGATAAGTAAAAGTTTTATCATGGTTATTATATTCGGCTGATCTTGGGCGGATTTGCTTTAACCTGCATGCGCACCTTGCGCGGCCCGAAAAATTACTTTCTATTTAATTTGTTAAGGGTGTAGCAAATTAAATTATTTTCCAAATGCTGGCCTTTTGTTGTTCTGATATTGGTGAGATTGAGCTCATACACATATCCCGGTTTAAGGCTTTGCAAACTCAGCGACACTTTTTTACCGTCCTGTGAAACTTTGATATTAGTCACGGGGATCTCCTGGATATCGAACTGGTCGGAACCATATTTCTTATGGTATTCATAGAAGTACCGTTTGAACTTGTAATTGGCCGGGTTTGCCAGCGTGGATTCATCCAATGGCTCGGTAAAACTCAGGTCAAAGCCTGTGCTTGTCAGGTGCATGTTATAGATTTCAACGGGGTTTTTGCCTGTGAATACAATCCGCTGGATTCCCTCATCGCCTGTCCAGGCTTGTTCCTGCGCCTGACCTACCCACAAGCTTCCATCGGGCGCAAAAGCCAGGCGGTTATTGCCTTTACGCAATCCTTTACGGGTAATAAAAGGAATGCAGGCCCCCTGCAGCGCTCCGTCCACCTCCTCAAGCATCACGCGTATTATACGTTCCTGGTTCATTTCTCCAATAAAAAACTGCCCGGCAAAGGGACCGAATTTACCATTTGTTCCGTCACAGCGTGGCTGGGTGGGCGAGTTAGCAATAATGCCATGGGGAAATAACACACTGGCCCTTGTACGCATTTGTTCCAGTTCTGGCAAAGGGACTTCATAAGGACTGCCCCGTTTCCAGTTTTTCTGCCAGACAAGGCTAGCCGGATGACCATAAAATTTTCCCTGCACCACCTGGTACAATGCGCTGGTGCCTACCCAGTCGCCCTGGTTATCGGTAGCAAATAAATTTCCTTCCAGATCAAAACCCAGGCCGTTGGGTGAACGAAAGCCGCTTGCAAAAGGTAATAAACTGCCTTTCGGTGTTAATTTCATAATCCAGCCCCGGTAAGGAACGGCGGAAAACATCTGGCCCTTTTGATTAAGTGTAGAAGTATCTAGTTTGCCCCGCACCTCTTTGCGGATGTTTCCATTAGAAGATGCCGTATTCAATCCAAAAAAAAGGTTGCCCTGCTTATCTTTTACCGGCCCGTAGTTAAACTCATGGTAATTGCCGGAAATACCAAAGTCATCGGTAACGGTTTCAAAAAGGTCTGCATGACCATCGCCATCGGTATCTGTGATGCGGGTTAATTCTGGCCGCTGCATGACTATAATCTCAGCATTGCTGATTACGAGCATTCCCAATGGTTCCTGCAGGCCTTCCGCAAAAAGGGTCCATTTTTTTGTAGCCGGGTCATAGGTCATTACTTCTCCGCGTAAAAAACAAGCGATCAGTCTGCCATCGGGTAGAAATTCCATAGCGCCTGTCACGGGCCTAAGGCCTTCCGGCATTTTGATGGATTCAACCAGGTAAGAGTCGGTTAATACCGGAGAATGGGGACGAGGAACCTGACCCGATAATACAAACCAACCTGTGATTAATAAAATAACCAATGTTCTATTCATGGTCTTAATTGTAGTGTAAGATTATCCTAAGGCAATGTGCAGGTCGTTCCATGACACCACAGCTATGAACGTAATATTCCTCCTCAAATTACAATACTTTATTACGCACCTTTTTAATATTCAAACAATAAAAGTAAGGTGCCCTATCACTTTTTTTCAAAATATTATTTCTTCTTTTTTTGAATAACCAAATGGTAGCTCGTCATGGTTACGGTAAACTGCTTTGCCTCACCGGGTGTAAGCTCCAGCCTCCCGTCTTCCCATTTGCCGGTTGAAAATTCGTACCCGGTGGCATCTTCCTGCAGATTGGTATAAAACCATACCGGCTCACTGGCACTAGGGATACGAAATTGCCGCACGAGACCATTACCATCTTCTTTGGAATGAATATGTTCATATACATCAAGTCCGTTGATGGTATAATGGAACTCTGGATACTTATCAACCAGGCGGTAGCCTTTAAATTTGATCCGTGGAACCGTAGCATTGTTTCCCAGGCGAAAGGGATAATCCAGGTTATCACGAAAAAACACATCGCCTAGTATTTTAGCCGAAGCATCGGAATGCCCCTTCCATAAATCGGTATTATCAACAAAACCTCCTTTCCAGGCGAAACGCAATTTGCAGGTGCCTGCGTCCCAGCAATAGGACAGTTCACCAGGAAGCCGCACTACGATTGCAGCAGGACTGGCGCCTTCGATAAAAACACGATAAAGATAAGGTGGAATCAATGCATAAGGATGCTGGGGTAGCGCATCTTGCGCATGCATTGTTTGTATATTTTCTTTTGACATCACGATGGTGTCTTTCCTCCTGGCTTCAGGGATGTTAAAATCCTTTATTATTGGCGGCAGCGACCCTTCCTGCATTACATACATAGCACCAAACATTATGAAACCATGCCCTGGGTACGTGCACACATACGGATAAACACCGAGTTTTAAGGGAGCAGTGAATGTAATCGATTTTGACTCTGCAGGCGACACCAGGGGTATGAAGCATAAAATCTGTTTCATGTTTGGAATATAGTTCAGCCGGGGCCCTTTTTCGGCCAGTTGCAGCGCAGCGTTAACCACCTTTAACCGCGTTCCGGGTTGAGTGATAAGGAGGTTATGGCTCATATCGTCTGTATTAGTAAGTGATAGCGTAACCTTTGCGCCCGGCTTTACCATAAAGCGTACCAGGTCGTATTGAAGGCCGGGAACCGCTTTGATAGAAATGTTTATTGAAGGCGCTTTCACGTTACTCTGCGCGCATATAAGGTCTACTATGGATAATAAAAGAATCGGTAAAAAGAATCTTTTATAAATGTTTACGTAAAAGCTGAGCATGTTTAAAATTACAGACCTGTAATATTATTTCTTTTTTGGCTTAAAATCAGCAGCCCAGAACAAAGCATTCGTAACCAGCTTTACAAAATCCGTATTTGCCCAATCCTGGATGCCTCCTAAACCAATATATACCACCCTTCCGCCATGGTAGTTTCTTGTCCAGGCCACAGGCTCTTTGCCTTCTATTGTTTTTCCGGTAAGAAGCAGCTCCGCGTCATCAGCAACGGGTGAGGTCTTATATAAACTATACTTGGAACTAAAGTTATTTACACCAGCAAGCACTGGATGGTTTTTATTAGCCGGATTCACCATTACATTTTGCACAGGACCCTTTGGTTCTCCCACCGCATAATACATTCCATCCGCACCCATTACCCGTTTTTCGGGTTCCCCTCCAAAGTGATTGGAATAATTACCGCCCAGGATTTCCTTATCGAATTCTGGCCAGGATTCAAAACCATGACTTGACGTACGTAGCGCCACAATAGGTTTTCCTGCGTTCAGGTATTTCCTGATATCTTCTATCGCCTTACCCGAAATAGTTGTCCTCCTTGCAAAGACCAGTAACACCTCGCAGTCTTTCAATGCATCAGTGCCGTTAAGATTAGAATACTCTTGCTTTTTATTTAGAGGCCCATCGGCTTGTAATAAGGTGATCCTGATGTTTGAATATTTTTTCTCCAGGTCAGCCTTATATTGTTGTAAACTGCTATGCGAAACATATTCGTTGCATGCCGATATAAAAACAACCTGCAGGGTTTTTTTTTTTGCTCCACAGGATAAAAAGAAAACTGACTGATAAAAGTAAGATGAGTTTGAGGATTCGCATAATAATTATTTTCACTGGCTATGATAGTTGTGTCCATGTGGGTTCAGGTGCGTCATTCATCGTAACGGTTATTCTTCCGAACATAAGATAATTTGTTTTGATTATGTTGACAGGATTTGTTAGGCTTCAAATAGAAAATTAGTGTAATACTAAAATTATTAGTATTATTAGAAGATTTTAATTACTTTTAAATAAAGAACGAATGCATAAAGTTTATCTATTAAAAATAACTAACTACTAGACTATTGCCAAAACGAACAAAAAATAAATCTGCTAAAGAAGTAGTACTTCCACATTCACAAGCAAAACTGGAATTATTTCAAACTTATTTGAAACACTATTATCGGATTTTAAGTTTATCACCAGTGATTACAGCAATTAATTTATATGACATATTTTGCGGTGCAGGGATATATAAGGATGGCAAAAAAGGCAGTCCGCTTTTAACCTTGGATGCTATAAAAGAAATTAATAAACAAATTAGCCTGATGGGTAAGCCATTAAAACCAACATTTTTAAAATTAAATGACGGAGATTTTAAAAGAATAAAATCTGTAGAGGAGCTTTTAACAAGTGAAACCGTTCCTAATTTGAAAATTGAGTATACACACAAGACTGCAGATGTAATGCTAGAGGATGTAATTAAGGATGTTAATTCCAAAGGAAATCAGGAGAGAAATCTAGTTTTTATTGACCCTTATGGTTACTCGGAGGTAAGAAAAGAGAGAATTTCAGAATTACTTGAAAATGGTCATTCTGAAATCGTGCTTTTTCTTCCAATTATGCAAATGCATCGCTTTTCTGAGATTGCTTTGAATGATGAATTAGAGCGTAAATGCTTTGAAAATCTAAAACGATTTATACATGAATTTTTTACTAAAGATCATAGAATCTTTACTGAAAAACTTAATAACGCTATTGAATTTATTTATGAATTAAAAGATGCTTTGACATTTGGGAGTAAGTATTATACCTGCTCTTACTATATTGAAAGAGGGAAAGGAAATTATTATGCCGTATTCTTTATTACTTCCAATCTCCTTGGCTTAGAAAAAATGATAGAAGCCAAACAAAAACTCGATCCTAACAGAGGAAAAGGGTACGATAAGAAGAATCTGGCAATTAGAAATAGCTTATTTGCAGACCAGATTCAAGAAGAAGATAGGCACAAAGCCCTAGAATACTTAAAAGAAATCCTCTTAAAAGAATTAAGGGAAAAGATAAATGGCTTAACAAATTGTGATATTTATTATTTAACGGTTACTAATGAATTCCTACCGACTAATGCAAATTCCGTACTGAAAGAATTGATTAAGGAGCAGAAAGTTTTACCCTACTATGGTATCGATCAAAACCTTAGTTCTGGAGCAGGATATTATATAAATTTTGATCATTATAAAAAGAAAGACATTAAGGTAACGTTTAAAAGCAAAATACATGGCACAATCAAGCATTGAATGGACGGAAATGACTTGGAATCCAACGACTGGATGTACTAAAATATCGGCTGGATGTAAATATTGTTACGCGGAAGTAATGTCTCGCCGTTTGCAAGCAATGGGAATTGAAAAATATGATGATGGTTTTAATTTAAGACTACATGAAGATGCATTGAATGTTCCTTACACTTGGAAACAACAAAAGGTAGTATTTGTAAATTCCATGAGCGATCTATTTCATAAAGATGTTTCTCTAGACTTTATTAAAAAGGTATTTGAGGTTATGAATAACACTGAGCATGTCTACCAGGTTTTAACAAAAAGAGGTGATATTCTTTTGAAGTACCATAATGATTTAAAATGGACACATAATATTTGGATGGGTGTATCTGTGGAAAATGACAAGGCTATGGATAGAATTGATTACTTAAGACAGACGAAAGCACAAATAAAGTTTCTTTCATGTGAACCACTGATAGGTCCACTTCCTAATTTAAATTTAAAAGGGATCAATTGGGTTATTGTGGGTGGAGAGAGCGGTAGAAAACCGCGACCCATGAAAGAAGAATGGGCCTTAGATATAATGGATCAATGTAAAGAGAACGATGTAAAGTTCTTTTTTAAACAATGGGGTGGTACGAATAAGAAGAAAGCAGGTAGGAATTTGAAAGGAAGACAATACAATGAAATGCCTACTGTAAAATTCTTAGAAGGATTAGAATTTTAAATAAATGTTGGCTGAAATATTTATAGTTGACGGAAAGCCAAGGATTGTTTCTCCAATTTCTTATTCTTTGTTTCATACCTCTCTAAAGCATTAAAATAACTAAGTCTCAAGGTACACTTTAGACAATTACAGAAAATTAAAAACCAGATTTCAACGGAGCCATAATCAAAATCAACAAAGCAATAAAGAGCTTAGTAACGGGCGTTCCCTACCAAGCATTCAGTTTCTGAACAAGTTGCTGAATATCCAAGTGAATTGAATTATCGGGAAATACTTTTTTTTCTAATGGCGCTATGTTGCTATTTGTGTTGATTGGTGCTCACAATAGCTTTGCAATTATTACAATAAAAATAACCTTGTCCGAAACGTAAACTATAGTGGAATGATTCTGGTCACCAGCATTCATTCCTAAAAAGCTTACTTAAGCCAGACTTTTTTTAAATCGTTATCATGCTTATCACAAACCAACTTTTCTTCAGCGTTACACATATTAAAAAATTCACCCAACCCCCACCTTTTCTATCTTCCCTACTATAAATATATACGAACATGCTCCCACCAATCCTAAAGCTCCAATAAACACAAGAGCCGGTTTAAAATTTCCGCCGCTTGCAAGGTAGCCGATAACAATTGGGACAACTATGGAAGCTAAGTTGCCCATGAAATTAAATACGCCGCCTGTTAGTCCGATTAAATGTTTGGGTGATAATATGGAAACAAAAACCCATGAAATCAATGCCATGCCTGCGCCGAAAAAAGCAAGCGACATGAAGAAGATTACCAGCGTAGTATCGTTGGTATAATTGGCGCCTACTATGCAACCGGATAAAAGGAGCCCGAAAATAATGGGTGTTTTACGGGCCATGCTTATAGACCTTCCTTTTTTAATTAAATAATCGGAAAGAAATCCGGATAAGAGCAGGCCAGCGCATGCTGATAAAAAAGGTATAGAAGCAAGATAGCCGGTTTTTAAAAAGCTTAACCCCCGGTATTGCACCAGGTAGGTAGGAAACCAGGTAAGAAAAAACCAAAGGGTAGCATTCACACAAAACTGTGCGATATAAATTCCCCATAAAGTACGGTTGCTGAATACCTGTTTCCAATCTTCTTGTCGCCATGCAGTGTTTTTATTGGTGTTATGCTCTTTTCTTCTCAATACCCCTCCTCCCTTTTCGATATAGTCCAGTTCAGCTTTATTTACCCGTGGATGTTCCAGCGGGTCGCTGTAAAAAAAGTACCATATCAATGCCCACGCTAAGCCTATCAATCCTGTTACAATAAACAATCCCCTCCATCCGGTATAATGCTGAAGCGCTACCAATGCCGGCGTTAGAAAAGCAAGTCCTATAAACTGGCCTGAAACATACATTGCAGTAGCTGATGCTCTTTCATGATCGGGAAACCAACTGGTAACGATGCGGTTATTGATTGGATAAGAAGGAGCTTCAAAAGCGCCTGTGGCCAGGCGGAAAGCAAACAGTCCGGCAAACCCCTTTACCAACCCCTGGACTATCGTGGCTAATGACCAGGTAACCAAACAAAGTGCGTATAATATCCGCGGGCTGATACGATCTGCAACAAGGCCGCCGGGAATTTGCAAAGCCGCATACGTCCAGCCAAAAGCGGAAAAAATTAATCCCAGTTGAACAGATGATAATGCAAGCTCTTTACCCAGGGAGGTGGCGGCAACAGAAAGGTTGCTCCGGTCCAGGTAGTTAATCGCAACATTTATAAATACGAGCGCTAACATTCCGTAACGTACCCGGGTTCTTTTATTTGTATTGCTTAACTGTTCCATTATTCCATATTGGCTTAGATGATTGAGGCTGAGTCAAGTTCATTGTATGATTTCCTGATGGCTATCAGATGTCAGCTATCAGCTATCAGGAGGAATTACATTACGAGTTAGCGTCTTGATAGCTGACTGCTGATAGCAATAACACAACATTTTATGCTTGACCCAACCCCAGTTTATCCCTGCTATATGCAAGGCATTCGACTATATTTTTTTCTTCGGCTGCAAGCCGGTCTTCCACACTTAACTGGGAAATCCTGGGAAGAGGAGAGGTAGGTTTATTTTGTTTTACCAGGCGTAGCGTACGTGCGAGATCACTGCCCGGAATTCCTTCAAATGCGGCCCAGTATTCATTCTTCAGGCAAGGTATTTCTAATGGATCACGGGTGATCATTTCCAGGCTGAAAGCAACGGAAGGATTATGCTGCCTGCATAAAGCCATCATTTTTGGCAGGTTCAAAAAGCCTTTACCCAATGGAACCTCCGACAGTAGAAAACCATCCGGATATTCTTCCACTCCCATGTCTTTTACATGTGTGCTGAATACATAAGGCGCGAGCTTTTCGACCACTTCCATAGGATCTTCTAACAATGAGATGCTATTGCCGAAATCCAATGTTACACCAATCCATTCACTATTTAGCTGTTTCAGTGCGTTCACTAATTCATCGGCCCGCCAGTCCTTATGATTCTCTATTGCAAGTTTTACCTTATATTTCCGGAGAACGGGCTCTGCCAGTTGTAAAGAAGCCAACGCGTTTTTTTTAAATTGCTGCACTGCTTCCGGGGAGTGAAAAACTTCATACCTGCGTCCACCCGATGTTACTGTTCTTAAAATTTGGGCACCCGCTTCTTTAGCGTTAATCACTTCCTGTTCAAATTTCGCAACATCTCCGGCTTTGCCCGGAACGGCAATGGATCCTTCGAGGTACATACCTAACTTCTCCCTTTTATCGCGGAGGTTTTTTGCAAAGTCTGCTGTCCAGTCTTTTACAACCACCTGCACGCCACCTGCACCAATTTGGTGGCAATGTTCCACCAAGTCGATTGCATTTAAAAAGCCAGGATATTTCTGGCTTTTCACTGTAGACTGCCAGCGGCTGCCATAGGAATGAACTACCACACCCATGCGCGTTTCTTTAAACAAGCCAGGCACTTTCAAAAAAGGCAGCGTCATGGCTCCTATCCCTAATACAGTTGTGTCACATAAAAAATTTCGCCGGTCCATATTATTAATTTGATTCGTTTAATATCTAATTGCAATCAGCTTCAGCAAAACCTTTCAAACTGTATATTCCTGATAGCTGATAGCTGACGGCTGAAAGCCTTCTTCACTTTACTTCCAGCATATGTTTATTAAGTTCCGCTGCTGTCCAGGGTACCACCCTTCCCTGCGAGGTATTTCTTGTTGTACTTACCGTACGTCCGCTAACTGCGCCTGCAGCATTACTCCATTCGTTTCGAATATAAGTTAAAATAGCAGCAATAGAAGCATCATCTAAAGTTGAATGAGCTGGCATAACAGGTAATATTTCAGGTGCATCATAGCGTTTTCCATTTATTTCCACCGGTCCTTCCAACCCATGCAGAAGAACCAGCACCAATCGTTTTTCATTTCCAAGTACCCAATCAGAACCGATAAGCGGAGGAGCAAACCGGTTAAGACCGGCGCCATCCGTACCGTGACACCCCGCACAGGTAGAGAGAAAAAGCTGCCTTCCTGCAACAAATTGCTTTTGGTCATTTTCATTTAATGGATGCTGCGTTTGTACATGGCTGGTATCAGCAACATGCCCAGGCCATTCAAACATGGCCATAAGGGCATGAAGCTGTGGTTGTTCATTTTTAATACTATGGTGGGTTAAAATCCGGGGTGCTGATGGAAGACGAACTGGTTTCATTTTAGCATTTTTTCCCTGGATGTAAATTCCTGTAAGTACCACTTTCTCTTTCCAGCCCAAAGAATCTTTCACATCCAGCATGGATAAAAGGGAACTAAGCTCGGCGGGATCTTTTTTGCGAACGATAGAAGTGGTAAGCATTTCAAGGAAAATCTCTTTAGCAGGTTCGCGTCTTTCCCAGAAAGATGATTTCCATAGTCTTTTCAAAAAAGCAAATTCCTGATTTGGAAGACTACTTAGCATAGCATCACGGATCAATGCTGACGTATCATAACGTTCAGCTATACACGCCAATAGTTGATGCGATATTTCCTGATCGAGTGTATTGGCCGCGAGTGTCATTTGTAGAATTTGTTCAATGGGTGCGTTCCCCAATATTCTAAGAAGGTGTTCTCCAAATTTCTTACGAACATCTTTATTTTCCTTAGCGATGGCTTCAAGCAGGCGCACGGCAGTGGTGCTCACAAGCGAATTGCGGTCCTGTAATAATTGAAAAAGCAGCTCCGGAGTAATTAATTTTAATCCTTCCATTGTCCATAATGCATGAAACCTGCCCAACTGGTTATCGCCTTTAAGTGCCAGGTCTGTTAACTGCTTACTTATATTTTTGTCAGTGCGTTCAACTAATAAGCGTTGGGCCATGTCCCGGTACCATCCATCGGGGTGAGAGAGCAAACTGATCAATTCTTCCGATGATGCACTGGAAAGTTTCTTTGGCATGGATGGTTTCCAATTCTCCGGAACAATTCTCCATATCCGTCCACGATTTATCGGTTGAACAAGATTACGCTTAATCGTTTGCTCACGCAGGTAAGGAGTTATATAAGTACCATGCTGCACTAGTCCTCTGTACATATCGGCAACATACAACGCACCGTCAGGACCGGTTGCCAGAGAAACGGGACGGAACCGCTCATCCGTAGAAGCAAGAAATTCTTTTCCCGGAGTTGGATCATGAGCCATCAGCAACAATCCTTTTTGCTCAACAACGTTACGCTTGATAAGATTTCCCGAAGGCTCGCATACAAACACATTTCCATAATATGCTGTTGGCAAGGCTGTTCCCCTGTAGAAAAACGGAGAGCATGCTGCGGTGAACTCCAGCAGCCGGCCTTCTTTATCTAATGTTCCTGGTATGTAGCCCCGGTTAACCGCTGGGTTAGGCCGTACAGGATAAATTCTCCTGTCAATCGTAAGTCCATGATCTATGCCTGTTGTAGGCGTATGGTTTTTGTTCCTGGAAAGGTAATCAGGCGGTACCAGGTCGGCATGAAGTTGCGACCAATTATAATTGTAATATAGCCGGCCCTCATCATCGTGACTAATGCCCCATTGTCCCCGGAACTCTGTACTGTCACGTTGCCATTTTCCGTCAATTAAATGATAGCGAAACCGGGACTTTGCATTGTAGTACCAGTTGTCTATGTTACGCAAGAGCCCGTTACCGGAATGTTCCGGGCTTGGACCGCCTGCATACGCGGAGTCGATTAATGTTTTTGTGTCTGCATGAAGATCACCGTCCAGGTCTTGTGTTAGCCACAACGCTTCATTTTCAGCAATCAATGCCCCGCCTGGAACCAGGGCAATAGCTCTTGGCATGATTAGGCTATCGAGATAGATTTTACTGACATCCATCTGCCCGTCACCATCTCTATCTTCCAGCACGGATATACGGCCAACACGTTCTTTCTCACCCTTACCGTTAATGTCCGGCATAAATCCACGCATCTCCACCACCCAAAGTCTGCCATCCGGATCAAAGGTCATCACCACTGGATCCTGAACCATTGGTTCAGCCGCAACAAGCTGGATCTTTAAACCAGGGGAGAGCTCGAACGTTGACAACTCTTCTGCAGGAGTATGCGCGGGGGAAGGCCCTTCTTCTTCATTTGCGCGGCTATTATTACAGCTTACATAAGTGAAGCCGATAATCAAACAAGCAAGTATAAAAAACACTCTTAAACCCAGCATGATTTAATGTTCATGGTAAGATATTATATTTTTTTAAAACAAACGTTTTTATAATCTCCTAGTGTTAAAAACAAAAACATACGCAAGTTTAAGCCATTCAATTGTTTTAAAATTCTACTCTTTAATTTATTTTAATTAAAGAATGAAACGATGTTATATCCGGATATTTAAGTTGTAAATAATTAGAAGGTTTATATACCTGATGTTTTTTAGTATGAATTTAATTTTACAATTATATGCTCAGAATTCATTAATGACAACTCAATGTCGTTTAGCTAGTTTGCGATCTTCGAAAAGAGGGAACAACCTGTGAGGTTTCTAGAAACCTCACAGGTTTTGAACATGTTATACCCTGAATTTTAAACCTGTGAGGTTTCTAAAAACCTCACAGGTTGTTCCCTCTTTTTTGGTCACTGTCGTCTATCATAAATTTATAAACTAAACCGCATTGAATGACAACTGTGCGCAAACACTACGATATGTTGAAAATCAAGCTTCCACTCAAGGTTTTCACCAACCTCTAAAAAGTTTTTCACATGACCATAACCGTACATCAATTGTATCGAAAACGAACATTACAATTACATAATAACAATAATTGACTGATTATTAAATTAATATGATATCGGCATTTGCATTGTACTTCGACAAATATAAAAACGCAATCAATAAAGTACTCAACTTTTAAGAGCCAAAAAACATTTTATGATAAAAAACTTTTTTATAACCGCCTGGCGGAACCTTGTAAGAAACAAAATGTACTCGGTTATAAATGTTGCAGGACTGAGTATTGGTTTGGCCTGCTGCATGCTCATCATTCTATATAATAAAGATGAAGCGAGTTACGACAGGTTTCAAAAAAACGCGGAGGATGTTTACAGGGTAGCAGTAAATGAAGTTACTCCTGAAGGTAACTCTTCTACATATGGAATCACCGGTATGATGCAGGGCCCCGTATTTAAAAAGTTGGTTCCCGAAGTGGAAGAGTTTGTTCGTGTGTCGGGACGGCAATTCAATATTAAAAAAGGTATGGAGGTGTTTGCACAGGAATCACTAAAAGTTGATAGTACCTTTTTTACGATTTTCCCATCTTTTCAATTTATTGAAGGAAATGCAAATTCAGCGCTAATTAATCCTAATTCAGTAGTGCTATCAGAAGAAGTAGCTGAAAAATATTTTGGACATGCATCTGCATTAGGCAAAACTATTTCTATTGATTATGATGGAGGCTTCAAAGATTTTACGGTAAGTGCTGTTACAAGAAAGTCGCCACAAAATTCTTCTATCAAAATAAAGTTGTTACTCCCAAATCATGCAGATAAAAAACAGGATGACCAGTGGATAAATTTTTATCTGAACACATTTTTATTATTGAATAAAAAGGCTAACTTAAAAGCCGTTGAAGCAAAAATTAATGAGGTGTTTGCCCATGAAGCAAAAAACCAGTTAAAAGAAGCCAAAGAAAAGTGGAACTATAACAACAAAATAAGTTTTGTGTTACAGCCTTTTCTATCCATGCATTTAAGTAAAGATTACCCGGCTACTCATGGACTTATTGATGCCAGCAATCCCGTGTATTCATATATTGTTACAGGCATTGCTCTATTTATCCTGCTTATTGCCTGTATTAATTTTGTAAATTTAACTGTTGCCCGTTCATTAAAAAGAGGAAAGGAAATTGGTATACGAAAAGTAATTGGGGGCAAAAGAAGTGTATTGATACTTCAGTTTCTTGGCGAATCTCTTTTATTAAGTTTTATTGCTTTCGTTCTTGGGTTATTACTTGCAAAATTGTCCCTGCCTTTTTTTAATAGAATAGCAAATAAAGAATTGTCGATGAGTTACCTGTTTGATGCAAAACTTGTTGTAGTTTATGCAGGTCTATTCTTAGTTACAGGTTTTCTCGCAGGTGTTTATCCGGCTATAGTATTATCTGGTTTTAAACCGGTAGATACTTTATATGGCCGGTTAAAAATTTCACGTAGCGCTTTTCTTCAAAATAGTTTAGTGGTACTTCAGTTTTCTCTTGCCGTATTTTTAATTGTTGCCACTTTAATTCTTTACTCACAATTCAACTTTCTTACTAAACAGGATTTAGGATATAATGATAAAAATTTAGTGAACATTAATGCAGGATGGATTGACCATAACAAAGCAAGAACATTTGCCAGTGAATTATTAAAGAACCCGAACATAATACAGGTGGCGCCACGCAATTCCGAATCCTGGTTTTCTGTTTTGAAAGTTAATGGTAACCAGGATATGGCGCCTTACTTGGAAGTAATTGATGAAAATTATTTGACTGCTTTAGGTTTAAAAATTGTAAAGGGAAGAAATTTTTCACCCTCATTTCCTTCTGATTCATCTTCTTCTGTTTTAGTAAACGAAGCTTTTATAAAAGAAGCAGGATGGAAAGAACCCATTGGGCAAACAATAGATTTTTTTTCGCATAATCATAAATACCAGGTAGTAGGTGTAGTCAAAGATTATCATTACGAGTCTTTGTATTCAACCATCAAACCGCAAATGTTTACTACAGACCCAGGCATGAGTAGTTTTGGAATGTTTTGGATTCGTATTAAACCTGAAAACATTCCGGCAGCATTAAAGCACATACAAAGTACATTTAAAACATTTTTCCCGACTAAACCTTACGAATACGAATTCAAATCTGAAACAAATGAAAAACAATATGAAAAAGAAGCTAATTATAAACGGATAATAAGTTTTGCTACAGCACTTGCAATTTTTATTTCCTGTATAGGCTTATTTGGTTTGGCTGCACTGGCAGCTGAAAAAAGAACAAAAGAAATAGGCATAAGAAAAGTAATGGGGGCCAATGTAAGCAACATATTAAGTTTGCTTGCCACCAATTTTATAAAATTAGTTTTGCTGGCTTGCCTTATGGCATTTCCTATGGTGTGGTGGGCTGGAAATAAATTTTTAGAGAATTATCCTTACCGCATACAAATTGGCTGGTGGATGTTTTTAGTTGCATTAATCATAACGGGTCTTATTGCATTTTTAACTATCGGTTATCAATCATTACGAGCTGCTGTGGCCAACCCGGTAAAAAGTTTGAGAACAGAATAAAAAGCAAATGGCGAATTAACAATCAATGTCGTTGACTTCAATAAAGTATGTCTTTAGTAGGCATCCCTTGTGCCCCTTGTGGATTATCTTTGTGTCCCTTGTGGTTAAAAACTCTTGATATCATAAGACCTTATTTAACAACAAGGACACAAAGGTAGTCCACAAGGGGCACGACGACCTCTAACCAAATTATAATTTCAAACAGGAAAGAACACAATAAGCTTCTTAAGTCAACGACATTGAATTAACATTTACTAACAATTAAAGTAGTAACCTCATTAAATAGAACTACATGAATCTTTCTTATAAACAATTCCTTTAATCTACTAAACATTATTTCTATTCTTTTGCGCTTAGTTTTTTTCTGTGTTGAATTTGATTTTTTCCATTGTATCTATTACTTTCTCGGGATGCACATCCTTTGACAACTCTTCTATCTCAGGATGATAAGCCTCCTGGATATCCATTTTCTTCGCCATAGCACTTATTATGGTTATTAGCCGGGTTACTTCATGCTCCGTAAGTAAACTTACCTGCAAATCCAAATCCGCTCGTTTATCTGCTTGTACATTCATTCGGTTTTGGCTGATTAGTACAAACGTAGAAAGAAAAATAGCTTCAACAGATGCGAACATGGCTAATACCAAAAAAGATGGATCAAAAGGTTTTAATCCCATCCAACCAACGTTCCAAATGATCCATATGCCAAAAAGAACCAGGTGGATATAAACAAACAGCATGCTACCCGTAAACCTGGTTACATGATCAGCAATCTATTCTTCTATAGTCTTTTTTTTCTCCTCCTGCTTACTACGTGCTAAGAGTGCATCTATATTACGTTCTACAATACGGGCCATTTCCGGTCCTGAATTAATTTTTTCGTCATTGCTCATATTTTTATTCGGCATTCATTAAAATATGTAATTACCATACCATAAGAGTACATTCAGGTTCAGGCCCGGTTGTACATTTAATTTATTTAATTCAATTTGATAAGCTTTAAACGTGTAGCCTACGGGTTATTACTTTCCTGGAGCTTCGGCAACCAGCAGCTTCGGCAATATTTTTGCAAATAGATTTTCCTTGTTATAATTACATTAGCATATTATTGATAGGATTTATTATACACAATGGTTAAGCAATCAGAAGGCACTCAATTTATTTTGAATTTCCATGAACGTGAGTTAAAGCGTCCGTTTAAAGCTGCGTTACGCATGCCTTGGATAGAAGTAGTGAAAGACGCTCCCTACTTTGCAACCGATCAGGGAGAAGCGTGGACCCCTATCGGGCAAAATGATGCCATTACCTGGCCCGAACTGAAAGGAGTTTTTTTACGCAAGGATCTGGCTACTGCGGAAGCTTATCTTCAGATGCTGGTGCAACACGGCGTTACCTGCCTGCGATTGATGCTGGAATATTGCCATGGCGAGAATCGCTACCTGGAGAAGCCCGCCGGACATTTTCAGCCTAACATGATCAGGTTATGGGATGATATTTTTGCATTATGCGAAAAGTATGGATTACGTATTCTCCTCACTCCTTATGATACTTTCTGGATGTGGCTGCGCTGGTCGCACCATCCATACAAACAAACCAATGGAGGCTCATGTAATAAGCGTGCCCAATGGTTGCTGTGCCCTGAAATGCGTAAGGCCATTAAGCAAAGGCTTGCTTTTGCCACTGAACGCTGGGGGGGCAGCGGGGCTCTTTTTGCCTGGGATATCTGGAATGAAATACACCCGGCACATGCCGGAGATAGCGTGGAACATTTCGCAGACTTTGTAGAAGACGTAAGTTCTTTTCTAAGACAAACAGAGCTTCGCCTGCATACCAGGTCGCATCCTCAAACGGTTTCTGTGTTTGGGCCTGTTCTGGAAAAAGATCCCTTGGTAGCAGAATGTGCCTTCCGGCATCCGGGCCTTAACTTTGCCTCTATACATTTTTATGAAAGCAATACCATTGATCATCCAAAAAACACTGTGGACGCAGCCATCAGCACTGGGCGCCTAACGCGCGATGCGCTGGCTCATACAGAAGATAACCGTCCTTTTTTTGATAGTGAGCATGGCCCTATTCATACCTTTAAGGACAAGCATAAAACGCTGCCGGAGCCATTTGATGATGAGTATTTCCGCCACATCCAATGGGCGCATTTTGCTTCTGGTGGCGCAGGTGGCGGTATGCGCTGGCCCAACCGTCACCCCCATTCACTTACAGCTGGTATGCGTCTTGCCCAGCAATCTCTTGCTCGTTTTCTGGCCTTAATTAAGTGGCAGCAGTTCAGGAGATATAATCTAAATAAAGAAATTTTGGCATCTAACAGTAATATTTCTTTATTTGGTTGTGGCGATAACGAGCAAGCAATTGTATGGCTTTTACGCACCAATACTATCAATAAAAAAGGTATGCTCAACCAGGATGCGGAAGCCTTGGATACCTACGTACAGATCCCGGGATTAAAGCCAGGTTGTTATAGGGTAACAACCTGGAATACCAGCATAGGTTCTACCCGGGCTGTTTATGAAACAGACCACGCGGCCGGTGACTATTTGCAGCTCCCGGTTCAACGAATTATTACAGACCTTGCCTTTGCTGTGAGGCGCATCGGGAACTAAATTACAATAGTATTTATGCTCCAGGTCTGTTAAACATAATTTCCTAATAGGTTTTTATCAAAAGAACAACGCTTTCTGCATCTTTTGTGCTAATAGGGCGCAAATAGCCTAAGAAATGAACTTCCTAATGTAGTTTAATCGAATATTCTGGAAACCATATTCATTAGTAGTATCTTCAGCCGCTGGCTAAAAAACTTTTTTTATTCAAGTTTCATCATTTGTATTAGCAATAGTATATCCTTTTATACATTGTAAATAAATTTAGTATCTGATGATGAAACGAGAAAGTTTAGTCATATTTTTAATCATTGCTACAAAGCTGTGTTTCCAATTAGATAGATTATACTAAAAAAAAAGATGACCAATTTATTATTAAAAAGTTATCTACATACCTGAAATGTGATAAGTGTATATGCCGGAGGTTAATATCTTTACATATATAGTCTCAATGCTAGTTCTTTTTCAAAGTAGTTGGTACAATAAAATTAATTACCAGGAAAACCAGCATTGGTAAAAAGTGCAAACTTAGAACCTGCATAGGATTAAAGGTTTCAAATGCTGTAGTATGGATGCTGAAAGCAGGTAATTTTCGAAAAAATTTCGATAAGGCTCTGAATAGATGATATAATTTTCCAATAATATTCATTCTTAAACCATTGCATTGATGATGAGTAAAGTTTTAATTACCGGGGGTGCCGGTTTTATTGGGTCTCATTTGGCAGATGAACTTTTAGAGGTGGGCTATCATGTAAGGGTACTTGATAACCTAAGTGAGCAGGTGCACGGAAAAAAGGGTGAAAGACCTGCATATCTGAATGAGGCTGTTGAATTAGTCACAGGCGATATCAGGGATCCGAAAAAGATAAAGGAAGCGCTAAAGGGTATTGATGCCGTATACCATTACGCAGCAATGGTGGGAGTTGGCCAAAGCATGTATGAGATAAAAGAATACACCGATGTGAATAATCTGGGTACAGCCGTTCTGCTGGAAGCGTTAAGTAAGAATCCAATAGAAAAACTCATAGTTGCGTCCAGTATGAGTATCTACGGCGAGGGCCTTTATAAAAATTCAGAAGGGGCTATTAAAGCTGGCGTAGACAGAGACCTTGAACAACTAAAAGCCGGTGATTGGGAGATGTATGATGACAAGGGTAATGTATTGACACCTTACCCTACGCCGGAAATAAAAACACCCTCTCTTTCTTCCATTTATGCTCTTTCAAAATATGATCAGGAAAGAATGTGCCTGCTGATTGGTAAAGCTTATGGCATCCCAACTGTTGCATTACGCTTCTTTAATGTATATGGCACCAGGCAGTCATTATCTAATCCTTACACGGGTGTTTTGGCCATTTTCGCTTCGTGCCTGTTGAACAATAACCGGGTATTAATTTTTGAAGATGGCAATCAAAAACGCGATTTCGTTAGTGTGTTGGATATTGCACAGGCTTCCAGACTGGCATTGGAAACCCCTGAAGCCCGTAACGAGGTATTCAATATAGGAAGCGGCAATTCATATACTATTAATGAAATTGAGAGCAAACTTTCTGAGATACTCAATAAAGAACATATTGTACCCGAGGTACTAGGAAAATACAGGGTCGGTGATATCCGCCATTGTTTTGCAGATATCTCCAAAGCAAGAGCGGTGTTGGGCTATGAACCCAAGGTGACACTTGAACAAGGATTGATTGAAGTAGCTGAGTGGCTGGAAGGACAAACGTCTGAGGATAAAGTAAAACAAGCACGAAATGAGTTGGCCGTGAGGGGTCTTACAGTTTAATATATATAATCTAAACTTTAAATGGCGGCAAATCAAAATTTAAAAGGACGTAAAATGGAGGGAAAAAAAGGAGAAGTTGGTTTAGTGCAGTGGTTTCACATAGATCAGTATGAAGAGGTAAAGAAAGCAATCAGTGATTTCAAGAAGTTAGGGATATCCGGAATACGAACCAATGTATCATGGGCGGACTGGAATACTAAAGATGGGAAAGAATGGTATGACTGGTTGTTTTCAACTTTAGGAAAAGAACTTCAAATTCTGCCTTGTGTTTTGTACACACCACCTTCCGGAGCAATTACATCCAAGACCTCTGCACCTCTAACAAATCCAAAAGATTTTGCTGACTTTATCGATGTATTGATTTCAAATTATGGAAGATATTTTGAATATATCGAGTTGTGGAATGAGCCGAATAATAAATCGGAGTATGATTTCACATCAGATGAAGATTGGAATATATTCTGCGAACTGGCACGTAGTACAGCGCTACGTTGCCAGAAAAGTGGAAAGAAGACGGTTTTAGGTGGTATGAACCCCATTGATCCAAACTGGTTGCGCCTCATGTTCATCAAAAACCTGATGCAATATATTGATGTAGTAGGCATTCATTGTTTTCGTGATGGATCTGATTATTCCAGGGAAAGCTGGAACGTGGAGATTAACCGTATTCAGGAAGTGTTAAATGCTTTTGATTCATCGGCAAAGATATGGATAACGGAAGCTGGTTTCTCAACCTGGCAATATGCCGAACGCCGGCAGTTAAAGGAATTTATCAATGTCATAGGTTCTGATTGCGATCGGGTGTATTGGAACGGATTACAAGATGTTGCAGCTAAAGGCCCCTCTCTTAAAGATTATCAATCTGATGAAAGAAAATGCCATTTAGGAATGAAAGATAGTAATGGCGGTCCTAAATTATTGTATACTTTACTAACATCAAAAGGCCTAGACCGGATTGCAAGTTATGAATGGATGACAGAACCGGTAATTGGAAAATCTAAAAATAATAATAATAACGATCAATACACCCTGATAACCGGAGGTTCCGGTTTTGTGGGGATTAACCTGGCAAACAGATTGTTGATGGAAGGAAAAAAGGTGCTCATATTCGACAACCTGTCAAGGGCCGGAGTTAAAAATAATCTTTTTTGGCTACGGGATAAGCATCCGGTTAACCTGCAGATAATGATCGCTGATATCCGCGATAAGGCTGCCGTTGCTTATGCAGTAGAAAATGCAGAGCAGGTTTTTCATTTTGCCGCCCAGGTGGCTGTCACTTCCAGCCTTGAAAATCCTTTTTATGACTTTGAAGTGAATGCACAGGGAACCCTGAATTTGTTGGAAGCTATCAGGAATAGCGCACACCGCCCTCCTGTAGTATTTGCCTCAACTAATAAAGTATATGGCGGTTTGGATGATCTGGGTATTGTAATGAACGGCACCCGGTATTATCCGGAAAACACTTCCTTTCGTAAACATGGTATCAGTGAAAAGAGGAACCTTGATTTCCATAGCCCTTATGGTTGTACCAAAGGTGTCGCCGATCAATACATGCTTGATTATGCAAGAACCTTTGGGTTAAAAACAGTGGTATTTCGCATGAGCTGCATTTACGGCCCCCATCAATTTGGCACTGAAGACCAAGGCTGGGTGGCACATTTCCTGATACAGGCCTTGAAAAACAAACCCATAACCCTCTATGGCGATGGCAAACAGGTACGTGATATTTTATTTGTAGAAGATCTGGTGGATGCTTATTTACTGACAATGGAAAATATAGATGATATATCCGGCAATGCTTTTAATATGGGTGGTGGGGTTAAAAATACGGTAAGCCTTTTGGAGTTGTGCGATCTGATTGGTGAAGTAGCCGGAAAGAAACCAGATATTGTGTTTGCCGATTGGAGGTCAAGTGACCAGAAGTATTATGTTTCAGATTTTAGCAAGTTCAATGCTGTTACAGGGTGGAAACCCCAGGTTAGAGTTAGGGAAGGTCTTCAACGCCTATACAATTGGCTGGAAGAAAATGCAGGCATGTCCCAAACAAAAAAAGAAAGTAAAAGCAAAATAACCAACCCGGTTTAATTTTTCCTTAATCTAATTCAGCGTATAAAGCAACAACCTGCTTTATCCTATGCTACTTTCAACCTTTAATCTCACACAGTTTCCAAAATAAGTTTTATAATAAATGATCGCAGCTGTACTAATAAAACCCAAACTCTTTGAACTCCGGCAAACAACTATACCACTATTAAAAGATGATGAAATAAAAATAAAAGTGGAGGGGTGCGGAATTTGTGCTTCCAGCATTCCGGTATGGGAAGGCCGCGAATGGTTTCACTATCCGCTTGAGCCAGGTTCTCCTGGTCATGAAAGCTGGGGTATTGTAGAAGAAGTGGGCAAAGAAATAGAAAAAGTAAAAACTGGCGATCGTGTCGCTTTTCTTTCGTATCATGCTTATGCGGCTTATGATATCGCCAAAGAAAATGCCCTGGTAAAACTTCCGCAAGCACTGAATAATAAACCTTTTCCTGGGGAACCTTTGGGTTGCGCTATTAATATTTTTAACAGGAGTGATATTTCAAAAAATGATGTGGTTGCGATTATCGGGATAGGGTTTTTAGGTGCACTGCTCTGCCAGTTAGCAAAGAACAGGGGCGCAAAAGTTATAGCAATTTCGCGTAGGCTATACTCTTTGGGTTTTGCAGAAAAATATGGGGCAGATGAAGTTGTTGAGCTAACCAGTACCTGGGAAGTAACGAATAAAGTTTCAGAAATTACAGACAAAGCCTTTTGTTCCAGGGTTATTGAAGCAACCGGCAAACAAGAAGGTATAGACGTAGCAACAGAGATTATTGGCGAAGGGGGAAAGATGATTATTGCCGGCTATCATCAGGATGGACTGAGGCAGGTAAACATGCAAAAATGGAACTGGAAAGGAATTGATGTCATCAACGCTCATGAGCGGGATGCATCAAAATATCGTTCCGGTATGCAGCTCGCTGTAAATGCAGTGATGGAAGGCATTATGGATAGCGATCTTTTGTTTACCCATATTCTTCCTCTTAAAGATTTGTCAAAAGGTTTTGAAATGACCCGAAGCCGTCCTGATGGTTTTATGAAAGCATTGATACAATTGTAAATTTCACCTCTTGAAAACTTTAGAAACAATAAAGCCAACCTTAGCTTTTGCCGGTGTTGGCTGGATCGGAAGGGCCAGGCTGAAAGCAGTAGCAGCAACTGATCTTGCAAATATATCCTTAATCTCAGATCCTTCTGTGGAATGTATTAATGAAGCCCGTAAAATTGCACTGCAAAGCAAAACAACCAATTCTTTTGAGGAGATACTATCCGACCACAATATTGAAGGTGTCGTAATTGCAACTCCAAGTGCGTTACACAAACACCAGGCCGTTGCTGCACTGCAAAGTGGAAAAGCTGTTTTTTGCCAGAAACCGCTGGGCCGGAATCTTGAAGAAGTGAAGGCCGTTGTGCATGCCGCACAAGAAAATAACAGGATACTGGGTGCTGATTTCTCCTATCGGTATACCACTGCCTTTCAAAGAATTCATTCCATTATCCAGTCAGGCGAACTGGGAAAAATTTTTGGCGTTGATCTCAAATTTCACAATGCCTACGGCCCGGATAAACCCTGGTTCTATGATCTTTCTCTTTCTGGGGGTGGCTGTGTATTAGATCTTGGCATTCACCTTATTGACCTCATGCTGTATGCGCTGGATTTTCCTGAAGTAACTAAAGTAGCCAGCAGTTTGCTCTGCAAGGGCGTTTCAGTAAAAGGAAAAAATGAAGTGGAAGATTACGCCAATGCTTCTATAGAGATAGCAAATGATGTAACGGCTCAATTAGCCTGCTCATGGAACCTTTCTGCAGGCTGCGAAGCGGTGATTGAAGCTTCTTTTTTCGGCACTCACGGAGGCGTTGCTTTAAAAAATGTGAACGGGTCTTTTTACGATTTTGTGGGTCTGCGTTACTGGGGAACAAAAACGGAAATTTTAGCCTCACCGCCCGATGACTGGGGTGGAAAAGCATTGCTGGACTGGATTCAAAAATTATCTTTCAGCCCGGCTTATAACAATGAAGCGGCACAGTATTTAAAATCTGCTGAAGTTGTAGATAAGATCTATGGAAGAATTGACTAAACATACACCATTACGCATTTTAATGACTACCGATACGGTTGGTGGCGTATGGAGCTACTCGTTAGAGTTATGCAAAGCCTTACTTCCATTTAATGTACACTTTTATTTAATCACAACAGGTGCCCTCATGCAACCGGCACAAAAGCAAGAACTGGAAGCGCTGGAAAATGTAAGTGTGTACGAAACGGACTTTATGCTGGAATGGATGGAATCACCATGGGAAAGCATTGATGCTTCGGGAGCCTGGTTGCTGCAAGTAGAGGCGGCATTACAACCTGACCTTATCCATTTAAATTGTTTTACTTATGGTTCCCTTCCCTGGAAAGCACCTGTTTTAATGGTAGCACATTCTGATGTATGGTCCTGGTTTTTATCGGTAAATAAAACGCATCCGCCAAAGCAATGGAATGAATATTTTAAAAGAGTGCAGGCAGGGTTGCAGCATGCGGGTTTCATTATTGCTCCTTCTAAAACAATGATGAATTACATACGAACTATTTATTCTGTCGCAACACCAGGAAAGGTTATTTATAACGAAAGAAGTGCTAAAAGTTTTCACCCGGCGCAAAAAGCACCCATTGTTTTCAGCCTGGGAAGAATATGGGATGAAGCAAAAAATATTCAATTATTGATAGATGCCGCGCCACTAATATCCTGTCAGATCAGATTAGCCGGAGACAACAGTTTTGCCGGTAACAGTTGCACAACGCAAGGAACCAATATCTCTTACCTTGGAAAACTATCCGTTTACGAAGTTGCTGTAGAATTATCAGCTGCTTCTGTATATGTGCATCCGGCCAAATATGAACCATTTGGTTTGTCCGTACTTGAAGCGGCGCTTTCCGGGTGTGCGCTGGTGTTGGGGAACATAGATTCGTTAAAGGAAATATGGAAAGACAGCGCCCAGTATGTTGATACGGGGAACGTAGATGCGCTTGCTGAAACAATAAACAACCTGATGTGTAATGATGAGCTGCGTTTGCAATATGCAGAAAGAGCCATGCAGCGGGCTATGAAATATTCCACATCGGCAATGAGTAACAACTACATGGAGGTATACAGCCAGATGTTTCAACAACAGTCACTTCAAGGAAATATTATAAGATGAAAATTGTACTTTTTTATCATTCGCTCCTTTCAGATTGGAATCATGGCAACGCTCATTTTCTCCGTGGCATTGCTACCGAGTTAATTGCGAGAGGTGATGATGTGGCTATTTATGAGCCGGAAAACGGTTGGAGCTTGTCGAATCTTGTGAAAGAACATGGCGAAGAAGCGATAAAGGATTTCTATAAATACTATCCCCTTCTGAAATCCATACAATACAATGCAGCTACAATTAATTTAGATGCTGTATTAGAAAACGCAGATCTGGTGATCGTACATGAATGGAACGAGCACGACCTGGTAAAAAAGATCGGAGAAAAACGGAAAAAATTTCCATTTAAATTATTGTTTCATGATACCCACCATAGGGCGGCTACGGAAACGGTAAGCATGAAGGCCTATGATCTGTCTGCTTATGATGGAGTATTGGCATATGGAACCGTTATAAGTGATATTTATTTAAAAGAACGATGGACAAACAAAGCCTGGACATGGCATGAAGCTGCTGATACACGAATTTTCAAACCTTTCGAATCAGACCATTATGAAGGTGACCTGGTATGGGTTGGTAATTGGGGGGATGAAGAACGAACCAAAGAACTTTTTGAATTTCTGATAGAGCCTGTAAAAGAGCTACAACTTAAAGCAAAGATATATGGTGTTCGTTACCCGGAACATGCTTTGAAAGCTTTGCAGGAGGCGGGAATTGAATATGGTGGTTGGCTCCCAAACTTTAAAGCCCCGGAAGTATTCGCCCGCTATCGTTTTACAGCACACGTGCCCAGGGGCCCTTACGTGCGGTCTCTTCCCGGCATACCTACTATCCGTCCTTTCGAGGCACTTGCTTGTGGTATCCCCTTACTTTCTTCGCCTTGGAATGATGCTGAAAACCTTTTTACACCGGGGAAAGATTTTGTATTCGCACAAAATAAAGAAGAAATGAAAACCTGGATGCGTAAAGTATTATCAGATGATGCCTGGGTGCGTGATATGACCAAACATGGGTTACACACCATCCAACAAAAACATACCTGTGCGCACCGGGTAGATGAACTGTATAATATCTGTGACGAATTAGGCATAAAGAATATTTCTAAACAAACCACTGCATAAGATGAAGTTTGCTTTTTTTGGTTCCAGTCTGGTATCTTCTTACTGGAACGGTGCCGCTACATACTACAGGGGTATCATTCGGGCCATGCACGAAAGAGGTCACCAGGTTACTTTTTATGAACCTGATGCATATGAGAGGCAGAAGAACAGGGACATGGAAGATCCGGGTTGGGCTCGTATCTACGTGTACCAGCCCACCGAAGAGGAACTGCATAAGGCGTTGGAAGATGCATTACATGCCGATGTGGTCATTAAAACAAGCGGCGTAGGAGTTTTTGATGAATTACTTGAAAAAGAAGTGCTGAAATTCAAGCTTCATAATAAGTATGTTTTCTTCTGGGATGTAGACGCACCGGCTACCTTAGACCGGGTGATCCATTCAGCAAACGACTATTTTAAAGCGCTGATTCCGCAGTACGATCTGGTATTGACTTACGGCGGTGGTGATCCTGTGGTGAATGCTTATAAAAAGTTGGGTGCACGAAACTGCTATCCCATCTACAATGCACTTGACCCTTCCACACATCACCCCGTTAAAAAAGAAAATCGCTTCGAAGCTGATCTGGCCTTCATGGGAAACCGCCTGCCTGACCGGGAGAAACGGGTGGAAGAATTTTTTCTTAACGTTGCGGCACAAATGCCGGAACACCGTTTTATTTTAGGTGGCAACGGCTGGGGTGATAAGCCTATGTCTTCTAATATCAACTACCTGAACCATATTTTTACAAAGGTTCATAATGCGCTGAATTGCTCGCCCACAGCGGTACTTAACATCAGCCGGGACAGCATGGCAATGTATGGTTTTTCCCCGGCTACCAGGGTATTTGAAGCAGCCGGCGCAGGTGCCTGCATTATAACCGATTACTGGCTTGGAATAGATACATTTTTTGAGCCTGGCAAAGAAATCCTGGTAGCGAACAATGGAGCAGAAGTAAAGGAGATCTTATCCGGACTTACGAAAGATAAGGCTGCAGCAGTAGGAAACGCAGCACTCAAAAAAGTATTAGCGGAACATACCTATACACAACGCGCAGTAGAACTGGATAAAATCTTAAAACACGAATTCACTGTTTCAAATGCCCGGGCATGAATGAATCAACGTTAGATATTGTGATCATAGGTTTATCCATTACTTCTTCCTGGGGAAATGGCCATGCAACAACCTTCAGGGGCTTGATTCGGGAATTAAATAAAAAGGGCCACCGTGTTACTTTCCTGGAGCGGGATGTTTCCTGGTATGCCTCTCACCGCGACCTTCCGCACCCTCCTTTTTGCAAAACAATCCTGTATAACAGCCTGAAAGATTTGAAAGAGCAATATCAGGATCTAATAAAACATGCCGATCTGGTAATTGTGGGTTCATATGTACCTGAAGGGGTAGCCATTGGAGAATTTGTAACCAGACATGCAAATGGCATTACCGCTTTTTATGATATTGATACACCGGTTACGATGGCGAAAATTGAAAAGAAAGACTTCGAATACCTGCATCCGGCATTAATTCCCAAATACAACCTGTACCTTTCTTTTACAGGAGGACCTATTTTACAACAATTGGAATATCGCTACGGCTCTCCTGCAGCGAGACCTTTTTATTGCTCCTTTGATCCGGAGTTGTATTACCCGGAAGAAACATCTATTGAATGGGATTTAGGTTATTTAGGTACTTACAGCAATGACAGGCAGCCACCGCTGCAGAAACTGATGCTTGATCCGGCTAACACATTAATGAATCAAAAATTTGTGGTAGCTGGGCCGCAATATCCAAAAGATATTCAATGGAACCCGAACGTTCAACGTATTGAACACCTGCCGCCATCGGGGCACCGGGGCTTTTATAATGCACAGCGTTTTACCATGAACGTTACCCGTGCCGATATGATCAAAGCCGGTTATTCTCCGAGCGTACGCCTTTTTGAAGCTGCCGCCTGTGGCACACCTATCATCAGTGATTATTGGGAAGGCATTGAAAGCATTTTTGATATAGGTAGTGAGATCCTGATTTCAATATCTGCTGCAGATACCATAAACTATTTAACCGAAATTAATGAAGAAGAAAGAAAAGCCTTGGGAGAGCGGGCCCGGCAAAAAGTAATGAATCACCATACAGGTGCACACCGGGCTGTTGAGCTGGAAAAATACTACCAGCGGGCCATAAAGCAAACACCACACACATTTTAAGTAATAAAATCCAAGATTCCGTATCCACCAAAGCTGCCCGGCATGCACTTTTTTATAGGGAGGGATAAACTCCGGTTAACTAAAAGTGAGTAAAATTTAAGGTCTAGCCTGTTATCAAACCATGAATCCCGTTCACGTCATTAACGAGCATAATTCGGGCTGTTTCTTCATATATCTCAATAATGCTTACAGAAGCCAGGCTGATTTCAATTCGTTGCAACATATCAAGATTAATTCCGGCGTAGTATGCTATGGCGGCTTTGATTAGGTCGGCATGACTGACAATGGCTACCGTTTCCCGGGGATGCTGAATGCATAATTTTTCAAGTCCTTTAATTATTCGCGCCTGCGCTTCCAGCATTAACTCACCACCGGGAATGCGGGTACCACTTCGGAATGAATTGAAGCGTTGGAACAGTGGCTGGTTTTCAATTTCTTTAAAGGGTTTATTCGTCCATTCTCCAAAGTCAATTTCAAAAAAATCTTCATTGATAACATTCTCGAGATGCAGTTTTGTAGCAATAGGCCCGGCCGTTTCAACAGCACGCTCCAAGGGACTACTATAGACAGCCTTAATCGGCAAACTCCCGAGCTGCTCTGCCAGCCTTTTCGCCTGCATGCGTCCTTGTTCATTTAAATGAATACCTGCCATTCGTCCGGAAAGGTGTTTGCCTACAGAATCAGTTATTGCATGGCGAATCAAAAGAAATTTGGTCATTAAGTTCAATTTCTAAGTCACGTAAGTATTTATCATTTAATTTGCGTCGTAGGCATGAAAACTAAACGCTGTAATTGATTGGCTAATAGTTGATATGGCGTAGCTTAATTACTTGTAACAAGTTAGTCATTCAATGATTACACCAATTGCAAAGTACGGCATAAAGCAGGAGATAACAGAATCATCACAGTATATGTAGGATATACTGATGCTGATTCAAGAGCCTTAATAGAATAGTTCAGGAGGTGATTATCACTCAAAAATAAATGGAGAATAGAAAAACATGACTGCTTTAAAAATTGGTGTCCTTACATTTCACCGCTGTATAAATTACGGCAGTTACTGGCAGGCACGTTGTTTAGTGTACGGGTTGCGGGCACGCGGACATGATGCTGTTATACTTGACCACGATTCGAGAAGGGTAAACATAGCCGAATGGAAATGCGCCTTCCAACCCGTGCTGCCCACATTAGTTCCGGAATCGGATCATCCGCTTTACCGTGAGAAAATGCTTAAATTCTTTCGTGCTTTTGAATCCCTACCTCTTTCACCCCGTTTTCAGATTGATAATCCGGCGGAAATGGAACAGTATGATGTAGTGGTAGTCGGAAGTGATGAAGTCTGGAATTTAACTCATCCGTGGTTTGGTAAATGCCCCATTTTTTATGGCGATGGAATAAGGGCGGGCCGACTAGTTTCCTATGCTGCGAGCTTTGGAAATTACCAGGCCTCGTTGGGACTGGAACATCATTGGGCTAAAAAGCTACTCAACTTTGAAGCAATTTCCGTACGTGATGAAAATTCCCGGGCTATTGTCACCAATTCAATTGGCATTGTGCCGGAAATGGTGCTTGACCCTTGTCTTCAATTTCCAATTGCAACAGAAGGGAGTAATAATGGCAATTTACGTAAACCGTACATCGCCGTTTATGGACATAATTTTTCCGATTCTTTTGCGCTTGAAATATGGCGGTTGGCAAATCAAAGAAAACTTCCGGTTATAAGCATCGGATACAGAAATGATTGGGCAGATGAACAATGGATTACTGCCGGCCCGCATGAATTCGCTCACTTTATTGCTAATTCGCAAGCCGTTGCAACAAACTTCTTTCACGGATGCGTTTTTGCACTTGTAAATAGGAAGCCATTCGTTTGTGAAACAACACCGTACCGGAACAATAAACTGCATGGACTTATGATGAAGATCGGCGGCGAAAAGCACCTTGTGCATGCAGGCAATCCATCTGCTGTGTACGATACTTACCTCAGCGAGCCTTTGGATCCGGCAATTCTTCAAAAGATTGAAATGCTTCGCCAAACCACTAATGAATATTTAGACAGAGCATTGGGCCATAAACAACGTCAATTTGCATGAGTAAGCTGCTTAGTCCTAAAGATATTGTCCGATCTGGTTTGTGTATTGGTTGCGGTAGCTGTGTTGCCCAGGCCAATCCACCAGGAACAAAAATGAACTTTGATGCATATGGGCAACTTAAACCTACAGGAGATACTGAATGGTTTAGCAGCAGTTCTAAAACTTTTACCCGCACCTGCCCGTTCTCGCCTGAGGCAAGAAACGAGGACCAGCTGGCAGCCGAACTTTTTCCTATAGTCCAAGAGAGCGATATTGCTTTAGGCCGGTTTCAGACAGCTTACGTTGGGTACGTGGCTGAAGAGGATTTTCGCCTCCAGGGAAGCTCGGGTGGAATGGTAACTTGGGTGGCAATGGAATTGTTGCGAAAAGGGTTAATTGATGGCATCGCACATGTGGTGGCCACAAAGGATCCGCAAAGCGAAGGACGATTTTTCAAATACCGGATCGCACGTACCGAAGCAGAAATCCGTGAAGGTGCAAAGTCGCGGTATTATCCAATAGAATTATCTGAAGTTCTCAATATTATTCGTGCGGTTCCAGGCCGTTATGCGGTTGTTGGAATTCCATGTTTTATCAAAGCCATACAGCTTCTTCGTAGTGAGAACGAACTATTCCGTGAAAGAATAAAATTTACCCTGGGACTTTTTTGCGGGCATATGAAAAGCGCGCGGTTTATCGAAAGTTTCGCCTGGCAGATGAATGTACTGGTGAGTGATATCCAGTGCGTTGATTTTCGCCATAAAGACCCTAGCCGGCCAGCCAATTGGTATAACGCCCGATTAACCATGCGTGACGGGCAGATCGTTCAAAAAGACTGGTGGCACCTGAAAGACGGTGATTGGGGTGCCGGCTTTTTTATGAACTCCGCATGTAACTTCTGTGATGATGTGGTGGCGGAAACGGCTGATATCTCGTTTGGCGATGCGTGGGTGGAGCCTTACTCTTCAGATGGAAAAGGCACAAATGTAGTAGTGGTTCGTTCGCAGTTGGTGGAGGAACTGGTGGCAATTGCTATCCAGCAGGGAAGGCTGAAACTGGAAGGCGTCAACAGTGATTTTGTAGAGCAGACGCAAGCCGCCGGTTTCAGGCAACGCCGGGAAGGATTGGCTTATAGGCTGGCGTGGTGGCGCAAGGGCGTGCGGCCGCGCAAACGCGTTAAAGCGGATGCACAAACACCTACGAGGCGGCGCAAGTTGATCTACCGAATGCGTTTCTTCATTTCCGCATGGAGCCACCGCATATTCCTAATGGCCCGACGGGTTAAAAAACCGCATCTTTACATAGTTTGGGCACACACCTCAGCAACAGTTTACTATGCGCTGGCATATTACCGGGGAAAACTTGGTGAAATGATTAAGCGCTTCGGCCTGAAATGAAGCCGCAGGTTACACTGCCATAATCATCTACTGTTAAGACAGAAATAGGCCACAAAGACTCGAAGGCACTAAGCACAAGAAATCCTTCATATTATTTTGTGTCTCCGTGCCTTTGTGGCATTTTATGCAATTATCGTTACTAACGGTATGCTATTATCATTAAATGCAATAGTGAAGAATGCTGGTCCACCATTTTTGACCAGCTTTATTTTATTTACCTTCTTTCATCTGCAAATTTCTCTAATTCGGCGGTTACACATTCGATAACTGACGTCCATTCATCAGGACGCTCCTGGCGGAACAGCCGCATAGTGGGATACCAGGGGCTATCCTCTCTTTTCTCCATCCAGCGCCAATCAGCTTTAGCGTGAAGCAAGGTCCACACCGGCACACCGACTGCTCCTGCAAGATGCGCCGGCATTGAATCAACTGAAATTAACAGATCTAACCCGCGGATAATACGTGCATACTCAAACACGCTGAACTCGCCTGGATAATCGCCAAATTCCCCGTTCCATCCTGCCGATCTTGCATTGGCCTGAAGAATGTAAATCCTTATGCCTTGTATGTTGGCAAAGGGAGTTAGATATGAAAATGGAATAGAACGGCGTTCGTCCCAATCTCCGGCTTTCCAGACCAGTCCGATAGAAAGCAGTCCTGGGTTTAGGGAAAGGAAGTTTGGCTCAACAGAAAGATAAGGTATTGTAGCAGGTATAGTGGCTATAGTGGTCCGGAAGATATGTGGCAGCTCCATAATTTCCACATCCGCATCGAAAGTAGCCTCTGGGGTACCGTCGTGCAGCGGTAGCAATACATCGATCTCTGGAACTGATTCCAGAAGAGGGATGAGCTGTGGCTGCGCCCATACAATCAACACATCGGCTTTCGCTTTTACAAGCGGCACGTACCGTATAAACTGGATCGTGTCGCCCAGCCCGTGGTAGCATCGCACGAGCACGCGCTTCCCTGCGAGGGAGGAACCGTTCCATATATGTTGAAGGTGCCTGGGCAGGTGCCAGTAAGGCTGACCTGCCCGAAATATGAGGGCATCGTCACTTACTTCCCAGGCTTTCTCAAAGTCACCCCTGCGCATGTAACGCATCCACAAATCCGGTGTTTCTTCCTGAATATCGTGGCTCATAGAAATTTATTTTGATGGGCCCTTTTAATAGCTATGTAAACCAATATTTCTGAGATCAGGCATAGCGGCGCATCATTTCAACGCAAAAATCAGAAAACTCCTCTACACGTTGCGGAGGACTGGTATGGTGCGGCTGTATGCCTTTTGATTCAGGCGTAAAGCAGAACGTCACGGTTAAATCAAACTCTTCCAGGGCCTTCATCATCCTGTCGAACCATTTTTCAGCGTCTGGCCGCAAATAATCAGCCCAGCTCAAACCGGTACGCAATCGTTTTACGCCCAATTTGCGCAACCATTCAACGGCAGCGTCGAGCCGATGGTCTTCAAAATGAAACCATTGGCAAATGCCGAGCTCCGGCGTGTAATCAGCGAATTGCCGGAAGGCCAGCTTTGGTGAACCATCCTCCCGCAGTAATCCCATGTGGAAATGGCGGTAATAAGAGGAGCCTTCGGCTTCACGGTGCCGGGTAGTGGCTTCCCAGGTTTGCGGCAAATCATATAGGCTGTACCAGTGTATACGGTCAACACGCCCCAGCAATAATTCGGCGGTTCTACGAAGACCAAAGTCCTGCACTTCTTCTGCACCAAAACTCGAAACGCCCACCTCTGTCACCCATACAGGTAAATCTGTGACAGCTTCTATTTCTGCAATTTTTCCTCTCCATTCATTAATCTGCCAGAGGTTCCAATCAAGGGGAAAGCCATGAACGGCCACTGCATTCAAATCTTCCAGCGTACCGAAGTTTTGCAGTCTGTTGATGAAACTAGGATCTATGGGCGATATGCCCCCAAGAACCCGTAAAATTTCCGGACGTTCAGCTTTAACAGCTTTTGCCGCCATTTTCACCATTGCTGAGTATATCTGCCATTCAGGATCAACTTCAAAAATCCAGTGAGATTTATTGTTAGGTTCGTTCCAGAATTTAACTGCTTCAATCATATTTAAATTGCTATTTTTTCATCGGATAAACGGCACGTGTCTGGGTATCTCCTAGCTTGCCGCGTTGGCATATATAAACTTCTTTTTCCGGGTGAACCGTAATCTCGAAACCCGCACTGCGAAGCATAGCTTCCATACAGGCACGGTTAGGTATCCACCAATTGGTGGGGTCTTGTGAGTAACGATGCTCTATAAAATACATTTGGGGAAAACCAGGGCGCTCAAACATCTCTGTTTCCCAAAAATTGTAATCGGGTTTTACCGGGTCAACTTCATTGCTGCCACGCTGCATCGATTGAAAGATCAGCACATCTTTAACCACACTTTCATACAATAAATCCAACGCTAAAAGAGGATGACGAAGGTGGTAAAACACGCCCATAAAAATTACTATGTCGAACTTTTCGCCTAAACTTGCCACATCATAAACAGACATGTTTTTAAACTGAATGTCTACCTTCAGAACTTCGGCTGCATAACGTGCCTGCGCAAGATATCTTTCGTCTGAGTCAATTGCAAGTACTCGTTCAGCCCCCCTGCGTTTCATTTCAATGGAATAAAATCCCGCATTGCACCCGATATCAAGCACGGTCTTGCCACGAAGATCTTCCGGAATCGCATGAGCGAACCCTTGAAATTTTACTTTTGGATAATCGCCTAAAAAATGATCCGGCGCGGTTTTTACACCCAGCAAATCAATATTGTGAAACCATTTTCCCAGCCTTATAACATTTTTCTGTATCTCTTCCATGGTCACCTAATTATAGAATTAATGTGGTTATACATTTTCAGAACAACATCATATTTTACCATCATCTAAAAATAAAACGTTATTGATTTACTGTCCTCACCTGTCAGGATTTGTATTGCATTGAACAGATCTTTGAATAAATATAATTGTAAAAGCTGTTCTAAGTGGAACAGAATAATTGCAAAAAGAGGGAATTACATGTAGAAGAGGTTCTATTCGATAATTGTACTTAAATGGCATAGAAAGGTATTGGGATTAAAATGACTTTTCCATCAGGTTTGTAATTTGTGTTGAAGCTCCGGAGAATGGGCCAAATGTACCGATTTTTAATGTAGCTAAAGCAGCTCCAAATTCCCCGGCTTCTTCCACCTCTGAACCTGTTGAACGCTTCCATAAATAAGCAGCCATATAAGTGTCACCACATCCTGTTGTGTCAATCACTGCGGCTGGCTTAAAAGCCCTGATTGTATAAAAAACACCAGATTTGTAAATGATTGATCCTTTGCTGCCAAGGGTTATAACTACTTCAGGAACGCCAAGGTTTGCCAGGTATTTTGCTCCATCCCACACATTTGTTTTGCCTGTAATGACTTTCATTTCAAATTCATTTGCTTTTAAAATACCCACATTAGGAAGAGCGGTTATCTTATCGCACCAATCAAGGTGCACTACTTTCTTATTTATTATATGTCTTAAGTACCCTTGTATATCTAATGACACTAAACCTCTTTTAGAGAGATATTCAATCATGTTTACCGGAATATCATCGTGGAGTAATGGACCTAAATGAAATATCTTAGCGTTAGTCAGGGGCATCTGCGAAATATCGAAGGGAGCCGCTTTTTGGAGCACATATTGTTTCCGGTGATTTTGGTCAGCGCTATAAACATTTTCAAAATAAACTGTATGGCTGCTTGGCAATACATGTACGTCGATGCCTGCTGCTCTCAGATCATGAATAGTTTGGTAATCTTGCGGGGCTAAGGCGGTTATAAGTCTATACTTTAAATTAGAATACAAGAGCAGCTTAGAGAAATAAAAGGAGGTTCCTCCCGGTAAATATTTTATAGACTCCGCGGTGACAACTTTGTCTAACGATATGTGACCAATTGCGCAAATGTCGAACATAGTTGCTTATTGTGGAATTTTTATATTGAAGTGAAAATAGATATTTAATTCAATATTGCTTAAATCACTTGCAATTTAGGCTGTCTGCTTTTCTTCTTTTCAGTTTAACCGTTTTTTGTTTCAGGATAGTGTAGTCTTATATCAATATCGTATTATGGCTATCAGCCGTCAGCTATCAGCTGTCAGGACGCTAATGTATAATGTGTTTCCTCCTGATTGCTGATAGCTGACTGCTGATAGCAAAAACGACAATTTAAGGTTGACAGTACACTAGTTGGATTTTGACCTGCGTTGAAGCCGTTTCATTTCCTTGGCATAGCGCAAGCCAAGCATTTCCGCCGAAGGGGAATCAAAATGCGTTAGATCACCTTTATGCTTTAATCCTTTAGAAGATGCAATAGCGGTAAATGGCACTTCTTCCTGTAACCGCGTTAATACTTTATTGATGATATCGTATTGATCTTTATAAGTTCCTAATTCGCCTGCCACAAACGGAATATTATTATGAATGCTATCCCGAAGTTGTTCAATCAGCGTTTTCAATTTTGGCAAATAATCTGCAGCACCCGCCGGAGTGCTGTTTGATTCTCCCTGGTGCCATAAAATTCCTTTAATAACACCATGCTGCATCGCTATCGCAATACGTTTCATGGCATCATCATAAGGATGGGTTTTTGTAGCACTATCATAAGCTCCGGGCTTCCATACATCAATGGACGAACCACCTACGGCACAGGGAATGACACCCACTTTTATTCCCGGTTTTTGTTCTGCCATTTTTATCGCGAAAGCCAAGCCCGGACCAACACCTGCAACCTGGGGTTTATCGAAATGCAAAGGGTGTTTTGCCTGAACCCACTCATTATTTTTATTTAGCATGTACACATTAACGTTTCCTTCGTCCTTATACTTACCTGTTATTTCTCCTCTGCCAGCCATATTAGACTGGCCGGCTAACAGGTATAAGTGAAAATTACTGTCGGGCTTAGTCTGAGCGAAACTAAAAATATATACCTGTAAAAAAAGCAGGAAGCAACATTGTCTTTTTAGCATTTGAAGTTATTGTGTAGGATTAAAGATCGGTAAAAAGAGTCTATGTATTCATTACATTCTGGAGGTGCTGCACATGAACTTATGTAACTGTACGCTGAATGTATTTGCTATCTTTTACCGGCCTATTGCCTCTAACGGACAACTCATCTCATTATTCAAAAAAAAAAACGGTAGAAATACTACCGCTTTAAGATATCTTGGTTTTAACTAGCTACCTGGCTATAATTAATTTTTGTCTTTCTTTGAAGGTTCCATCTACTATTTCGACAAAATATATTCCTGCCTTCAAACTACTTACATCTATATTGACTGATTTTGTCTTTGCGAATTTTTGATGTTTTTTCAAGTTACCTGTCTGCTCATAAATATTTACTTCTTCTATACTTTTTTCTGATTTTTCTCCATTAGAAGTTATTGTTTTCGCGGTAACTGTCAGACTTGTACTGGCAGGGTTTGGTGACATCATATAATATCCTCCACAAGTATTGTAAACATCCAATGTAGATAAATTAGAACCGCAGGAATTATATGCCACTACTCTAACCGTGCCTGATGAACTTGGATAATAGGATGGTGGTATTTCTAAAACTATAGAATTCGTACCCATTCCATAATCATAGATCCAATCACTCGGGTAACTCCATTGATAAGAAGCACCCTGTACATTCGTTACCTGGTAATTAACAATCTGACCACAAGAGACTGTTGTTGGGCCTGTAATCGGGAAGAAAAGGTTTTGATTACCAACAGCAATGGACTGAGAATTAATTGTTGTGGAGCCACAAGCATCGTTAGTTATTACTACTTGTAATGTAATCGTTCCATTACCTTGAGCATTAACTGTTGCTTGAGTTCTATCAGGAGAAGCTTCTGTCACTGTAAGCATGTAAGGGTGGCGACATGGCAAAAACAGTTTCGGTTTGATAGGGGTTCTGCCATTCTCCGTTTACATAACTGTCATAAAGCTGATCGTTATTAGCAGTTATTAAGTTAGAGCTTAGTGCATCATCTCTCAGTCTTGAGTAATCGTAGTACAAACCGCTCAAGGTAATTATACCAGGCCGGCGTTGGGTTTGCCACATTTCATCCATATAGTCCGGGCTGTAAAACCCACCGGCATTGCTATGGATAGCGCTCATGGCAATGGTGGCATAAATATCCTTTAATATTCCTGCATTTACTTTGTTACTGTCAGTTAGCACACCATTATAACTTTTTAAATCAGCAAATTCCATGGCATAATCGAGTAATAAACCATTCGGTACACGGTCTTTTTCTAATGGTGAAAACACATAGTTCATACGATTAATAAATTCAGTGTTAATCTCATCCTGAGCAAATACTGACAAACTCAAAGTAAAGAGAATAATCAGTGACCAAAAGTGCTTGATTAGTTTTAGTTTTAGTTTCATATAATGGTTTTTAGGTGAAGATGAATAGTTGTTTATCTTGTATATCGTACATCAAACCTTCCTTCTCTTACTTCTACTTTTTGCCCACTGGTATTAGCAGCATTAAACCAGAAGGTACCACTTGCAATTTGGTTTATTGTATCTAGTTTTTTAATATTCAATTCTCCTGTTATTAACTCATTCGTTGAATATAAATCTCCATTAGGATTATTATTGTTATAGAAACCTACTTGCCCTCCCCCCTGTTCATTTCTTCGTGCTTTCAATAAATAAAGACCTGTGTTCATTCTTACACTGTCAAATCCGAAACCTACAGTAGTGATATTTGTAGGATCTTTTTTATTCGTTGCACCTAAAGCAAAAGTATACCCAGCGGGAGTGCCATTTAAAAGGTATTGATAGACAAACGCAAGATTTGGTCCTGATAAGGGACTGCCTTTGGGAATATGAACATTGCCATTAACCAAACATCCAAAAGTATTGGCACCGGTTTGTGTTTCTGGCGGTAATTGTTCTAAAGGAGTTTTTTCTTTACGGCATTTACCGGCAATAAGTGTAGTAAATAATGCGAGTAGTAAAAGGGAAGTGGATATATTTTTCATAGTAAGAATGTTAAGCTTCTAAAGCTAAACCTAACTGTTTATAAATACAAGCGTATAATCATTAACATCTTTTTTAAGTTTAATTACCGTAATTACTGCACTTATCTACTTCGCCGTTTGCAGGTGTTATCAAGGGCAAACGTACCTCATGAGCAAAGCAAACAAAAAAGATCTTTTGTGCTGCTTATCAATTACATAAAATCTACCAGGCGATACCATGTGCAGAAATCTGGACTAAAAGCCATCTGCTGATTACAATAGACAGTTAAGATATGCTGCAGAAACGCATGTTCTGAAAGATAAAAAATTAGGCAGGTTAATATGCGAACAATTAATTGCTGCATTAAATGATGTAGAAAACTATGCCATCAGAAGCAGTAAAACTGAAGACGGTAATGCTTTATTCGACTCGTACTTTTGCGATTTGATAGGCAGTGTAACCTACCTTGCCGAAACTGTTGAAAAAAGGTTTTGCTTTTTACGCTTTAATACATTCAATAACCTTCAATCGGATGATGAAGCGTTATCTCGTATAGTGAACATCAAATCTTCCTTCTCTTATTTCCACTTTTTGCCTATTAGCATTAACCGCATTAAACCAGAAGGTGCCTGAAACAATCTGATTGAGAGTGTCTAATTTTTTAATCCATAACTCACCTGTATTCGAATTATTATCAGAGCTATACAATTCATATTGATATGCACTAATTGATTTAAAGTAATCCGCGGAAGGGTTTCCTTTAGTACGTAATTTTAAACTTAATTTCATCCCGTCTGCAACTTTGAGACTATCCGCATATAATCCCACACTTGTTAATAAATTACTTCCTGTTTGGTTTCTTCCAATAAGAACTAAATAATAACTGTTATTGAAAAATTGATTATTACATTGCAATGAGCCACCACTTAATTGTGCACCTCCTGGCTTAAATATTTCTCCATTCACCAGGCAGCCAAAAGTATTTGCACCGGTTTGTGTTTCAGGTGGCAATTGCTCTAATAGAGTTTTTTCTTTACGGCATTTACCCCCAGAGAGTATAGTAAATAATGCGAGTAGTAAAAGGGAAGTGGAAATATTTTTCATATGAAATAAGGTTTATGAAATTTAAGCATATTTTTTTATTTCAAAAATTTTTAGATTGATAAAATAAATAGCATAATCCGTCAACCAGTTAATTTGGTAATGCTTAAGGCCAATGGCTATGTTTCCGGCCAAACGCTATTCTGTAATTAATGCTTCGAGTGCACCGGGAGGTAGTACGTTTGTCATACTATAACTGGAATGATACAACTCAGATACCGCTTGTATAAAATGATCGTAAGAAGAAGTATCTGAAGTTCCCTGGTTGAATGCATCCAGGCGGGCCAGCGGAAATACCCTGTCATATAATATCTAAGTGGGAATCTGGCTCTTATCCAGGTTTTGCAAACTATAATCTGCCTTACCCTGGAATGTAGTAGTATCAAAGCTTTGAGCAATGGATAATTGCACAAATATTATCAAAGAGATTAATGAGCAAATCTTTTTCATGTTAGATCATTTTAAAAGTATAATAAGCATAACAAGTCAATGGGTTTTTACATCAAACCTTCCATCGGTAACCTTTACTATTTTACCAGTGGATTTATTGAAAGCAGTAAAATTAAACGTGCCGGAAATTATTTTATGTATTGTATCAGCTCTAACGATATTTACTTCACCATTGTATTGTGTATTGGTTAGATATTCACTTCCATCTTCCGATTGATAATACCCATAATTAAAAGGATCCTGCTGATTAGTTACATCGAACGTATTATAGTTTAATGGATATATGCCTGTTTTTTCCACACTTCTTAGATATATATTTATGTTGGTTTTTCCGTTATAAGCTAAAATAAATACATTATTACTTGTTGTATTAAAGCTGTATGTTGCCTGATAACCTCCATTTACAGGTTCTATACCGCTAAACCCGCCTCCACCGTGCGGCACCCAGTTTTTACCATTAATTTTACAGCCAAACGTATTTTGCCTTCCTGTGTTATTTTTGGCAATCGGTCTTTACTGCAGGATAAACTTAAGCTAGTTGCCACTATAGTAAGAAGCATAAGTTTTAATGTTTTATTCTTCATTGTATATGATTTAATGTGTAAATGAATTAACAATTAATTCAGGCTGTTGATATCCTCCACTATTATGTAGCTTATTAAATAATAGAATCAGCTAGCATGGCAATGTCTGCAGCGATACGGATTTGCAATAGCCTTTTTAGTAATTTTAATTTATATCCTTTGCGTATACTTCTTTCAAATACGATACGCTTTGTTTTTATGAATATTTAATAGTGTAACTCCTGTCTTTTACAACTGTTGCGCGGTAGAGTAAGGATGTGAGCAGAAATAGAAACCTATTAAAGATTTTCTATCTTAGCAAGGTTATTTACTTATTGTAATTTACAAAATAAATGATTACAACAAATCAATTTCTATAAGCATCGGCTGTGACAACATAAGCGTTTTGTTTTTTTATATATTCCTGGAAGTATGCTAAACAAATGTTTTGTATTTATTCCATCAGAATAATGAGCGAATCTTTTTCATGTTACAGCAATTTAAAAATAAAAAATAAACATTATAGATCAGTGCGGTTTTACATCAAACCTTCCATCGGTAACCTTTACTATTTTACCAGTGGATTTATTGAAAGCAGTAAAATTAAAAGTGCCGGAAATTATTTTATGTATTGTATCAGCTCTAACGATATTTACTTCACCATTATATTGTGTATTGGTTAGATATTCACTTCCATCTTCCGATTGAAAATATCCATAATTATAAGGATTCCGCTGATTAGTGAAATCAAGAGTGTTATTTATTAAAGGATATAAACCAGGTTTTTCTACACTTCTTAAGTATATATTTATATTGGCTTTTCCATCATAAGCGCGGATAAATACATTATTACTTGTTGTGTTGAAGCTGTATGTTGCCAGATAATCACCATAAACTGGATCCAAACCACTAAACCCGCCGCCACCGTGTGGCACCCATTTTTTACCATTAATCTTACAGCCAAACGTATTCTTGCCTTCCTGTGTTAATCTTGGCAATCGGTCTTTACTGCAGGATAAACTTATGCTGGTTGCAATTACAGCAAGCAGCAGTATTTTTAATGTTTTGTTTTTCATTGTATATGATTTAACCCACATTGCAGCTACTCTAACAGAAATTGAGCATTAGTATGGGTTTCAGTTTTTTTGATTGGCGGCTTGTGTACTACAAATTTAATTTGCTTAAATGGTTTTGATTTTTGCTCTTTTAGC
>JAABUN010000475.1_pt1 | contig 103546 bp, 99 predicted proteins | sample 5559311 | NCBI WGS metagenome assembly JAABUN01 (sample SAMN10711877, study PRJNA513370) | rock metagenome | isolation source: Antarctica rocks | place: Antarctica: Victoria Land, Siegfried Peak sud | reverse complement strand
CTCTTCCCGGCGATCAACGTCAACGACTCGGTCACCAAGAGCAAGTTCGACAACCTGTACGGCTGCCGCCACTCGCTCATCGACGGCCTCAACCGCGCCACCGACGTCATGATCGGCGGCAAGGTCGCGGTCGTGCTCGGCTACGGCGACGTCGGCAAGGGCTGCGCGGAGTCGCTGCGCGGCCAGGGCGCCCGCGTCATCGTCACCGAGATCGACCCGATCAACGCGCTGCAGGCGGCCATGGAGGGCTACCAGGTGACGACCCTCGAGGACGTCGTCGAGACCGCCGACATCTTCATCACCTGCACCGGCAACAAGGACATCATCCTCGCCGAGCACATGGCCCGGATGAAGCACCAGGCGATCGTGGCCAACATCGGCCACTTCGACAACGAGATCGACGTGACCGGGTTGACCCGCCTGGCCGGCATCACCCGCGTCAACATCAAGCCGCAGGTCGACGAGTGGGTCCGCGAGGACGGCCGCTCGATCATCCTGCTGTCCGAGGGCCGCCTCATGAACCTCGGCAACGCGACCGGCCACCCGAGCTTCGTGATGAGCAACAGCTTCACCAACCAGACCATCGCGCAGATCGAGCTGTTCACGAAGAACGACGAGTACGACAAGCAGGTCTACGTGCTGCCCAAGCACCTGGACGAGAAGGTCGCCCGCCTGCACCTCGACGCGCTGGGGGTCAAGCTGACCAAGCTGCGCAAGGAGCAGGCCGAGTACATCGGCGTGGACGTCGAGGGCCCGTACAAGCCGGAGATGTACCGCTACTAGACCGACGCCCCGACGGGCCCGGCCCTTCCGCGAGGAGGAGCCGGGCCCGTCGGCGTCTCCGGCCCGCTCAGCAGGACGGCGGCTGCCCCGGCAGCAGGCCGAAGGCGACCGCGTCGAGGGTGCGGCCCAGCAGCGCGTCGGCGTCCTGCGGCGGCAGCAGCCCGTCCAGCAGCAGCACCGCCAGGCCGTGCACCGCCGACCAGGCGACCGCGTCGGCGTGCACCCGCCGCTCCGCGGGCAGCAGCCCGGCGGCGACGAGCCCGTCGAGCGCCGCGCTGAGCAGGCCGAACGGGTCGCGCCCCTGCGGCGCCTGCCCGGGCCGGACGAGCACCCCCGGCGCGGCCGTCGTGCGGAACAGCCCCGGCTCCTCGAGCGCGAACCGCACGTAGCCCTCCCCGAGACCCCGGAAGTGGCCGAGCGGGTCGGTCGAGCGGGCGGCCTCGAGCATGCGCAGGCCGAGAGCGCCGAGCGCCTCCCGGCGGACGGCGAGCAGCAGCTCCTCGCGGTCGGCGAAGTGCCGGTAGCCGGCGGCCGGCGACACCGCGAGCCGGCGCGCCGCCTCGCGCAGCACCACCGCGCTCGGGCCGCCGGTGCGCGCCAGCTCGAGCCCGGTCGCGACCAGCGCCTCCCGGAGCTGCCCGTGGTGGTAGCGGGTGCGGGTCACCTTGACAGCGTCCTCCACGGCGGTCATGTTACTGGTGTTCACAACGGCGACGGACGGAGCCCCCGGTGCAGCAGCGCACGACGGCCGACGACAGCGACGACGTGGTCGTCTTCCTCATCGGCATGCGGATCGGGTCCTGGTGGCGGGTGGACTCCTGGCTGCCGGTGGCGCTCGCGATGCCGCGGATGCTCGCCGAGCTGACCCGGGCGCAGATCGGCCTGCTCGACGCGCGGACCTACGTCTCCGGCCGCGTCGTGCTCGTCGTGCAGTACTGGGCCTCGCTCGAGCAGCTGCACGCGTACGCCCGGGCTGCCGACCGGGAGCACCTGCCGGCCTGGCGCGCCTTCTCCCAGCGGGCGCGCCGGAGCCCGTCGGTCGGGATCTTCCACGAGACCTACCTCGCGCCGCCCGCCTCCCGCGAGTCGGTGTACGTGCACATGCCGGTGCACGGCCTGGCCCGGGCGGTCGGCAGCGCACCCGTGTCGGGCCGGCGCCGGCGGGCCCTGGCGCAGCCCCCCGTGCTGCCCGTCGCGGGCTGACCCGTGCTCCGGGGCGTGCTCCTCGGCGCACACGTGGCGTGCGGCGGGGCGGCCCTGCTGGTCGCCGGGGCGCTGCTGCTGCGGGGCGGCTGGACGGGTGCGGCGGGGCGGGCCTACGGCGGCCTGGTCACCGCCGTCGCCGTGACCGCGGTCGGGCTGGCCGCGGCCGGCTCCACGCTCCCTCCCGCCGTACGCGCCCTGCTGCTGGTCGTCGCGCTGGCGACGGCGGTCGCCGCCCGCCGCGGGCTGGTCCTCGCCCGGCGGGGCTCCCCCGGGGCGCCGCGGCTGCTGTGGGGGAGCGTCACGTCGCTCGTCAGCGCCCTCGCCGTGGTGTCGGCCCCGCCCGTGGTCTGGGTGCCGGTCGTGCTCGCCGGCACCCTGCTCACCGAGCAGGGCGTCCGGCGGGCGCGGCTGCGGGGCGGGCTCCTTCAGCCCAGCAGCCCCTTGAGGTCCTGGCACAGCTCGAGGTCGGCGGCGGCGGCGGCCGGCGACACCGGGCCGAGGCCGAAGAAGCCGTGGATGAGCGTGTCGTAGCGGCGCCGGACGACCCGCACGCCGGCCGCGGCCAGCGCGTCGGCGAACGCCTCGCCCTCGTCGCGCAGCGGGTCGAAGCCGGCCGTCGCCACGACCGCGGGCGGCAGCCCGGACAGGTCCGGGGCGTGCAGCACCGACAGCCGCGGGTCGCGCCGGTCGGCGCCCTCCGGGACGTACTGCTCGCCGAACCAGCGCATGTCGTCGGAGGTGAGCAGGTAGCCCTGCGCGTTCTCCTCGCGGGAGGGGTGCGTGGACTCCTCCTCGAAGTCGGTCGCCGGGTACAGCAGGAGCTGCGCGGCGAGCCGGGGCCCGGTCTCGCGCAGCTCCAGGCAGACCGCGGCCGACAGGTTGCCGCCCGCGCTGTCGCCGGCCACCGCGATGCGCCCGGCGTCGCCGCCGAGCTCGTCGACGTGCTCGAACGCCCAGCGGGTCGCGGCCAGGCAGTCCTCCAGGCCGGCCGGCCAGGGGTGCTCCGGCGCGAGCCGGTAGTCCACGCTGAGCACGACCGCCCCGACGTCGCGGCACAGCAGCCGGGCGTGGTCGTCGTGCGTCTCGAGGTCGCCGATGACGAACCCGCCGCCGTGGAAGAACACGACGGTCGGGACCGGGCCGTCGGCCTCGGGCCGGTAGACGCGCGCCGGCGTGCCGCCCGGGAGCTCGAGGTCGCGGACCTCGCGCACCTGCGCGAGCGCCCCGGGGTTGCGCAGCCCGACGGTGAGCATCCGGAAGCCCTCGCGGGCCTGCGGCGGCGTGCCCTGCGACATCGCGGGGGCGCCGCTGGCGGCCATGAGCTGGAGCAGTCCGGCGATCTGCGGGTCGAGCACGTGGCCTCCTGGCGTCGGGGCTGCGACGCTACGGCCGCCTCGGCGACGCCCGCCGCGCGGGGCTGGTCGGGACGGGGCCGGCAGGGAGGGTGCCGGTCGGGAGGGTGCCGGTCGGGACGGGGCCGGTCAGGACGGTGCCGGTCGGGAGGGTGCCGGTCAGGACGGGAGCGCGAACGACCCGGGCGGCGGGGGCTCCTGGTCCGGAGGCGGTGGCGAGGCGGGCGTCGTGGCCGGAGCGGGGGCAGCGCCAGGCGGTGCGCCGTACGGGGTCGGGGCGGCGTACCGCTCCCCGTCCCGTCGCCGGCGCTCGGCCAGCACGGCCGACAGGTAGGCCCACCCCGGGGTGTCCGGCGGCGGGGCCGGCGCGGTGGCCGCCTGCACGGCCGCGACCAGCCGGCCGCCGAGGTCCTCCCGGGCCTCCGGACGCAGGTCGGCGGCCCGGGAGAGGAACGAGCGGGCCTGCAGCGCGAGGTCGTCCGGCAGCCGGGACAGGTCGAGCGTGCGGGCCCACGCCTCCAGCGGCGGCGGCATCACGGCGACGGCGCCCCCGGCCGACGCGACGCGCTCCTGCACCACGAGCGTGCCGGCGAGCAGGTCGCCGAGGCGCTTGCTGTGCGGGTGGAGCAGCATGCAGACCACCGAGACGGTGAACAGGGTCGGCAGGTCGACGAGCACCGCGAGGCCGCGGACCAGCGCTTGGCGGAAGGCGATCGGACCGCCGTCGTCGCGCACGACCCGCAGGCCCACGGCCATCTTGCCGAGGGTCCTGCCGCGCAGCAGGGTCTCCTGCACGACCGGGTAGACGAGCAGCACCAGGACCAGGACGAGGATCCCGACGGCGGCGGCCACCGCGTCCGACGCACCGCCGGCGGCGAGGCCGGCCAGCAGGCTGAGCCCGACGAGCAGGACCACCTGCGCGAGGCCGTCGACGATCCGGGCGACGGCGCGGGACGGCAGCGCCGAGACCTGCAGGTCGAGGGGGACGGCCTCGCCGGTGACCAGCGGGCTCGGGAGCGGCCGGCTCCCGGCGTCGTGCGCCACGCGCGCTCCGTCCTCGCTCGACGACGGCTCCGGTGCCGGTGCCCGGGGCTCGGGGTCGTCCCGGCGGACCGGGCACTCCCGGCTCTAGTGTGCCCGCTGTGGACCTCGACGCGTACGTGGCGGCGCACCGCGAGGAGTGGCAGCGGCTCGAGCACCTGCTCGGCCGGGCGTCCCGGCCGCGGCGGCTGACCGGGACGGAGGTCGACGAGGTCGTCGACCTCTACCAGCGCACCGCCACGTCGCTGTCCGTCGTGCAGAGCCGCGGCCGCGACCCGCAGCTCGTCGCCCGGCTGTCGCAGCTCGTCGCCCGGGCCCGCGGCACCGTGGCGGGCAGCCGGCGCGGGACCTGGGCCGACGTCGCGCGCTTCCTGCGGGAGGACTTCCCGGCCGTCTGCTACCGCACCCGGTGGTGGTGGGGGACGGCCGGCGCCGCGTTCGTGCTCGTCGCCCTCGCCGTCGGCACGTGGGTGGCGTCCGACCCGGCGGTGCAGCTCGCCGTGGGCGACCCCGACGAGGTCCGCCAGCTCGTCGAGCAGGACTTCGAGGGCTACTACAGCGCCGCGCCGTCGCAGGAGTTCGCGGCGCAGGTGTTCACCAACAACGCCTACGTCGCGGCGCAGGCGATCGTCTTCGGCGTGCTGCTCGGGCTGCCGATCCCGTTCATCCTGTTCACCAACGCGCTCAACGTCGGCATCAGCGGCGGCCTGCTCGCCGCCAACGGCCGCACCGGCCTGTTCTTCGGGCTGATCGTCCCGCACGGGCTGCTCGAGCTGACCGCGGTGTTCGTCGCCTGCGGGCTCGGCCTCAAGCTCGGCTGGACGGTCGTCGACCCGGGCCGCCGCACCCGGACGGCGGCGCTCGCCCAGGAGGGGCGCGCCCTGGTCAGCGGCGCGCTCGGGCTCGCCCTGGTGCTGTTCGTGTCCGGCCTCATCGAGGGCTTCGTGACCCCCAGCGGGCTCCCCACCGCCGCTCGGGTCGCGATCGGCGTGCTGGCGGAGGCGCTGTTCCTGGCCTACGTCTTCGGTCCCGGCCGCCGGGCCCACCTCGCGGGCGCCACCGGCGACCTCGACGCGCAGCGGGCCGGGGACGTGCTGCCCACCGCCTGAGCGGCGCCGTCGCGGCGCCGCCCAGGCGGGACGGGTCAGCGGCGGAGCGGCACGCGGCTGACGTCGTACGTGGTGGTCGGGGTCGGGGGCGTGCTGAACCGCCCGTTCACCGCGTAGAGGCTGCCGGCGAGCAGCACGGCCGTGGTCGGCCGGTCGAGCTCGTCGGGGTCGCCCACCGCACCGGTGACGACGCCGGACGTCCCGCCGCCGCGGAGCTTCACGACGGCGATCTCGTCGGTGGAGAACCCGTAGACGACGTACAGCGTGCTGCCGCGCCGCTCGAGGCCGTCGCCGCTGCTGAGGGCCCGGCCGGAGAGCTCGATGCGGTCGGCCACGCCGGTGTCCGGGTCGACGCGGTACAGCGCGCCGCCCGAGGTGATGACCAGGTCGCCCCCCGGCAGCTCGCGGATGCCGTTGGCGCCGAAGCCGGCCGGCTGCACGTAGTCGCCGGTCAGCGGCAGCAGCGTGAAGCCCCCGTCGGTGACGACCACGAGCTCGGCGTTGCGCGAGTCGGTGACGTAGACCGCGTCGCGGGTCACCTGCACGTCGTTGAGGAAGCGCGTGCCGGGCACGACGATCTCCCGGACGAGCTCGCCCGTGCGGCTGTCGTAGGCCCGGATGGTGCTGGTGGTCGGCGCGGTCGGGTCGCTGACGTCGCGCTCGTCGCCGGCGACCCAGAGCAGGCCGGTGCTCCGGTCGAGCATGAGCCCGCGGGCGGCGCCGCCCTCACGGCCCTCGGCGAGCAGCATGCGCGTGCCGGTGCGCACGTCGCCCACGTAGATGGCGCCGTCGGACCGGGCTCCGGCGTAGAACGTGGTGCCCCGGCCCGCGGCGATGCCCTCGGGCTGGGAGCCCTCGGCCAGCGGCACGGTGTCGGGGAACGTCGCGGGCGCGGCCGAGGCCGGAGCAGCGAGCGGGGCGGCCAGGGCGAGCGTGGCGGCCAGGGTCAGGGCCGCGGCGTTGCGGGACGTACGGGACATGTCGACCTCCTTGGCAGGGACTGGCACCGTAGGCCGCGCCTCCCGCCGGCGCACCTCTACCGCCAGCCGCCGTCCTCCAGGCCGCCCGGGACCGGCTGTCCCGGGGCGTACGGCGTGCGGGTCAGCACGAAGGTCGCGATCACCATGAGGTCGGGCGTCACGGTCATCGGCTCGCCGGCGTAGTAGCCGTCCAGGCCGACCCAGGTGCCGTCGCCGGTCGACCGGAAGCGGCTGGTGCGCCCCGGCCGGCCCAGCCCGGACAGGTGCAGCAGGCCGTCGGGCTGCAGGCGCAGGACGTACGGCGCGGGGCCCCAGTACCAGGGGCCGAGCAGCGCCAGGTCGACCGTCGCGGGCACGGCGCGCCAGGGCTCGCCGACCGGCGGCTCGCACTCGGCCAGCACGTCGAGCAGGCCGCCCACCAGCCCGCCGTCGCCGCCGCTGGTCGCGTTGCGCAGGGTCACGGCGCCGTCGCCGGCGGCCCGGTCCACGAACACGCCGGCGAGGAAGCCCGGCATCGAGCCGCCGTGGCCGACCAGCGTGCGGCCGCCGGTGCGCAGCACCTGCACGCCGAGGCCGTAGCCGCCCCAGTCGCCGGAGCTGTCGACGCCGGCCGGCACGGTCATCTCCTCGAGCGTGCCCGGGTCGAGCACGTCGCCGGTGTCGCCGAGCAGGAAGGCGGCGAAGCGCGCCAGGTCGGCCAGCGACGCCCAGAGCTGGCCGGCGGGGGCCATCGTGCCGTGGTGGTGCTCGGGCTCGGGGTGGAGCACGTCGGCCCACGGGTGCACGCCCCAGCCGGTCGCGGCCGAGCCGGCGGGCCGGGGCGTCGTCCGGGTCATCCCGAGCGGCAGCAGCACCTCGTCGCGCACCACGTCGTCCCAGGGGCGCCCGCGCAGCGCCGCCAGCAGCTCCCCGAGCAGGCCGTAGCCGAGGTTGGAGTAGTGGAAGCGGCGGCCGGCGCCCAGCGGGACGTGCGCGGGCGCGAGCCCCAGGTCGGCGAGGGTGCCGCCGGGGGTGCGCTCCCACCACGGGCCCGGGCTCTCGGCGGTCAGCCCGGCGGTGTGGCTCAGCAGCTGGCCGACCGTCCGGTCGCCGGCGGGCGTGCCCGGGACGTGGCGCTCGAGCGGGTCGTCGAGCGAGAGCAGCCCCTCGTCGCGCAGGCGCAGCACGGCCAGCGCCGTCACCGTCTTGGTGATCGAGCCGAGCCGGTGCTGCACGTCGGCGTGGGGCTCGGCCACCTCGCCGCGGGCCGCCGACCACACCAGCTCCGACCCGCGCACCAGCCCCGCCACCAGGCCCGGCGCGCGCGCCTCCCGCTGGGCGGCGGCGGTGCGCGCCAGCAGGCGCGCGGTGGTCGAGGGCAGCAGCGGGGTCGGCACGCGCAGGACGCTAGTGCCCGCCGCCGACGGTCAGCACGACCTTGCCGCGCACCCCGGCCCGGGCCTCCTCGACGGCCGCGCGGACCTGCTCGAGCGGGTGCGTGGACTGCACGGCCGGGCGCAGCCGGTCGCTGTCGACCAGCGCGGTGAGCTCGCGCAGCTGGGCAACGTCGGGCCGCACGAACACGTACGTCCCGCCCTGGTCGGCCACCGCGGGGTCGACGACCGACACCGCCCGGCCGGGCACCCGCAGCAGGGCGGGCGTCTGCTCGAGCGCCTGCCCGCCGGCGAGGTCGAGGACCGCGTCGACGCCGTCCGGCGCCAGCTCGCGCACCGCGTCGACGAGGCCGTCGCCGTACGCGAGCGGCTCGGCGCCGAGGCCGCGCAGGAAGTCGTGGTTGCGCTCGCTGGCGGTGCCGAGGACGCGGGCGCCGCGGGCGACGGCGATCTGCACGGCGAGGTGGCCCACGCCGCCGGACGCCGCGTGCACCAGGACGGTCTCGCCCGGCGCGACCTCCAGCACCTCGACGAGCGACTGCCAGGCCGTCAGCCCGGCCAGCGGCAGGCAGGAGGCGCCCACCGCGTCGAGGGACGCGGGCGCCGGGGCGATGCCGCGGGCGGGGACGGCGACGAGGTCGGCCCAGGTGCCGTGGCCGACGTGGTCCAGCCGCGCGTAGCCGACGACGTCCTGGCCGACCTGCACGTGGCGCACGGCCGGTCCGACGGCGACGACCTCGCCCGCGACGTCCCAGCCGGGCACCAGCGGGAAGACCACGGGGAACGCCCCGTCCAGGGCGCCCTCCACGATCTTGTAGTCGACGGGGTTGATGCTCGCGGCGGCCACCCGCACGAGCACCGCGTCGGGGCCGACCTTGGGATCGGGGAGGTCCTGCAGGCGCAGGACCTCCGGGCCGCCGTACGTGTCGGTCGCGACTGCGCGCATGGTGCTGCCTCCGGGGTGGTCGGACCTGGAGCAACCGGGCCGCCGGCGATCTCTTCCCCTACAGGCGCCCGGCCGCCTTGAGCGCGAGGTAGGCGTCGGCGACGGCGGGGGCGAACGCCTCGGGGGAGGCGTCGACCACCTCGACCCCGCGCCGGCGCAGGACCGCCGTGGTGCGCGCCCGCTCGGTGCGGGCCTGCTCGGCGGCCGCGGCGTCGTACACCCGCTCGGGGTCGCCCCGCCCGGCGAGCATCTGCTCCAGGCGCGGGTCGCCGACCGCGGCGAGCAGGACCGTGTGGCGGCTGGTGAGCGGGCCGAGCGCGGGCAGCAGCCCCTCGGACAGGGCCGCCGCGTCCAGCGTGGTGAACAGCACGACCAGCGAGCGCCGCCGGCTGCGGCGCAGCACCTCGCCGACGAGCAGGCGGGCGTCGGTCTCGACCAGCGCCGGCTCGAGGCCGGCCATCGTCCCGACCATCCGGCCGAGCAGCTCGTCGCGGCCGGCGCCCTCGACGGCGGCCCGGACCGCGGTGTCGACGGCGAGCAGGTCGACGCGGTCGCCGGCCCGGGAGGCGAGGACCGCCAGCAGCAGCGCGGCGTCGAGCGCGGCGTCGAGCCGGGGCACGTCCCCGACCCGGCCGGCGCTCGTGCGGCCGGTGTCGAGCACGAGCAGCACCTGCCGGTCGCGCTCGGGGCGCCAGGTGCGGACGACGACCTCCTGCCGGCGGGCGGTGGCCCGCCAGTCGATCGAGCGGACGTCGTCGCCGGCGACGTAGTCGCGCAGCGCGTCGAACTCCGTCCCGGAGCCGCGGGTGCGGGCCGCCTGCCGGCCGTCCAGCGTGCGCAGCCGGCTCAGGCGCTCGGGCAGGTGGCGCCGGGAGGTGAACGGCGGCTGCACGCGCACCCGCCACGGCACCTCGTGCCGGCCCTGCCGGCCGGCGACGCCGAGCGGGCCGAGCGCGCGCACCGTCACGCGGTCGGGCGTGCGGTCGCCGCGCCGCGTCGGCCGCAGGTCCGTCGTCAGCACCCGGGCGTCGCCGGGCGGGACGTCGAGCTCGTGGGTGGCCGGCGTGGCCCCCGCCGACGGCACCCACGCGTCGCGCAGCACCCCGCGCAGGCGCCGGCCGGACGCGTTGGTGACCAGCAGGTCCACCTGCGCCGGGTCGCCGAGCCGGCAGGAGGTCGCGCCGCGCCGGTGCAGCCGCAGGCCGGCGACGGGGGCGGCGAGCGCGACGTCCACGGCGACGGCGACGGCGAGCAGCAGCGCCAGCAGCAGCACGGTGAGCACGGACGGCAGCAGCACGACCGGCACCAGCCCGAGCAGGGCCAGCAGGGCGGCGCGCCCGGTCAGCGCCACCTCAGCGGGGCCGGGACGGGAGCATGGCGGACCGGGCCGTCAGCGCGGGACGGGGACCGACGCGAGGACGCCGTCGAGCACGCCGTCCGCGGTCGCGCCCTCGAGCTCGGCCTCCGCGCGCAGGGCCACGCGGTGGCGCAGCGTCGGCCGGGCCAGGGCCTTGACGTCGTCGGGCGTGAGGTAGTCGCGCCCGGACAGCCACGCCCACGCCTTGCTGGTCGCGAGCAGCGCGGTGGCCCCGCGCGGCGACACCCCGAGCGACAGGGACGGCGACGTGCGCGTCGCGCGGCACAGGTCGACGACGTAGCCGAGGACGTCGGGGGAGACGGCCACGGCGCTGACGGCCTGCCGGCCGAGGGCGAGGTCCTCGGCGCCGGCGACCGGCGTCAGTGCCGACAGGTCGCGCGGGTCGAAGCCGGCGTCGTGCGCGGCCAGCACCCGGACCTCGTCCTCGCGCCCCGGCAGCGGCACCGTGAGCTTGAGCAGGAAGCGGTCCAGCTGCGCCTCGGGCAGCGGGTACGTCCCCTCGTACTCGACCGGGTTCTGCGTCGCGACGACGACGAACGGGTCGGGCAGCGGGCGGGGGAGCCCGTCCACCGAGACCTGGCGCTCCTCCATGGCCTCGAGCAGGGCGGCCTGGGTCTTGGGCGGGGTGCGGTTGATCTCGTCGGCGAGCAGCAGGTGGGTGAACACCGGCCCGGGGCGGAACGTCAGCTCGCTGCTGCGGTCGTAGACCAGCGAGCCGGTGATGTCGCCCGGCATGAGGTCGGGCGTGAACTGCACGCGGCGGGTCTCCAGCGCCAGGCTGGCCGCGAGGGCCCGCACCAGCAGCGTCTTGGCGACGCCCGGGACGCCCTCGAGCAGGACGTGGCCGCGGCACAGCAGGGCGATGACCAGGCCGCTGACGACGGGGTCCTGGCCGATGACGGCCTTGCCCACCTCGCCGCGCAGCGCGTCCAGGGCCGCGCGGGGGTCGCGGGCCGCGACCTTCGTCAGTCGGCTGGCCGGCGCGGGGCCGTCGCCGTCCTGCGGGGCGGGGGCGGTCCCGGCCTGCTCGTCGGGGCCGGGGTTCGGTGCCGTCACGTGCCGGCCACCTCCTGCGGGTCGGGGGCGGCGGCTGCCGCGCGGTCGGTCGGGCCGGGCCGGGCCGTGGTCGGGGGTCGGACGGGCGTGGGGGGTCGGACAGGCGTCGGGTGCCGGACAGGGGTCGCGGTGCGGCCCGCCGTCACGGGAGGGCCCGGGTCACGGCGCCGTGGGCACGAGGCCGTCCAGGTCGTCGGCCAGGCGCACCAGCGCGGCGTCGTCGCCGGGAGGCGGACCGTACAGGAGCGCGCCCACCTCGTCGGGGCTGCGCCCGGTCCGCGCGGCCACGGTGGGCACCACGACGTCCGGCACCGCGGCGGCCGGGAGCCCGAGCCGGTGGACGAGCCGGTCCCGGGCACCGCCGCGCAGCGCCTGGGCGGCCCGGTCGCGCGCCCCGGCGGCGCGGTAGAGCCGGCTGCGGCCCTCGACGGTCTCGGAGGCGCGGACGACCACCGGCAGCGGCTCCTCCACGACGCGGCCCAGCCGGCGGGCGCGCCACAGCGCGAGGACGGCCACGGCGACGCCGAGCTGCACGGCGCCGAGCGGGACGGCGTCCGGCACCAGCTCGCCCAGCGGCGGGCGGCCGGCGGGCAGCGCCCGGTCGGCGCGGGGCAGCAGCCACAGCACCTCGTCGCCGGCGCCGAGCAGGCCCACCGCGAGCGCGGCGTTGCCCTCGCGCGCCAGGCCGTCGTTGGTGAGCGCGTCGCCGGCACCGAGCAGGACGGTGCGCTCGGCGGGCAGCGCGAGCAGGGTCGGCCGCCCCCCGGTGGCGTAGCAGCCGACCGCCTCGGGCCCCGGCGCTGCGGTGTAGGCGACGCCGCCGGAGCGCGCGGGGCCGGCCCGCTCGGCGGCGGGCAGCAGGCAGGCCGGCCGGCGCACGTCGACGCCGACCGGCTCGGCGCCCACCGGCAGGTCGAGCGCGTCGAGGGACTCCTGCTGCGCGCCGACCACGACGACGTCGGCCGCGAGGTCGCCGAGCACCGCCAGCTCGTCGTCGGTCAGCGCGGCCGGCTCGGGCACGACGACCGTGCTGGCGCTGCCCAGCTCGGCCCGCAGCTGCGGGAGGTCGCCGACGACCCGCACCGGCACGCCGCCCTCCTCGAGCAGCGCGGCCACCGCCCGGGAGCCGTCGGGGGAGTACGACCGGGGGTCGAGGTCGCGGCCGGAGCCGGGCGAGGCCAGCAGGGCGACGAGCAGGGCGGCGAGCAGCAGGCCGCCGAGGACGGCCAGCGGGCCCCGCGAGCGGCGCCACAGCTCCCGGCCGTCGGGGGCGGTGCTGGTGCGCGGGCGCTCCTGCACCGGGGCCGTCACGCGGGCACCGGCCGCGCGTCGCGCACCTGCTCGTCGAGCCGGACCAGCACCTCGTACTCCTGCGGCCCGGCTGGGCGCCCGCCGTACCAGACGTCGTCGAACACGGTCGCCCCGCGGCGCAGCCCGTCGGCCACGGCGGGCAGCGCGGCGCCGCCGTCCCGGGCCACCTCCCCGGCCGTGCGGCCCGGCCGGGGGTCGAGCACGCCGCGCTGCTCGAGGTCGCGGACGACGGCCCGCAGCCGCTCGCGGACGGCGTCGGCCCAGCGGCCCGAGCGCGCCGCCTCCTCGGCCGCGGCGCGGTGGCCCTGCGCGGTCAGCACGGTGGCCCCGGTGAACAGGTCGGGGGCGGCGCTGCGCCGGCGCAGCGGCCCGAGGCGGACCAGCAGCAGGGCGACGAGCCCGCCGAGCAGCGCGACGGCCAGCACGACACCGGTGCGGCCGCCGGGCAGCCCGGTCAGCCGCGACAGCAGGTCGCTGAGCTCCTCGGCCGCCCGGCTGAGGGCCCGGACGAGCCAGGACGGCTGGGCGCTCTCGTACTGCGGGCGGGTGAGCTCGCGCCGCGCGGCGTCGGCGGCCTCGTCGCGGCCGGGGGCGAGCGCGAGGAGCCCGGGGGTCACGGCCGGTGGGCGGCGGCCAGGGCGACGTCGAGCCCCTCGGACCGCATGCGCCGGTCGACGTAGAGCAGCCCGGTGACGGCTGCGGCGAAGGGGCCGACCACCATCGAGGCCACCATCGTGCCGAGCGAGGCGACGACGAAGGCGCCCGTGCTGGTGTCGGAGCCGCTCAGCACCTCGAGCGGGTTGCCCGTGAGCAGCAGGAACGGCACCTGCAGCACCTGGCCGACGATGCCCGCGATCAGCCCGGTGAGCAGCAGGATGCCGAGCACCCGCCACCAGGACCGCCGCACGAGCACGCCGGAGCGCTTGAGCGCCGCGCGCAGGCCCTGGCGCTCGAGCACCACGCACAGCGGGACGAACGCCCAGCGCACGTACAGGTGGACGCCGAGCGCGATGCCGGCCGGGACGGCCACCAGGCCGACCAGGGCCCCCAGGCCGCCGCCGAGCGCGGCGACCGCGGCGGCGGTGAGCAGCACGCCGGCGACGAGGGGCAGGAGCACGGCCAGCGTGATGAGCACGGACGCCGCGACGAGCGGGCCGAGCCGCGGCCGCACCTGCTCCCACGCCTCGCGCAGGGTGAGCGGCTGGGCGAGCGTGCCGCGCGAGACCGCGGGTGCGACCAGCCCGGTCAGCAGCAGGCCGCTCGCGGCGGCGAACAGGCTCGTGACGGACGCACCGCCGAGCGCCCCCACGACCTCCTCCGTGGTGGCGGTGAAGCTGCCCTGCGGGCCCGTGGCGCCGAGGACCGGCCGCAGCAGGGTCAGCAGGACGAGCAGCTCGAGCAGCGCGCCCGCTGCGGCCACGGCCGCGCCGAGCGCGAAGACCGGCCGGGGGTAGCCGCGGACCACCGCGACGGCGCCGTCGAGCAGCTCGCCGAGGCCGAGGGGCCGCAGCGGCACCACGCCGCGGCGGTCCCCGACCACCGGTTGCCCGGCCAGCGGCGGCGGCGGGCCGCCCCAGCCCGCCGGGGCCTGCAGCGCGCCGGGCGGGGCCTGGCCGGGGGCGGCGTGGTCGGGGGAGGGCGGGCCCTTCACGAGGTCGGGCCGGTCGTCCGTGCGCTGGTCGTCGGCACGCGGGCCGCCCGCGTCCGGGCGGGGCCCGCCGGGTGGGGGGCTCGCGTCCGGGGCCGACCAGTCCGGGCCGCGGCCGCCCTCGTCCTGGCTCACCGGGCTCCTCCTGCGTCTGCCGCCCGGGGCGGGGCGTGCGGGGGCGCGCGGGCTCGTCCCCGCGCGCGGTCATCGTGGCACGACCTCGCCGCCGGAGCAGGGCGCACGCGAGCAGGTGCGCGCGGCGCCTCCCGACGGGCCGCGCAGGTGCGACGATGGAGGCATGCGACAGCCGTGCGGGGAGCTGCCCGGGGGGACGCTCCCGTGAAGGGGCGCGTGCTCGTCGTCGACGACGACCCGGCGCTGGCGGAGATGCTCGGCATCGTCCTGCGCGGCGAGGGGTTCGAGACCGCCGTCGTCGCCGACGGCGACGCCGCGCTCGGCGCCTTCCGCCGCGAGCGGCCCGACGTCGTCCTGCTCGACCTCATGCTCCCCGGCACCGACGGGCTCGAGGTGTGCCGGCAGATCCGCGCCGAGAGCGGCGTGCCGATCATCATGCTGACGGCGAAGGGCGACACGGTCGACGTGGTGCTGGGCCTGGAGAGCGGCGCCGACGACTACGTCGTCAAGCCCTTCAAGCCCAAGGAGGTCGTGGCGCGGGTGCGCGCCCGGCTGCGCACGCACGAGGACACCGCCCCCGAGACCCTGCAGATCGGCCCCGAGGGCGACCCCGTCGTCATCGACGTGCAGGGCCACCAGGTGCTGCGCGGCGACGAGCAGCTGCAGCTCACGCCGCTGGAGTTCGACCTGCTGGTGGCGCTCGCGCGCAAGCCCCGGACCGTGTTCAGCCGCGAGGTGCTCCTGGAGCAGGTGTGGAACTACCGGCACGCCGCCGACACCCGGCTCGTCAACGTCCACGTGCAGCGGCTGCGGGCCAAGGTCGAGCGCGACCCGGAGCGGCCGCAGGTGGTCGTGACGGTCCGGGGGGTCGGCTACAAGGCCGGCACCCCCTGACCACCGGCAGCCCGGTCAGGCCGTCGGGGACGGTGCCGGGGACGACCCGGCCGCCCGTGCGGCCGCGGCCCCGGACGGCCTCCGCGCCCCTCTCCGCCCGGGCCCGGTCCGGAGCCGCGCAGGCCGTCGACGCCCTGGCCACCGTCGGCCGGGCCGTCGGGCGCCGGTGGCGGCGCTCCCTGCAGACCCGGGTCGTCGGCACCACCCTGCTGGCCTCGGCCGTCGTCGTCGCGCTGCTCGCCTCGCTGCTGCTCGACCAGGTCGGCCGCGGGCTGGTCGACACCAAGACGCGCACCTCCCTGTCGGAGGCCTCCTCGGGCGCGGCGCAGGCGCAGGCGCGCCTGGACAACCTCGAGGTCGTGACCCGGCAGGCCGTCGACTCCGAGCTCGGCGAGGTCGTGCAGGACCTCAGCAGCCGTGGCGCGGCCGGCGACCTGTACTCCGTGGTCGCCCTCGGGCTGCGGGCCGACACCAACGCCTTCGCCTCCGCCGGCGTGGACCCGTCGGACGTGCCGACGGAGCTGTTCGCCGGGCTGGCCGAGACGCCGGGCCCGCTGTACGCGTACTCCTCCTACGCCCCCCGGGGCGGCGAGCAGGTGGACGCGCTCGTGGTGGGGTCGCGGCTGCGCACGCCCACCGGGCTGGACTACCGGCTGTTCCACCTGTTCCCGCTGTCGACCGAGGAGGAGACGCTGCGGCTGGTGCAGCGCACCTTCGCCGCCGCCGGCCTGCTGCTCATCGGCCTGCTCGCGCTCATCGCCGGGCTGGTCGCCCGCCAGGTCGTCACACCGGTGCGCGAGGCCGCGGGCACCGCCGAGAAGCTCGCCGCCGGGCGCCTCGAGGAGCGGCTCAGCGTCCGGGGGGAGGACGAGATCGCCCGCCTCGGCGCCACGTTCAACACGATGGCGGACGCGCTGCAGAGCCAGATCCGCCAGCTGGAGGACCTCTCCCACGTGCAGCAGCGGTTCGTCAGCGACGTCACGCACGAGCTGCGCACGCCGCTCACGACGGTGCGGATGGCCGCGGACGTGCTGCACGAGGCGCGCGACGGGTTCGCCCCCGACGTCCGCCGCAGCGCGGAGCTGCTGCAGGCCGAGCTCGACCGCTTCGAGGGGCTGCTCGCCGAGCTGCTGGAGATCAGCCGCTTCGACGCCCACGCCGCGTCGCTCGAGGCGGAGCCGGCCGACGTCGTCGCCCTCGTCTCGCGCGTGCTCGAGCAGACCGCGCCGCTGGCCGAGCGGCGCGGGAGCCCGGTGCACGTGCAGGCCCCGGCCGGCGGCCTCGTCGCCGAGCTCGACCACGTGCGGATCGAGCGCGTGCTGCGCAACCTCGTCGTCAACGCCGTGGAGCACGGCGAGGGCCGGCCCGTCGACGTGCTCGTCGCCGGGGACGACCGCGCGGTCGCCGTGCTCGTGCGCGACCGCGGCGTGGGGCTGCGCCCGGGCGAGGCGGGCCTGGTGTTCACCCGCTTCTGGCGCGGCGACCCGTCGCGGGCGCGCACGACGGGGGGCACCGGCCTCGGGCTGGCCATCGCCCTCGAGGACGCCCACCTGCACGGCGGGCGCCTCGAGGCGTGGGGCCGGCCGGGGCGCGGCGCGGCCTTCCGGCTGACGCTGCCGCGCCGGGCGGCCGAGCCGCTCGGCCTCGGCAGCCCGCTGCCGCTCGGCCCGCCGCCCCCCGGGCACCTCACGTGAGGCGCGGCGCGCCCGGCCGCCCGCCGTCCGGACGGCGGGTGTCGTCCGCCCGTCGGGGGCCCGCCGGGCTGCTGACCGCCGTCCTGCTGGCCGGCCCGCTGCTGGCCGGCTGCGGGCTGCCGCTCGCCGACGGGGTGCAGCGGCCGGGAGAGGTGGCCGCCGCCGAGCGGCTGCCCGAGCCCATCAACGTGCTGCCGCCCGGCCCGCAGCCCGGGGCGAGCCCCGAGGGGGTCGTGCTGGGCTTCCTCGCCGCGCAGACGTCCGCGCGCGACGGGCACGGCATCGCCCGCAGCTTCCTCGCGCCCGACCGGCGCGAGGCCTGGCGGGCCGACGCGGGGGTCACCGTGTACGAGCCCCAGTCGCTCGCGGTCGGCGACCCGCGCCCGGACGGCGACGGCGTGCGCGTCGACCTGTCGGTCGACGTGGTCGGCGAGGTCGCGCCCGACGGGGCCGCGCGCGTGCAGCCGGCGCAGCGCACCGTGCAGAGCTACCGGCTGCGGCAGGGCGACGGCGAGCAGTGGCAGCTCGTGCAGGTGCCGCAGGGCCTGACCCTGTCGCCGGCCGGCCGCGACCGGACGTTCGAGCCGGTGTCGGTGCACTTCCTCGCGCCGCGCGACGCGCCCGACGCCAGCCGCCACCTCGTCGCCGACCTGCTCCGCCTGCCCGCGGCCCAGGACCGGGCCGCCACCCTGGTCGACCGCCTGCTGGCCGGCCCCTCCTCGGCGCTGCAGGGCAGCGTGCAGACCGCCGTGCCCGACGGCACCCGGCTGCTGTCGCCGGTGCGCACGACCCCGGACGGCGAGGTCGTCGTCGACCTCTCCGGCGAGGTCGCCGCGCTGTCGCCGGAGCGCCGGCAGGAGCTGTCGGCGCAGCTGGTGTGGACGCTGCGGCAGGTCCCCGACTTCACGCGGCTGCGGCTGCTGGCCCTCGGCGAGGTCTTCCCGGTGCCGGGTGCCGACGTGGTGCAGAAGAGCAGCGCCTGGTCGGGGTACGCGCCGGAGGGCCCCGTCGGGCGGCCCGCCGGGCTCGCGCTGTCGGGCGGCGTGCTGCGCGCGCTCGACCCGCCCCTGGTGGACGAGCCCCCGCCCGGCCCCACCGCGCAGGCCGGGGTCGTCGACCACGCCGTCGACCCGCGGCTCGGCCGGGTGGCGGTCCTGGCGAGCGAGGACGGGCGGCGCTCGCTGCTCACCGGCCCGCTGGTCGGCCCGCTCGACGAGGTCCTCGAGGGCAGCGGGCTGCGCTCGCCGAGCTGGGGCGACGGCGAGCGCGGGGTCTGGCTGCTGCGCACGGCGCCGGACCCCGGCCTGCTGCTCGTGCGCACGGCCCCCGAGCTGGAGCCGCTCGAGATCGCGGTGGAGGGGCTGCCCGACCTCGGGACCGAGCCGCTGCTGCGGGTGTCGCGCGACGGGGTGCGCGTGGCCGTCGTGGGCCGCGGGGAGCTGCACGTCGGCCGCTTCGTGCGCGACGGCCCGCGGGTGCGCGTCGTGGGGCTGCGACGGCTCGCCTCGAGCGTGCTCGACGTCGCGTGGCGCAACGGCACGACGCTGTCGGTCCTCGTCGAGGACGACGACGCGCCGCTGCTGCCCCTGCTCGAGGTGTCGGTCGACGGCACCTCGTCGACCCCGGCGGCCCTGCTGGGCGTGGCGCAGGGCCAGCCGGTGGCGCTGGCCGCGTCCGGTGACCAGCCCCTGCTCGTCGAGACCCGCCTCGACGACGTCTCCACGATCTACAGCGACGACGGCGGGCGCGGGTTCGAGGTGCGCCTGCGCGACGCGCGGCGCCCCGCCTACCCCCGCTGAGCCCGTCCACAGGCCCGGCCGCCGTCCCCCGCTGACCGCGGGCCGCTGCGGCGCGGCCCGGTGCGGCCCACCCTGACCGGGTGCTCCTGGTGCGCGACCTCGTCGACCTCGTCCTCCCGCAGGCCTGCGCGGGCTGCGCCGAGCCGTCGGCGCTGCTGTGCGACGCCTGCCGGCGGGCCCTCGCGGGGCTGCGGCCCGCGCCGGCGGTGCCCTCGCCGTGCCCGCCCGGGCTGCCCCGCACCTGGGCCGCCGGGACGTACGGCGGGCCCCTGCGCGGTGCGCTGCTCGCCCACAAGGAGCGCGGCCGGCTCGCGCTGGCCGCCCCGCTCGGTGCGCTGCTCGCGGGGGCGGTGGCCGCCCTGCGCTCGCCGGCCGTGCTCGTCCCCGTCCCCTCGAGCCGGTCGGCGGTGCGGGCGCGCGGCCACGACCACGCCCTGCGGCTCGCCCGCGCCGCGGCGGCGGCCGGGGGCGGGCGGGCGACGCCCCTGCTCGTGCCTGCGCGGGTGGTGGCCGACCAGGGCGGCCTCGGGGCGCAGGAGCGCGCCGACAACCTCGCGGGAGCGCTGCGGGTCCGCCGCCCGCTGGACGGGCTCCCGGTCGTCGTGGTGGACGACGTCGTGACGACCGGGGCGACGCTCGTCGAGGCGGCGCGGGCGCTGCGCGAGGGCGGCGCGGCCGTGCGCGGCTGCGCCGTGCTGGCGGCCACGCAGCGGCGCCGCTCGTGACACCGTGTGACAGATCGGGGAGGGTCAGGTGTGTCGTTCTGCCCGGCGGGGGTAACGGTCCTCCCACGCACCCGCAGTGGTGCCTGCCGGCGTCTCGCACGACGGGAGGAGGAGCAGGGCAGCAGGGCCGTCCCCGCACGGCCGCGCCGGCACCGTCCCCCTCGTGAGGAGAACTCGTGGACATCGTCGTCAAGGGCCGCAACGTCGAGGTGCCGGACCACTTCCGGCAGCACGTGTCGGAGAAGCTCGCCCCCTCCGAACGCCTCGACTCCCGCGTCATCCGCCTCGACGTCGAGCTGATGCACGAGAAGAACCCCCGCCAGTCCGCCAAGTGCCAGCGCGTCGAGATCACCGTGCGCAGCAAGGGGCCGGTGATCCGGGCCGAGGCCTGCGCCGAGACCTTCTACGCCGCCCTCGACGCCGCCGTCCTCAAGCTCGAGGCCCGGCTGCGCAAGTCCCACGACCGCCGCCGGGTCCACCACGGCGGCAAGACCCCGCCCTCGGTCGCCCAGGCCACGGCCGGGCTCCCGACCGACCGCCAGCTGGCGGAGACCCCGGTCGCGCTGCTCGACCGCGAGCCCGAGGCACCCGCGCCCGAGGACGACACCGCCTCGCTGGTCGTGCGCGACAAGACCCACGAGGCGCGGCCCCTGACGACGGAGGAGGCCCTGCACGAGATGGAGCTCGTCGGGCACGACTTCTTCCTGTTCGTCGAGGCGACCACGGGGCTGCCGAGCGTGGTCTACCGCCGGCACGGCTACGACTACGGCGTCATCCGGCTCGCGGCGTCCTGACCCGTCCGCTGCGGGGGCGGCCGCCGCGCCGCCTCCGCAGCAGCCCGCCCCGTGACAGGATCGGCGGCGGGCCGCGCGTGCGGGCCGTGCACCGCCGGGGAGCAGCCCCGGCCCGAGGAGGTCCTGTTGACCGACCAGCCCGAGAGCGCCGCCAGGGACCTCCCGGTCGAGCCGATCCGCGTCCTGGTCGTCGACGACCACGCCCTGTTCCGCCGCGGCCTGCAGATGGTGCTCGAGCAGGAGTCGGACATCGAGGTGGTCGGGGAGGCCAGTGACGGCGCCGAGGCGGTGCAGAAGGCCTCCGAGCACCTGCCCGACATCGTGCTGATGGACGTCCGCATGCCGCGGGGCACCGGCATCGAGGCGTGCACGGCGATCCACGAGACGGTCCCGTCGGCCCGGATCATCATGCTGACGATCTCCGACGAGGAGGTCGACCTCTACGAGGCGCTCAAGGCCGGCGCGATGGGCTACCTGCTCAAGGAGATCTCGATCGACGAGGTCGCGACCGCGATCCGCGCGGTGCACGGCGGCCAGAGCCTCATCAGCCCGTCGATGGCCTCCAAGCTCATCACCGAGTTCGCCTCGATGAGCCGGCGCACCGACGACCGCCAGCCGGTGCCGACGCCGCGGCTGACCGACCGCGAGATGGAGGTCCTCAAGCTCGTCGCGAAGGGCCTCAACAACCGCGACATCGCCAAGCAGCTGTTCATCAGCGAGAACACCGTGAAGAACCACATCCGCAACATCCTCGAGAAGCTGCAGCTGCACTCGCGGATGGAGGCGGTCGTCTACGCGGTCCGCGAGAAGCTGCTCGAGATCACCTGACCGGTCAGGGCGTCAGCTGCTCGGCGGTCAGCGCGTAGCAGCGCAGGTCCCGGCGGCCCGGGCCCCGCGGCTCGGCCCGCACCGCCCGCAGCACCCCCTCGTCCGCGAACCCGGCCTTCTCGGCGACGCGCTGAGCGGCGGGGTCGTCCACGCCCGCGAGCAGGGACACCCGGGCCAGGCCGAGCTCGCGCACGCCCCACTGCGCGAGCAGCAGCACGGCGCGCCCGGCGACGCCCCGGCCGCGCGCCCAGGGCGCCGTCCAGCAGCCCACCTCCGCCAGCGCGTGCCGCGGCTCGAGGTGCAGCGCCACCGACCCCAGCAGGGCGCCGTCCGCCGCGTCGACCACGGCCAGCGGCAGGCCCGTGCCGCTCTCGCGCTCCGCGGGGACGACCCGGCCCAGGAAGTCGTCGGCGTCCCGCGGCCCGTAGGGCAGGGGCACCGGCAGTCGGCGCGCGACCGTCCCGTCCGCCAGGGCCCGGACGACGTCGGGCGCGTCCGAGCGCCGCCAGTGCCGCAGCGCGACGACCCCGTCGGTGACCTCACCGAGCGCCGGCAGCACGGCGGTGTCCCCGTCCGGGTCCTGCGGGCGACGGGCGGCGACCCAGCCGTCGACGGCCCGGCCGCGGTGCTGCATGCCGCCCCGCAGCACGCCCTCGGGCGTGAACCCCGCCTTCTGCGCCGCCCGGCGCGACGCCCCGTTGGCCGGGTCGCACATCCACTCGACGCGCTCGGCCCCCAGGACCGCGAAGCCCCACCGCGCGAGGGCGGCGACGGCGGCCGGGACGACGCCGGTGCCTCGGCCCCAGGCCGCCGCCCAGCAGCCGACGTCCCAGGTCGCGCTGTCGCACCCGGGGCGCAGGACCACGGCGGCGAGCACGCGCCCGGTGGTGCTGTCGCAGACGGCGAGGCCCAGCTTCCCGTCCTCGCGCCACCGCCGGTCGGCGTCCGCCACCCAGGCCCGTGCGTGCCCCGAGGTGTACGGCACCGGCACCTGCGTCCAGCGCTGCACGACCGGGTCGCTGCAGGCGGCCTGGACGACGTCGGCGTCCGACGCCTCCCAGGGCCGCAGGTGCAGCCTGCCCGCGCTGATGCTGGTCGGCTCGGGGAGGTCCACCGGGCGAGCCTGCCAGGGGCGTCGTGCCGACGGCCAGCGAGTTCCCGGCGGCGCCCCGGGCCGGCCTAGGGGAGGGTGGCCACCGCCACGCGGTACACGATCAGCCCCTGCGCCTCGAGGCGCAGGTGGTAGCCCTCCCGGTCGGGCCGGTCGACGACCGGGAACGGCACGTGCTGCTGCCCGTCGCAGGGCACGCTCCCGCGCTCCCCCAGCAGCGCCAGCCGCAGGCGACCCCCGCCGTAGCAGGTGGCATGGACCGCCCAGCGCCCCGTGGTCCCCGTGAGCCTGTCGTCCTGCAGCCCGGACGCCACCTCGTAGCCGCCGCTCGGCGAGCCGCCGGCGAGGCCGTCCCCGTCCTGCCAGTCGGACTGCCCGTCCAGCTCCGCCCACTCGCCCTGGCCGGCCGGCAGCACGACGGGCGGCGCGTCGACGAGGTCCGGCCGGCCGGTCGCGGTCAGCGGCCGGTGCGCCTGCACGGGCAGCGCCGGCCCGGCGACCTGCACCTGCACCAGGCCGTCCAGCGGGCCCGCGTCCTCGACGAACACCCCGTCGGGCGAGGACGTGGTCCCGCTCCGGCGCGCGCCGCTGGTCCCGGCGGGCGGGGCGTACGGCACCGCCTGCGCGCTCCAGGCCAGCTCCCGGGCCGCCGGGTCGGCCAGCACGAACAGCGTGTTGTCGCCCGCCTCCTGGCCCGGCAGGTAGAGGCCGACGTGGCTGCCCGCGTCCTGCACGCGGACCTCCTGCGTCCGCCACGGGGAGCCCCCGGGATCGGGGCCGCCGACGTCCACGCCGCGGTCGTCGAGCTGGTCGCGCTCCGCGTGCGCCGTCACCAGGCGCTGTCCCGGGCCGTCCCCGCCGACCAGGAACACCGCCACGGAGGTCGCCTGCTGCCCACCGCGCGGCGCCGCTCCGCGGAACAGCCACCGCACCGGCGCGTCCCGGGGCAGCGGCTGCTCCGCCGACGTGCGCCACGCCTGCAGCGCCCCCTCGGCGACCCCCCGGTCGTCGGGCAGGCTGCGGTCCGGCCAGGCGCCGACGGGCGTGGTGGTCACCACCGCGACGACGGGCACCGGCGGCGCCGCGTCGCGGGTCGCCAGCAGGGCGGCGGGTGCGCCCGCGACGAGGGCCACGGCGACGGCCGCGCCGAGCGCCCTGCGGCGGCGGGTCGCGGCCGCGCGGCCGCGCACGGCGCTGACCCGGTCCGTGGGCTGCGCCGGCTGCGCGGCGGACAGGCCGCGCAGCCGGGCGGCGAGGTCGGTCTCGTCCAGTGCGGGCACGGCTCAGCTCCTGCTCGTCAGGGCGTCGGGGGCGAGTGCGGGGTCGGCGCGCAGCGTGGCGAGCGCCTTGGAGGTCTGGCTCTTGACCGTGCCGACGCTGATGCCGAGCACCGCCGCGACGGCCGTCTCGGTGAGGTCCTCGTGGAAGCGCAGCACGATCACGGCGCGCTGCCGGCGCGGCAGCCGGGCGAGGGCGGCCGCCAGGTGCAGCCGGTCGTCGGCCCGCCGCCACTCGTCCGCTCCCTCTCCCGCGTCCGCGCGGCGCGGCTCGGGCAGCTCCAGGACCGGCACCTCACCGCGCCACCGGCGGCGCCAGGCGCTCGCGAAGGCGTTGGCGAGGACCGCCCGGACGTAGCCCTCCGGGTCCTCGTGCCGGATCCGCCCCCAGCTCAGGCAGGACTTCGCCAGCGCCGTCTGCAGCAGGTCCTCGGCCAGGCCCCAGTCGCCCGTCAGCAGGTAGGCGGTGCGCTGCAGGGCGGGGCCGCGCGCGCGCACGAACTCCTCGAACCGCTGCTGGGCCGCGGCGTCCACCGGGTCCCCCTCCTGTCGGGTGCGCGCCGCGGGCAGGGCGGCGGCGACGATCAGACCGGCTGGCACCCCCGGAAGGTTGCCTGCCGGGCACGCTCGTCCGTGACTGCCCGTTGCGGTTCGTGAGCGGCCTAGCATGGCGGCGAGGACGGGTCCGCCCCGTCCACAGCAGAGGGAGTCGTACGCGTGGTCCTGTCCAGGCTTCTCCGTGCCGGCGAAGGCAAGATCCTCCGGAGGCTGAAGGCCATCGCCGAGGCCGTCAACAGCATCGAGGACGAGATCGTCAAGCTCTCCGACGCGGAGCTGCGGGCCGAGACCGACGCGTTCCGCGCCCGCCTGGCGGACGGCGAGACCGTGGACGACCTGCTCGTCGAGGCGTTCGCCGTGGCCCGCGAGGCCGCCCGCCGCACGCTCGGCCAGCGCCACTTCGACGTCCAGGTGATGGGCGGGGCCGCCCTGCACATGGGCAACATCGCCGAGATGCGCACCGGCGAGGGCAAGACCCTCACCTGCGTGCTGCCGGCCTACCTCAACGCGCTCAGCGGCGAGGGCGTCCACGTCGTCACCGTCAACGACTACCTGGCCCGCCGCGACGCCGAGTGGATGGGCCGGGTGCACCGCTTCCTCGGCCTCGAGGTCGGCGTGATCCTGGCCAACGAGCGGCCCGAGCAGCGCCGCCCGATGTACGCCTGCGACATCACCTACGGCACCAACAACGAGTTCGGCTTCGACTACCTGCGCGACAACATGGCGTGGTCGGCCGAGGAGTTCGTGCAGCGCGGCCACCACTTCGCGGTCGTCGACGAGGTCGACTCGATCCTCATCGACGAGGCCCGCACCCCGCTGATCATCAGCGGCCCGGCCGACCAGGCGACCAAGTGGTACCAGGAGTTCGCGCGCATCTCGCCCAAGCTGGTGCGCGACGTCGACTACGAGGTCGACGAGAAGAAGCGCACGGTCGGCATCCTCGAGACCGGCGTCGAGAAGGTCGAGGACCAGCTCGGCATCGACAACCTGTACGAGGCGGTCAACACCCCGCTGGTCGGCTACCTGCAGAACGCCCTCAAGGCCAAGGAGCTGTACCGCAAGGACAAGGAGTACGTCGTCACCGGCGGCGAGGTGCTCATCGTCGACGAGTTCACCGGTCGCATCCTCGCCGGGCGCCGCTACAACGAGGGCATGCACCAGGCCATCGAGGCCAAGGAGCGCGTCGCGATCAAGGACGAGAACCAGACCCTCGCGACGATCACGCTGCAGAACTACTTCCGGCTGTACTCCAAGCTCGGCGGCATGACCGGCACGGCCTCCACCGAGGCGGCCGAGTTCAGCCAGACGTACAAGATCGGCGTGGTCCCGATCCCGACCAACCGCGACCCGCGGCGCGTCGACGAGGCCGACGTCGTCTACAAGACCGAGGCCGCCAAGTACGACGCGGTCGTCGACGACATCGCCGAGAAGCACGAGGCGGGCCAGCCGGTGCTGGTCGGCACGGTCTCGGTCGAGAAGAGCGAGTACCTGTCGAACCTGCTGCAGCAGCGCGGGATCCGCCACGAGGTGCTCAACGCCAAGCAGCACGACCGCGAGGCGACGATCATCGCGCAGGCCGGCCGCAAGGGCTCGGTCACGGTCGCCACCAACATGGCCGGCCGCGGGACCGACATCATGCTCGGCGGCAACCCCGAGTTCATCGCCGCGGCCGAGCTGTCCGCCCAGGGCCTGTCGCCGGTCGACACCCCGGAGGCGTACGAGGCCGCCTGGGCCGACGCGCTGCACCGCGCCGAGGAGTCGGTCAGGAGCGAGCACGAGGAGGTCGTCGACGCCGGCGGCCTGTACGTCCTCGGCACCGAGCGCCACGAGTCGCGGCGCATCGACAACCAGCTGCGCGGCCGCTCGGGGCGCCAGGGCGACCCGGGCCTGTCGAAGTTCTACCTCTCGCTCGGCGACGACCTCATGCGGCTGTTCAACGCCAGCGCCGTCGAGGCGATCATGGACCGGCTGAACATCCCCGAGGACGTCCCGATCGAGTCCAAGATGGTCTCGCGGGCCATCCTGTCGGCGCAGACGCAGGTCGAGCAGCAGAACTTCGAGATCCGCAAGAACGTCCTCAAGTACGACGAGGTCCTCAACCGCCAGCGCACCGTCATCTACGACGAGCGCCGCAAGGTCCTGCAGGGCGCCGACCTGCACGAGCAGATCCGCAACATGGTCGACGACGCCGTCGAGGGCTACGTGGTCGCGGCGACCTCCGAGGGCTACCCGGAGGACTGGGACCTCGAGCAGCTGTGGACGGCGCTGCGGACGCTCTACCCGGTGGGGATCCCGCTGGAGGAGGTCGACGAGGACCGCAGCGTGCTGTCCACCGAGTACCTCGTGGGCGAGCTGCAGTCCGACGCGCAGGGCGCGTACGACAAGCGCGAGGCCTCGCTCGGGACGTCGCCGACCGGGGAGCCGGTGATGCGCGAGCTCGAGCGCCGCGTGCTGCTGTCGGTGATGGACCGCAAGTGGCGCGAGCACCTGTACGAGATGGACTACCTGCAGGAGGGCATCGGCCTGCGCGCGATGGGCCAGCGCGACCCGCTGGTGGAGTACCAGCGCGAGGGCTTCGACATGTTCAACCAGATGATGGACGCCATCAAGGAGGAGTCCGTCGGGTTCCTGTTCCACGTCGAGGTGCAGGTCCAGCAGCCCGCGGCGCCGCAGGTCGCCCCGGACGCGCTGGTGGCGCAGCAGGCGCCGCCCTCGCTCGTCAAGGAGCCCGCTGCCGCGGCGGCCGCTCCGGCCGACGACGAGCCGCCGTCGCTGCTGGAGCTGGCGCAGGCCCGCTTCCGCGACGAGCGGGAGGACGAGGCCCCGGCCGGGGCGGGCGAGGCGGCGGCCTTCGGGCCCGCCGTCGAGGCGCCGCCGCAGCCCGAGGTCGAGGCCCACGGCGTGCTCGGGGAGCCGGTGCCGTCGGAGGCACCGGCGGCGTTCGTGCAGGAGCAGTCGCTGGAGGTGGAGCAGCAGGACGCTCCCGCCGCCCCGGAGCCCGCTCCCGCGCCGGTCGGCGTGCTGCCCGACGACTTCGGCCGGCCCGAGCGGCCGACCGAGCTCACCTACACCGCGCCGGCCGTCGACGGCTCCGCGCAGACGACGCGGGCCCCCGCCCCCGCGCCCTCGCTGGACGGCGTGGTCCGGGCCGACGGCGAGCAGGCCCGCAACGAGCTCTGCGCGTGCGGCTCGGGCAAGAAGTTCAAGCGCTGCCACGGGGACCCGCGCGCCCGCTAGGTCCACACCCGACCGCCCCGTCGCGCTGCTGCGCGGCGGGGCGGTTGCGCGTGGTGGGTCGGGCGTGCGGTGGGTGCGGCGTGACTCAGAGCCCGGCGAGCACCGTGCAGGTCCACCGGCCGTGCAGCCCCTCGAGGCGCAGCGCCAGTGCCCGGGCCCGGTCGCCGTCGCGCACCGTCGCGCACACCTCCGCCACCCCGTCCGGCCGGTCCTGGACGTGCACGCTGAGCACCTGCCGGACGCCGGTGGCCGGCCGCGCAGCCGGGGGGCGACGGCGCAGGTGCCGCTCCAGCTCGGCGTACAGCCCCGGGGTCGTGTCGCGCTGGAGCTGCGGCAGGGGGCGCACGCCGGCGCGCACCTCGACCAGCCGCTGCACCAGCGCGTGGGCGAACGGGCCGGACGGCGGCAGGTCGGCGGTGCGGCTGCGGGCGACCGGCTCGTCGTCGAGCAGGGCGGGGCGCCGGGCCTTGCGAGGCGCTGCCGGGCGACTGGGGGCGGGCGGGACCAGCCGGAGGCGGGGAGCGGCCGGGCGCGCGGCCAGCAGCACGGGCGTCGACGAGGCGTGCTCGTCGTCGTACGGCGGCTCGCACAGCGGCGCGCTCAGCAGGCGCAGCACGGGCACGGCGTCGGGCACGGCCTCGATCTGGGGGACGGACATGGCTCTCCTCGGGCGGGCGGCAGGTGGTGGCGGAGCAGGGCGTCGGGTGGTCAGGGGGCGGGCGGGGCGACGAGGTGCTGGCCGGGGCGCAGGACGTCCGGGTCGTCGCCGATGACGTCGCGGTTGGCGGCCCACCAGCGCGGCCACTCGGCGGCGCGGTCGGCGTCCGACACCGGTGCGGGCAGCGAGCGCTCGGCCAGCTCCCAGAGCGAGTCGCCGGGGCGTACGACGACGGTGCTGCGGCGGGTGGTCTCTGGGCGGGGAGCGGGTGCGGCGCTGCTGGGTGCGGGGCTCGTGGGTGCGGTGCTTGTCGGTGTCGGTGCGAGCGCTGGTGCGGGTGCCGGTACGGGCGCGGCGGGTGCAGGACTGGCGGGTGCAGGACTGGCGGGTGCGGGACTGGCGGGTGCGGGACTGGCCTGTGCGTCGCTGGCGGGGGCGGGCGTGGCCGTCGTCGAAGCTGGCGCGGGGACGAGCCCCGGCCAGTCGAGCGGCGGGAGGTAGGGCTGCTGACCGGTGCCCGGGATCGCGGCGCCCGGGCTGGAGGTGGCCGGGCGGGAGGCGCCGGGGCTCGTGGCGCCGGGGCTCGTGGCGCTGGGGCTCGTGGCGCTGGGGCTCGTGGCGCTGGGGGTCGTGTTGCCAGGGCTCGTCGCGCCCGTGCTCGTCGTGGGGCCGGGAGTCGCGGCGGTGGCCGGGGTTGGCAGCCCGAGCGCGAGGCCGGCGCCGAGCGCCAGCGCGACGGTCCGGCGCACCGCCACCGGGGCGCACCGGCGCAGGACGGCGCGGCAGGCGCGCCCCACCGTGGAGGGGGCCCGCGCGCCCAGTGTCAGCACCGCCACGACCAGGAGCCAGGCTGCCAGCGCCTGGACGAGCAGCCCCAGCACGGCGACGAGCAGCGCGGCCGGGGGGCCGGCGGACGGTGCCAGCAGCGTCGCCAGCCCCTCGGCCGGCCTCGGTGCGGCGAGCACGGCGACGGCGAGCGCGGCCAGGCCGAGCCGGGCGGGTGCGAGCGGCATGGAACTCGTCCTTTGCTTGCGTTTGCGTCCAGATGGTTCCTACGGCTTCTGCTCGGCGCGGTCAACGGCCTTGACCCGGCTGTGGGTGACGGCCACAGTGCGGCGTGCGCTGGACGTCGCTGTTCGCCGACCTGGAAGCGCAGTTCGAGGCCGCTCAGGCCGCCGAACTCGAGCTGGAGGTGCGGGACCGGAGCCGGCGCGAGGCGGCGCTCATCCGCACGGTCGACCGGCTGCGGGCCGCCCGAGGCGCCGACGTCGTTCTCAGCGTCCCCGGGGCCGGTCCCGTCCAGGGCGTGCTGCGCGACGCCGGGCAGGACTGGGTGCTCGTGGAGCAGCCCGGCGCACGGGAGGTGCTGGTGCCCCTGGCCTCGGTGCTGTCCGTCACCGGGCTCGGACGGCGTGCCGCACCCGACGCGGGCGAGGTCGCGCGCCGCCTCGACCTGCGCTGGGCGCTGCGCGGGCTGGCCCGGGCCCGTACCGCCGTGCAGGTCGGGCTGGTGGACGGCGCGGTGCTCAGCGGGACGCTGGACCGGGTCGGCGCCGACCACGTCGACCTGGCCGAGCACGTCGCCGGCCAGGAGCGGCGCGCGTCGTCGGTGCAGGGCGTGCGGCTGGTGCCGCTGTCCGCGCTGGCACTGGTGCGCAGCGCCTGACCGTCAGTCGGTCGGCACCTCGTCGGCCGGGACCTCGTCACGGCCTAGCGGATGGGTGCTCACGAAGGCGCGCGTCTGCGCGTACGCCCGCTGGATGTACTCCTCGAGCTCGCTGCGCTCGACGCGCCACTGGCCGCGGCCCCCGACCTTGATGGCGGGCAGCTCGCCGTTGCGGACGAGGGCGTAGGCCTGCGAGGCCGAGATGTTGAGCACCTCGGCCACGTCCGACAGCAGCAGGAACCGCTCCGAGGGCATCCGTCTCCTCCGTCCGTGCGCCGGCCTCCGCCGACCGCCCGACAGTCTCGCACCGCAGGAGGGCGCGGCTCAGCGCGTCCACAGCTCAGCGGGGCGTACGGCCGTCCGGGTGACCCTGTGGAGGAGCGCCGGTCCCGCACGGGCGCCTGCGTCACGATGGCGGGCGGCTCCACCCGGGGCCGTCGGCCCGAGGAGCAGAGCGTGGCCCAGCCGTCCCCGCCCGCGTCCGCCGAGGCGTTCCCCGCGTCACCGACCGCCTCGCGGCTCGCCGTGCCCGGCTGGCTGAACGCCCGGTCCGCGGTCGGCCTGCTGCTGGTGCTCGCGACGACGCTCGGCGGTGCGCGCCTGCTCGGGGCCGCCGACGACACTCAGAGCGTGTGGGTCGCCACGCGCGATCTCGCCGTCGGCAGCACGCTCGCCGCGGGGGACCTCGAGCCGGCGCAGGTGCGGCTGCTCGAGCAGGGCGAGCGCTACCTGCTGGCCGGCGGGCCGGGGCCGCTCGGGTACGTGCTCCAGGCACCGCTCGCGGCCGGCGAGCTGGTGCCCCGCTCCGGGCTGGTCCGGCCCGACGACCCGGGCCGGCCGCTGCGCGACGTGTCGGTGCCGGTCGAGGCGGGGCACCTGCCGGGCGACCTGCGGGCCGGGCAGCAGGTCGACGTCTACGTCACCGCCGGAGCGGGTCCCGCCGGGGCGCCGCCCGCGTCACTGGCTCGCGCGGCGGCTCCAACGGGCACCCGACTCGTGCTGCAGGGGGTCGCCGTGACGGCCCGGCCCGCGGAGGGCGGCGTCGGCGCCCGGGCGAGCGGCGTCGTGCTCTCGGTGCCCGCCGATGAGGTGACCGCGCTGGTGGCCGCGGTCCAGGGCGGGGCCATCGACCTGGTGCGGGTGCCCCGGCCGGTGGGCTGATGCGCGTCCCGGTGCTGACGGCCGTCAGCGGCGCCGTGTGGGAGGCCGAGCTCGTCGGGGCGTTCGAGCGCGGCGACCTCGGCGTCACCGTCGTGCGCCGCTGCGTGGACCTCGCCGACCTGCTCGCCACCGCGAGCACCGGCACCGCGCGGGCCGCCCTGCTGTCGGCCGACCTGCGCCGGCTCGACCGCGAGGCGCTGAGCCGGCTCGCGGCGGCGGGCCTCGCGGTCGTCGGCCTGGTCCCACCCGGCGACGAGGACGCCGACCGCCGGCTGCGGCAGCTGGGCGTGCGGACCGTGCTGCCCGCCGACGCCGGGCCGGGCGCCATCGCCGCCGCCGTCCTCGACGCCGTCGACACCGGTGCGCCCGGGCCGTCCGCGTCGGCGGTGGCGGACCCGCGGGCCGCGCTGCCCGCGCTCGACGCGTACGACCCCGGAGCGGGGGACCTGCCGCCGGTGGCGGGGGAGCGGGGCCGGGTCGTGGCGGTCTGGGGCCCGACGGGGGCGCCCGGGCGGACGACGGTGGCGGTCGGCGTGGCCTCCGAGCTGGCCGGCCTGGGCTGCTCGACCCTGCTGGTCGACGCGGACGTGTACGGCGGCGTCGTCGGCCAGGTCCTCGGCCTGCTGGACGAGTCGCCCGGGCTGGCGGCGGCCTGCCGCGCCGGCAACAACGGCGCGCTCGACCTGCCGGGCCTGGCCCGGCTGTGCCGCAGCGTCGCGCCGTCCCTGCTGGTGCTGTCCGGGATCGCCCGCGCCGACCGCTGGCCCGAGCTGCGCCCCGCGGCGCTCGAGGTCGTGCTCGACCTGGCCCGCCGGCTCACCGCCGTCACGGTGGTGGACTGCGGCTTCGGGCTCGAGCAGGACGAGGAGCTCGCGTACGACACGCTCGCCCCGCGCCGCAACGGCGCCACGCTCGCGGTCCTCGCCGAGGCCGACGTGGTGCTGGTCGTGGGCAGTGCCGACCCCGTCGGGCTGGCCCGGCTCGTGCGCGGGCTCGCCGAGCTGCACGAGGCGCTGCCGGACGTGAGCCCGCGGGTGGTGGTCAACCGCGTGCGGGCGACCGCCGTGCCCGGCGACGCCGCCCAGGAGGTGCGGGCGGCGCTGGCCCGCTACGCCGGGGTGCAGGACGTCCTGCTGGTGCCGCACGACGTCGCGGGCCTCGACCGCGCGCTCGCGGGCGGGCGCACGCTGGCGGAGGCGGCGCCGGACTCGCCGGTGCGGGCGGCGTTGGTCGACCTCGCCCGCGAGCTCAGCGGGGTGCCGGCGGCCGGGCGGCCCGCCCGGCGCCGCGGGCTGCTGCGCCGCTGAGCGGTCGCGCCGTGCGGCCCGGCCCCCGACCCGGTGATCCGTGCTCGTGTCGGCGGGTGTCGGCAGCACCGATCGCCGGGTGCGCCGAGCCGTCCCGGACGGACCGCTTCTGCTGGCGGCGCGACGTACGGGCCGGGGCCGGTGCGTACGACGCCGAGCCGGGGGAGCCGCTGCGAGGCGCGCCCCGGAGCTGCCGCCGCCCGACCCGACCCGGCGATCGGTGCTCGTGTCGGCGGGTGTCGGCAGCACCGATCGCCGGGTGGGCCGAGCCGCCCCAGGACGGACCGCTCCTGCCGGCGGCGCGACCTACGGGCCGGGACCGGGGCGTACGACGCCGGGCCGGGGAAGCCGCTGCGAGGCGCGCCCCGGTGCTGCCGCCGCCCGACCCCGACCCGGCGATCGGTGCTCGTGTCGGCGGGTGTCGGCAGCACCGATCGCCGGGTGCGCCCGACCGCCCCGCCGCTCCTGCCGCCGCGACGCCGGACCGGCCGGGCCTGCTGTCGGCCCGCCGGCCCCCGACCCGGCGATCGGTGCTCGTGTCGCCGCGTGTCACCAGCACCGTTCACCGGCTCCGCCCTCAGGCCCCCGCCCCGGGCAGCTCACGCCCCCCAGACAGCCCAGCGGGCCGGGAGCTCCCGCTCCCGGCCCGCGTGGTGCAGGTGCGCCGTGGCGCAGGGGCTACGCGCCGCCGCCGTGCGCGCCGCCCACGGCCGCCGCCGACTCGGCAGCCTCGGCCACCGGGCCGGGCTCGGCCGACATCCGCTTCAGGTGCTTGCCGATCTCGACGCGGGCGACGGTGCGCACGTGCACCTCGTCCGGGCCGTCGGCCAGGCGCAGGGTGCGCATGCCGGCCCACATCCGCGCGAGCGGGAAGTCGTCGGAGACGCCGCCGCCGCCGTGCACCTGGATCGCGCGGTCGAGCACCTCGAGCGCGACGCGCGGCGCCATGACCTTGATGGAGGCGATCTCGGTGCGGGCGCCGCGGGCGCCGACGTTGTCGATCAGCCATGCGGTCTTGAGCACCAGCAGGCGGACCTGCTCGATGGCCATCCGCGACTCGGCGATCTGCTGCTGGACGACGCCCTGCTCGGCGAGCGGCTTGCCGAACGCCACCCGCGAGGTCGCCCGCTTGATCATGAGGTCCAGCGCGCGCTCGGCCACGCCGATCGAGCGCATGCAGTGGTGGATGCGGCCGGGGCCCAACCGGGCCTGGGCGATCATGAACCCGTCACCCTCGTTGGAGATGAGGTTGGTCGCCGGCACGCGCACGTCGGTGAAGCGCAGCTCGTTGTGGCCGTGCTGGTCCTGGTAGCCGAAGACCGGCAGCGCCCGGACGTTCTCGACGCCGGGGGTGTCCATCGGCACGAGGATCATCGACTGCTGGCGGTGCACCGACTCGCTCGGGTCGGTCTTGCCCATGACGATCATGATCTTGCAGCGCGGGTCCGCGGCGCCGCTGATCCACCACTTGCGGCCGTTGAGGACGTAGTCGTCGCCGTCGCGCTCGATGCGGGTGGAGATGTTGGTGGCGTCCGAGGACGCGACGTCGGGCTCGGTCATGGCGAACGCCGACCGGATCTCGCCCTCCATGAGGGGGTGGAGCCACTGCGACTTCTGCTCGGGGGTGCCGAACATGTGCAGCACCTCCATGTTGCCGGTGTTGGGCGCGTCGCAGTTGATCGCCTCGGGCGCGATGTGCACCGAGTGGCCGGTGATCTCGGCGAGGGTGGCGTACTCGAGGTTGGTCAGCCCCGACACGTCCGGCAGGAACAGGTTCCACAGGCCGCGCTCGCGCGCCTCGGCCTTGAGCTCCTCCACGACGGGCGGCAGCGTGTGGTCCTCGGGGCCCTTGTCGCGGCGGTACTGCTCGTACGCCTCCTCGGCCGGGATGACCCGGGTGTCCATGAAGTCCTGCAGGCGGCCGCGGTAGTCCTCGGCCTTGGCGGACAGCGCGAAGTCCACGGGCGTCCCTCTCGTCGGGTGGTCGGTGTCACGTCTCCCTCGCAGTGTGCCCCGCCCGCTCCACGCACGGTCACGCGGGCACACCGCGGGGCGGGGCCGGGCCCCGCGACGCGCGTCGGGACCCCCCTGCGCCGGGCGTCGACCACGCGGGCCGAGCGCGACGCCGGCCGTGCCAGGCTGGAGGGCGTCCGTCAGCGCGGCGGCGCACGGAGGAGCACCTTGACCGACCGGCTGAACCCCCTCGACGTCTCGTTCCTGTACCTCGAGACGCCCACGACGGCCATGCACGTCGTCGGCGTCGCGACGTTCCAGCCGCCGGACAGCGGCTTCGACTACGACCGCCTCGTCGAGCTGATCGGCCAGCGCATCGCCCTGGTCCCGCGCTACCGGCAGAAGGTCCGGATGGTCCCGGGCCGGCTCGCCAACCCGGTGTGGGTGGACGACGAGGACTTCGACCTGACCTACCACGTGCGGCGCAGCGCGCTGCCGCGGCCGGGCACCGACGCGCACCTGCGCGAGCTCGTCGGCCGCCTCATGAGCCGCCAGCTCGATCGCAACCGGCCGCTCTGGGAGACCTACCTCGTCGAGGGGCTGTCGGGCGGCCGCATCGCGATCATCACCAAGACCCACCACGCGATGGTCGACGGCGTCTCCGCGGTCGACATCGGCACGGTCATGCTCGACGTGACGCCGACGCCCCGCGAGGTGCCGGTCGACGACTGGCGCCCCCAGGCGACCCCCGGCCCGCTCGGCATGGTCGTCGGCGCGGTCGGCGACCTGGTCCGGCGGCCGACGCAGGCCGTCGACACCGCGCGGTCGGCCGTGGTCGACGCGCGCGCCACCGCCGGCCGGGTCGCGGAGGTCGCCGGCGGCGTCCTGTCGTCGGTGCGCAGCATCGCCCGGTCCGCGCCCGACAGCCCGCTCAACGCCCGCATCGGCCAGCAGCGCCGCTTCGGCATGGCGGCCACCCGCCTGGACGACTACCGGGCCGTCCGCCGGGCCCACGGCGGGACGGTCAACGACGTGGTGCTGGCCACCGTCACGGGGGCGCTGCGCACCTGGCTGCTGACCCGCGGCGAGGCGGTCACCCCGAGCACGGTGGTCCGGGCCATGGTGCCGGTGTCCGTGCGCGGGGACGACAGCGGCCGGGGCGCCACCGGCAGCCGGGTGTCCTCCTACTTCGTCGACCTCCCGGTCGGCGAGGCCAGCGCGCTCGTGCGGCTGCACCAGGTCGCCTTCGCGATGCGCGGGCACGAGGAGTCGGGCCAGTCGGTCGGGGCCGACGCGCTCGTGCAGCTGTCCGGCTTCGCGCCGCCGACGATCCACGCGCTCGGCGCCCGGGTCGCCGCGGGCATGTCGCGCCGGGCGTTCAACCTCGTCGTCACCAACGTCCCCGGCCCGCAGTTCCCGCTGTACGCGGCCGGCGCCCAGATGCTCGAGATGTACCCGGTCGTGCCCCTGGCGATGGGGCAGGCGGTGTCGATCGGGCTGACGTCGTACGACGGGGGCGTCTACTACGGGCTCAACGCCGACCGCGACGCGCTGCCGGACGTCGACGTGCTGGCGCAGTGCCTGGAGGAGTCGCTCGCCGAGCTGGTGGGCACGCACGGGCCGTGACGCGACGCGGGCTGGTGCTGGGAGCGGGGGGCGTGCTGGGCGCCGCCTGGACGATGGGCGCGCTCGACGCCCTGCAGCGGGAGTACGGCTGGGACCCGCGCGAGGCCGAGGTGCTGGTCGGCACGTCGGCGGGCTCGGTGCTGGCCGCCAGCCTGGGCTGCGGCGTGGGCGTGGACGAGCTGCTGGCCACCCAGCGCGGCACGGCCGGCAGCCGGGTGACCTACGACCACGACGCCGGCGGGGCGCGGCCGCCGCTGCCCCGCCCCGGCATCGGCTCCCCCCGCGGCGCCGTGCGCGCGCTGCTCAACCCGCGCCGCACCACCCCGATGATGGCGCTGTCGACCGTGCTGCCGCAGGGCCGCGGCTCGATCGAGGCCGTCGGCCAGCTCGTCGACGCCGTGGTCTGCGACGGCGGCTGGTCCGCCCACCCGCAGACCTGGGTCGTCGCGATGGACTACGACAGCGGCCGGCGGGTCGTGTTCGGCCGGGAGGGCGCGCCCGAGGTGCGGCTGCGCGACGCCGTGATGGCCTCGTGCGCGATCCCCGGCTGGTACGCCCCCGTCCGCGCCAGCGGGCGCCGCTACGTCGACGGCGGCGCCTGCTCGCCGACCTCGCTGGACCTGGTCGCGCAGCTCGGGCTCGACGAGGTCGTGGTGCTCTCGCCGATGACCTCGCTGGACTACGACGCCCCGTCCGCCGTGGCGTCGCGGGTCGAGCGGCGCCTGCGGCGCCTGGTGACTCGGCGGGTCGTCGGCGAGGTCAAGAAGGTCGCCGCCACCGGCACCCGCGTCACCCTGCTCGGCCCCGGCGCGGAGGACCTCGACGCCATCGGGTCGAACATGATGGACCCGCGCCGCCGCGAGCGGGTGCTCGAGACCTCGCTGCGCACCTCCGTCGCGGCCCTGCGCGCCGAGGGCCTGCGCGCCGCCGGCTGACCGGCCCGTCTGACACGCTGGACCCGTGCGCGTCTACCTGCCCTCGACCCTGCCCGGACTGCGGCGCCTGCTCGACGACGGCGAGCTCGGGGGCGTCCCGCTGCCGGCGTACGCCGTCACCGGCGCGCTGCGGGAGTGGTACGCCGAGGGCGACGAGGAGGAGCTCGAGTACGCCGCGCTGTCCCTCGCCGCGCGGGCGTCCGTGCGGCTGCTCGACGCCGACCAGGAAGCGCCCCGGCGCCGGGTCGTCGTCGTGGCCGAGGCCGAGCAGGTCGAGCCGGCCCCGCACGTCGACCGCGCCGCGGTGCGGGTCTCCGCCGCCGTCCCGCTGCGCCGCGTGCAGGCCGTGCACGTCGACGACCCGGGCGCGGTGCCGGACGTGACCGTCGCCGCCGACGCGGTGATCGAGGCCGACCTCGGCAGCGAGGACGCCGCCTTCCGCGTCGAGCAGGCCGAGGGGCACGAGCTGCAGTGGTACGCCACGCAGGAGATCGGCCCGCTGCTCGAGCTGTCGTGACCGCGGGAGCGGGGACGGCCCTCGAGCAGGTCGAGCAGGCTGCCTGGGACGCGCAGTACACCGGCCTGGCCGAGGTCGACCCCTCGCTCGGCGCGCTGTCCGTCGAGGTCGCCGGGCTGTCGGTGCACGGCGTGGCCGGCTGGCCGGGGTCCGCCTGGCACAACACCGTCAGCGGCGCCGGCCTGGTCGCCCCCGCGACCGAGAAGGGCCTCGACGTCGCCCTCGCGCTGCTCGCCCGGTTGGGTGCGCAGCGGCCCGCGGTGCAGGTCGCCGAGGGCGCCGAGCCCGCCGCGGAGCTGACCCGCTGGCTGCTGGCCCGCGGCTTCACGGCGAGCCCGCCCCTGCTGCGGCTGCAGGCGCCGGCGCAGGCCGGCGCCCCCGGCACGGGCGAGGGGGACGTCGAGGTCGCCGGGCCGGCGGACGGCGCGACGGTGGCGGCGGTGTGCCTGCAGGGCTTCGGGCAGGTCGACCAGCGGTGGTGGCGCGCCGGGCTCGGCCGGCCGGGCTGGACGCAGGTCCTCGCCCGCCGGGACGGGACGGCGGTGGCGACGGCCGCGCTGTTCGTCGCGGGAGAGCACGCCTGGCTCGGCTCGGCGACCACCGTGCCCGGCGCCCGCCGGACCGGGGCCCACGCCGCCCTGGTGGCCGCCCGGCTCGCGCTCGCCGCCGAGCAGGGCGCGCGGACCGTGTCGGTCAAGTGCGCCGCCGGCTCGCCGTCGCACCGCAACCTGGTCCGCGCCGGCTTCGTCGCGGCCCACCGCGTCCTGCAGTGGAGGAGAGCAGCATGAGCGAGGTCCGCTGGGGCGTCGTCGGCCCCGGTCGCATCGCCGAGAAGGTCGTCGCCGACGTCGCCCACGTCGAGGGGGCGCGCTTCGTCGCCGCGGCCTCCCGGTCGCTGCCCCGCGCCGAGGACTTCGCCCGGCGGCACGGCCTGGAGCGCGCGTACGGCTCGTACGGCGAGCTGCTCGCCGACCCGGACGTCGACGTCCTCTACGTCGCGACCCCGCACGCCCAGCACGCCGCGGTCGCGCTGGCCGCGCTGCGGGCCGGCAAGGCGCTGCTGCTGGAGAAGTCGTTCACCGCGACGGCGGCCGGCGCGGCCGAGGTGGTGGACCTCGCCCGGTCCAGCGGCACCTTCGTCATGGAGGCGATGTGGACGCGCTTCCAGCCCGCCGTCGTGCGGCTGCGCGAGCTCGTCGCGGCCGGCGCGGTCGGCGAGGTCCGCGCGGTCCAGGCCGACCTCGGGGTGCGGCGCGAGTACGACCCCGCCGACCGGCTGTTCGCGCTCGAGCTCGGGGGCGGCGCCCTGCTCGACCTCGGCGTGTACGTCGTGTCCTTCGCCCAGATGCTGCTGGGCGACCCCGACACGGTCACCGCGACCGGCTCGCGGCTCCCCACCGGCGTCGACGGCGAGGCAGCGCTGCTGCTCGGCTACGCGGACGGCCGCTCGGCCACCCTGCAGGCCTCGCTGCGCAGCCCGATGCCCGGGCAGGCGCGGGTCCTCGGCACCGAGGGCTGGGTCGACGTGCTGCCGCGGTTCCACCACCCCACGACGATCGTGCTGCACCGCGACGGCGCCGAGCCCGAGACGACCACCCGGCCGCAGACCGGCGGCGGCTACGCCCACGAGCTCGCCGAGGTCACGCGGTGCCTGCGGGAGGGGCGGACCGAGAGCGCGGTGATGCCGCTCGCCGACAGCCTGGCCGTGCAGCGGGTCCTGCAGCAGGCCGCCGACCAGCTCGGCGTGCCGCACGCGGAGGCGGCCGTCGCGCTCTGAGGGCGCCCCGCTCCCCGGTCCGTCCCGCTCCGAGGTGGCCCGCTCCGAGGGGCCGGTGACACCGCCCGCACGTACCGTGTGGAGGTGGGACGACCGAGCTGGCGGTGGGCCGTGGTGGCCGCGCTGTGCGCGGTCCTGGTGAGCCTGCCGGGCCTGGCCCGCCTGCTGCCCTCGGACGCCTCTGACGGCCGGTCGGCGGCGCAGCTGCTGGAGCTCGTCCGCGGCGGCGACCGCGTCCCGTGGTCGGGCTACGCCGAGGTCCGCGGCGACCTCGACCTGCCCGACGTGCGGGAGCTCAGCGCGCTGCCGGCCACCATCGGCGAGACCACCCGCCTGCGGACCTGGTGGCGCGGCGCGCAGGAGTGGCGGGCCGACTCGATGACCCTCACCGGCGAGCTCGACGTGGTCCAGGGCCGCAACCGCGACGGCCGCCTCCCGCGCCGCATCACCTGGGACTCCGAGGAGCGCACCGCCGACCTCGTGATCGGCGAGCAGGCGGTGCGCCTGCCGGTCGGCGCCGACCTGCTGCCGAACGCCCTCGGCGCCCGCCTCGCGCGCGCCGAGGGGATCGTCCCCAGCCTGGTCGCGGACCGCCGGGTGGCCGGTCGACCGGCGGTCGGCCTGCGCCTCACGGCCGCCGACCGGGCGACGACCACCGTCGACCACGTCGACGTGTGGGCCGAGCCCGACACCGGGCTGCCGCTGCGCGTGGAGGTCACGGCGGTCGGCGCGGACCGGCCGTCGGTCACCGCCCTGGTGCTCGACCTCGACCTGACCGAGCCACCCGTCGAGCGCACCCGCTTCGTGCTCCCGACCGGCGCCACCGTCACCCGCGACGCCTCGCCCGACCTGGCCGCCCTCGCCGACCGTGAGGCCCGCCTGCAGCTGCCCGCCGACCTGGCCGGGCTGCCCCGCGACGACCGCGTCGAGGGCCTCGGCGGAGGCGTCGCGACGTACGGCACCGGCTTCACCGCGCTCACCGTCGTCCCGCTCGACCCCGGCACGGCGTTCGACGTGCTCCGCCGGCTGCGCCGCGCCCAGCCGGACACCGCCCGCCCCGGCGCCACCGCGGCGGTCGGCACCCCGCTCGTGCAGGTGCTCCTGGCTGCCCGCGGCGACCGCGGCTACCTGCTCGCCGGGACCGTCCCCGAGTCGCTGCTGCAGAGCGCGCTCGCCGCGCTCGAGGCCGACCCGCCGCCCGTCCGCGAGGGGACCCCGTGAGCCGGCCGGTGATCACCACGACCGACCTCGTCAAGCGCTACGGCTCGTTCACCGCGGTCGACCGGGTGAGCCTCGACGTCCGCGAGGGCGACCGGTACGGCTTCCTGGGCCCCAACGGCTCGGGCAAGACGACGACCGTGCGCATGCTGCTCGGCCTCGTGCTGCCCACCTCCGGGCACGTCGAGGTGCTGGGCCGGCCGATGCCCGGCGCCCGCTCGGAGGTGCTGCCGCAGGTGGGCGCCCTCATCGAGGGGCCCGCGTCGATCTCCCACCTGTCCGGGCGCACCAACCTGCGGCTGTACGACGGCGCCGGCCCGGGCGGCAGCCGCCGGACCCGGCGCGGGCGCGTCGAGGAGGCGCTCGAGCGGGTCGGCCTGGCCGGCGTCGACGAGCGGCCGGTGAAGCAGTACTCCCTCGGCATGCGCCAGCGCCTCGGCCTGGCCGCCGCCCTGCTCCACGCCCCGCGGCTGCTGATCCTCGACGAGCCGACCAACGGCCTGGACCCGCGCGGCATCGCGGAGGTGCGCGAGCTGCTCGTCGAGCTCAACCGCAGCGGCACCACCGTCTTCCTGTCCAGCCACCTGCTCGCCGAGATCGAGGCGCTGTGCACCCGGGTCGGCGTCGTCGACCGGGGTCGCCTCGTCGCGGAGGACGAGCTCGGCCACCTCGTCGCGCCGACCGGCCGCTACGACGTCTCCACCCCCGACGTGCGGGCCGCCGCGGAGCTGCTCGGCAGCGCCGCGGTGGCGGTCGGCCACGCCCGGCTGCTCGTCGCCGCGCCCGACCCGGCCGAGCTCAACCGCTGCCTGGTCGAGCACGGCGTCCGGGTCAGCGCCCTCGCCCCGGAGCGGCGCACCCTGGAGGACGTCGTGCTCGAGCTGACCGGCGCCGGGAACGACCGCAAGGACGTGCCGGCGTGATCGCCGTCGAGCTGCAGAAGCTGTTCCGCCGGCCCCGCACCTGGGTCAGCCTGCTGCTGCTGGTCGCGCTGCCCTCGCTGGTCGCCTTCTTCCTCGCCGTCAGCGAGAACGCCCCGCGCCCGGGCACCGGTCCGGCCTTCCTGTCCGCCGTGCTCAGCAACGGCGCGCTGTTCCCCGCGGCGGCGCTGGCCATCGTGCTGCCGCTGTTCCTGCCGGTGTCGGTGGCGATGGTCGCGGGCGACGCGATCGCCGGCGAGGCGTCCGCGGGCACCCTGCGCTACCTGCTCGTGCGCCCCGTCGGACGCGGCCGGCTGCTGCTGGCCAAGCTCGTGTCGCTGCTGGCCTACACGCTCGCGGCGGTCGTCGCCGTCGCGGTGTCGGCGTACGTCGTGGGGATCACGCTGTTCGGCAGCGCGCCGGTGGCGAGCACCTCCGGCGCCGAGTTCACGACGTCGGGCGCCGCGCTGCGCATCACGCTGACGGTGCTCTACGTCGGCTGGTCGATGGTCGGCGTGGGAGCCGTGACGCTGTTCCTGTCGACGGTCACCGACTCGCCGCTCGCCGCCGCCCTCGGGGCGATCGGGCTGCTGGTCGCCTCCTCCGTCCTGGTCGGCCTGGAGGCGTCGGCGAGCGTGCAGCCGTACCTGCCCACGCGCTACTGGCTGGCGTTCGTCGACTTCTTCCGCGACCCCGTGCCGACCCGTGAGATCTTCCGCGGCGTCGCGCTGCAGGCGGTGTACGTCGCCGTCTTCCTGGGGGCCGCGTGGGCCAACCTGTCGACCAAGGACGTCACCAGCTGACCGTCAGACCGGGCAGGCCGTCGGGGCCTGCAGCGGCGCGGTCCCCAGCGCCGCGCGCACCAGGTCGGTCACCGCGCGGTCGCGGGGCAGCTGGCTGTGCGTCACCGTCCGGCCCGGGCAGACGTCCTGCACCGCCAGGCTCACCGCACCCTCGAGCCGCGCCGAGTCCGGCGGGGTGACCGTCTCGTCCTGCTCGGTCCACAGCGCGAGGTAGACCGGCCCCTCCGGGGTCTCGCCGCCGCGGTTGAGGTCGTCGAGCAGGTCGCTGCCCGGCACCAGCTGCTGGCAGGCGGTGGGGCAGACGGCGGCGCCGAGCGCTGTGCCCTGCCGGGCGAGGGCGGTGCCGTGCGAGGGCGAGCCGAGGGTGACGACCCGGCGGGTGAGCGCCGCGCCGCCGAGCTCGCGCAGCCAGTACCGCGCCGTCACGCCGCCGGCGCTGTAGCCGACCAGGTCGACCGACGGCGCGCCCGCGCCGAGGGCGGCCGCGACGACGCCGTCGACCACGGCCGCCGACTCCCGCAGGTCACCGGTCCCGTCGCCGGGCAGGTCGACCACGACGGCCTCCCGCCCGTCCCCGGCGAGCACGCGCGCGAGCACCTCCAGCGACGCCGTCGACCCGCCGTAGCCGGGCACCAGGACGACCGTGCCCGGCTGGTCCTGGGCCACCGCGACGACCGGCGGGTCGCTCCGGAGCAGGCGCGGGACGGCGATCCCGGCGACGAGCACCACCGCCGCCAGCGCCAGGCACAGGAACATGAGGCGGCGGGCAGGGCTCATGCCGTCGATCCTCCGTGACAGGCTGGGGATTCGCTCTACCGAGGAGGGCACCGTGCTCGATGCCACCACCGTGGTCCCCCTGCCCGTCAACGAGACGGTGCGGCAGTACGTCCCCGGCAGCCCCGAGCGCGCGTCGCTGTCGGCCAAGGTGTCCGAGCTCGCGGGGTCGCCGGTCGACCTGACGATGACGATCGCGGGGGAGCAGCGGCCCGGCGGCGGCGACCCCATCGACGTCGTGCAGCCCCACCGCCACGCCGCCGTGCTCGGCACCACCCGCGACGCCAGCAGCGCCGACGTGCAGGCCGCCGTCGACGCGGCGCTGGCCGCCGCTCCCTCGTGGCGGTCGCTGTCCTACGACGACCGTGCCGCGGTCTTCCTGCGCGCCGCCGACCTGCTCGCCGGGCCCTGGCGCGACGTCCTGAACGCCGCGACGATGCTCGGCCAGAGCAAGAGCTGCTACCAGGCCGAGATCGACAGCGCCTGCGAGCTCATCGACTTCCTGCGCTTCAACGTCGCCTTCGGCCGGCAGGTCCTGGCCGAGCAGCCGGTCAGCAGCCCGGGCGTCTGGAACCGGATGGACCACCGGCCGCTCGAGGGCTTCGTGCTGGCCATCACGCCGTTCAACTTCACCGCCATCGGCGCCAACCTGCCGATGGCGCCGGCGCTGATGGGCAACACCGTCGTCTGGAAGCCGTCGCCGACCCAGCAGCTGTCCGCCCACTGGACGATGCGGCTGTTCGAGGCGGCCGGCCTGCCGCCGGGCGTCATCAACATGGTCACCGGCAACGGCGGGGCGGTCAGCGACGTCGCCCTGCCGCACCCCGCGCTCGCCGGCATCCACTTCACCGGCTCCACCGGCACCTTCCAGGCGCTGTGGCAGAAGGTCGGCAACGGCCTGAAGACCTACCACACCTACCCGCGGATGGTCGGCGAGACGGGCGGCAAGGACTTCGTGCTCGCCCACCCGTCGGCCGACCCGCTCGCGCTCGAGGTCGGCCTCGTGCGCGGCGCGTTCGAGTACCAGGGCCAGAAGTGCTCGGCAGCCTCCCGCGCGTACGTCCCGCGCGCGATGTGGGAGGGCGGCCTGCGCGACGGGCTGGCCGACCGGGTGCGCGCGCTGCAGTACGGCGACGTCACCGACCTGTCGGTGTTCGGCGGGGCGGTCATCGACCGCCGCGCGTACGACCGGCTCTCCGGCGTCCTGGAGAAGGCCGCGGCCGACCCCGGTCTCGAGGTGCTCGCCGGCGGCGGCGCGATCGACGAGGTCGGCTTCTTCATCGACCCGACGGTGCTGGTCGGGGCCGACCCGACGCACGAGGTCTTCTCCCAGGAGTACTTCGGGCCGGTCCTGTCGGTCCACGTCTACGACGACTGGGAGGAGGCGCTGCGCCTCACCGACGAGACGGCGCCGTTCGCGCTCACCGGCGCGGTCTTCGCGCAGGACGCGCACGCCGTCGCGCAGGCCCGCGAGCGGCTGCGCTTCACCGCCGGCAACTTCTACGTCAACGACAAGCCGACCGGCGCCGTCGTCGGGCAGCAGCCGTTCGGCGGGGCGCGGGCCAGCGGCACCAACGACAAGGCGGGCTCGATCCTCAACCTGCTGCGCTGGACGTCGCCGCGCACGCTCAAGGAGACGTTCGACCCGCCGCGCGACCACGCCTACCCGCACATGGGCTGACGCGGCACGTCGCACCAGCAGACGAGCCCGAGGGGGCCGGCTGGGTGGCCGGCCCCTCGGGCTCGTGGTGCTCGTGCAGGAGCGACCGGTCAGCGGCCGGTCTGCTCCTTGAGCTCCTCGATCTTCAGCGACGCGTCGGCCTTGGTGAGGCCCTCGGTGTCGACGTGCTCGCCGGCCTGCTGCGCCAGCGTCGACAGGTAGCTCTCCTGCGGCCCGGTGGCAGGCTCGTCGCCGGTCGTCCAGTCGTGCGGGTCCTTGTCGGCCTTGTGCTGCACGGCGTCCTTGTCGACCATGTCTGGCTCCTCGCGATGTCGAACGGCGGTGTCGAACGGGTGTTCGAGAGGCTACCCCGCCCGTCCCGGATGCGCTCCCCGTCGCGCGCCCGGCTCCTGGGCGGGCGCCGTCCTCGCCCCGCAGCAGGCCGTCCGGGTGCGGTGCGCGCCCGGACGACACCACCTCGCCGTGGACCGGGTGGACGAGTGCATACCGGCCACGGGCGGCATCCGCAGGCGCCCGGGCCTGCCGCCCTCAGATCTGCGACTGGGCGCGCCACAGGTCGACGTCGCCGTCGGTCGCGTGGCGGTCGATCTGCGCCAGCTCGTCGGCGCTGAAGTCCAGGCGCTGCAGCGCTGCGACGTTCTGGTGCAGCTGCTCCGGCCGGCTCGCGCCGATGACCAGCGACGTCATGCGCGGGTCGCGCAGCGCCCAGGCGAGCGCCATCTGCGCCAGCGACTGGCCGCGCCCGGCGGCCACCTCGTTGAGCCCGCGCAGGCGGGCGACGTTCTCCTCGGTGAGCACCTGCTCGGTGAGCGAGCCGTACGTGCCCATGCGCGCGCCCTCCGGCACGCCGTCGAGGTACTTGTCGGTGAGCAGCCCCTGCGCGAGCGCGGTGAACCCGATGCAGCCGACGCCCTCGTCCTCGAGCACGTCGAGCAGCTCGTCCTCGACCCAGCGGTTGAGCATGCTGTACGACGGCTGGTGGATGAGCAGCGGCGTGCCGAGCTCGCGCAGGACGCGGGCGGCCTCGCGGGTGCGCTCCGGCCCGTACGAGGAGATGCCGACGTAGCGCGCCTTCCCCGACCGCACGGCCGTGTCGAGCGCGCCCATCGTCTCCTCGAGCGGCGTGTCGGGGTCGGGCCGGTGGGAGTAGAAGATGTCGACGTGGTCCAGGCCGAGCCGGTCCAGGCTCTGGTCGAGGCTGGCCAGCAGGTGCTTGCGCGAGCCGAGGTCGCCGTACGGCCCCGGCCACATGTCCCAGCCGGCCTTGGTCGAGATGACGAGCTCGTCGCGGTGGGACCGGAAGTCCTCGCGCAGCACGCGGCCCGCGTTGACCTCCGCGCTGCCGTACGGCGGCCCGTAGTTGTTGGCCAGGTCGAAGTGGGTGATGCCCAGGTCGAAGGCGGTGCGCATCAGCGCGTGCGAGGTGTCCAGCGGCCGGTCGTCGCCGAAGTTCCACCAGAAGCCCAGCGACAGCGGGGGCAGGCGCAGGCCGCTGCGCCCGCAGCGGCGGTAGTCGGTGGTGTCGTAGCGGTCGTCGGCCGCGGTGTAGGTCATGCGCCCGGGCCTACCCCGCGCCCGGTCCCCGTCCCGCCGGGATGACGCAGCGGCTGACCGGTGTTGTTGCTCGTACAACGACCTGAGGAGCACCGCCGTGGAGCTGGGCATCACGACCTTCGCCGAGACGTACGCCGACCCGTCGACGGGCCGCACCCCGTCGCACGGCGAGCGGCTGCGCGACCTGCTCGAGGAGGTCGAGGTCGCCGAGCAGGTGGGCCTGGACGTGTACGGCGTCGGCGAGCACCACCGCGCTGACTTCGCCGCCTCGGCGCCCGCCGTGGTGCTGGCCGCGGCCGCCGCCCGCACCTCGCGCATCCGCCTCACCAGCGCGGTGACCGTGCTGAGCTCGGCCGACCCGGTGCGCACCTTCCAGGACTTCGCCACCCTCGATCTGCTGTCGTCCGGGCGCGCGGAGGTCATCGCCGGGCGCGGCTCGTTCGTCGAGTCCTTCCCGCTGTTCGGGCAGAGCCTGGACGACTACGACGCGCTGTTCGCCGAGAAGCTCGAGCTGCTGCTCGCGCTGCGCGACTCCGAGCGCGTCACGTGGTCGGGCCGGTTCCGCCCGGCCCTCGCCGACCAGGCCGTCTACCCGCGCCCCGAGCAGGACCGGCTGCCGGTGTGGGTCGGCGTCGGCGGCAACCCGCCGTCGGTCGTCCGTGCCGCCCGGCTGGGCCTGCCCATGGCGCTGGCCATCATCGGCGGCGCCCCGTCGCGCTTCGCGCCGCTGGCCGAGCTGCACCGGCAGGCCCTCGCGCAGTCCGGGCACGCGCCGCAGCCGATCGCGGTGCACGCGCACGGGTTCGTCGGCGAGACGTACGAGCAGGCCGTCCGCGACTACTACCCGTCGTACGCCCAGGCGATGACGCTGCTCGGCCGCGAGCGCGGCTGGCGGCCCATGAGCACGCCCGCGTTCCGCGCGATGACCGGCCCCGACGGCTCGCTCGTCCTGGGCGGCCCCGAGCAGGTCGCCGAGAAGATCCTGGCGATGCGCGAGCACCTGGGCATCGAGCGCTTCCTGCTGCACGTCAGCGTCGGCACGCTGCCGCACCGCGAGGTGCTGCGCACGATCGAGCGGCTCGGCACCGAGGTGGCGCCGCTCGTGCAGGCCGAGCTCGCCCGCGCCTGAGACGAGCCCTGTTGGAGGCAGCGGCGCGCGGCACGTAGGGTCGCCGGATGCGCCTCGCCGAGCGACTCGCAGGCGCGCACGTCCTGCTCACCGGAGCCACCGGCTTCGTCGGCGAGGCCCTGCTCGAGCGGGTCCTGTCCGACCTGCCGCAGACCCGCGTGACCGTGATCGTGCGCGGCCGTGCGGGTGAGCCTGCCCTCGACCGGGTGCGCGCGCTGCTCGCCAAGCCCGCCTTCGCGCCGCTGCGCCAGCGCGACGGCGCCGCGGCCGTCGACGCGCTGCTCGGCACCCGCCTGCAGGTGGTCGAGGGCGAGTTCGGCGGTCACCTCGACCCGCTGCCGACCGACGTGGACGTGCTCGTGCACTGCGCGGGCGAGGTGAGCTTCGACCCGCCGATCGACGAGGGCTTCCGCACCAACCTGACCGGCACGCTGGGCCTGCTGCAGGCGCTGCGCGCGACCGGCGCCACCCCGCACGTCGTGCACGTGTCGACCGCCTACGTGGCGGGGCTGCGCTCCGGGTGGGTGCCGGAGGCCCGGCACACCCACACGGTCGACTGGCGCACGGAGGCCGCGGCCGCGGAGGTGCTCGGCCGGCGGGCCGACGCCGACAGCCGCGAGCCGGACGTGCTCGCCGAGCTGCTCGTCGAGGCCCGCCGCACCCGCGGGGCCGCCGGGCCGCAGGAGGTCGCGGTCGAGGCCGAGCGCCTGCGCCGCCGCTGGGCGCGCACCCACCTCGTCGAGGCCGGCCGCCAGCGGGCCCTGACCCTGGGCTGGGCCGACTGCTACACGCTGACCAAGGCGCTCGCCGAGCGGGCGGTCGAGGAGGAGTGCGCCGACTGGGGCGTCCCCCTGTCGGTCGTGCGCCCGAGCATCATCGAGAGCGCGCTCGTCCGCCCCGCCCCGGGCTGGATCGAGGGCTTCAAGATGGCCGAGCCGCTGATCCTGGCCTACGGGCAGGGGATGCTCCCGGACTTCCCGGCCTCGCCGGACGCACCGGTCGACATCGTGCCCGTCGACGTCGTCGTGGGCGCGCTGGTCGCGGCGGCGGCGACCCCGCCGCCCGCCGGGGAGCCCGCCTGGTACCAGGTCGGCTCCAGCGCGCGCAACCCGCTGCGCTTCGGCCTGCTGTACGACCTCGTGCGCGCGTACTTCTCCGCCCACCCGCTGCCGCAGCGCGGGCGAGGGACCTACGCGGCGCCGGTGTGGGACTTCGCGGGCGAGACCCGGCTCGAGCGGCGGCTGCACTTCGCCGAGCGCGGCCACCGGCTCGCCGACCGCGCCCTGTCGGTGCTGCCGGCGGCCCGGTCGGTGCGGCGCGCCAGCACCCGGCTCGACGACCTCGAGCGCCGGCTGAAGAGCGTGCGCCGGCTCTCCGACCTCTACCGCGCGTACACCCAGGCCGAGCTCGTGTACGACGACCGCGCCACGCTCGCGCTGCACGAGGCGATGACGCCCGAGGACCAGGAGCTGTTCGGCTGCGACGTCGCGGTCATGGACTGGCGGCACTACCTGGTCGACCTGCACTGCCCGTCGGTGACGTCGCTGCTGCGCTGGTCGGAGGAGCTGCCCGCCCGGGCGCTGCCGGCCCGCCGCACCCCCGAGCCCGACCCGGCGCGGCGCACCGTCGCCGCCTTCGACATGGACGGCACGCTGCTGCCCTCGACCGTGGTCGAGGCGCTGGTGTGGGTGCGGCTCGCGGACGCCCCGCGCGGGCGCTGGCCGCGCGAGCTGGCCCGCCTGGCGGCCGACCTGCCGCGCCTGCTGGCCGCCGAGCGGCACTCCCGCGCGACCGTCGTGCGCACCGTCACCGAGCGCTACGCGGGGGCCGACGTCGAGGCGCTGGCCGCCCTCGTCGACGAGCGGGTCGGCGCGGAGGTGCTGTCCCGGCTCGCCCCCGCCGCGGTGCGCGCCGTGCGGGAGCACCGCGCGGCCGGGCACCGCACGGTGCTCGTCACCGGCGCGCTCGAGGTGTTCACCCGGCCCCTGGCGCCGCTGTTCGACGAGGTGCTCGCCGCCCGCCTGGACGTCGGCCCGGACGGCCGCGCCACCGGCCGGCTGGCCGAGCCGCCCGTCGTGGGGGAGGCCCGCGCGGCGTGGCTCGCGCGCCGGGCCGCCGACGAGGGCTGGGACCTCGCCTCCTCCGCCGGCTACGCCGACAGCCTGTCCGACCTGCCGATGCTCCGGGCCGTCGGGCAGCCGGTCGCGGTCAACCCGGACGCCTCCCTCGCCCGGGTCGCCCGCCGCGAGAAGTGGCCGGTCGTGCACTGGACGTCGACCCCCGGCCGCTCGCGGTTCCAGCTCGCCGGGGCCGGCCGATGACCGGAGCGCCGTCATGAGGGCGCTGGAGGTCTACCGCTCGCTGCCCCGGTACCTGGCGACCCGCGCGGCGGCCGGCCGGCTGCCCGCCGCGGCCGCGGTCGGCCTGGCCCCGCTGCGGCTGACCGACCGCCCGGCGCCGCGGCTGCCCGGGGCCGGCTGGGTGCGCGTGCGCCCGCGCCTGGCCGGCATCTGCGGCAGCGACCTCGCCACGGTCGGCGGCACGTCGTCGATGTACTTCTCGCCGCTGGTGTCGTGGCCCTTCACCCCCGGCCACGAGGTGGTCGGCGAGCTGCTCGACGACGCCCCGGGGATGCCCGCCGGCACCCGCGTCGTCCTGGACCCGGTGCTGGCGTGCCGGGCGCGCGGGCTCGAGGACTGCACCGCCTGCGCGTCCGGCGCCACGAACCGCTGCGCCCGCGTCACGCTCGGCCACGTCGCGCCCGGCCTGCAGACCGGCTACTGCGGCGACACCGGCGGCGGCTGGTCCGGCGAGCTCGTCGCCCACGTCTCCCAGCTGCACGCCGTCCCGGACGCGCTGCCCGACGACCGGGCCGTGCTCGCCGAGCCGCTGGCCTGCGCGGTCCACGTCGCCCGCCGCGCGTTCGTCGAGCCCGGCGCGTCCGTGCTCGTCGTCGGCGCGGGCGCGGTCGGGCTGCTCGTGCTGCACGCGCTGCGGGCGCTCACGCCCGCCGGCCGCATCACGGTGGTCGCCAAGCACCCGCGGCAGGTCCGGCTGGCCGGTGAGCTCGGCGCCGACGAGGTGGTCGCGCCGTCCGCCGCCCTGACCGCGGTGCGCCGCTCCACCTCCGCCGTGCGCCTCACGCCCGAGCGCGGCAGCGACCTGCTGCTCGGCGGCGTCGACGTGGCGGTCGAGTGCGCGGGGTCCGGGTCCGGCCTGGACCAGGCGCTGCGCGCGACGCGCGCCGGCGGCCGGGTCGTGCTGGCCGGGATGCCGGCGCCGGCCGACCTCACGCCGGTGTGGTTCCGCGAGCTGGAGCTCGTCGGGTCGTACGCGACCGCCGGCGACGACATCGCCGTCGCCCTGGGCCTGCTCGCCGACCCGCGGCTGGCGGGGCTGCGCACGTCGTGGCACCCGCTGTCGCGCTACCGCGAGGCGCTCGACGAGGCCGGCGACGCCGGCCGCCTGGGCCTGGTCAAGGTCGGGTTCGACCTCACCTCCGAGGCAGCCACAGAGGGGAAGCACGCATGAGACCAGGTTTCGTCCTGGAGGTCGACGAGCGCACCCCGCCGCTGCTCGTCCACAAGGGCGACCGCATGGGGCTGGAGCGCTTCCCGCTCGGCACCCGCGTGGTCTACCCGCCGGAGGCGCTGCCGGGCCTGCCCGACGTGCGCGCCGCGATCGCCGCCGCGCTCGAGCACCCGATGGACAGCGAGCCGCTGCGCGTGCTGCTGCGCCCCGGCATGCGGCTGACGATCGCGTTCGACGACATCTCGCTGCCGCTGCCGCCGATGCGCACGCCCGACATCCGCCAGCAGGTCATCGAGCAGGTGCTCGAGCTCGCGGCGGCCGCGGGCGTGGACGACGTCGAGCTGGTCGTCGCCAACGCGCTGCACCGGCGGATGACCGGCCCGGAGATCCGGCGCATCGTCGGCGAGCGCGTGTACCGCAGCTTCTGGCCGCACGCGCTGACCAACCACGACGCGGAGGACCGCGACAACCTCGTGCACCTGGGGCTCACCGACCAGGGCGAGGACGTCGAGATCAACAAGCGCGCGGGCACGTCGGACCTGCTGGTCTACGTCAACGTCAACCTCGTGTCGATGGACGGCGGCTGGAAGAGCACCGCCATCGGGCTGGCGTCGTACGCCTCGCTGCGCCACCACCACAACAGCCGCACGATGCGCCACTCGCGCTCGTTCATGGACCACAAGGCCAGCGCGCTGCACTCGTCCGCCTGGCGCATGGGCCGGCTGCTGCAGGAGCACGTCAACGTGTTCCAGATCGAGACCACGCTCAACAACCAGGCGTTCCCGAAGTCCTACGGCTTCCTCACCAAGCGCGAGTGGGAGTGGTCGCCGCGCGACCAGGCGACCTACTGGGCGGTGAAGAACGGGCTGGACCGCGCGCCGTCCCGGCTGCGTCGCAAGGCGCTGTCGGACCTGGTCGCCGACTACGAGGTGACCTCGGTGCAGGCGGGCGCCGTGGAGCCGGTGCACGAGCGCACCATCGAGCACGTCCACCGCCAGCAGCTCGTCGAGGTGCAGGGCCAGAGCGACGTGCTCGTGTTCGGGCTGCCGTACCTGTGCCCGTACAACGTCAACAGCTCGGTGATGAACCCGGTGCTCGCGATGTGCCTGGGGCTCGGCTACTTCTTCAACATGTACCGGGGGCAGCCGCTCGTCCGCAAGGGCGGCGCGCTGATCCTGTACCACCCGGTGACCAACGCCTTCGACTCGCTGCACCACCCGTCCTACGTCGACTTCTTCGAGGAGGTGCTCGCCGAGTCGACCGACCCGGCGGTCATCGAGGAGCGCTTCGAGAAGCAGTACGCGACCGACCCCTGGTACGCGCACCTGTACCGGACCTCGCACGCCTACCACGGCGTCCACCCCTTCTACATGTGGTACTGGGGCGCCCACGCGCTCGAGCACCTCGGCGACGTGGTCTGGGTCGGCGGCGACCCGAAGGCGGTGCAGCGGATGGGCATGCGCAGCGCCTCGACGCTGCAGGACGCGCTGCAGATGGTCAGCGGCTCGGTCGGGCCGTCCCCGACCATCACCTACCAGCACAACCCGCCGCACTCGATCGCCGACGTGCGGTGAGCTCGATCGGACGGCTGGCCCGCGACTTCCGCTGGGGCCACCCGGCGGCGGTGCCGGCCACCGCGCCGCGCCGGGAGGTCGAGCCGGCGCGCGAGGTGGCGACCGACTGGGCCCGCACGCCGCTCGCCCGGGCGGTCCGCGCGTTCGCGCAGAGCGCCGGCCTCGGCCCGCTCGTGCGTGCGGAGGTCCGCCTGCAGGTGGTCGGCGTCGAGCGGCTGGCGGCCCTCGGCGACGAGGCGGCGGTGCTGGTGCTCAACCACACCTCGCACCTCGACACGGCGGCGCTGCTCACCGCGCTCCCCGCGGCCGTCCGGGCGCGGACCGTCGTCGCGGCGGCCGCCGACTACTTCTTCACCTCGTGGTGGAAGGCGACGGGCACCGCCCTGGTCTTCGGCACCGTGCCGATCGCCCGCCGCGGCGGGGCCCCGACGACCACGCCTGCCCGCCTGCTGGCGGAGGGCTGGCACGTCGTGGTCTACCCCGAGGGCACCCGCTCGCCGGACGGGTGGACCACGCGGTTCCGGCCCGGCGCCGCCGCCCTCGCGATCGGGGCCGGCGCCCCGCTGCTGCCCGTCGCCGTCCGGGGGGCGTACGCCGCGATGCCCCGCGGCCGCTCGTGGCCCGCGCCGGGCCGGCCCACGGTGCGCGTCGTGTTCGGCGACCCGCTGCGGGCCCTGCCGGGGGAGGACGCCCTGGCGCTGTCTGCCCGGGCGCAGGCGGAGGTGGCCCGGCTGCTCGACGAGGACGAGACCGACTGGTGGTCCTCCCTGCGCCGGGCCGCGGACGGCGGGCAGCCCTCGCTCGACGGTCCGCCGACGGCCTCCTGGCGCCGCACGTGGGAGGCGAGTCGGCCCGTGCAGGCGCCACCGACCCCCGGCGCCCGGGTCTGGGAGCGGTAGCCGCGCCGCCACCGGCTCCCGGGGCACGGGCGCGAGGACCCTGCCCTCACCCGGTCGAGCCGGTGCCCCCGTGCGGGTGTCGTGCCGGGCACCGTCGTGAGGCCGGGCGACGGCGCGACCGGGTGACCTGCGGGCGGAGCCAGGGGTGTCGGGGCCGCTACCGCGCGGTGCGGTCGCGCCACTCCTGCGACAGGACGGCGTACACGAGCTCGTCCGCCCAGCCACCCCGGAGCCACAGCGAGTGCCGGAAGTGCGCCTCGCGCCGCATGCCGAGCCGCTCGCAGAGGGCGGCGGACGCCCGGTTGTCGGCGTGGCAGCGCCCGACGACCCGCTCGGCGGCCAGTCCCTCGAAGGCCAGCGCGAGCAGCGCTCCGCCCGCCTCGGCGGCCAGCCCGCGACCCTGGTGGTGGGGGTGGAAGGTGCCGCCGAGCTCCGCCTGACGGTGGACGGCACTGGTCCAGGTGAGGGTCACGTCGCCCACCACCGTCGTGCCTGCCCGCTCGACCACCGCCAGCGACAGGCTGTCGCCCTCGTGCTCGATCGCGCTCCGGGCGACCTTCCGCGACAGCGCCGCGACGAGCTCGGCCTCGGTCGGCACCCCGCTCGGCAGGAAGCGCGCCACCTCCTCGTGCCGCCGCATGGCCCGGACGTCGTCGAGGTCGGCGTCCGTGAAGGGACGGAGCAGGAGCCGGTCCGTGGTCAGGACCACCGGCGGCACGACGGACGCTGCGGCGTCGTCCCCGGTCGGCATGGGGCGAGGCTAGTGCGGGCGCGTCACCCTGCGGCGCCCGCCGGGGACGCGCGCGCCGCCGCGACGGCGAGGTCGTGGGGGACACTGACCTGCACCGGGTCGTCGACCTGTCCGACGGGTCCGGGCACCGGGAGGACCCGTGCCGCGTACGGCTGCCGAGACCTACGTGCTGCGCCTGCAGGTGGGCCGGGTCCTGCCGCGGCCGCTGCTCGCGGTCGCCGTGGCGCTGCGCGAGCTGGCCCTCAGCACGGCGCTGCAGGGCGGGCTCACCGGGCTCGCGGCGCCCGCCTGGGTGGTCGTCACCGAGGGGACGGCGGTGGTCCTGCGGGTCCCCGCCGGTCGCGAGCCCGAGGCGGGGCCCGAGCTCCTGGCGGAGATGCGCACCGCCGCGGGTCTGCTGGGGCCGGAGCAGTTCCTGCAGCGGTTCGGCCCGGGGTCGTGCGCGTGACGGACCGCGCGCCGCGGTGGCGGACGACCGGCGCTGCCCGGTACGCAGGTGGTGGGACCGCCGGGCCGCGGGACCGCGCCGTGCCGGACACCTGCTGCACCTGTAACCCCGGGCGGACTGCCGGGAACAACAGGACGTGACACCGCCCCCGCCGCGTGACCGCGCCTGGCTCGAAGCCCTGTTCGACGCGCACCACGTCGCCGTGCTGGCCTACGCGGGCCGACGGGTCCCGGCGCACGACGCCGACGACGTCCTGGCCGAGGTGTTCACCGCCGCCTGGCAGCACCGCGACCGCGTCCCGGAGCCGCCGCTGCCCTGGCTCTACCGCACCGCGTCGCACCACGTGCTCCACACCTGGCGCAGCCGCAGCCGCACCGAGCGGCTCGCCGCACGGCTGCACGCCCAGCCGCCCGAGGCCGTCGCCGACCACGCCGAGCAGGTCGCCGACCAGCTCGACCAGGAGGCCGCGGTCCACCGCGCGCTCGCCGCGCTCGCCCCGCGCGACGCCGAGGTCCTGCGCCTGGCGGCCTGGGAGCAGCTGCCCAACGACGAGCTCGCCTACGTCCTGGGGTGCACCCCCACCGCCGCCAAGGTCCGGCTGCACCGCGCCCGGCGCCGCTTCGCCCGGGCACTGGACCCGTTCGCCGACCGACTCCGACCCTGCGACCCGCTGCCCGGTGAGGCACTGCCCGTGCGAGAGGTCACCCCATGATCCCCGATCCGTTCACGCTGCTGCGCCAGGCGGACCCCGCGCCGGCACGCGCGCCCTACGACCCGAGCCGCGCGACCGCGCTGCTGGACGGGGCCGTCACCACCGGCACGCCGACGGTCCCGACCACCTCCCGCCGTCCGGGCCGCCGGGCCGCCCGGAGCTGGCAGACCGCCGGCGTCGCCCTCGGCGCGGTCGTGCTCGCAGGCGGTGGGGGCGCCGCCTACGCCGTGCTCCACCAGCCCGCCCGCAGCGCCCTCGGGCTGGCCTGCGCCGCGGGCACCAGCCAGCAGGAGTTCCAGCAGTCCGGCGCCCTGTCCAGCTTCCTGCGGACGCGCAGCGGCGATCCCGTCGCCGACTGCGCGGCCGAGTACCAGCTGCGCCGGATCCCCCCACCCGCCCTGCGCGGCTACAGCACCGGTGCCAGCCACATCTCCGTCGTCCCCGCCGACTGGACCGTGCCCACCACTTGGCAGCCGCTCGGGGGCGACTTCCGCAGCGACCCCGCCCGCCTCGAGCTCGAGCAGCGCCTCGACGACGTCATCGACGGTCCCTCGTCCGCCTGCCACAGCGCCGACCAGGTCCAGGCCCTGGTGCAGCGCGACCTGACCGAGCTGGGCCTCACCGCGTGGACGATCGACCGCCTCGACCAGGCCGGCCGCGCCGACGGCGAGGACTGGTGCGCCCTGGCGCTCCTGGACGTCACCGGCCTGCAGACCGTCAGCATCCAGGGCCTGCCCGGGCCGGCCAACGGCCAGGCCGCCCCGACCGAGCCGTTCGGTCAGCTCCTGCAGAGCCTGCGCCGCGACGCCGGACGGTGCCGGTCCCTGCCCGAGGCGCAGGAGCGCGTCGAGCAGGCCGTCACCGCAGCCGGGTTCGACCTCCAGGACGCCACGATCACCACGATCGTGGACGCCAGCGCCAGCTGCACCGTCGCCGACATGCCCTCCTCCGGGAGCATTCAGGTCGTCCTGCGGGGCCCTGCCCGCTGACCGGGGACGGCGCGGACGAGGTCGACGTCCCGGGCCAGCACGGCCAGCTCGAGCTCGCGGCCCGTGGACGACCCCTGCAGGACCACGCAGTCCCTGTGGAGCGACCACGCCTCCCGACCGCGGGGGCGTCGCCGGCTGACGGTGTCCAGCCGGTCCAGCACGAGGGCGCCACCGCCGGTGCGCGGTGTCCACGTCCCCCGACCGGCGTCCAGGAAGCCGTGGCGCCAGCGCGTGCGGCCCGGACGAGCCTGCAGGCGCAGGCCGGCGGGTACCCGGTGCGACAGCGTGGACCGTGACCGCCGCCGGGCCAGCCGGCTGCCGACGAGCACCAGCACGGCGATGAGGACGGCGGTGCCGATCGCGGCCGTCGAGATCGACAGCAGTCGCTCCACGGCCGGGACCTCCCCCCTCATCGGTCTTCAGCAGGTGGTGTCGGGACGGGCGGCGCGCCACCTGAGGCGGGAGGGTGTCGAGACGGGGCGGTCACCCGCAGGTCCAGCCCGTGAGGGGCAGGCCGGGGCTCTGCTGACGGCACGGCTGCCGGGCCCCCGGGTGCGGTCAGGAGCCGTGCGCCACCGCCGGCCCGTGGACGACGAGCGGCGCGGGCCGCAGGCCGTGCCCGACCGCCGGCGGCGGCGCGGGTGCGGGCGCCACTCCCGTCACCACAGCTGCAGGCTGCGCACGAAGATGCCGGCGGCGTCGTCCTCGGTGACCGGCTTGGGCGCCGTGGCGAGCAGCCGCTGCTGCTGCATCGTGCCGGCCACCAGGTCCGGCACGTCGCCCTCGCCGAACCCGACGGCGCCGATGCCGTTGGGCAGCCCGACGTCGCGCATCAGCCGGGTGAGCACCGCCGGCAGCACCTCGGCCGGGTCGGCCGGCCGGTCGGCGCCGGGCGCCAGCAGCTCGGCGGCCCGCAGGTGCCGCTCCGGTGCCGCGTCGAAGGTGAAGCGGAACGCCTCCGGCGCGGTCAGGCCGACGGCCATGCCGTGCGGCACCATCGCCTCGCCGGCGGGGTAGTCGCGCGGGTGGAACCCCTGCACCTGCCCGGCGATCGGGTAGGCGTTGGCGTGCGGCACGTGCACGCCGGCGTTGCCGAAGCCGAGCCCGGCGAAGGTCGCCGCCAGCGCCATGTCCAGGCGCGCCTGCTCGTCGTCGCCGTGCTGCACCGCGCGGCGGAACGAGCCCGCCAGCAGCTGCATCGCGCGCTCGGACCACATGTCCGACACCGGGTTGGCGCCGCAGTACGGCACCCTCTTGTCCGGGGCCTTGCGCGCGCCGCTGGTGTAGGGGCGGGCGGTGTAGCTCTCCAGCGCGTGGCAGAGGATGTCCATGCCCGAGGCGGCCGTGACCCCCGCGGGCTGGGTGCGCGTCAGGTCGGGGTCGACCACCGCGAGGGTCGGGCGCAGCCGGGCGTGGCTGATGCCCGTCTTGACCTTGAGGTGCAGCACGTCCATCACGCAGATGGTCGTGCTCTCGGACCCGGTGCCGGTCGTGGTCGGCACCGCGACCAGCGGCTTGAGCGGCTGCGAGGGCGCCTGTCCGCGGCCCACCGGCACGTTGATGTAGTCCATCAGCTCGCCCGGGTTGGTCGTGAGCAGGTTGACGGCCTTGGCGGTGTCGATGGTGGAGCCGCCGCCCACCGCCACGTACGCGTCCCAGGGCCCGGACTCGCGCGCCGCGTCGACCGCCTGCTGCAGGCTCACGTCGGTCGGCTCGACGTGCACGCCGTCCCAGAGCCGCGCCTCGATGCCGAACGCCGCCATCGCGTCGGTCACCCGCTGCGGCATCCCCGTGGCGGCCAGGCCCGGGTCGGTGAGCACCAGCACCCGGCGCACACCCAGCGCGCTCAGGTCGTAGCCGATCTCGGTGGACGCGCCGCTGCCGAACTTCAGCTGCGGGGCGCCGTAGGTGAAGACGGACTCGGGGTCGGCCGGCAGCGCGGGAGTCATGCGGTCCTCCTGGGACGGCGGCGCTAGGCGCTGAGCTGCATCTGCCCTTCGTCGTCCAGGACAGCTGCGACGGGCGGGAAGCCGTGTGCGGCGGCGAGCACGTTGGTGATGTAGTCGCTGTACGTCAGGTCGAGGCGCTCAGCTTCAGCACGCACGGCCTCGCCCAGGGGCATCGGCGTGCGGACCATGAACGGCATGCGGTTGCCCTTGCTGGGCCGTCCGCCCTGTGCTGGCCTTGGCATGCGGCAGATCATGGCGGACACGGAAACCGAAACCGCGGACGTTGGTCGGCGTGTCGCGCCGGTAGTCGAGCCTCCCGGAGGGGCTGCCCGCGTCCTCGTCGCGACGAGTTCGCCCAGTCGGCTCCGTGCGGCACGTGATTCTCGACGATCTTCCCCGCTAGGCTGCAATCACGGATCGCCTACGTTTTGGGGGAGTAGTGGCACAGCGCACCGTCATCTCGATGACCGACGACATCGACGGGTCGGAGGCCAGCGAGACCGTCCTCTTCGGTCTGGACGGTGCGACCTACGAGATCGACCTCAACGAGGCGCATGCGGAAGACATTCGAGAGATCCTGGCCCCGTATGTGGCCGCGGCCCGCCGCGTCGGAGCCTCGGGTGGCGGCCGCGCGGGGCGGGCCAGTGCTTCGCGACCCAGCGGTGTGGACGACGTGGACCCAAAGGCGGTCCGCGTGTGGGCGGAGGCCAACGGCGTCGAGGTCAGCGCCCGTGGCCGGCTCAAGGCCGAGGTCGTCGAGCAGTACAAGGCCGCCAACGCCTGACGCCCGTTTGGCCTGCGCACGCTCCGAGCCGCGCAGGCCGGGGGAGTAGCGGCACCGGCGTAGCCGGCGGCGGTCACTAGGGCGTCTCGGCGACAGCCGTGGCCGATCGGGGGACACTGCTGGCATGAAGACCGTCGTGCTGGGTCCGGCACCGCAGGAGCTGCAGGCTCTGATCGAGCGGCGCCGCTCGCTCGGGCTCGATGGTCACGACGAGGTGTGGGACGGGGAGTACCACGTGGCGCCTGCAGCCAGCAGCAGGCACGGAGCGGTTCAGGCCGCAATCCTGGCGCTGCTGCGTGATCACGCCGCCGACCCGCGGCTCGTCGTGGGCCCGTTCAACTTGGGCTCGGCGCAGAACTACCGGGTGCCCGACGGGGGCTTGCTGCGCGCGGGCGAGTCCGGGCTGTACGTCGCCTCGGCGGCGCTGGTGGTGGAGGTAAACAGCCCGGACGACGAGTCGTACGCCAAGCTCGACCACTACGCCCAGCACCGCGTCACCGAGCTGGTCTACATCGACCCTGAGCAGCAGGAAGTGCAGCTGCGCAAGCTCACTGCAGGCAACTACCGCCCGGTCGACCGCCTCGCCGTCGTCGACCTGACTCTCGCGCAGGTGCAAACGACCTGCCTTTGACGACCGCTCGAGCGCCGGTGCCCTCTGCACACGTTGGATGCCGAGCCGAGGCGGCCGAGCGGTACTAGCCCGCAAAGAGCTAGCTGCTGTGCGACGGACGCATGCCTAGACGGGCGCCCAGCCGAAGGCGCTTGCACTGAGATCCTCCAGCTGCCCCGCTGCCGCCTGGTGCCCTACGTGCTTGGTGATGGCCAACGCGACGAAGAACGACGAGGTGGCTGGGAGGTCTAACGCACCCAACTCGTGCGCGGCAGCAGCGGTGGCAAAGCCCGTGTGCCCCCATACCAGGATCATGACTCCCCGGCCGCCCGTGACATTGGGCCCTACGCGAACGACGAATGCGTATCCACTGTCCTGCGTGTCCTCGAAGGTTCTGCCTGCGACGCGGTAGTGCATTCCTCCAACCGGGTCACCAGACTGCATGGAGCCGACAATGGAGAACCCTGGGCAGTATGTTCTCAAGAGTGCCGCCGTGACCTTGTTCACCGTTGGACCTCCGATCGCGATGAAGCTAGGAGGAAGATCGGGCGCCACGGATTCTGCCGAGCTGAGGACGGCTCTGTAGCCCGCCCTCGTGCACAACGTGAGGCAGTACGACAGCGCGTACGCGCTAGACGTCGACAGTGAGGCCTCGTCAGCCGCCGTTGCCCTCGCCGGCGAGATCACGCCCATCGATGCGCCTAACGGGAAGCCGAGCAGGCGCCGCAGGCGCCGTTGGACGAAGCGTGCGCGTAGACGCAGGTACGCCTCGATCAGTAGGGCGAGAGCGAGTCCGGCTAGTAGGTTGCCGGCGAGCCCCTCGACGGTCACGCGTACGTCCTCCGTGGTGCGTCGTTATTGATGCCGTGCCATCAGCGCCGACACCTGGTCCTACGTCCTTTTGATCTCGGCCGTCCACCCCGCTCTCGCCACTCGTCGTCCACAACACTCGCTGGCGCGTAGTTCCATGAGCACGCGGGCCTCTAGGTCACCGGTTCCTCGCCATACGGCTCTATGTGCAACGTGAAGCTTGTTCGCGGCCTGATCGGATCCGACTTCCAGGTCAGCTTGCTCCCACGGCCCGCCTCCGGCAGCAAGACCTTGACCTTCCGCTCCAGATCCTGTCTCGCCTCCTTGATCTTCTCTGCGCGACTGCCCTTTGCGGTCGTCGCTACTAAGTCGATCACGTGCTTGTCGCTGAAGAGGGCTGTGCGCCAGCGCCCCTCGGGATCCAAGTAGACGGCACCCGAACTAGGGCATGCGGAATGTCGGACCGACCGAGGGTTCCCCGGCTTGCTCAACTGCGTCATGACGCCAGCGAACGCGAAGGAAACAACCGTGATCGTCGTCACTAGTTCGATGGGTGCCGCCTGAACGAGGACAACCGGGTTCAGTCTGATGGCAGTGTAGAGCGCGAGCGTCACGATTACCCCGGCTAAGAGGTAGTAGCCAGCCGCGCGCCTATACCTGCTGAACTGCTGCGCGGTGAGTAGGAAAGCATAGACCAAGCTCGTATAAGGCGAGCTAGCCAAACCTCCCGTCGTATGGACGAGGTAGCCGATGACGGCAACGTTCAGGTAGACCGCAGGGTAGAAGACAAAGGGTCTTAGCCACTCAAGGCGACGGAAGCGGAGGGAGGCGGCCGGTGCCGGCGACACAATCGAGAGTATTGCTCGAGCGACCCCGGACCAGTCACAGCAAGCGGCCAGCATGCCCATGACGATAAGAGTGGCGCCAATCAAACGACGAACCGCTGTCGGTTCTAGGCTCTCAGCCCAAGGCCTATCAGCAGCCGTGCCTACGGTGAGGACGATTATGAAGATGTTGATGACTATTAGCAACAGGGCTATACGAGCTTGGCGCGCCATAGCTAACTCGTCGTGCCGCCCGAGGAACTTCGTTGGCCACTCATGCAGGCGCTGGAAGGTACGCGTCACCTAGCTGCGTCCAACATCACGCTGCCCTCGAGAGGAGAAGGTTCGGTATAGAGCGGTACAGAGCGCTGGTCTGCCGCGACAGCGTCCATGCCTCGGTAGCAACCGCGCAAGCCGCTACAAACAACCGCGATCGAGCGTTCCTTGGTGATCACGAGGTCCCACTTGTTCACCGGTAGCGATCGGCACGCTACTCACACAAGCGCGTCGCGTCACTGCTACACGAAGCTCCCGGCGTGGCTTCTTCAGGAGCCGATGACTCCTCCCAGCTCTTAGGGCGTCGATGTGTGTCAGTCCCCCCAAGCCGGGGCGCTCGAGTTCCCTTGGCAAGCTGCCGGAGGGGCACGCTGGCTCAACGAGGCCTAGAAGCGCAAGGCTGACATAATATAAATTATCGGCCGTGCGCGGTAGGCCGGGGGAGTGGCTGCGTCTGCGCTCCCGACCGCCGTCAACCGCAGCGCTCCCCGAGCGGCAACGCGCGCGCCGCCGCAGATGCCGGCGGCGTCTGCCAAAGGCTTCCTCATTGAGATCGGCGTGATCCAGGCGTAGATCGGCCAGCTCCCAGTGGGCCAGATGGGCGACCCCAGCCACGGCGGGCCTGCCGGTACGGCTGCCTGCTGGCAGAGGTGAGGCGGTTGCCTTGACCTGGTTCAGCGAGCGCCACAGATCGGAGCGGTCGACCGACCACCTAGTATGTGTACGCGCAACTATGTGCGGTGATCTAGGGGATGCATTGACGACGACGGACTCGCGAGACCTGGGGCTGCTCGCCCTGCGGCTGGGCATCGGCGGGACGCTGGTCGCTCACGGCGCGCAGAAGCTGTTCGGCTGGTTCGGGGGCCACGGCCTCAAGGGCACTGCCGCCTTCTTCGACTCTGTGGGGTTCCGGCCCGGCAACGTCAACGCCGTGCTGGCCGGCGCGGCAGAGGCCGGTGGAGGCACGCTGCTGGCCCTCGGCCTGGCGACCCCGGCGGCCGGTGCCGCGGCCACCGGGACGATGGCGGTCGCGGCCCTGATGCACAAGGACAACGGCTTCTTCGCCCAGGACGGCGGGCTGGAGTACCCGGCGCTGCTGGCGTTGACCGCGGGAGCGCTCGCGCTCAGCGGCCCGGGTCAGCTGAGCCTGGACGCGGCCCTGGGACATCGCGTCGACCAGCCCTGGATGCGGGCCGTGGGCCTGGCAAGCGTGCCGGTTGCCGTCGCACTGGTCGCCCGCCGCCGTCGGGCGGCGCTCGCCGCGACCGCCTCGGGGATCTCGAGCACCACCGGGTCCGCCAGCAGCGAGCTGCCCCTGGAGACTGACCCCACGACCTGACAACAGCGCTTTTGCGGACGAACGCCGTCCCCGCTGCGCGGTCGACTGTGGTGGAGATCTGTCGTATGCCAACCCCTCGGATGGGTCAGTAGCCGTAGCGGGACGGCGGCAATTGGGTCCGTCCTGGTGGCCAGGCGCCGCGGAACTACCCTTCGGCGCGCTGCAGGGCGCGGTGCCGGATCGAGCGACCAACGATGAACCGCTCGGCGAGGTCCGCCAGGCTCTTGCTGCCTCCGCGGAGCAGCTCGACCAGGTGCGAGTCCTGGCGCGGGCGGAGCTTGCACTTGCGCGCGCGTGGCCGGTCATGTCGTGCTGCTGTCCGCTACGGCGGCCGGCTTGCCCGGCGCTGGGGCCACGTGGTGGCGTGGCGGCTCGAGTCCGCCAGCGGACACCATCGGGCCGCCCTCAGCGGGTCTTGCCGGCGGCAGCAGGGCGTGCAGCACTCGGGCCGCTCGTTCGGGTTCAGGCTCGGCGCCGGTGAGGAGGCTGAGGTAGACGTAGGACTCCGTGACCCGGACGATCAGGTGAGGGAGCTCGGCGACGGGGACCACGACGTGCAAGCGGTCGGCGCGCCGGTCGGTGTCGACGACGTCCTCGACCAGGTCCATGAATCGCTGCTGGAAGTCGGTCGATCTCGTGGTCATGAGCTTGAGTGCCAGGTCGCCCTCGCGCTGCAGAACTCTCTGCAGCCCGGCGTTGCAGGTGCAGGCCTGAAACGAAGGCCGTCAGGACCTCGGCCGCCCCGGCCCTGCTGCCGTCAGGACGGGGAGCCCGCAGCCGGCGGAAGGTCCCTTCCTGCAACGTCCACAGGACCTCGGTCAGCAGGTGCGCTGTACGTGGAGGTGGCCTAGCCTCGCCGGCTGCACCTGTGCACGCCAGGCCTCGAGGGCTGCTGCTGTTAGGGGCGGACCAGCAGTATCCCTGAGCGATGTGGCAGCCGAGGTCGCCCAGGGCGTGCAGGCAGGCGGTCAAAAATCAGCAGACTCGCCGCCTGGAGACATGTCAACAACGTCCCAGCGCAGGACAGCGAGCGAATCTCGAGCACGGTCAGGACACGGCACCACCCGCGAGGACGGCGTCGGTGCTGGTGGTCAAGGCCACCGTGACCGCCGCTTTGACCCCGGCGAGCATCGTCTCGTACGCCATGCTTGGCAGGCCGCCCGACGGCAGGTGCAGCGGGCCCGGCCCGGTCCGGCTGGAGCTGGTGAGGGCAGCCACCTGCTCCGGCAGGTACGGCACGTGCACGAACCCCGCCCGGTGGCCTCTGCTGGCGCCCAGGTGCAGGGAGTGGAAGAGGGTGGCGTTGCAGAGGTAGGTGCCGGCGGTGTTGGACACGTAGCCGGGCAGCCCCTGCTCCGACCAGGCGAGCACGGTGCTCTTGACCGGGACCGTCGCGAAGTACGCGCAGGGAGCGCCCGGGACCACGGGCTGGTCGACGGGCTGAGCGCCTTCGTTGTCCGGCATCGGGAAGTCGAGGACGTTCACGGCCACCCGCTCGACCGCGAGCATGCTCCGGCCGTTGGCCAGCCCTAGCGACAGCACGAGCTCGGGCTCGTGTGTGTTGATCGCGGCGGTGAGCAAGGCGGGCACGCGCGCCGTGGAGACCGGCAGCTCGAGCCCCACGACCCGCCGTCCCAGGAGCACCTCCCCGTCGAGCTGGTCGACCAGCCGGGCGGTGGGGTTGGTAGCGCTGTCGCCGAAGGCCTCGAAGCCCGTGACCAGGACGGTGCCGTTGTGGCTCATGCCGGTTCTCTTTCCCCGGCGGCCGAGGGGGCCACCCCCACCTGGACCGCGGCGCTGGGCGCGAGCCCCGGATAGGCGTCGGGGCGCACGCCGCGCAGCACGAAGTCAGCCAGGTCCGACGCGATCGCCTTTGGTTCCACGTCCGCTGGGTTCCAGGTGAACGAGTAGATCCACAGGCCGAGGAGGCCCTCGGTGTACGGCGCCTTGCGCGTGGTGAAGCAGCCCGCCACGGCTCCCTGGTGCAGCACATCCTCCCAGCGCTCCAGGTAAGTCCGGCGCAGCCCCAGGACCTGGAGCTTGTGCACCTCGCTCAAGGCGCTGTACTCGCGCAGGAAGACGACGAAGCCGGGCCGGTTTTCGATGACCGCGTCGCTGAGGTCGTCGCAGAGTAGGCGGAGCTTGGTCTCCGCGCCGGTGTCCTGCGCGGCGATCTGCGCGCTGGTGCTCAGGATGCGCCCGATGGCTCCGGTGACGATCTCCAGCAGCACCGACTCCTTGCTGGGGAAGTGGTGGTAGAAGCCGCCGCGCGCCACACCCACCACCTGCAGCAGGTCCGCGAGCCCGGTGGCGTGGTAGCCCCGTGCCGCAAAGAGCTCCGCGCTCAGGCGCACGATCCGAGCGCGCAGGTCGGTCGTGCGCTCAGCCATCCGGTCCTCGCCTTCGATGAAACAAGAACTTAACCACTCATGTCTGGCAGACCGACTGGTCGGTCCCTATGGTTTGGCCGAACGACGACCTGAGGGGTGATGCATGGGCGTGTCGGACGAACGCGGACAGGTGCTCTCCCTGCCGCAGCAGGACTCGCGCGAGGATCTGCTGCCGCTCTTGGCGAAGGTCCACGCTCGCCTGCTCGACGGACTCGCCCACCTGCCGGACGGGCCGACGGCCGAGTGGGGCCCCGACCACGCCGACAGTCCGGAGCCGGCGGCCGTTGTCCTCCGGGACCGCGGTGTCGGCTTCGAGTGGACCCTGCTGGCGTTCCCGGGCTGGTCCATGTGGGACCTGCACGTCGGGGTCGTGCCGCGCGGCGAGAACGTGCTGGCTCTGGGCCTGCACTGGCACCAATCGCTCCACGGGAGCCTCCCGACGCCAGCCCTCGGGCGGGTCGCAGCGGCGATCGGCGCCGACTTCCACCCCCTGTCCAGTGAGTACCACGCCGACCTGCTGGTTCTGGCATGGCGGGCGCTGACGCCGAGCCGTGCCGCCCAGGTCCTGTCCGACGCCGCTCTTGAGCTGGCCCTGTCCCTGCACGAGTCCCTCGCGCACGAGCTGACCCAGCCCCATCCCACCTCCCTGAGGAGCACCCCCCATGACGCGTAGCCGGTCCTCCCTTCGTCGCCTTGCACTTGTGTCCGCGGCGGCGGTCGTTGCCACGGGGTGTGCAACCAGTGGGAGCAACAGCGGCACCGCCGCACAGAGCTCCGCCCCGAGCGCCGTCGGCGATGCGGGCTGTGACGTGAACGAGAAGTCGCCGGGAGTGACCGACACCGAGATCTCCCTCGGTGCGACGGCACCTCTGAGCGGCTCGGGGGCAGCAGGGGGCATCGGGACCCGAGACGGCCTCATGGCGTACTACAGCATGATCAACAAGCAGGGTGGGATCCAGGGGCGTCAGGTCAAGATGACCGTGCTGGACGACCAGTACAGCCCGGCGGTCGCGCAGAAGCAGATGCGTCAGCTCGTCCAGCAGGAGCAGGTGTTCGCGATCTCCGGCGGCGAGGGCACGCCCAACTTCCTCGGCGTCGTCCCGTACCTCCAGCGGGAGGGGGTCCCCGCGGTGGCCCCCTATGCACCGAGCACCGAGCAGCGAGCTCGGGACGATGGAGGCGCCGCACGTCTACATGTCGACGGTGGACTACGTGAAGGAGTTCGAGATCCTGACGCAGTTCGTGCTCGACCAGGACGCGGCGGCGCCTCCCAAGAAGTTCAGCCTGGTGGGCGTCTCGGGCAACGTGGGCGACGACGCCAAGAAGGGGATGGACAACGCGCTCACCGACAAGGACGTCTCCGTCCGGTACTTCCCGGAGACTCCGGGCGCGAGCGACTTCACCCCGATGGCCACGCAGCTCAAGCAGGAGAACGCGGACTGGGTGTTCCTCATCATCACCAACACCGACACCGGGCAGCTCATTCAGGCGATGCAGCGCATCGGCTACAACCCGAAGCTCATCACCTGGGCCGGCATGGCTGACGACGCCTACATCAAGGAGTTCGGGCCGATCTCGCAGGGCCTGTACATGGCGCTCGAGACCGCCGACCTCAACAGCGACAACCCGATGGTGAAGGAGTTCGTGCAGCAGTTCACCGCGGAGACCGGCCGCGCTCCGGGCAAGTTCGACGAGCTGGGCTGGTCCCAGGCGCAGCTGATGACCGAGGGGCTCCGCCGCGCCAAGGCCCTGACGCGCTCGTGCTTGGAAGCCGCCCTGCAGACCATCTCCGACTTCGAGACCGGCCTGGTCCCGCCCGTCACGTGGGGTCCTGAGGACCGGGCGGGCGTGGACGCTGTCGGGGTCGGTCAGATTGAGGGCGACAAGCTCAAGGTGATCACTGAGACCCGGGTCGTGACCGGCTAGGTGACGGGCGACTCGATGACGCACCGGTCGGTCGACCTGGCGATCTCCTACCAGGACCTCGGGCAGATCACGGTCGGCGGGATCGCGACAGGAGCCGTGTACGCCCTGCTGCTGCTCGGGGTGCTCCTCGTCTTCCGCGTGAGCCGCAACATCAACTTCGCTTACGGGCAGGTCGGCATGGTCGCGGCGTTCGGCGGCTGGTACCTGTACAGCTCGCTCGGGGTCCCGGTCGTCGTCGCCCTCCTGCTGGCAACCGCGCTGGCCGTGGCGGTCAGCACGATGGTGGAGCTGGCGGTGCGACGCATCCCCGAGGACCGCGCCGGCCTGGACCTGGTGGTGACCCTCGGCGTCTTCCTCCTGCTTACCTCGATCGCTCAGAACCTCGTGGACAGCAACACCCACTCCTTCTTGCCCTTGCTGACCGATCGCAGGACTGTCGCCGGCGGCGTGTACATCAACGGCAACGACGTCGGCGTCGTCGTCCTCGCGCTGGTGGCCATTGGCGGCTTCTACTGGCTGCTCGTGCGCACCAGCCTCGGTGTGTCACTGCGCGCCGCCGCGGAGAGCCCGGCCATCGCCTCGTCGACCGGGATCAACGTCGGCCTCCTGCGTACGGGTACGTGGGCAGCGGCAGGGCTCGTGGCAGCCGTCGTCGGGATGCTCACCGCGAGCCGCCTGTCCGTCGACGCCTTCTACATGACACCCGTGCTCGTCAAGGTGTTCATCGCCGGGATGATCGGTGGCCTCGACCGCTTCTTCGCGCCCCTGGCCGCGGCCTTCCTGCTCGGGCTGTACGAGGCGTGGGTGACCTACTTCGCCGGAGCGGCGGCTGCGACCCCGGCGGTCTTCCTGCTGATCATTGCCGTGCTGGCGCTGATGCCGAAGCGTTGGGCCGAGGAGCGTCGGGAGGTGCGGGCATGACGATCGCTGCTCCGGTCGAGTCGCAAGCCCCCCCGGGGGCCGCGGCTCGGCCCGCTCCCGCCGGCCAGGGGCGACGGCTGCTCCTGGTGGCGGCGCTCGCCGTCGTGCTGGTGGCCATTCCCCTGGTGCTGTCGGAGTACTGGGTCTTCCTCTGCGCGCAGGTCCTCGTGTACGGGGTCGCCGTCCAGGGCCTCAACATCCTGTACGGCCGCACCGGCCAGTTGTCCCTCGCCCACGCCACCTTCCTCGGCGGCGGCGCGTACACGACGTACGTCGTCATCACCCACGGCTACAGCCCTTCCGCGGCGCTCGCTGCCGTCTGGGCGGTGTCGCTGATCGCCGGGCTGGTCGTGGCGGTGCCGACGCTGCGCCTGTCCGGACTGCGCCTCGCCCTCGTCACCCTGGCGTTCGGCGAGCTGTTCCAGTGGGTGATCGTCCATACGACCGAGACGACCGGAGGCACCCAGGGCACCCCGGTGGACTCGATCGTCGCCGGGTCCATCGACACGGCAGAGCCGGTCTGGGCCTACGTCCTGGCCCTGTGCTTCGCGGTACCGGCCACGGTCCTGGCCCTCCAGCTGGCCCGGACTCAGCTCGGGCGGGGCATGCTGGCCGTGCGCGAGAGCGAACTTGCAGCGGCCTCGGCCGGAGTGGCGATCGCAAAGACGAAGGTCATCGCCTTTGTCGCGGCGGCGCTGTTCGCCGGCACGGCCGGCTGGCTGTACGCGTTCACCTCAGGGTTCCTCGCCCCGACGGACTTCGACCTGTTCGCGTCCGTGTACCTGCTGGTAGCCGTGGTGCTCGGAGGCTCCGGCTCCGTCCTGGGGTCCTGGCTGGGAGCCGCCTACATCGTCCTGGTGCCCCAGCTGTTCAACCAGCTCGGCTACCCCACCCTGTACTCCCTGGTGGGCGGAGCGGTCCTCGTCCTGGTGGCCCTGCTGGTCCCCAACGGCCTAGCCGGGCTGCTGTCCCAGGCGGCCAAGCGCCTCACCTCGACCGGAGCGGGGCGATGAGCACCCCCCTCGCGCAGGCGGGTAGGACGACGACGCTGCCGGAGCTGCGCGTGGCGTCCCTGACCGTCCAGTACGGCGCTTTCGTGGCGCTCCAGGACATCACCGTCGCGTTCCCGCGCGGCGAGATCGTCGGGCTCATCGGGCCGAACGGCGCCGGCAAGACCACGCTGCTCAACGCCGTGTCGGGCTTCAGCGGCGGCGTGTCCGGCGAGATCCACCTCGGCGACCGAGACATCACCCGGGTGCCCGTCCGAGACCGCGTGATGGCCGGCGTCGTCCGCGGCTTCCAGACCGTGCGTCTGCTCGACCAGGAGGACGTCTTCACCAACGTCGCTCTGGGCGCAGAGCGGCTGTCCCAGCCGACGTTCGCAGAGCAGTGGCTCGGGCTCCCCCGCCAGCGCGCGGCGCGTCGTCGCGACCACGAAGCGACGTGGGAGGTCCTGTCGCTCCTCGGCCTGACCGAGGACGCGCACCGGCCCGTCGACGAGCTTCCCTTCGCGTCCCGTCGACTCGTCGAGGTGGGGCGCGTCCTGGTCACCCGGCCTTCCGTCGTGCTGCTCGACGAGCCCGCCGCGGGCCTCGACACCGAAGGACGGCTGGCGCTGGAGGAGGTGCTGCGGGCGGTGCACCGGACGGCACCGTCCACCATGGTCATCGTCGAGCACGACGTCGCACTCGTGGCCCGGCTCTGCTCATCCGCCATCGCCCTGGACTCCGGGCGGCTGGTCTGCACCGGCACCCCGAAGGACGTGCTGGCGGACACCCAGGTGCAGAGGGCGTACTTCGGAAGGACCGCGCATGCTTGAGGTCGAACACCTGCGCGCCTGGTACGGCCACACCCAGGCGCTGTTCGACGTGTCCTTCTCGTTGCCGACCGGCGGTTGCGTGGCGCTGGTCGGGACGAACGGCGCGGGCAAGACGACCACGCTGCGAGCGGTGCTCGGGCTCGTGCGCAGCCAGGGCTCGGTGCGCATCGACGGGCAGGAGGTGTCCGGCAAGCAGACCCACCGCCGGATCCAGGACCACGGAGTCGCTGTGGTCCACGAGGGCCGCGGCCTGCTGAAGGACCTCACCGTCCGCGAGAACCTGGTCGTCGGCAACAAGGCCGCGGCGCGCAGCGGTGTCAGCGCGGCCGTCGACCTCTTCCCCGCGCTCAAGGACCGGCTGTCCGAGCGCGTGTCCAACCTCTCGGGCGGACAGCAGCAGATGGTCGCGCTCGGTCGCGCCGTACTGAGGCAGCCCCAGTACGTCCTGCTCGACGAGCCGTCGCTCGGGCTGGCGCCGAGCGTGGTCGACGAGATCTACCGCTACCTGGCAGTCCTGCGCGAGACAGGCCTGACCATGCTGCTCGTCGAGCAGAGCGTCCCCCGAGCAACCTCGATCGCCGACCGCCTGTGCCTGCTGCGCACCGGCGCGACCGCGCTTGATGTCGACGCCTCCGACCCGGCCGCCGTCGAGCACCTCATGGCGACGGCCTTCAGCGCAGAGGGCGCGGCTCCCGCGACAGCCCCCACCGCAGCCAGCGCGACCACTGCCACCACGACCGCCCAGCGCAGCGGCGCTCAGCCCCTGCCCACAGCCCCCGGAACGGACGGCTCCTCGTGACCACCCTCGCCTTCACCAACGCCCGGCTCGTCGACTGCACGGGTGCCGAGCCGCAGGAGGGCGTCACGCTCGTCGTGGACGGCGACCGGATCGTCGAGGTCGGCAACGGGGCACCGCCCGCCAGTGCGGACCTCGTCGTCGACTGCCGCGGCCGCACCCTCGTGCCCGGACTGATCGACGCCCACGTGCACATCGGCGCCATCGATGTCGACATCCTGGAGCAGCACCGCAACTACGCGACCAGCCACGCGGCCCTGAAGATGGGGCGGATCCTGGGCGAGACTCTGCTGCAGGGCTTCACGACGGTCCGCGACGCCGGCGGGTGCGACGCCGGCTTCCGCCGCGCCATCGAGGACGGAACCATCCCCGGTCCCCGTCTGCTGGTGAGCAACCGGCCGGTGTCCCAGACCGGGGGCCACGCCGACTTCCGGCGCCCGACGGAGTCCGGCGACCCGCTCGCCTGCTGCTCGCAAGCCGGCATGCGCTCCGTCGTCGCCGACGGCGCCGACGAGGTGCGGCGAGCAACCCGCGAGAACCTGCGGACCGGCGCCGACCAGATCAAGATCATGGCCAGCGGCGGCGCCATGTCGCCGTCGGACGAACTGGACACCACGCAGTACACCGTGCCCGAGCTGCGGGCGGCCGTGGAGGAGGCCGCAGCCGTCGGGACGTACGTGCTCGCGCACGCCTACTCCGGCGCGGCCATCCGCAACTGCATCGAGGCCGGCGTGCGGTGCATCGAGCACGGCAACCTCATCGACGCCGACACCGCGACGCTCATGGCCGAGGCCGAGATGTACCTCGTCCCCACGCTGAGCACGTACGAGCTGCTCTACCGCAAGGGCGCCGACTACGGCATCCCCCGTCACAACATCGAGAAGATCGGCCTCGCCCACGAGAAGGCGCTCGAAGGCCTCAGCACGGCACACGCGGCAGGTGTCAAGATCGCGAGCGGGTCGGACCTGCTCGGCCCGCTCGCCGTGCACAAGCACCGTGAGCTGGAGCTCAAGGCCGAGGTCCTCAGCCCGCTCGAGGTGCTGATCGCGACGACCCGGACCAACGCCGAGCTCATGGGCCTGGCCGCAGACCTGGGCACGCTCGAGGTGGGCAAGGTCGCCGACCTGCTGGTCGTGGACGGCGACCCGCTGTCCGGTCTCGGCGTGTTCGCCCGTCCCGACGGCATCCCAGTGATCGTGCACGACGGCGCCGTCGTCAAGAACGTCCTCTAGCTCCCACGACCACCCCTGGAGGGGTCATGCCCGAGACGACACTCGCAGCAGCCAACATCCGCATCGTGCACGACAAGACCGTCAACCTCGGACGGTTCCTGGAGCTCATCGACGAGGCGGGCGCTGCCGGCGTCGACGTCCTCGTCCTGCCCGAGATGGGGCTGCAGGGCTACGCGGACTTCGCGTTCGGTCTCGGTGACCAGGGCGTCGCCGAGCAGAAGCAGTACTACTACCGGGAGGCGGAGACCATCCCCGGGCCGTCGACCGCCGCGATCCAGGCCCGCGCCGCGCGCTACGGGATGACGGTTCAGGTGGGCATGGCTGAGAAGGCGCTGCACGGCAACGTCATCTTCAACAGCACCGCCCTCATCACCCCGCAGGGTGTTGTGGGCGTGTTCCGCAAGATGCACAACCAGTTCGAGTTCCCCTTCTTCAACCCCGGGGAGGCGGCGCCGGTCTTCGACATCCCTGCGGCGCGGGTCGCCAGCATGATCTGCTACGACCTCGCCTTCCCGGAGCTCATGCGAGTCTTCGCACTCAAGGGGGCGACGGTCACGCTGATGTCCACGGCGTGGCCGATGAAGGGCCACGACAAGGGCGACGACTACCACGGGTACGCGATGGACCTGTCCGCGAAGGCCAACGCGTTCTTCAACCAGATGTGGCTGGTGATCTCCAACCACTGCGAGACCGGCGCGTACTCCGGCGGCATCGACTACTGGGGGCACAGCCAGATCGTCGACCCGTACGGCAAGGTGGTGGCCATGCTCGACTCGGAGGAGGGGTTGGTCGTGCACACCGCCGACCTCGCGGCCGAGGTCCTGCAGTCCCGGACGGCGGGGTTCTTCGGCCTCAACCTGCTCCAGGACCGGCGACCCCAGCACTACGGCCTGCTCGCGGACTCCCAGCCGTACCTGCACGGGGAGACGCCCCTCGTCGCCGGGGTGCAGGCCTACGACGACCTGCGCACGGCGGGACGCACCCAGGACGGCACCACCCCCGACCGCGACTCCCTCATCGTCGGCTGAGGATCCGTGGCGCGCTCCTGCGAGCGGCCTCCCGACGGACGAGAGACACACCTGACGGAGCGCACATGACCAGCACGGCGACGACGATCGACCTGAACGCGGACGTCGGTGAGTCCTTCGGCCGCTGGCAGCTCGGGGACGACGCCGCCCTGCTGCCGCTGCTGACCAGCGCCAACGTCGCCTGCGGCTTCCACGCCGGGGACGCCCTCACCCTGCGGCGCACGGTCCAGATGGCCGCGGAGCACGCGGTCGCCGTGGGGGCGCAGGTCTCCTACCGCGACCTCGCCGGCTTCGGGCGCCGGGAGATGGAGGTCGAGCCCGAGGAGCTTGCGGCCGATGTGCTGTACCAGATCGGCGCCCTGGACGGGCTGTGCCGGACGGTGGGGACGGCGGTCCGCTACGTCAAGCCGCACGGGGCGCTCTACCACCGGACGCTCAAGGACCCGGCGCAGGCGCTGGCGCTGGTCTCGGCCGTCGTCGCGTACGACCCGTCGCTCCCGCTGATGACGATGGAGGGCGGCGAGGTGGAGCGGCTCGCGCGGGAGGCGGGGCTCCGCGTCGTCCTGGAGGGGTTCGCGGACCGGGCGTACGACGACTCCGGCCGGCTGGTGCCGCGGACCCGCAGCGGCGCCCTGCTCACAGGAGCCGAGGACGTGGCCGAGCAGGCGGTGCGCCTCGCGCGGTCCGGGAGCGTCGAGACGCTCTGCGTGCACGGGGACACCCCGGGCGCGCCGGCCCTGGCGGGAGCGGCCCGGGCAGCGCTCGAGGCGGCCGGTCTGCGGCTCCGCTCCTTCACCGCCGGCTGAGCGTGCGCATCCTGCGGATGGGCGAGCGCTCGGTGCTGGTCGAGTTGGACGGGCCCGCCGCGGTCCACCGCCTGCGCGCCGCCGCCCTGACCGCGGGCCTCGCGCGGGAGGTGGTCGCGGGCTGGCGCACGCTGCTGCTGACCGGCGACGGCACCGCCGGGGAGCTGGCCGGGCAGGTCGAGCAGCTCGTCAGCGTCGCCGGCGCCCCGGTGGCCGGCCGGCACCACGAGGTGCCGGTCTACTACGACGGGGAGGACCTGCCCGCCGTGGCGGCGGCCTGCGGGCTGACCGAGCGGGAGGTCGGGCGCCTGCACGCGAGCGCCGACTACGTCGTCGTGCTGCTCGGCTTCTCCCGCGGCTTTCCCTACCTGGCCGGCCTGCCGCCGGAGCTGAGCCTGCCTCGGCGAGCCACCCCTCGGACGCGGGTGCCCGCGGGGTCCGTCGGCATCGCCCTGGACCAGTGCGGCATCTACCCGATGGCGTCGCCGGGCGGCTGGCAGCTGCTCGGGCACACCGACCGCCCGGTGTTCGACGAGCAGCGCGAGCCGCCCAACCTGCTCGCCATCGGCGACACCGTCCGCTTCGTCGAGGCAGAGTGAGCGTGGCCGGTGCGCTGACGGTCGTGTCCTCCGGCCCGCGCGCTTGCTTCCAGGACCTCGGCCGGCTCGGGCGGGCCTCCCAGGGCGTGCCGCGCTCCGGTGCCGCCGACCGGGGCGCCCTGCGCCGGGGCAACCGGCTCCTCGGCAACGACGGGGGTACGGCCGGCATCGAGGCGCTGTTCGGCTCGCTCGTGCTGCAGGCCGTCCACGAGGTCGTCCTGGCTGTCACCGGCGCCCCGTCCCCGGTGTGGGTCGACGAGCGGCGCGAGGCGATGAACGTGTCCCTACGGCTGCTGCCCGGCGAGCAGCTGCGCTGCGGGACGCCGACGGCCGGGCTGCGCACGTACGTCACGGCCCGGGGCGGGTTCGCGGTGCCACCGGTGCTCGGCAGCCGCTCCTACGACGAGCTCGGGCACATCGGACCCGCGCCGCTGGTGGAGGGCGACCTGCTCGCCTTGGAGAACCCCGCGGGCGGCCCGGTGTGGTGGGAGCCCTTGCCGGTGGCGCCGCCCGCAGTCACGCCGGTGCTGGGCCTGTCCCGGGGGCCGCGGGACGACTGGGCCAGCGCCGGCGCCCTACGCCTGCTCACGTCCGAGCTCTGGACCGTGCTGCCGCAGAGCAACCGCACCGGGCTCCGGCTGTCGGGGCCTGTGCTGGAGCGGCGCGCGGGCGAGCTGCCCAGCGAGCCCACCCTCCCGGGCGAGGTGCAGCTGCCGGCCGACGGACAGCCGATCCTCCTGGGCCCGGACTGCGGGACCACCGGCGGCTACCCGATCGTGGGCGTCGTGCGCGACGCCGACCTGGACCTGGCCGGGCAGGCCGCACCGGGCAGCCGGCTGCGGTTCCGGTGGGCATGAGGGGGACGTGTGGAGCCCGGTCCTGACGTCGCCGTCCTCGAGCTCCCAGAGCTGCTGCTGGACAGCGGCGCCACGCTGCGCGACGTCCGGCTCGTCTACCAGACCTGGGGAACGCTGGACGCCGCCCGCGGCAACGCCGTGCTGCTGCCCACCGCCCTGGCCGGGCGGCACGGTGACAACGCCTGGCTGTTCGGCCCGGGCCGGCCGCTCGACCCCGCCCGGCACTTCATCATCGTGCCGGACATGCTGGGCAACGGGCTCTCGTCCTCGCCCAGCAACACCCGGCCGCCGTTCGACGGCCCGCGCTTCCCGCTCCTTGGCGTGCGCGACAACATCGCCGTGCAGCACGCCCTGGTGGTCGAGCACCTCGGGATCGAGCGGCTGCGCCTGGTCGCGGGCAACTCGATGGGCGCCGGGCAGGCCTTCCAGTGGTCGGTGAGCCACGCCGAGCGGGTGGACGCCCTGCTCGCGATCTGCGGGTCCGCGCGGACGAGCCGGCACAACGGCGTGTTCTTGGAGGGGGTCAAGGCGGCGCTGCAGGCCGACACCGCCTGGAAGGGTGGCTGGTACGACCGACAGCCGACCACCGGGCTGCGCGCTGCCGCCCGGGTGTACGCCGGGTGGGGGTTCTCCCAGGCCTTCTACCGCGACGAGGTCTGGCGGGAATTGGGGTTCAGCAGCCTGGAGGACTTCCTCGTCGGCTTCTGGGAGGGCTTCTTCCTCGACGACCACGACGCCAACGACCTGCTGTGCATGATCGGCACCTGGCAGCGCGCGGACGTCGGCGCGACGCCCGGCTTCGACGGGGACCTCGTCCGGGCGCTTGGGTCCGTCCGTGCGCGGACCATCGTGATGCCTGGCGAGAAGGACCTGTACTTCCCCCCGGAGGACTCGGCGTACGAGGCCTCGCTGATCCCCGGTGCGGAGCTGCGGGTGATCCCGGGGCGTGTGGGGCCACTTCGCGGGCAACGGCCGCAACGCGACCGACACGGCCTTCGTCGACCGGGCCCTCCGAGATCTGCTCGGGAGTCCCTGATCGTGGGCGCGGGCGCGTCGCCGGCTCGCGCTGGCGGACGAGAGACCGCCCTTCCGCCCGCGTAGGTCGGTGTGGTGGCAGACCTCTCGTATGCCAACTCCCTGGATGGGTCAGCGGGGGACGAGGGTGACGTGGCACCGCCGTCCTGACGGGGTCGGTCCTAGGGGCAGCCGTGCGCAGGGCCGGGAGGCGTCGCCTCCGCGCGCTGGAGAGCGCGGTAGACCGCTCAGCAGGCTCAAGGGCAGGGTCGCGTCAGGGTGCGTCGACGATGGAACAGGGGGCGACGACGCCCTCGGCGACGCCGAAGTCAACGGTGGCCTGGACGCCGTTGTCGAAGGGCCTGACGGCGGCGGACAGGACGAACGTGTCGTGCTCGCCCACCGCACCAGGGGGGATCGTGACCTGGAATCGGGCGGCGCTAACCGAGAGCGTCAGCCCGGGTGTGTCAAGTTCCGCGTAGCGACCCGGCTGGCAGGCCTTGTCTGGCAACAGATATGTGATGTCCGCAGTGACCCCACGCGCCCGCAGCGCGCGCTCCAGGGCGCCCGCGCCCTCCAGCCGGTTCACCTGCACCGTGATCTTTTCGCCGTTCCCGCCGGAGACCGCGTAGGCGGGCGTCGGCCGTGCGTTGACCGCGATGACGGTGATCGCGACTGCGGCCGCCGCGATCCCGGCGGTGGGCAGGTACCACAGCCGCTGGCGACCCGTCCGAGCTGAGGACAGCGGTGGAGGTACTGCCTCGGCCTGCGTTGCTGCCACAGCCTTGAGCTCGGAGAGCAGTCGCTCTTCGAAGGCGTCGAGCTGTCGATTTAGTCCTTCGGTCATGGCGCCACTTCCTGTGGTGAGGAGGTTCGGGTGTCCTGCAACAAGCGGCGGGCGCGGTGGTACCTGACTCGCGCCGCTCCTGCGCTGATCTCGAGGACGGCCGCAGCCTCGGTGACGGCGAGGTCATCGACAGCGACCAGCTCGACGACGGAGCGCAACGCTGTTGGGAGACCGGCGATGAGCTCGAGCAGCGCTCGGGCGTCCGCTTCGGCAGAGACGCGCTGGACGATGCGGTCGGCGGAGTCCTCGTCCAGCCACCGCCGTCCGCTGACCTGACGGACCGTGGCGTCGCGCTGTGCGCCCACCCGTTGGTGCTCGGCGACGGCGTTGCGCGCGATACCCGTCAACCAGGCCCTGGGCGGTCCCAACTGCGCCCGGTAGCTCGCCGCCGACCGGACCACTCGCAAGAAGATGTCCGCGGTCACGTCCGCGACGTCGCCCGGGTCTTCCAACCGGCGGGCCACGTACTGGCGCACGAACGGCAGGTGCTCACGGTAGAAGGCGTCGAGCTGGTCAGGCCTCGTCCCGACGGCCCGCACGTCGCACCCCCGAGTCGTGTTCGTCATGGCCCTACTTCCCGACCGGGCCGCCAGGCGTTACAAGCGCCCCGAGCAGACGGCCCGGCCGGCGCGGGGAGTGAGGTCAGGCTGCCAGGGTGGACGTGATGCCGACGGGCCTCACGCACGGCAAGCCCGCGGCACCGCCGCCTGGCGGCTCGTCCCGGCTTCGGACCAGTGCCTGTCTGACGTCCTGCAGAGGTGGTCCCGCTGGCCGATCCATCAGTGGTTGCCCGCGTAGCCCATCCAGCGGGTGCCGGAGGTGGTGCTCCAGCGTTCTGCGGTGTTGATGTGCAGGCCTAGGAGGTCTGCCAGGACGCGGGCGGGTAGGTGCTCGGCGAGGTGGAGCAGGGCGCCGTTGCGGGCGGCGCGTGGGTCGATCCCGAGGCGTCGGAGCCGGTAGCCGAGCGTCGTGGGATGGGCGGCGCGCCCCGGCCGGCGTCCGGGGAACAACCATGGGTCGTCGCTGGCAAGGCCGCGGGCGGTGCCTGTGCTGACAAGTACCGGGAGGCCTTGCAGGAGGTTGGCGAGTGGCTCGTCGATCTCGATGGCGTCGGTTCCGAGGCGGAGGTGCACGACCATGCCGTGGGGGTCGGTGGCGGTGTCGAAGTCTGCTCGGCGGAGTCGGCTGATGCGGCTGAGTGTCTGTCCGTACAGCAGCACAAGCAGGCCGGCGACGCGGTCGGGGGTGGGCAGGGCGTCGTCGTGCAGGAGCCGTCGGGCGTGTTGCCATCGCTGGTCGGCCGGCTGTACCGCGCCGAGCTGCCAGGCAGGTGTCGCGGTGGCCGTCAGCGCAGCCGGCAGGTGGTGCTGCTGCTGCGCCCAGGCGAGGAACACGGGCAGCAGCCGGAGAGACCGCGGGCGGGTGGTCAGCCAGCCGTCGAGCTCGGCCTGGGTGCAGCTGGTCAGGTCGAGGTCGTGCTCGCGCAGGGCATGGAGGAAGCGGGCGGCCTCAGCGAGGACCTCGCGGGCGCGGTCGGCGGCGTGCATCGTGGGCGCGCCCTGCTCGGCGCGGGCGCGTAGCCGGCGCAGAAGCTGCCAGGTGGCGTAGGCCCGCAGCACAGCCTGGTCATTGGGGTGAGCGGCATCGATGACGATGGCCAGGCGCCGTTGCAGCCGGTACAGGTGCTCGTCGCGGTCGGGCAGCGCGCCGCTGGCGACCAGCAGCTGCCGCAGGTGCTCGATGGCAAAGGCGCGGCCGCCGCCGTCGGCTCCGGCCGCGTCCAGGGTCTGGTGGTGCAGCGGCGCCCGTCCCGTGCTCATCGCGGCCAGGACGGGGACGGCGGGGCTGCGGGCGAGCCAGCCCAGGACGGTGCGGGGCTGCTCGACGGTGAGCAGCGCCCGCAGCAGCGGCCGCAGCGGCGCCGGGGCGTCGCCGCCGAGGGTCTGCTCGAGCTGGCGGTGCAGCTGGCAGTGCCAGCAGATCGGACTCCGGTCCGGAGTCGTGGTTCGGCACGGCCCGGTCTGGCCGCACCGGCCGCAGACCAGCGTCGGGGCCTGGTGGCAGGTCGGGCACAGGTCCGGCTGGCCGTCGCGGGCCGTGACCGCGACCCGCCGAGTCCGGCCGCACCGCCCGCAGGGCCGCACCGGGTGGGCGTGGCAGCGGGCGCACAGCCGCCGGCCGCCGCTGCGGGAGGCGATCGCGGTGACGGCGCCGCAGCCGTCGCACGCTGTGGTGGGCGGCTGGTAGCAGCTGACGCAGAGCGCGTTGCCGTCCGGGGTGCGGGCGTTGACGGGGCGGTCTCGGTCGCAGCCCGCGCAGCGCTGCCAGGTCGCCGGGTCGCGCCGGCGGCAGGCGGAGCACTGTGGCCGCCCGGCGGCGTCGCGGACCTTGACCGGCCGCGACCGACCGCAGGTGCGGCATGGCTCGGGCGGCCGCTGCTGGTCCGACCGGTCACGCCTGGCCTCGGCCGCGGCGCGCTGACCACCGCCCTCTGGGACAGTCATGGGTCGTCGACGATGCGGGCGCGGCGGGGCCGGTCGGGCCCGGTGCCTGGGTCGGCCGGTCCGGCCGACTGGGTGCCGGCGGTCTTGCGGCGGGTTGCGGACCCGGTGACCACGTGTGGCTCGACGAGCTCGTTCGGGGTGCACCCGAGGGCGTCGCAGAGGGCGGCGAGGGTGTGCAGGCTCAGGCGTTCCGGGCGTTGCACGACCAGCCGGTAGACCTGGGTGGCGGACAGCTCGACGCCGCGTTCGGCGAGTAGCGGGGCCAGGTCGGTGGTCGAGAACAACCCGCGGCTGGCCATCACCTGCCGCAAGTGCCAGCGGTAGTCGACCTGACGGCGGCTCACCGTGCGTCTCCGCCGACGCCGGCCGGGCCGGGCCGGTCGGTGAGGCCGGCCAGGGCTCGGGCCAAGGCCTGGTTCTTGTAGTCGGAGCTGACGCCGGTGTAGAGGGCGGTGGTGGAGCCCCAGGCGTGCCCGACCTGCTGCTGGACGAACAGCGGGTCGAAGCCGTCCTCGATCAGGTGCGTGACGTAGGCGTGCCGCAGGCAGTGCGGGTGCAGCTCCTTGGGCAGTCCGGCGGCCTGCCGGTACTCCTGGAACCGGATGTTGAGGTAGGTCGGGGACAGTCGTCCCTGGCGTTCGGTGGGCCACAGCGCCGGCCGCTGCCCGGGGGTGTAGTGCGGCCGGACCTGCTCGAGGTACTCGGCCAGCACCTCCGCCGACCAGCCCATCGTCGCCAGCACGGACCGGCGCCGCGGCGCGCCGCCCTTGACGGCCTTGCCGTACCGGACGGCGCACACCCCGAACAAGCCGAACTGCGGCGCCTTCGGGTTGGGCCGGAAGTCCCCGACGTCCAGCATCACCGCCTCACGGCGGCGCAGCCCGAACGCGTAGATCGTCTTGAACAGGGCGGCGTCGCGGAACGCCGCAGCCCAGCCCTTGCGGTGCTCACGACGCGCCCGGTCGACCTGGTCGTCGGCGGCGTCGAAGAAGGTCTGCAGCTCGGCGCGGGTGAACGGGCGCACCGACGGCCGCCCGTCGAAGGAGGACGTGTGGGCGGTGGTGTTCCACTCGTGGCAGATCTGCACCGGGTGCATCCCGAAGCGATCCTGGCACTGCTGCGCCCAGCCGTACCGGGCGTCCACGAGGTAGTCGCAGAACAACGCCAGCGCGTTCTGGTAGTTGCGCAGCGTCGAGTGCGCGGGCGCCCTGCCCGACCGCAGGTGGACCGTCCAGTCCTCGACGTCGACCGACTGCCACCGCCACGGGTACTCCCCGCTGAAGCTCGCGAAGCGGCGCACGACGGCCTCCCGTGCCTCGATGGTGCCGCGCGCCAGCAGCCTCGAGCTCTGCTGCGCCGACCAGCCCGCCAGCATCGCCTCGAACACCGCCTCCTGCGGATGCAGCAGCGCGACCGACGACGGCAGCACCTGCAGGGCGGCGCCCGGAAGCAGCCCTCGCACTGCCACTCCCTCACCCCCGCGGTCCTCACATCAGATGCAGGGATCATGCATCCGGTGCAAGACCTGTGGCAAGAGCCCAGGTCAGAGCGGGCGTACCAGCACCCGGGCTTGGTCCACCCGGTCGCCCAGCAACGGCACTGGTCAAGCATGAGAAGCGGACCATGCCAACGGCTCGAATGCATCACCGGATGCAATAATTAACCCTTTTGGTAGACCGAGATGTGCGGGTGGTCGAAATGGCCCCCGGTGGGGCTGCTCGGGTCGTAGACGCCGCCGCGGGCCTTCTGTTCGGCGTGGGCAGCACGCCGGGCTTGCCGGGGAACACGTGGCAGGCACGGCCATGCGGGTGGTCGCTGCTGGGGTTCCAGGCGTGGGCGTCCCAGCAGCTGATCGGCCAGCCCTGCGCCATGAGCTGGGTGGCGAGGTTGAGCATGCGGGGGTCTGCCGTCAGTCAAGCGCGCCCGGACGCAGGTCCCCCGGCAGGGCGGGTGGCAGCATGCGCGGACGCACCCGTACCCGCCCGAGGAGGACCCGATGATCTTCATCACCGCCAAGTTCCGCGTGAAGCCCGAGCACGCCGAGGCCTGGCCGCAGGTCGCGGGGCCCTTCACGCAGGCGACCCGCAGCGAGCCCGGCTGCCTGTGGTTCGAGTGGTCGCGCTCGCTGGAGGACCCCACGGAGTACGTCCTCACCGAGGCGTTCCGCGACGGCGCGGCCGGCGGCGAGCACGTGCAGTCGCAGCACTTCAAGGACGCGCAGTCGACGCTGCCGCCGTACCTCGCCGCGACGCCGCAGATCGTCAGCACCGAGGTGGACCAGGACGGCTGGAACGAGCTCGGCGAGATGCAGGTCGGCTGACACGTCCGGCGCCGCCCCGCAGCAGCGGGGCGGCACCGGACGATGTCAGAGCGCGCCGAGGCGCATCTGCTCCACGAGGTGCTCGGCCTGCCGCACCGCCAGCGCGACGATGGTCAGGGTGGGGTTGGCGGCGGCACCCGTGGTGAACACCGAGCCGTCGCTGACGAACAGGTTGGGCACGTCGTGCGCCCGCCCGTACGCGTCGACGACCCCGTCCTGCGGCCGCGCGCTCATGCGGGTGGTGCCCATGTTGTGGGTCGCCGGGTAGGGCGGGGTGTCGGTGACCCCGACCGCGCCGACCGACCGGTACAGCTCCGCCGCGTGCTCCCAGGCGTAGCTGCGCATGGCCACGTCGTTGGCGTGGTCGTCGAAGTGGACGTGGGGCACCGGCAGGCCGTGCTGGTCGGTGAGGCTGCCGTCGAGGGTGACCCGGTTGGTCGACTGCGGCATGTCCTCGCCGACGATCCACAGCCCGGCGGTGTTCTCGTAGCCGTCGAGGATCTCGGTGAACGCCGGCCCCCACGCGCCCGGGTCGGCGAACGCGGCCAGGAACGCCGGGCCCAGCGACAGGGTCTCCATGTAGTAGCCGCCGACGAAGCCGCGCTCGGGCCGCAGGCCCGCCTCGTCCGCCACGATCCCGGCCATCGTCTCGCCGCGGTACATGCGCACCGGCTGCTCGAAGCGCGCGTAGGTCGACGCGGTGAGGTGGCGCATGTAGTTCCGGCCGACCTCGCCGGAGGAGTTGGCCAGCCCGTCCGGGAACTGCGGCGAGCTCGACATCAGCAGCAGCCGGGCGGTCTCGATCGCGTTGCCCGCGACGCACACCACGCGTGCGCTCTGCTTCTGCAGCACGCCGTCCTCGAAGTACAGGACGCCGTCGACCTTGCCCGTCGCGTCATGGGTGATCTGGGCGACGTGGCAGCCCGGGCGCAGGTCCAGGTTGCCGGTGAGCTCGGCCTTGGGCAGCTCGGCGACCAGGGTCGACCACTTCGCGCCGGTCTTGTCGCCCTGGAAGTTGAAGCCGTCCTGGTTGGTCGCGGGCCGGCCGTCGTAGGGCTCGGCGTTGGTCGCGTACGGGCCGGTGGCGTACTGCTGGTAGCCGACCTTCTGCGCCCCGTTGGCCAGCACCTTGTAGTTGTTGTTGGCCGGCAGCGGCGGCCGGCCGTGCCGGTGGGTCACGCCCATCTTGATCTCGGCCCGGTCGTAGTACGGCGCGAGGTCCTGCAGCGTGATCGGCCAGTCCAGCAGGGCCGCGCCCTCGACCTCGCCGTAGGTGGTGCGGGCGGCGAGCTCGTAGTCCTTGAAGCGCGGGCACGCCCCGGCCCAGTGCGTCGACGTGCCGCCGACCGCCTTGACGGTCCAGGCCGGCAGGTTGGGGAAGTCGCGGGCGACGCGGTAGCTGCCGGACGTCGTGCGCATGTCGGTCCAGGCCATCTGGTTGAAGGCCGGCCACTCGTCGTTGTGGTAGTCGGGGCCGGTCAGGTGGGGGCCCGCCTCCAGGCAGACCACCTTGACGCCGGCCTGGCACAGCTCGTTGGCGAGCGTGCCGCCCCCGGCGCCGGAGCCGACGACGACCACCACGCCGTCGTCCGTGCTGTCGAAGCGGGTCATGCGCTCAGCTCCTCGATGCGCGGCTCCGGGAGCCAGTCCAGGTCGTCGAAGCCGCGGTGCAGGTAGCCGCCCTGGTCCGAGGACTCGCCCTCGTAGCCCAGCAGCTGCCAGACCTCGCGGTCGGAGTACATGAACGCCACCGTGGTCGACCGGACGAGCGCGAAGAACGGCGTGCCCTGCACCTGCTCCAGGACGGCCAGCGCCTCCTGCGGCGACAGGTCGGCGAACGGCCGGTCGGTCACCGCGTCCAGCGAGACCAGGCCCTGCCCGAGCTGCGCGGTCTGGAAGGCGTTGCCGCTGACGGTGACGATGATGTGCTCGGCAGTGCGCTCGTACGGGCCGTCGGGCCAGCCGCGGTGGGGGAACGCGGCCCGGATCACGCGGACCAGGCGCTGCTGCGCGTCGTCCGGCAGCAGCGGGGACGGGGCGACGTGGGGGCGCTCGGACGCCTCGACGCTCGCGGAGACGGGGTCGGTCATGCCGTGGCCCTCCTCGGGGCAGGCGCCCGGCACCGGGCCGTGGCGCGGGCCCGACCGGGTGGCCGTGACCTGCACCACACTGTGGCACGGCGGCTCCCGCCGCGTCTGCCCGCTGGCCGAGCCCCGCCGTCAGGCCAGGAGCGCGCGCACGGCGGCGGCGCTGCCCGCGGCGAGCGCCGCGCGCGCGGTGGCGCTCGCCCCCTGCAGGTCGAGCGCCCGGACCGCCTGCTTGACGCGCGGCACCGCGGCCGGGCCGGCGCTGAGCTCGCGCACCCCCAGGCCGAGGAGCAGGGCCGCCGCGGCCTCGTCGGCGGCCAGCTCGCCGCACACCGCCACGAGCGCGTCGCCCGCGCCGTCGCAGACCGCGGCGACGAGCTGCAGCACGGCGGGGTCGTACGGGTCGCCGAGGCCGGTCACCGCCGGGTTGCCGCGGTCGGCGGCCAGCGCGTACTGCGTGAGGTCGTTGGTCCCGATGCTGAAGAAGTCGACGTGGGGCGCGAAGGCGCGGGCGTTGAGCGCCGCGGCCGGGACCTCGACCATCATCCCGACCTCGAGCCCGGCGGGCCGCCCGCCGCCCTCCCGCGCGACCGCCTCGTCCAGCACCCCGTGGGCCGCCAGCAGCTCGTCGAGCGTGCTGACCATCGGGAACATGATGCTCACCGGCGCGTCCCGGGCGACCCGGACCAGGGCCCTCAGCTGCTCGGCCAGCAGGCCCGGCCGGGCGAGCGACAGCCGCAGGCCGCGCACGCCGAGGAACGGGTTGGCCTCAGCGGCCACCGGCAGGTACGGCAGCGGCTTGTCGCCGCCCACGTCGAGGGTGCGGAACACCGTGCGCCGGCCGGCCATCGCCGCGGTCACCTCGCGGTAGACCGCCTCCTGCTCCTCGCCGCCCGGCGCGTCGTCCCGGCCGAGGAACAGGAACTCGGTGCGGACCAGGCCGGCCACGTCGGCGCCCGCCTCGGCGGCCGCACGCGCGTCGGCGGGGGAGCCGACGTTGGCGCCGACCAGCACGTCGGTGCCGTCGCGGGTGCGGGCCGGCGCGCCGGACGCCTCGCGCGCCGCGCGTCCCGACCCGGCCCACGCCCGCGCCCTGCCGCGCAGCCGGGCGAGCACGTCGTCCGCCGGGTCCACGACCAGCTCGCCGGTGCTGCCGTCCAGGGCGAGCAGGGTGCCGTCGGCGAGCCCGAGGACGCCCGGACCGGCGCCGACCACCGCGGGCACGCCGCGGCCGCGGGCGAGCAGGGCGCTGTGGGCCGTGGGGCTGCCGCCGGCGAGCACGACCCCGAGCACGCGGGCGGGGTCGAGGGCGGCGGCCTGCGCGGGGGTGAGGTCGCGGGCGACCAGGACGCCGTCCAGGCCGCCGGCGTCGTCGGGGCCGGCGTCCGGCAGCAGCCGGCGCAGCACGGCGTCGCCGACGGCCCGCACGTCGGCGGCGCGCGCCCGCAGGTAGGCGTCGGGCAGGTCCGCGACGTCGGCCTCGACGCGGTCCACTGCCGCCGCCCACGCCGCGGCCGCGCTGGCCCCGGCGCGCACCCGCGCCTCGGCGTCGCCCCGCAGGTCCTCGTCGTCGAGCAGCAGCAGGTGCGCGTCGAACACCGCCGCCTCGGCGGCCCCGACCGTGCGGGCGGTCTCGGTGCGGCTGGCGGCGACCTCCGCCCGGGCGGCCTCGCGCGCCCGGACGAGGCGGTCGCCCTCGACGCCGGGACCCTCGCCGGGCGCGTCCGGCACCACGAGCGGGGCGGGTCGCAGCTGGCGCACCGGTCCGACGGCGACGCCCGGCGAGGCCCCGACGGGACCGCCCGCCGGCGGCGCGGCGGGGCCGGGCCGGTCCGCGGGCTGGTCGGCCTCGTCGAAGTGCCGCGCGGCCAGCTCCTGCAGCCGCTGCACCGCGCCTGCCGCGTCCGGCCCCGAGGCCCGCAGCTGCACCTCGTGCCCCTGCAGCGCGCCGAGCACCGCCACACGCGACAGGCTCCCGGCCGGCACCCACGCGGAGCCGGTCGTGGCGTTGCGCAGCTCGACGCGCGCCCCCTACGCGGCGGCCTCCTGCACCAGCCGGGCGGCCGGCCGGGCGTGCAGCCCGTGCGGGTTGCCCACGACGAACGACCCCTCGACGGAGGCCTCCCCGTCGTCCGGCGCCTCGGGGGCGTGGGCCTGCGGCGCCGGCCCGAGGTGGGCCTGCTTGCCGGCCAGCCCGTCCAGGGCCTCGGCGGCGACCGCGTCGCGGGTGGCCCCGCCGGCCGCCTGCACGGCCGCGACGACGAGCCCCTCCACCAGGGGGGCCGCGCACAGCACCACGCGCTCGCGGGCCTCGTCGTCGAGCAGCTCCAGGGCCAGCTCCGCCGACAGCACCGCGCTGCCGAGGTCCATGAGCACGACCACGCCGTCGCCGGAGTCGGCCGCGGTGAGCGCGTCGAGGATCGCGGTCGCGTCGGTCCCGAGCGCCCCGTCGTCGAGGCCGGCCGCGACCTCGAGCGCGACGTCGACCGCGGTCTGGGGGCCCTGCAGCATCTCGCGTGCCAGCTCCACCGCCGCGTCCGCGAGCGCGCGGCTGTGCGAGACGACGACCAGCCCGACGCGGGCCACTCAGGCGGGGACGAGCGCGTCGGCCGCCGCGTGCACCAGGAGGGCGACCGAGGTGGCCCCGGGGTCGGCGTGGCCGGCGCTGCGCTCGCCGAGGTAGCTCGCCCGCCCCTTGCGCGCCACCATCGGGACGGTGGCGTCGCGGCCCTCGTCGGCCGCCCGGGCCGCCACCCGCAGCGCCGGCCCGAGGTCCTGGCCGGCGGCCAGAGCGGCGTCCAGGGCGTCGCACGCCGGCCCGAGCGCGTCGAGCAGGGTCTTGTCGCCCGGCTCGGCCTTGCCGCGGGCGGCCACGCCCTCGAGGCCGGCGCGCAGGGCGGCGGCGAGGCCGGGGCCGTCGAGGGGCCCGCTGCCGGCGGCGCCCGCCATGCGCAGGAACAGCGTGCCGTACAGCGGCCCGCTCGCCCCGCCCACCTTGCTCACCATCGTCATGCCGACCGCCTTGAGCAGGGCGGCGCCGTCGGCCGGCGGGGTCGCCTCGAGGGCGGCGACCACCGCGGACAGGCCGCGGTCGAGGTTGGCGCCGTGGTCGGCGTCGCCGATCGCGGAGTCGAGCGCGGTGAGGGCGTCGCGCTGCTCGGCGACGACGGCCGCGAAGGCGCGCACCCACGCGTGCAGGGCGGCGACGTCGACCTCGGCCGTGGGTGCTGGGGCCACGGCTCAGACCCCCCAGCGCAGGCCGGCGGTGCGCACCGGCGCGTCCCACAGCCGCACGAGGTCGTCGTCCATCTTCAGCAGCGTCACCGAGCAGCCGGCCATGTCGAGGCTGGTGATGTACGGCCCGACCAGCGAGCGCACGACCGTCACCCCGGAGCGCTCCAGGACGCGCGCCACCTCGGCGTACATCAGGTAGAGCTCGAGCAGCGGCGTGGCGCCGAGGCCGTTGACGAAGGCGAGCACGCCCCCGCTGCCGGTGAAGTCGAGGTCGGACAGCACCGGCTCGAGCAGCATCTCCGCGACCTCGCGCGCGGGCGCCACCGGCAGGCGCCGGCGGCCGGGCTCGCCGTGGATCCCGACGCCCATCTCCATCTCGCCCGCGGGCAGGTCGAACGTCGGCCGCCCGGCCGCCGGGACGGTGCACGACGTCAGCGCCATGCCCATGCTGCGGCCCGAGCCGTTGACCTTCCTCGCCAGCTCGGCCACCTCGGCGAGCGGCCGGCCCTGCTCGGCGGCCGCGCCGACGATCTTCTCCAGCAGCACCGTGACGCCGACGCCGCGACGCCCGGCGGTGTAGAGGCTGTCCTGCACGGCGACGTCGTCGTCGGTCACGACCGACACCACCTCGGTGCCCGACTCCGCCGCGGCCAGCTCGGCCGCCATCTCGAAGTTCATGACGTCGCCGGTGTAGTTCTTCACCACGTGCAGGACGCCGGCCCCGCCGTCGACGCCGCGCGTCGCGGCCATCACCTGGTCGGGCACCGGGGAGGTGAACACCTCGCCCGCGCAGGCGGCGTCCAGCATCCCGGGGCCGACGAAGCCGCCGTGCAGCGGCTCGTGCCCGGCCCCGCCGCCGGACACCAGCCCGACCTTGCCGCGGACCGGCGCGTCGCCGCGGAACACCACGCGGTTCTCGTGGTCGACGCGCAGCTCCGGGTGGGCCAGGGCCACGCCCTGCAGGGCCTCGGCGACGACGTCGTCGGGGGCGTTGATGAGCTTCTTCACGAGGGCTCCAGGGGTCGCGGCGCCGGCGCGCCGACAGGGGCCGGACGCTATGGTCTGGGCCCTTCGGGGACAAGCGCCCGGGCCGCCCGGGCGACCAGCAGACGAGGAGCCCGCGTGCCGCCTGCCCAGCTCGGACTCGGCCTGGCCGCCGTCGCCCGCCCCGCCTACATCACCAGCGGGCGCGCCTGCGACCTCGGGGCGGAGCGCGACGTGCACGACCTCGAGCAGCGCACGTGGGACGTCCTCGACGCCGCCGTCGAGCAGGGGTGGACGTACGTCGACGCCGCGCGGTCCTACGGGCTGGCCGAGCAGTTCCTGTCGCGCTGGCTGGCCGCCCGGCCCGACGTCCAGGTGCGGGTCGGGTCCAAGTGGGGCTACCGCTACGTCGGCGGCTGGCGGCTCGACGCGGACGTGCACGAGGTCAAGGACCACTCGCTGGCGGCGTTCCTGGAGCAGCGGGACGAGACGCTCGCCCTGCTCGGCGGGGCCCTCGCCGTCTACCACGTGCACAGCGCCACCCTGGAGACCGGCGTGCTCGAGGACGCGCAGGTGCACCGCGCGCTCGCCGGGCTGCGCGACGCCGGCACGCGGGTCGGCATCTCGACGTCCGGCCCAGCGCAGGCGGACGCCGTGCGCCGCGCGCTCGAGGTGGTCGTGGACGGCGCGCCGCTGTTCACCTCCGTGCAGACGACCTGGAACGTCCTCGAGACCTCGGCCGGCGACGCGCTCGCCGAGGCGGCGGCCGCGGGGGCGCAGGTGCTCGTCAAGGAGCCGGTGGCCAACGGGCGGCTCGCACCCGGGGGAGCGGACGGCCCCGGGGCGCAGCGCGTGCACGACCTGGCCGCGGGGCTCGGCGTCGGGGCGGACGTGCTGGCCCTGGCCGCCGGGCTGCGGCAGCCGTGGGCCACCACCGTGCTGTCCGGCGCGGTCACGCCGGAGCAGGTGCGCAGCAACGCCGCGGCGGCGCGGCTCGTCGTGCCCGAGGACGTCGCGCAGGAGCTGGACGGGCTCGCCGAGCCGCCGGCCGAGTACTGGGCCGCGCGCTCGCGCCGGCCCTGGGGCTGAGGCCCCGACCGGTCGCCGCCGTAGGGTGCCCGCATGCCCGGCTCGGTGCAGTCGATCGAGCGCGCCGCCGCCGTGCTGCGGCTGCTCGCCGGCGGCACCGGCCGGCTCGGGCTCGTCGAGGTGGCCAACGCCCTCGGGCTGGCCAAGGGCACGGCGCACGGCATCCTGCGCACCCTGCAGGAGGTCGGCTTCGTCGCGCAGGACCGCACCACCGGCAAGTACCTGCTCGGTGACGGCCTGCTCGCGCTGACCGTCCCCCGCCTGGACCCCAGCGAGCTGCGCTCCCGGGCCGTCAACTGGACCGACTCGCTGGCGGCCCGGGCGGGGGAGACCGTGCGCCTGGGGGTGCTCGACGGCGGCAGCGTCCTGGTCGCCTCGCACTGCTTCCGCCCGGACGACACCGAGCAGGTGCTCGAGGTGGGGACGCGCCGGCCGGCGCACGCCTGCGCGATGGGCAAGGTGCTGCTCGCGCACGACCCGGGCGGCCGCGTGCTGCTGCGCCGCGGGCCCCTGCAGGCCTACACCCCCCGCACCACCGTCGACCCGCGCGAGCTCGACGGCGAGCTGGCCCAGGTGCGGCGGCAGGGCTGGGCCCTGGACGCCGAGCAGGTCGAGATGGGCGTGGCCGGGCTGGCCGCGCCGGTGCGCGACCGGGGCGGGCTGACCGTGGCCGCCGTCGGCATCACCGGGACGCTGGAGCGGGTCTGCGACGGCTCCCGGGCGCCCCGACCGGCCCTGCTCGCCCTCGTGCAGGATGCTGCGCGGGCCATCTCGCGCGAGCTCGCCACCCCCTGATCCCCCGCCACACCTGCCGAGGAGCCCCGTGCAGCGCTACGTCGCCGCCCTGGACCAGGGAACGACCTCGACGCGCTGCATCCTGTTCGACGCCAGCGGCCGCCTGGTGTCGGTGTCGCAGGCCGAGCACGCGCAGCACTACCCGCGGCCCGGGTGGGTGGAGCACGACGCCGCGGAGATCTGGCGCAACGTCAAGCGCGTCGTGCCCGAGGCCGTGCAGCGGGCCGGCGCCTCGCCGGAGCAGGTGGTCGCGATCGGCATCGCCAACCAGCGCGAGACCACGGTCGTGTGGGAGCGCGCCACGGGCCGGCCGGTCGCCCGCGCCGTGGTGTGGCAGGACACCCGCACCGCCGACCTGGTGCAGGAGCTCGCCGGCGACCACGGCCCCGACCGGTTCCGCGACCGCTGCGGGCTGCCGCTCGCGCCCTACTTCGCCGGCCCGCGGCTGACCTGGATGCTCGACCGCGAGCGGGGGCTGCGCGAGCGCGCCGAGCGCGGCGAGGTGCTGTTCGGGACGATGGACACCTGGCTCATCTGGAACCTCACCGGTGGCCCGGAGGGCGGCGTGCACGTCACCGACGTCACCAACGCCAGCCGCACGATGCTCATGGGCATCGACAGCCTCGAGTGGGACGACGTGCTGCTCGAGGCGATGCGGGTGCCCCGGGCGATGCTGCCGCAGATCCGGTCCTCCGCGGAGGTGTACGGCACGACGACGGCGGTGCTGCCCGGCACGCCCATCGCGGCGGCGCTCGGCGACCAGCAGGCGGCGCTGTTCGGGCAGACCTGCTTCGCGCCGGGCGAGGCCAAGTGCACGTACGGCACGGGCAGCTTCCTGCTGCTCAACACCGGGACGGAGACGGTGCGCTCGCGCAACGGGTTGCTGACCACCGTCGGCTACCGGATCGGCGACGAGCCGGCGCGCTACGCCCTCGAGGGCTCCATCGCCATCACCGGCTCGCTCGTGCAGTGGTTCCGCGACGGGCTCGGGCTCATCAGCAGCGCCCCGGAGATCGAGACGCTGGCGATGACGGTCAGCGACAACGGCGGCTGCTACATCGTGCCGGCCTTCGCCGGGCTGTTCGCCCCGCACTGGCGGCCCGAGGCGCGCGGGGTCATCGTCGGGCTGACCTCGTACGTGACGAAGGGCCACCTGGCCCGCGCCGTGCTGGAGGCGGTGGCGTGGCAGACCCGCGAGGTCGTCGACGCGATGGACGCCGACTCGGGGCTGCGGCTCACCAGCCTGCGCGTCGACGGGGGCATGACCGCGGACCACCTGCTCATGCAGATCGTCGCCGACGTGCTCGACGTGCCCGTGGTGCGGCCGATGGTCCGGGAGACCGTCTCGCTCGGCGCGGCGTACGCGGCGGGGCTGGCCGTCGGCTACTGGCCCGACCTCGAGGGCCTGCGGCGCAACTGGCACCGCGCCGGGCAGTGGCAGCCCGCGATGGCCGCCGACCGGCGCGCGGAGGAGTACGAGAACTGGTCGCGCGCCGTGGCCCGGACCCTGGACTGGGTCCGGCCCGGCACGCCGGAGCGCACCGGGCCGGACCAGCAGCGGTCCTAGGAGGCGGGCACCACGTCCGCGGCCGCCAGGCGGGCCGCGTCGGCGAACTCGTCGTCGGGCTGCTCCTGCGAGTCCCGCTCGGCGGCGACGCGCCGCACGTAGTGGTTGACCTCGTTGTCGATCGTCGCCTCGTCCCAGCCGAGCACGCGCGCCATCAGCCGGGCCGCCGGCTCTGCTGCGACGAGCCCCCGGTCGTAGGTCTCGATGGACAGCCGGGTGCGGCGGGCGAGCACGTCGTCCAGGTGCCGCGCCCCCTCGTGGGAGGCGGCGTAGACGACCTCGACCTGCAGGTAGTCCTCGGTGCCCTCGAGCGGCTCGCCGAGCCCCGGCTCCTCGGCGATCATCGCCAGCTGGTCGTGGATGAGCGTGCCCTGCCGGCGCAGCAGGTGCTCGATGCGCGCGACGTGCAGGCCCGACTGCTCGGCCAGCAGGTGGCGCTGGTTCCACAGCGCGGGGAAGCCGTCGGCGCCCACGAGGGCGACGTCGTCGGTGACCGACGGCGGCACCTTGTCGTCCAGCGCGCGCGCCGCCTCGTCGACCGCGTCCTGGGCCATCACGCGGTACGTCGTGTACTTGCCGCCCGCGACGACCACGAGGCCGGGCGCGGGGTGGGCGACGACGTGCTCGCGCGAGAGCTTGCTGGTCGCGTCCGACTCGCCGGACAGCAGCGGCCGCAGCCCGGCGTACACGCCCTCGACGTCCGCGTGGACCAGCGGCGTCGTGAGCACCTCGTTGACGTGCTCGAGGATGTAGTCGATGTCCTTGGCCGTCGCCGCCGGGTGGGCCTTGTCGTGCGACCACGGGGTGTCGGTCGTCCCGACGATCCAGTGGCGGCCCCACGGGATCACGAACAGCACGCTCTTCTCGGTGCGCAGGATCAGCCCGGTCGTGGACTGGATCCGGTCACGGGGGACGACCAGGTGCACGCCCTTGCTCGCCTGCACCTTGATCTGGCCGCGGCTGCCGACCATGCCCTGCGTGTCGTCGGTCCAGACGCCGGTGGCGTTGATGACCTGCTTGGCGCGCACGTCGAACTCGCGCCCCGTCTCGAGGTCGCGCAGGCGCGCCCCGGTGACCCGCTCGCCCTCGCGCAGGAAGGTCACGACGCGCACCCGGTTGGCGCACAGCGCGCCGTACGCGGCCGCCGTGCGGGCGATCATCATCACGTGGCGGGCGTCGTCGATCTGCCCGTCGTAGTACTTCACCGCTCCGGTCAGCGCGCTGGGCTTGAGGGCCGGCGCCATGCGCAGCGCCTTGCGCTTGCTCAGGTGCTTGTGGATCGGCATGCCCTTGATGCGGCCCGCCCCGACCATGCCCATGACGTCGTACAGCGCGATGCCGGCGCCGACGTAGGGCCGCTCCCACCCGCGGTGGGTCAACGGGTAGAGGAACGACACCGGGCGGGCGAGGTGGGGCGCCAGGCGCTGCAGGTGCAGGCCGCGCTCCTTGAGGGCCTCCTTCACCAGGCCGAAGTCGAGCATCTCGAGGTAGCGCAGCCCGCCGTGCAGGAGCTTGCTCGAGCGGCTGGAGGTCCCGCTGGCCCAGTCGCGGGCCTCCACCATGCCGACCCGCAGACCGCGGGTGACGGCGTCGAGGGCACACCCGGTGCCCACGACGCCGCCGCCCACCACCAGCACGTCCAGCTCACCGGACTCGAGTTCGGCGAGGGCTCGCGTGCGCCCCTCGGGGGAGAGCGCGCTGCTGCGCGAGGACGGGACGTGCTGGTTGATCGTCACTGCACATCGACCCAATCGAGAGTGCGCTCCACGGCCTTCTTCCACCCTGCATAACCCTGGGCGCGCTGGTCCTCATCCCACGTGGGCGTCCAGCGCTCGTCCTCGTTCCAGTTGGCCCGCAGCTCGTCGGTGTCCTTCCAGAACCCGGTCGCGAGGCCGGCGGCGTAGGCCGCGCCGAGCGCCGTCGTCTCGGCGACGACCGGCTTGCTCACGGGCACGCCGAGGATGTCCGCCTGCATCTGCATGCACAGCGTGTTGGCCGTCACGCCGCCGTCGACCTTGAGCACGTCGAGGTCGACGCCGGAGTCCTTGGCCATCGCCTCGACGACGTCGCGGCTCTGGTAGCAGATCGCCTCCAGCGTGGCGCGCGCCAGGTGGGCGTTGGTGTTGAAGCGCGACAGGCCGACGATGGCGCCGCGGGCGTCGGAGCGCCAGTACGGCGCGAACAGGCCGGAGAACGCGGGGACGAAGTAGACGCCGCCGTTGTCCTCGACCTGCCGGGCCAGCGACTCGCTCTGCGACGCGCCGCTGATGATGCCGAGCTGGTCGCGCAGCCACTGCACCGCGGAGCCGGTGACGGCGATCGACCCCTCCAGGGCGTAGACCGGCTTGCTGCCCGCGAACTGGTAGCAGACGGTCGTGAGCAGGCCCGCCTTGGAGCGCACCAGCTCCTCGCCGGTGTTGAGCAGCATGAAGTTGCCGGTGCCGTAGGTGTTCTTGGCCTCGCCGGGGGCGAAGCAGACCTGGCCGACGGTCGCCGCCTGCTGGTCGCCGAGGACGCCGGTGAGCGGCACCTCGCCGCCGAGCGGGCCCTTGACGCGGATGGTGCCGAAGCCCTCGGGGTCCGAGGACGGCACGATCGTCGGCAGCATCGAGCGCGGGATGTCGAAGAACGACAGCAGCTCGTCGTCCCAGTCGAGCGTCTCGAGGTCCATGAGCATGGTGCGGCTGGCGTTGGTGACGTCGGTGACGTGCCGCCCGCCGTCGGTGCCGCCGGTGAGGTTCCAGGTCAGCCAGGAGTCGGTGTTGCCGAAGACGGCGTCACCGCGCTCCGCGGCGGCGCGGACGCCGTCGACGTTCTCCAGGATCCACTGCACCTTGCCGGCCGAGAAGTACGTGGCCGGCGGCAGGCCGGCCTTCTGCCGGATGACGTCGCCCTTGCCCTCGCGCTCCAGCGCGGAGGCGATCCGGTCGGTGCGGGTGTCCTGCCAGACGATCGCGTTGTAGTACGGCCGGCCGGTCTTGCGGTCCCACACGACGGTGGTCTCGCGCTGGTTGGTGATGCCGCAGGCGGCGAGGTCGGTCGCCGAGAGCCCCTTGGCGCCCATCGCCGAGCGCATGACCGACAGGGTGCGCTCCCAGATCTCGACCGGGTTGTGCTCGACCCAGCCGGCCTGCGGGAGGATCTGCTGGTGCTCGAGCTGGTACTTGCCCTGCTCGTTGCCGGCGTGGTCGAAGATCATGAAGCGGGTGCTGGTCGTGCCCTGGTCGACGCTTCCGATGAAGTCAGCCACGGGTCTGGGTCCTCGTCTCTCCGATGGGCGCGCCGGCGGTGCTGCCGCGCGACTGGTCACGGTCGTGGTCGTGCTCCGGCTCGTTCGCGACCCGGCTGGGCTCGTCGGTCTCGTCCGCGACGGGCAGGTTGCGCCCGACGAGGGCGTCGTACAGCAGCGCGCCGAGCGGCCCGCCGATGAGCGGCGCCACGATCGGCACCCAGAAGTAGAGGCTGCCGTTCTGGTCCCGCCAGGCGGTCCCGTAGCCGGTGAGGAACGACGCGAGGCGCGGGCCGAGGTCGCGGGCCGGGTTGATGGCGTACCCGGCGTTGGTGCCCCAGGCGAAGCCGATGGCCACGACGATCAGGCCGACGAGGAACGGCGCCAGGTTGACCCCGGGCGTGGTGTTGCGGACGTCGCCGACCGCCAGGATGACGAACAGCAGGATCGCCGTGCCGATGACCTGGTCGCGGAACGCGCCGCCGATGCCCACGGGCAGCGTGCCGTTGCCGGGCAGGGTCGAGAAGATGCCCTGCGTGGCGATGGTGTGACCCGGGTCGATCGCCGCGATGACCTCGGAGTAGTTCCAGCGCACGATGAGCGCGGCGACGAAGGCGCCGAGGGTCTGCGCCAGCGCGTACGGCGCCACCTTGGACCACGAGAAGCCGCGGAACAGGGCCAGGGTCAGGGTGACGGCAGGGTTGAGGTGGGCGCCGGACAGGCGCGCCGCCGTGTACACGCCGAACGTGACGCCCAGGCCCCACGCCCAGGCGATGCTGTCGTGGTCGCCGAGCGACCCCTCACCGGTGACCACCTGGGCGACCACGCCGACCCCGAACAGGATCAGGATCAGGGTGCCGGCGAACTCGGCGGCGCACTCGGCCGCCAGAGTGCGTGGCTTGATCTCTTCGGTCACGCTTCCTCCTCACAACGTCTCCCCCTCGCCGGTCTGCCGGCCGGGGTCGTCGGGAACGTAGGAGCGGGCGCGACGCGCCAGCAACCCGCGGCGTTCGGCATTGTCGAACGTTGTGGCCCGGGTCACGTGATCGCGAGGTCCGTAGCCCGCGGGGCCCAGGTGCGCAGGGCCGATCGGGTCTGCACGGCACCCGTGCCGTGGGTCGATGCTGGGCACGTGACCACGCTCCCGGTGCTGAGCCGCCTCGTCGACCGGGTGACCGGTGCTGCCGGTCTGCTGGTGCTCGTGGTCGCCGTGTCCCTGCCGGACGCGGTCCCGCCGTGGCAGGCCTGGCTCGCGGTCCCCGTGGTCGTGCTCGCCGGGCGCAAGCCCCTCGTCCTGCCGACCGCGTCGTCGCAGGCGCTGGTCATCGGCCTGGACTCGGCGCTGCTCGTGCTGCTCGGGCTCACGCTGCCGCTGCGCCAGGCGCTCGTCGTCTGGGGCGTCGCGCTGGTCGTCGGCGAGGGCAGCATCCGGCGCAGCGTCGACACCCGGCTGTTCAACGGCGGCGTCAGCATCGTCTCCGGAGCTGCCGCGCTCTCCGTCCTGGGGCTGGTGCCCCCGGGCGCGCGGACCTCGGGTGTCGGCCTGGCCGCGGTCGTCGTCGCGGCGGCGGTCTACTTCACCCTCGACGGCCTGTGGAGCGCGGTCTCGGTCGCCGTGGCCGAGGGGCTCCCGCTGCGCCGGACGCTGCAGGTGACGGGCCTGCCGCTGGCCCTCGCCTGCTTCCTCGGGGTGCACAGCCTCGGCTTCCTCGCCGCCGTCGTGCTCGAGGCCCGGCCGTGGGCCCTCGGCCTGCTCGGCGTCCCCTTCGTGTCCCTGCTGCTGTCCACCTCGTCGTGGTCGGCGCTGCGCCGCGTGCAGCAGCGCAGCGCGCTGCTGTCCTCGGCGGTGGTGGCGCTGCAGCAGGCGTCCAGCCCGCAGGAGGTCGAGCGCCTGGTGCTCGAGCACGCGCCGACCCTGGTCAGCGCCCCGGCGGCGTGGTGGGCGGGGGAGGGCGGTGCCGGCCTGCCGTTCGTCGCCGACGGCATCCGCCGCGACCTGCTGCTCCAGCCGCGCGTCAGCGGCGTGGAGCTCAGCGCCCGCGACCGCGAGGCTCTGCGGATGCTGCTCGGGGTGGCGGAGCAGGCGCACGAGCGGCTCCGGCTGCTCGAGGTGCTGCGCCGCTCCGCGCTCGAGGACCCGCTCACCGGGCTGGCCAACCGCACGGTCCTGCACGAGCAGCTCGCCGCCGCCGTCCGGGCGCCGTCCGGGCTGGCGGTGCTGTACTGCGACCTGGACGGCTTCAAGCGCCTGAACGACAGCCGCGGGCACGCGGTCGGCGACGCGCTGCTGGTGGCCGTCGCGGACCGGCTGCGCACGACGCTGCGACCGCAGGACCTGGCGGTGCGCCTCGGCGGTGACGAGTTCGCCGTCCTGCTGCGCGAGCTCCCGGCCGAGGGCGTGGAGGTCGAGGCGGCGCTCGTCGCCGAGCGGCTGCGCGCGGCGCTCGCCCTGCCGTACTCCCTGTCCGGCGCCGAGGTGGTGGTGCCGGCGAGCGTCGGGCTGTGCGTCCGGACCGGCGGCGAGGAGCCGGCCGACCTGCTCTGCGGCAGCGACGCCGCCATGTACGCGGCCAAGGCGGCCGGCGGCCGTGCCGTCCGGGTGCACCGCACGCCGGTCGGCGCGGACCCGGGCGGGCTCGGCGCACCGCGCTGACCCCGCCACCGAGGGCGTCGGGACCGGCCCGTCCTGCGTCCGTCCGTCGCCCCGAGCTGCGGTGGGAGTGCCCGGTCGGCTGCCCCGCCTGCGGCTTCCTCCCGCGCCAGGTCGGCCTGTCGGGCCTGCGCAGGCGCCCCGCCGCGGCGTACCGTCCCGCCTGCCGCCCGGCGTCTGCCGGTACCGGTCCTGCCGGAGGGGTCGCACGTCCACCCGGACGGGGTGACGCCGGCCGGCGACAGGCCGGGTGTCAGCGGACAGCCCGTCGCAGTGGGAGGTCCTCCATGACCCGGCTCTTCCGACTCCTCGTGGTGCTGGCCGCCGTCCTCACCCTCGCCGTGACCACCGGCACGAGCCAGGCCGCCGACCCCGTCTTCCGCGAGCAGGCGTCCAGCGGGTGGGCCCCCACCAACGGCATCGTCTACGCGATCGTCCAGGTCGGGGACACCACGCTGGTCGGCGGCTCCTTCACGCAGCTGCGCGACGCCAGCACCGGGCAGCTGGTGACGCGCAACCGGATCGCGGCCTTCGACCGGCGCAGCGGTGCGCTCCTGTCGTCCTTCACCGCGGGCGCCGACGGCGTCGTGCGGGCGCTCGAGACCGACGGCACCCGGGTCTACGCCGCGGGTGCGTTCACCTCGATCGGCGGTCTGGGCCGGGCGCGCGTCGCCGCTCTGGACGCCACCTCGGGACGGGCGCTGAGCTCGTTCACCGCCGCCGCCTCCTCGACCGTCTTCGCCCTCGAGCTCAGCGAGGGGACGCTGTACCTGGGCGGCTGGTTCACCCAGCTCAACGGCGCCTACCGCTCCAAGCTCGGCGCCGTCGACGCCGCCAGCGGCGCGCTGCGGACCGGCTTCACGGCCGCGGCCGACGGCACCGTCCTCGGCCTCGCCGCCGTCCCGGGCACGCCCACCCTCGCCGTGGCAGGGGAGTTCACCCGCCTCGGCGGCGCCGCCCGGTCCTACCTGGGCAGCGTCTCCACCAGCACGGGCGCGGTCACGGGCTGGGCGCCCCCGCCCGAGTGCTCCGGGTGCGTGCTGTTCGGCGTCACCGCCCGGGCCGACCTGGTCTACGGGGCGGTCGGCGGCCCGGGCGGCAGGGCGTCGGCCTGGAGCACCTCGAGCGGCACCCGGCGCTGGAGCCAGTACGGCGACGGCGACGTGCAGGCGGTCCGCGTCGTCGGGGACACCCTGTACGCCGGGGGCCACTTCGCCCCGCAGTTCGGCGCCGCCGACGGCACCGCCGCGCAGCGCAGCGGGATCGCGGCGATGGACGCCTCGACCGGGCGGCTGCTGCCGTACGACCCCGCGGTCGTCGGCCCGCACGGGGTCTGGGCGATCGACGGCGACCGCGAGTCGCTGTGGGTCGGTGGCGGCTACACCACCGTCAACGGCTCCGGCGCCGCCGCGCGGCTCACGCGGTTCGGCGTCGACACGGCCTCGTCGTCGGCCACGCTGGTGCCCGCCGCCGCGTCCTGGCGCTATGAGGACTCCGGGGCGGACCTGGGCACGGGGTGGCGGGCCCCCGCCTTCGCCGACGCCGCGTGGGCGCAGGGGCCGGCCCAGCTGGGCTTCGGCGACGGGGACGAGTCGACGCAGCTCCGGTCGGGCCGGCTGACCTACTACTTCCGGCACACCTTCTCGGTGGCCGACCCCGCCGCCGTGTCCGCCCTCGCCCTGCAGCACCTGCGCGACGACGGCGCCGTGGTCTACCTGAACGGGACCGAGGTCAGCCGCAGCAACCTGCCCACCGGCACCATCACCGCGTCGACGCCGGCGAGCACCGCCGTCGCCGGCAGCGACGAGCAGCGGTGGCACAGCACCGGCATCGACCCGCGCCTGCTCCGCGCCGGCACCAACGTGCTGGCCGTCGAGGTGCACCAGAGCGGGACGTCCTCCTCGGACGTCTCGTTCGCGGCGGCCCTCACGCGCTCCTGATCGGGGCGCGGCACGTGCGGCTGCTGCACTGCTCCCCGACGCGGACGCCGGCCGGCAGCTGCGCGGAGCTGACGGGGAGGTTGCCGTGCGCGGTCGTCGCTGGTCCTGAACGTCCTGCCCGCGACCTGCCGGATCCCGCGGTCGCGGCTGCTCCGAGGCCGCCGGCCACGCCCGGCACGGTCGGCGCGGACGAGGAGGGCCGGCGGGGGTGGTGACGCACCCCGCCGGCCCTTCGTGCTGTGCGTCGACCGCGGGGGCCCGGCCCTGGTCCACCCGTCCGGGTGAGCCGTGCGCGGCCCCGGGAACGGCCGCAGCCGGCGGGCGGCACCGAGGTGCTGCCCGCCGGCTGCGGCGGTCGCGCGAGGACTACGGGGTGTAGACGAGCTTCTTGTTGACGAACTCGTCGATGCCGGCCGGGCCGAGCTCGCGCCCGACGCCGGAGCGCTTGGTGCCGCCGAAGGGCAGGTCGGCCGCGCTGCCCTGGGCGCTGTTGATCCACACCATGCCGGTCTCGAGCCGGTTGGCCACCTGCATGGCCTGCTCGTCGTCGCTGGTGAACACCACGCCGCCGAGCCCGAACGCGGAGCTGTTGGCCAGCTCGACGGCCTCGTCGACGTCCGCGACCCGGTAGACCACCGCGGCCGGCCCGAAGAGCTCCTCGGTGTACGCGCGCATGTCCGGGGTGACGTCGGTGAGCACGGTCGCCTCGACGAACGCGCCGGGACCGTCGACCCGGTGGCCCCCGGTGCGCACGGTGGCGCCCTTCTGGACGGCGTCGTCGATCTGCTCCATCAGGCCCTGTGCGGCCTTCTCCGACGACAGCGGCCCGAAGTCCGACGCCTGGTCGAACGGGTCGCCCGGCTTGAGCGAGGACATCGCGCCGGTGAAGGCCTCGACGAACGGCTCGTAGACGCTGTCGACGACGATGAGCCGCTTGGCGGCGTTGCACGCCTGGCCGGCGTTGCCCATGCGGCCGACGACCGCGGCCTTGACGGCCGCCTCGACGTCGGCGGCGTCCAGCACGATGAACGGGTCGGACCCGCCGAGCTCGAGCACGACCTTCTTGAGGTTCTTGCCGGCCTCGGCGGCGACGGCCGCGCCGGCCCGCTCGCTGCCGGTCACCGACACCGCGACCAGACGCGGGTCGGCGATCATCGTGGCGACCTGCTCGTTGGTGGCGAACACGTTGATGTACGCGTCGTCCGGCAGCCCGGCGTCCTTGAAGATCTGCTCCATCGCCAGCGCGGACTCGGGGCACTGCGGGGCGTGCTTGAGGATGATCGTGTTGCCGATCATCAGGTTGGGGGCCGCGAAGCGGGCGACCTGGTAGTAGGGGAAGTTCCACGGCATGATCCCGAGGAGCGGGCCCACGGCGTCCTTGCGGACCACGGCCTTGCCGCCGCCCTTGGGGGACAGGGACTCGTCCGCGAGCAGCTCGGGCCCCTGCTCGGCGTAGTAGCGGTAGATGTCGTTGACGAGGTGGAGCTCGCCCTTGGCCTCGCGGGTCGGCTTGCCCATCTCGCGCGTGATGATCGCCGCGAGCTCGTCGCGTCGCTCGACGTACAGGTCCGCGACCCGGATCAGCATGGCGGTGCGCTCGCTCAGCGGCGTCGTGCGCCACGAGCGGTAGGCGACGTCCGAACGGGCCAGGACGTCCTGGATCTGCTCGTCGGTGGTCTCGGGGTAGGACGTGCCGGCCTCGCCGGTGGCGGGGTTGACGACCTGGTAGGTGCTCGTGCTCATCGCGGTGTTCCTCGCTCTTCGAAGCAGGGTGGACGCGTGCTTGTTGCTCGTGTGCCCTTCCCGGCTGAGCGGCCGGCATGCGGATGCCGCGCCTCGTGGTCGGACGGTCGTCGGCGGCGGCGGCGAGGAGCGGCTCGGGGCGGCGTCGGTCCGGGCGGGTGTGGCCCGTACGAGCGCCTTGACACCGCTGCGCCCACGCCTGAGGGTGCGGTCGCACGCGGGTCGCTCGGGCGCCCGCGCCGGACGGCGGGTGCTGGGGGGCGACGGGCATGGCCGTGATCGAGTCGCTGCGGACGGACCTCTACCAGATCCCGCTGGCCACGGTCCTGACGGACAGCACGCACGGGGTGATGGCCGACTTCGAGCTGGTGACCGTGCGGGTGCGCGACGTCGACGGGGCGGAGGGCCTCGGCTACACCTACGCCGTCAACTCCGGCGCCGCCGCGTTCGCGGTGCTCGTGGACCGGTACCTGGCGCCGGTCGTCCAGGGGCAGGACGCCGACTCCACCGAGAAGCTGTGGCAGAGCATGTGGTGGGCCGTCCACTACGCCGGCCGCGGCGGGCACGCCACGTCGGCGATCTCCGCCGTGGACATCGCCCTGTGGGACCTCAAGGCGCGCCGGGCGCAGCTGCCGCTGTGGCGGCTGTTCGGCGGCTTCGACCCGCAGGTCCCCGTGTACGCGGGCGGCATCGACCTGGAGTTCCCGGTCGAGGAGCTGCTGGCGCAGGCGGACCGCTTCCAGGCCGCGGGCTTCCGGGCCGTCAAGATGAAGGTCGGGCGGGCCAGCCTGCGCGAGGACGTGGACCGGGTCCGCCGCATGCGCGAGCACCTCGGCGAGGACTTCGCGCTGATGGCGGACGCCAACATGAAGTGGACCGCCGACCGGGCGATCCGGGCGGCCCGCGCGCTGCAGGAGTACGACCTCGAGTGGCTGGAGGAGCCCACCATCCCGGACGACGTCGCCGGGCACCGGCGGGTCCTGCGCGAGGGCGGCGTCCCGGTCGCGGCGGGGGAGAACCTGCACACCCTCTACGAGTTCCAGCAGTGGATCACCGCAGGAGCGCTGAGCCACCCCGAGCCGGACGTCGCCAACTGCGGCGGCTACACAGTGTTCCGCAAGGTGTGCGCGCTGGCGGAGGCGCACAACCTGCCGGTGACCTCGCACGGCGTGCACGAGCTGACCGTGCAGGCGCTCGCCGCCGCCCCGAACCGGACGTACATGGAGGCACACGGCTTCGCCCTGGACCAGTACATGGCGGAGCCGCTGCGGATCGCGGACGGGTTCGCGACGGCTCCGGAGCCCCCGGGGCACGGGATCGAGCTCGACTGGGAGGCGTTGGAGCGGCACCGGGCCTGAGCGCCGCAGGTCCGGTGGGGACGCGGTGCTGCTGGCGGACTACTGCCTGCAGCAGCCGCTCTTCACGGTGCGGCAGGTGCAGAGGCACCTGCAGGTGACGTGAGTTCACCGATCCGGGGTCGAGGAGATCTGGGTGAACAGCCCGGCCGGGTGTTCGTGGCCAGGCGCGGCAGGTCGGAGCTGACCACGACGATCCTGTCGGACAACTAGGTCCGTGACCTGGTGGAGAAGATGCTCAAGAGCACCGGGCGCCGGGTGGACCTGTCGACGCCGTTCGCATGACCGGCGCCAACACCCGCAAGCGGTAGTCCGACCACTCCCGCACGACCCGCGTGCTGTCCGCCCACTGCACTGGCCTGCGAAGACAGCGTTGGGCCGTGTCGGCGAGCGATGCCGAGGGCTGAGTCTCGTGCGAATTGGCAGGGGATCGGGGGCACTGTCCGGCTGACGGGTGCTCGCTCTCGCCCACGCTGCAGGACAAGCGCTTTCCAGCCCGCCTCGGGCGCTGGGGAAGGGCGCGCAACTCCTGCTCGTCGTGCGGGGGCCGTTGTCGGCCAAGCGATGTCTGGTCGCGGTACCGCAGACCGGCCCCCGAGGTGCAGCCCTTGGACGGGCGTGAGCCTCACAGACGACAACATGAGAGTCCTGCCGCTGGCCGGCCTCGGCCACGCCACACGCAGTGAGACGGAGAGGAGCTGCGGCCGCCCCTGGACTGACTGTGGCCGGAGGTGCACTCTGCAAGTTCACCTGGAGGACATCATGCAGCCATCGCACTCGTTTGTCTCCGCGCTCGGGGCACTGGGTCTGGTGCTCGGCCTAGCGACGCCAGCTCTCGCCGAGCAGCCGGCCAGAAGTTGTCCCGGGCCGTACATGAAGTACGACGCGGCGGGGATCCGTCAGGTCGCGGTCGACCTCGGGTTCCCAGATCCAGATGCCTCTGTCGTAGCCACCTTGGCGTTCGACAAGAACGGGGACGGCAACATCTGCGCTGTGAACCTCGGCAACAAGCGTGACCCGATTCGCTTCTTCGTCATCGACAACATCGCGCGATGATCCGTGGCCACGCTGCGGCTGTGCGGAAGGCGCCGCGTGCCGGCCGGGTCGTGCCGCCGGCCGGCCTCGCGCGGGGTTGTGCGCCCGCACCAGAACGTTGCCGAGGAGCCGGTCCGGTAAGGGCTCGGATCTGGATCTCATCCTCGCAGCTCGAGGCGTCGATCGTCGCCGGGCTCAACGTCATCGTCGCGGGCGGCACCCAGGCGGGCAAGCCGGCAAGTCGCTAGCCCGGGGCTTTCACGCAGCAGGGTGAGCATGGGGGTGTCGTTGAACTGAAAAGTGCTCCTGACCAGCGAAGATGAGTCTGTCTAGGAACATCATCAGCGCCGATCGAGGAGCACCTTCCAG
>JAABUN010000474.1_pt1 | contig 103704 bp, 92 predicted proteins | sample 5559311 | NCBI WGS metagenome assembly JAABUN01 (sample SAMN10711877, study PRJNA513370) | rock metagenome | isolation source: Antarctica rocks | place: Antarctica: Victoria Land, Siegfried Peak sud | reverse complement strand
GTCACCGCCTGGGCCGCGCGCCGGAATGCCGCCATCCAGGCCATTGACTGGCAGTTCACGACCGAGGACGCCCGGATCAAGCTCCGGCGCCTCTATCCGGCATTTGATGCCTGACAGAGCACTAGCGCGACAAATCCTTTCAGCAATCTAATGTCTACGGATACACCCTGAACTTGATTGAAGTGCTAGGCGTATATTTTTCTTCCAAAGGCTACTCCTCCCATGAAACCCCTCTCAAAGACAAGAACGCGCTGCTGGTTGGTGACAATCATGGCCTGACCAGACAGACCTTCGATGACTATCATAGCGCGTTCATTGACATTGAAGTTCTCAATTAATTCAGCGAGAGCCTGTCTATGAAGCACCTTCTTCAGTTTTTCTGGGGAGAGAGGGTCCCTTCTGGAATCATTATCCTCGCTTGTTGACATTACGATATCCTTTCTCATCAGGATCTCAGACCTAGTAAATAGTTAGGCAACTGACGACCGAGCATGCGCTTGCACAATTGCAAAACGATGCTCTGCTCTAGCTGCGGTGTCTTTGATCCTGTCAGGGCGACCGCTCGGACTCTCCCCGCCAATCACCGTTTTCCCCTCGCTCGGGTGCCCCCATGCGTGGCTCTACGAAAAGGCGTGAAGGAGCTGGCGCTTGGCGAAGTCGAAGAAGCCTTCCTGATCGGGACCGACCTGATGCAGGTAGACGTGGGTGAACCCGGCGTCGATGAACTCCTGAATCTTCTCGTGATAGATGGCGGGGTCCGGCCCGCAGACGATCTTCTCCTGGACCTTCTCCGTCGTCACGAGCTGCGTCGCCTGCTCGAAATAGAGCGGCAGCGCCAGCTCCTGCTTCACCTGGCCGGGCAGCGCGGAATAGCCCCAGATATCGAGCGCCGTCTTGGCCGCCTCCTCCTTGTCCTTGCCCCAGCAGACCGTGAGCTGACCATAGACCGCTTCCTTGTCGCCACCGGCGGCAAGGTAGGCCTCGAGCGGCTCGGTCTCGGGGGTGGTGTTGATGAAGCCGTCTCCGTACTTCCCCGCGATCTCGCCGGATGCCGGCCCGGCGGCGGCGATCAGGATCGGCGGCAATATTTCCGGCACGGTGTAGAGACGAGCGTTCTCCACCGTGTAGTACTCGCCGTAGTGGGTCGTGTATTTTCCTTCCCAGAGCTGGCGGATGATCTCGACGGCTTCGATCATCATGTCCTGCCGCTTCGAGATGGGCGGCCACTGGGAACCGGTGATGTGCTCGTTGAGATACTCCCCGGTGCCGATCCCGAACAGGAAGCGGCCCGGCAGCATGTCGGCGACGGTCGCCACGGCTTGGGCGATGATCGCCGGGTGAATCCGGATCATGGGGCAGGTGACACCAGTCATGATCTCTAGCCGCTCGGTGACCTGGGCGATCCCGCCAAGGGTGCTCCAGACGAACGGCGCGTGGCCCTGGGAATCCAGCCAGGGGTGGAAGTGATCGGAAATCGAGGCGAACGTGAAGCCGGTCTCCTCGGCGCGGCGGGCGTTGGCGACGAGCTCGTTGGGCCGGAATTCTTCACTGGAGAGCGTGTACCCAAGAGAAACCAAGACGTGCATCCCTTCGTTTGCCGGGCTACCCCGTTACCCGGTGGCCGCCCGCATGTTGCCGGAAACGATAATCCCTGAGCGGACAATTGGCCCGCTTGTTTATTCGATCAGTACACATCGGGTGCCACCGTTCGCGGCGCGCAGAGATCTCGGGTGGGCCGTAATGGCACGTGGCGGCCACAATAGGGTCACTGCGGCGACGCGGATGCCAACGCATCGGGAGCGGGAAGGGCGGGATGATCGAGAGGCGCGGGCGCGGACCGCTCGTGGCGTTGCTGAGTGCGAACACGATCTCGCAGACCGGCAACAGCCTCACCCACATCGCGTTTCTCTGGTTCGTGCTGGAGACGACCGGGAGCGCGGCGCGGGCGATCGCGCCGAGGTCAAGGATGGCGAGCACGAACCAAGTGGACCACCCGTGCGGACCCAGACCGCGACCGGGACGAACCCGCACGGGCCGCAGGGTGACCCCGACGGCACAGACGGCCTGAGTGAAGAGCGCAATCCACACCGCCACCATGAGCAACCAGCGCGACATATGGCGACCGGCGGATGCTATCGTTGCCACTGCGTTCGCCGTGGCGACACGCGCTGTCGCGACATTACCCCATTCGTCCCGGCTGATGTCCTCCCGGTCAATTGCGCGCTCCGGCCGGGGCGGAAAGGCGGGCAGTCCGAGTTGGCCTTCGGTCGCGCAGGCAACCTTCATCCCGGCGTACGCAAGCGGTGCAGGGCATGGCGACAAGCACCGGGCAGATTCGTCTCCGGGCGCTCTGGTGGCTGATGTCAGACCGTGTCACGGGCAACCCGACGCTTCCCGAACAAGGGGGAATCGTCCAGGAGGAATCCATGTCTGCTCCATATGGCGCGAGCGCAATTGACGCCGCGGCCGACACCGGGCAGTGGGAACTGTGGCCAGCGCCGGACCATCCCGAGGTGCTGTATCAGCGTTTCCCGGAGTTCACGTGCCTGTGTCCGCGATCCGGTTATCCGGATTTCGCCACTGTTCACCTGATCACGGTGCCGGATACCCTCGTCATCGAGCTGAAACATCTCAAACTCTGGCTGAACAGTTTCCGGGCCCGTCAGATCTCGCACGAGTCGGCGACGGCAGAGATTCTGGAGACGATGGCCAAGGCCATATCCCCCCGCCTGGCATTTGTGTTGATGGAGTACACCCCACGTGGAAACCTGACGACCTTCCCGCTGGTCGAGCACCGGATGTCGGGTCTGAGCGCTCGGGAGCCGGACGATCCGGTGACAGTGGCAATCGCAAATGCCGAGATGCTGAAGGAACGGGTGATCGACCGCGTCCTGGCCCGGTCGATCGGTTGAGCGTTACGTTGACCCGCTCGGCACGAACGGGCCCGATCCGGGGATGGCGATGGGACCGAGGATGGGAACCATTGTCATGGCGGTCAATCTACCAGGGAACAAGGGGAGTGGCGGTTGCCACTCCCCTTCGTCGCCGATGCCCTGTCGTGACCGTCAGCCGCCCGTTTCGGTCGGGGTAGCGGGCGTGGACGGAGCGGCGGGGACAACGACCTCGAACACGAAGAGCTCGAGCTCGCGCTTGTCCCGGCCCAGCAGCATCGCCGGGTCACCTTCGGCGGCCGTCCCGAAGAGGGTGATGAAGCCGTTGCTGGTCGTCCCGGTCGGCTCGTAGACGTTGACCAGGATGTAGACCTGCCCGTTGATCGTGAGATCGACGTTGAGGCCCGTTCGCTCGGCGGCGGCGGTCATCGCCTCCGAGGCCGTGGCGGTCTCGCCCGGCAGCCGGTATTCGCCGATGGAATCACCGACGACCGTCTGCGAGACGTTGACGCCGTAGAAGACCTCGGGCGCCGGGTTCTCCACATCCTCGACGAACAGGAGAACCGACGTACTCGAATAGACCGAAGCCAGCCAGGTCTGGCGAAGCTGGTAGCGCTGATCGAGCGTGCTGATCGTTCGCGGCCGCTCGCTGACCTGGAACTCGATCTGGTACGTCAGGGCGGCCTCGAAGCGGTAGACCTGCTGGCTCGTGGCGCTGACGCGCAGGAAGATCACCTCGCTCTGTTCGGCGAGGTCGGTGCTGACCGCCTCAAAGGCGCCGATGCAGGAGATGCGGGTGAGCGTGCCGGCGGCGGACGCTTCCTCCACCCTGACGAAGGTGTAGGCGACACCGCCAAGCTGAACGCGGGTCAGCAGGTGACCCGGGAGCCCCTGAGCATTGAGCTCACCCGGCTCTCCAGGGCAGGTCGTCCTTGGAATCGCCGTCGCGATCGCAGGTGGCGGCGCATTCGGCGAGAGCGTAGGCACAACCGCGACCGGCGCGACCGGCGTCCTTGCGACCGGTCGCGTTGACACCGGGATTCCGGCAACGACGTACTGGCCAACCACGTCGCCACTCGTTCCTACCAGGTAGAGCCGGGGCGCCTGATTGAGCTGGACGTTCTGCTCGGCGTAGACCGTGACCTCGACGTTCTGGATGGTGACGACGTCGACTTCGACCAGCGTCGAGATGTCGATGTCAACGTTGACCTGGTTGAAGACGTAGGTGTTGTTCTGGATGTCGATCTGTGGCGGCAGACCGGCGGCGGCGGCTTCTTCCGGCACCGGAGCGGGGGTGACCGGGGCCGGGGGCGGCACAACCTGCGCCGCCGGAGCGACCGGAGCACTAGTGGTTACCGGCACGTATTGCCCGACGACCGCGCCGTTCGCGGCGACACAGTAGAGCCTCGGCGCCTGACCGGTCTGGACATTCTGCTCGGCGTAGACGAGCACTTCGACGTTCTGGATCGTCTGCACATCGACCTGAACCAGCGTCGAAACATCCACATCGATGTTGACCTGGGTGAACACGTACGTGTTGTTCTGGACGGTCACCTGCGGCGGCAGGCCGGCCGTGACCGCTTCCTCGGGCAGCGGCGCCGGGGTGACCGCGGCGGCCGGCGCGGGCGCGCTCGGAGCCGCCGGAACGTACTCACCGACGACCTGACCACTGGAGCCGACGCAATAGAGCCGGGGCGCTTGCCCGATCTCGACGTTCTGCTCGGCATAGACCGTGACATTGACCCCCTGGATGTTCTGAACCTCGACCTGGACCAGCGCCGACACATCGACATCGACGTTGAGTTGGTTGAAGACATACGTGTTGTTCTGAATGGTTACTTCCGGCGGGAGGCCGGCGGCGACGGCGTCTACCGGCAGCGAATCCGGCGCCGCACCGGAAGAGGTGATGTCGTTCGAACCGGAGGGAGGCGTGGCGCCACCAGCCGGGTCCACCGATGGATCGATGGAAGGATCGACGGTCGCTACAGGGTCCACCGGTGCGGATGATGGTGTGCCGGAGGTTGACGGATCGACCGGGGCATCAGTTGGTGGGGCTTCGGTCGGAGCCGCCTCGGTCGCGAGTGCGGTTGCTGAAACTTCGGTTGCCGGAGCATCGGTCGGCGGAACCTCCGTCGGTGGCACCTCGGTTGACGGAACGTCCGTGGGCGGCACCTCAGTCGGTGGGACTTCGGTCGGCGGCACCGCGGTGGGAACCTCCGTCGGCACTTCGGTCGGCGAAACCTCGGTGGGAACCTCCGTCGGCACTTCGGTCGGCGAAACCTCGGTGGGAACTTCCGTCGGGGTGGCCGGTGGCGGCGTGGCTTCCTCGGTCGGAATTTCGGTTGGGGTGGCCGGTGGCGGCGTGGCTTCCTCGGTCGGTGCGTCCGCCGGGTCAACCGCCGCGCCCGGAGCGGCGCCTTCCTCGGTGAAGAGGAAGTACCGGTTGCCGACCAAAACGTAGAGCTCGGTGAAGCCAGCGTCCGCCGACCCGCTCGGGGCGTAGACCGGGAACGCGGTCGAGCAGCCGACCTTGGACAGGGTGCCGGGATCGATCGTATCGGTGGCCTCGGAATCAAACGAGAATTGGGTCCCGTTGAAGGCGAGAGAGACCGAGAGGGAATCCGGCCGGCCATCCTCGATCAGGACTACGAAGCGGAGCAGCCCGTCGGCGGTCGAGAAGAACAGCTCCGGGAACGGCTGCGTGGCGCCGATGTCGGCGAAGACCGGTTCACCGTTGTTGTCGCCGACGGACTGGAGGGTGTCGTCGGAGAGGGTGTCTTCGGGACCAGCGAAGGCGTAGAGCGTACCGCCCGCATCGACCGGCTCGTAGTTCGCGGCCTCCGCCGGGCAGGCGGTCTCCGGCGATTCGACGTACTCCGGCAGATAGCGGGCAACGGCACCTTCCGCCAGGCCGGGGATGATGAGATAGATGACAGCGTAGGGGGCCTCCGCTTCGGCGGAGAGCGCCTGGATCTCACCCTCCTCGCCAACTACGGCGAGATCGGCCGGGGCGGGAACGAGGCGATCGTAGAGCAAGCGGACTCCGCCGACCACGATCTCGCGGGGGGCGCCGTCCGGCTGCCCGCCGTCTCCGAGGTCAGGCACCAGCTCGATCCCCTGACCGGGGGTCTGACCCTCTTGTGCGTCAGCGGGCTCGATCCCGGCGTCTCCCGGAGTCGCGTCGTCGTCCTCGTCCTGGGCGCGAGCCACCGAGCCGCTATCGAGCGGCATCGCGGTCGCGATGTGACCGTCGAACACCGGAACCAGCAGGCTGGTAACGAACGCGACGATCACGGCGATAGTGAGTGACCGACTTCGCATGAAGCTCTCCCCTTTGTCTCTTGCACCCCGGCACGCCCCTTGGGGCAGCTTTGGCGGAGCGGAGATCGACTGTTCGTGGAGGCGGTCGCTCGAACACCGTCGCCCCCGCTGCTTTCCCTGAATGCCGCAATCATACCGTTTCAATCGACGGCAGGTGCATGATCCACGCCATAAGCCACTGTTAACTTCGGATGACGTTGCAGCATGTATTATGCTGTTGCACGAACGTCAGCAGTATACTCTCGTCACCAGTCGATCGATACCGGCCAGGCTCCGAGTGGCTGGCGCGGCAACATATGGAGAAAGTGCATGCGGGTGACCACACGGGCTCAGGCATGGGTGACACGGACCATGATCCTGGGGATGATGCTTTCCCTCTTCGGAGCGAGCTTCCTGATCCAGGAGCCCGCTGCGGCCCGCGCACAGACGGCGGCCGGCACGCAGGTCAACGTCGAGATGATGATGGATTCGTCCGGCTCGATGGCGGACGTTACGAACACTGGAGAGCCCCGGATCGATGCCGCGAAACGTGTCCTGAACGAGGTCGTCGACGCGATTCCGACCGACCGGCCGGAACTCAATGTCGGCTTCCGGGTCTTCGGCCACCTTGGCAACAACACCGAGGGGGGCAAGGCCGAGAGCTGCCAGTCGTCCGACCTGACCGTACCGATCGATGGGGTCAACCAGGACGCGCTGCGGCAGCAGGTCGCCAACTACGCACCGGTCGGGTGGACACCGATCGGTCTGTCGCTCGAGCGGTCGGCGGCCGACTTCCCGGTGGCGTCCGAGACGGTCGCCAACGCGATCATCCTCGTCACGGATGGCCTCGAGACCTGCGAGAGCGATCCATGCGCCGTGGCGCAGGCGCTCAAGGATAGCGACAAGGCGGTCACGATCTATGTCGTCGGGCTCGGGCTGGACGAGGAAGAGCTGCGGATCACCAGCTGTATCGCCGAGAACACCGGCGGCCAGATCGTGGGCGCCCAGAACGCCGACGAGTTATCGGCTGCCCTCTTCTCATTCCTCGAAGAGCTGCAGGTCGTGGTCACCAACGGCTTCCTCGAGATCGAATCGATCGGCGGGCTCTTCCCGCTGGCGACTGTCACGTGTGAGGGCGAGGAAGCGACCGACAGCAACCCGCAGGGCGGCGGAGAGGCGTTCACCTATACCTTCACCCAGGCTACCAACCGGGCCGAGATCCCGGTCGGCGTCTGCGACCTGGTCTGGACGAACCCGAGCGGCACCCAAACCACGATCCGGGTCAACATCGAGGCCGAGCGGACGACCTTCGTGCGGGGCTCGCTGATCAAGTTCCCCCAGGGCGCTGGCGAAATCTATGTCCTCAAGGCGTTGGATGGTACGGTGATCTGGCAGGACCAGATCGAACAGGGCGATTGGGTCTGGGTCTTGCCCGGCATCTACACCTGCGATCTGCTGGAGCTCGTGGGCGATCCGATCCTGATCTCGTTTACGGTGCAGACGCTGCCGGGGTCGGCGACCCAGGTGGAAATCTTCACCGCGCCGTAGCGACTCGCTCGCAGAAGCGGAATACGTTGGGAAGAGCCCCCCAGGGACATGTGCCCCGAGGGGCTCCCCTTGTGCGACCCGGCCAGACCGATCCACTGGCACCAGCGCGATCCCCACGCGGCGACCCTTGCCTCCCATAGAGATGAACCTTGTGTTCATCCGTGAGCAATCAGCCACCATTCGAAACCTTCGACCCGGCCGCCTACGACCGTGCCCAGCTCGTCGTCGTTGCGTAACAGACCCGGCTACTCCAGCCAGACGAGTAAGCCCCGACCCAAACACCGCGGCGGGACGACGACGCCACAACGGCCGGAACCCAGGATGAACAGGTCATCAATTGACTCGTCGTCTTATCCGGAAAGGCTCGCGTGATGATCGTCGTCGATACCCTCACCAAACGCTACGGCGGCACGGTCGCCGTCGATGCCCTCAGCCAATCGCTGACAAGGTGGCGTCCGGGCATCGGGCTGGGGGATACCCCGCCTCCCTATCTTCCTGCCTCCCGGCTTCGGGTTTCCGCCGCCAGAGCGCAGAATGATCGTGCGTTCCCGGAAGCACGGGTCACGGCGGCGGACCAGGTGGAACGTTCCTGGAACTCCCGCCTCCCATACTTGGTCACATCGATCGAGAGCGGACAGCCGGGGCGTGAACGAAACAGCCGCCTTCCGTAACAGATCTGTGACAGCGTTGAGGACTTCCCGTGAAACCTCGTCCTCACACTGGGGCCATTGAAAACCTGCGACCCGACTGGCGCGGCGTCAACACGATCATCGAAGGAGCGTCGGATGAACGTCATCCCGGTCTCGCGCCATTCAGGAGCGCATCCAGTGGCGCATCCCGCGGCGCATCCTGTGGCGCATCCTGTGGCGCATCACCGGGTGGCGAGTCCCGTTCACGTTCCGGCGGTCGCGAGCTGGCTCGGCATCATCCGTGAGGTAGGGATCGTGGGGCTGGCGGCGCTCATCTACTTTTCCGCCCGCGGGCTGATTCAGACTCACGCCGATCAGGCATTCGAGCACGCGAACTGGGTCGTATCATTCGAGCGCTCGCTCGGACTCTTCCACGAACCGTGGCTCCAGGGCTGGATCATCGGGCGCAACTGGCTCACCGATCTCGCCAACGCGGTCTATATCTACGGGCATTGGCCGGTGATCGCGGCGACCCTCTCATGGCTGCTGCTCCGGCACCGTGAGCTGTTCCGGATCTACCGCTCGGCGATGCTGATCTCCGGGGCGATCGGGATCGTTTCGTTCGTGCTGTTCCCGCTGGCGCCGCCCCGGTTCCTGCCCGGGCTCGGGTTCGTCGATACGGTGACGCTGCACTTGCACGCCTATCGCGTGCTCCAGCCACCATCGCTGACCAATCAGTACGCGGCGATGCCGAGCCTGCATGTCGGATGGAACCTGCTGATGGGAATCGCGATCGTGACCCAAACGCGGCATCTCTTCTGGAAGGCGTTGGGGGTGGCAATGCCGGTGCTGATGATCCTGGCGACGATCGTGACCGCCAACCACTACATCGTGGACGGGCTCGCCGGAGCGGCGGTCGCCCTGATCGGCCTCGCGATCGCCTGGAAACTGACCGGTCCCCAGACGGACCAGAAGACCGCCCCATCGATTGCACCGGCGATGTCCCCGCTGTTCTCCCTCCGACAGTGATGATCGCGATCGTGGAGAAGATCCCGGCGGGGTATTTCCCGGCCAAGGGAGTACGATCCGCCACCGCCGGCATCCCGCACATCGGTGGCTGGCCGAGCGGCGTGAGCGAGTGCATCGTGGCCGGCAATGGCCAATCTCAGGAGATGGGGGAGGCACCGTAGGTGCGTGGGAGGAACTTGCCGCTGCCGGGGCGGACACTGCTCGTGTCGTCATGGCGCTCGGCGTCGTAGATCGTTTCGCCGCGACGGATCGTGCGGACCACCATGCCCTTGACGGCACGCCCCTCGAACGGCGACCACCCCTGGCTGTAGAGCAGCTCGGCGCCGTGGACTTCCCACGTGCCCTCGGGGTCGAAGAGCACCAGGTCGGCGTCGGCCCCGATCCGGATCGAGCCCTTGCGGGGGTAGAGGCCGAAGATCTGGGCGGCGTTGGTGGCCGTCTGCCGCGCAAACTGGCTTCGGCTCATGCCGCGCTTGTTGACGGCCTCGTCCCAGAAGACCGGCATCAGCGTCTGCACCCCCGGCAGGCCGATCGGGGCGGCGAAGATGTCCTGGTTCCCGGCGGCCTTGGCCTCGATCGTCGAGGCTATATGGTCCGACGAGATCGAATCGATCGTCTCGTCGAGCACGAACGACCAGAGCTGATCGATCTCGTCCTGATCGCGCAACGGAGGGGAGCATCGCCCAAAGCCGCCGAAGCGCTCGAGCTCAGCCTGGCTGAGGGTGAGATAGTGCGGGCAGGTGTCGGTCGTGACCCGGACCTGCCGGGCGCGGGCGTCGGCGATCAGGCGGAGCGATTCGGCCGCCGAGACGTGCGGGATGTGGACCCAGCAGCCAGTCTGTTCGGCCAGGAACAGCGCGGTGTTGACGGCCACCGATTCCACGATCGGTGGCCGGGATTCGGCGTGGGCCAGGGCGTCCCGGCGACCGGCGGCCCGCATTGCGGCGATCCCGGCGGCGGCGAGCGACGGGCTCTCGCAGTGGATACTGATCGGGAGGTTGATGTCGGCCAGCGCGATCATCGCGAGCAGGATCTCGGCGTCGTCCGTGGCGGCGAGCTTCGAGGCGCCCGCGTCCATCGTGGAGGCGAATCCGGCCACACCGAGCTTGGCGATCCGGCTCATCGTTCGTCCGTCACCGCTCGCCGCCGCCCAGAGCGCGATGTCGACGATTGTGCCCCGGCCGATCTCGCGGATTCGGGAGGCGGTCTCCTCGGTGCCGAGGGCGCCATTTCCCGACCCGCTGTCCGACCCGCTGCTAATCGGGAGGTCGATCACGGTCGTGATCCCTCCGGCGGCGGCGGCAAAGCCCCCCCGCAGCACCCCCTCCAGCCCTTCCGGATCCGGCTCGTGAAAGGTGGTCCGGGTGTCGATCGCGCCGGGCAGCACCAGCAGGTGGCTGGCGTCGATCCGCTGGTTCGCGGAGAGATTGGCGGCGTTGGCGACGATCGCGACGATGATCCCGTCGTCGATCACGATATCGGCGTGAAACTGGTCGGTATCGGTGACGATCTCGCCACCATGCACGACAGTGCGGAAGGGCATGCGGTGATTCCTCTGTGACGGTCCGCACTGGGTGCCCGGCGGTATCGTGCCGTAGGTCAGCGGGTTGGGAAAGCGCGCCTCCGGTCGGGAGCTGATCATTCGTGCACTGACGATTCATGGTACGGTGCCCGGCAGGCAGCGTCCACCGTGAGCGTCGGTTGGCACCCGGTCGCCTGAGCGAGGAAGTGACACGCGATGGAAACCAGCACCACCTCCGGGGCCACGATCGACGATGACGTTCTGGCGCGGCTCCGCTCCCAGCGGGTCACCACGCTCGCCGGGATCCACGCCATCAACGGCGTTCCGAAGGAATCGACGCGAACCAAGGACACCCCGTTTCTGACTCCTTTGATGGCGGAGTTCATCGCCCGCTCACCATTCTTCCTGATCGCGACCGCGAACACGGACGGCGCGTGCGATGTGTCGCCGAAGGGCGATCCGCCGGGGGCGGTGCGCGTGCTGAACGCGCGTACGCTGGCGATCCCGGACCGGCTCGGCAACAGACGGATCGACGGCTTCCAGAACATCCTCACCAATCCCCACATCGGGCTGATCTTCCTGATCCCCAACGACGACGAGACGCTGCGGGTCAATGGCCGCGCCTTCATCACGACGGATCCGGAGTTCCTGGCGTCGATGGCGATCGACGGGCGGGCGCCGAAGCTGGCGACGATCGTGGAAGTCGACGAGGCGTACATGCACTGCGCGCGGGCGTTCCTGCGTGCGGGGCTGTGGAAGCCGGAGACGTGGCCGGACACGGAGACCGTCCCCACATCGGCCGCTATCGTCAGCGAGCAGCGGGCCCTCCCGCCGCCGGACGAATCCGCCGGAAAGCGCCGGGAGCCTTACCGCGCCACGCTGTACTGACGGCAACGGGGCGCGTTCCAAAGGTACGTGCGGCCGGCATCTTCCTGGCTGAGACGGTATCGGTGCCCGCTCATCCCCCCACAATACGCACAGGGTCATGCTCGAAAATGGGTCCCATAAGCTCATCGACGAACTCGCCGATCTCCCGCGGGTGCTTCGAAAAGAGCCGGACGAATACCCGACGTGATTCACTCCATGGGGAGCTTGCCGTACCGGTTGTTGTAGGTCTTGCGCTTTTTGGGGTGCGTGAATTTCAGGGCTGACCAGGTAGCATCCACCCTCAGGCAGGTACTTTCGACCAGCCCGTGGCTATATCCGATACGGATGACAGTTGGCAGCGAGAGGTCGGTGCCCAACTGTTTGCCTTTCGGCCACGAGATCCAGAGCATCCCCGTTTGTTTGAGATGGGACGTGAGCCTGGGGAAGTGCTCATCCAGCTCGGACTGGGTCATCACGAAAAGGTGAATGTAATCAAACTCCCCGTTGAGGCCAGACGCAATTTCGAGGCTCGGCACGTCGATGGCCTTCAGGGCCGACTTGGGGGCATCTACAAAGAATGCTCGCGCTCCTTCCTTGATTCCCATCTTCTGAGATACAGGTCTGGACGCGGCCGCTTTGGTGGACATTTCGGAGATCATATCCGTCGCTCCCTTCCTGATATCAAGGCGTTCACAATGATCAGGCCCGAAGGATATGGCGATGTGAGGACGACTCTTGTCCACTTTTCTACGCTACAGCCATTCCGACCACGAGGGTTTCATTTCCTTGCGGCAGATATCTCACCTACATGACACGCTCGAGAACGTTCGCGAGGGGTTGCGCTCGATGAGAAAGGAAGGCGCTTCCAGCCGATTCACACCCGGCCCCGGTCACGAACGTCGTTCTGCCGTGAAGCGTCAAGAGTTCCAGCACGATGCTTCTTCCATTCACCACGTCCCAATCGAACCCGACGCGACGTTCGTTCAACAGCCAGGCGTTGCCTCCGGCGAATGCGCCAGCTCGATTGCCTGGGCGAATGCGTCGTCCCAGTCGCGGGCGAACCGATCCAGCCCGAAGCGTGTCACGGCCAGCTCGCGCGCGTTCGCGCCCAGCTCCCTGGCGTGCTCCGGGTCGTCGATCAGCCGCCGCATGCCAGCGATCAGGACCTCGAGATCGTTCGAGATGTAACCATGGACGCCGTTCCGGATCACGTCCGGCAGCTCGGTGGTCGCGAGCGCGACGACGGGCATCCCGATCGTCATCGCTTCGACAACGGCCAGTGGCAGGCTGGTGTAGCGGCAGGGGCTGAACAGGAACCGGTACCCGGCGACAACCTGATGGAGGCGCGGGTAGGGGATGTCGCCGAGGCCATCGAGCCCGTCGTTCTCGAACCCCGCGAGCTGGATCGGGACGTGGCGTCTGGCCTCCAGAAAGAGATCGAGCCCGACCTTGCGGCCTCGCCGGGGCATACTGTTGATCAGCGTAATGCCCTGGGCCAGGGTGCCCCGATACGACGCCGCGGGGTCGATCGCGACGCTGTGCTCGATCGTCCGCGTCGGCGTCCGGCCGTTGTCCCACATCAGCTCGTTGTAGCGGGTGACATGGACCAGCAACCCGCCGGGATCGGCGAACGGATGGCGGCTCGCCACCGCATCGGGGAATGGCGTGTTGTGTTCCAGATAGATCCGCGGGAGCCGGCGTTGCGACGGGCTGAGGATCTCCGGGGCATCCTCGGCGAGATTGCGGGGCGACTGGAACAGCACCAGATCGAGATCCAGATCACGTTCCTCGTCGCGCACCGACTCCGCCCGCACGTCCCGGATCGATGGCGGAAACGGCGTCACCCCGCGACCACCATACCCGTCCGGCGCACCGGCCCTGACCGGCAGGATCCAGTCATGGTCGAGCCGGGAGAGCGTGTTGAAGTAGGAGCCGTGGATCGGCCAGGTCAGAATCCGAAGTCGTCGCATGAGTTGTCCCGCACGGTGACAAGGGACGGCTTACCAAATGAACCACCAAGTCCAGTCGTTGAATGTACTCCTATCGCCGGTGGTAGGGGCGGACTAGCAAACATCGACGCAAAGCTTCGCATGATATCCGTGTCCGCGGGCGCCTGCCCTGTAAGCGGCATCGATGCGAAGCGAATGGGTCCGCCCTTGGCTACGCCAGCGAACGTTGTGACTTTGAAAAGAGGTCCTAGTGATTCGTCACGGCTGTATTGTCATCCCGACAGCTGTGTCGAGCAGCCGCATCGGCAGCGAAGCGAATGGGCCGCATCCGCCAACAGATGATCCCGAAGGGATCACGCGGATGCGGCCCATCAAGCCCTTCGGGATTGCCTGTCTGGGATCTCTCGCCGCCGATCCGCGGGCATGTCCTGTAAGCGGCATCGGAGCGACGTCGAATGGATCGGCAAGACGCCGGCAAGGACGGGCGTGCTGGTCCCGCGGGACCAGCGACGCAGCTGCTGGAATGACACATGAGGACTGACACTCCACTAGCCAGCCGGGTCGGGGGGCGGCAGGAGATCGAGGTCGTCGATCCGGTAGACGCGGGCAGCGGTCAGTCCGAAGATCGCGGCCCCGGCCTCCTCGGTCATCGCGCCGAGCTCGTCGAGGATCGGGCGCAGAGTATCGACGACGCGCGCATAGTCGGCGGCGAGGATACAGACCGGCCAATCGGACCCGAACATCAGGCGGTCGGGGGCGAAAATCTCGAGCGCGATAGCGATGTACGGCTTGAGGTCGTCCGCCGTCCACGTCTCCGGATCGGCCTCGGTGACGAGCCCGGAGAGCTTGCAGGCGACATGCTCGAGCCCGGCGAACTCGTGCATCAGGGCCGACCATTCGGCGATCTCGCCGGAGGCGACCGGCGGCTTGGCGAGGTGGTCGATCACGAACCGGAGATGTGGGAAATCGCGGGTGGTGGTGATCGCGGCGGGAAGCTCCCGCATGCGGATGAGCAAATCGCAGACGAGCCCAGCTTCCGCCAGGACATTGAGATTGGTCTGCACGGTATCGCGCAAGAGCCAGTCGGGGTCGGCTTCGTCGTGGACCTGATGGCGGATGCCGACGAGATAGCGCCCATGCTCGCTTTCGCGCAGCGCGGTCATCGTGCCATGCATGTGGGGATCGGTGAGGTCGAGCCAGCCGACGACACCAGCCACGAACGGAGTCGCCGCCGCGATCTCCAGAAACTCGCGGGTCTCCTCGACATCCGGCACGGTCTGGACCAGGATCGTCGCGTCAATCCTGTTGGCCCGGAGCAGCGGCTCGAGATCGGCGGGGCCGAACGCCCGCCGCAGTGCCGGATCAGTCAGCCACGGATACTCGCGGGTTGCCGGATCCCAGAAGTGGTGGTGACTGTCGATCCGCCTGGTCGTTCCGTACGGGGTCACGCGTGGTCCTTCCCGCGTCATTCGAGGCCGTGAACCGGAGGGTGTGTCCCCCACCATGCCGCCGATTGTATCGCGGGTTGCTCCACGATGGCTGGACGGCACCCGAGGAGCCGGGCCGGATCGGCCCGGCTCCTCGTGCCGTTTTGCTGGTGCGTGTGCCCAGTTCGCGGTGTCCCGCCTACTCGGCGGCGAAGGCGTAGACCGTGGTCGACGTGAACTCCTCGCCCGGCCGCAGCTCGGTCGTCGGGAACTCGGGCTGGTTCGGAGAGTCCGGGAAGTGCTGCGTCTCCAGGCAGAAGCCGTCTCCCTGACGATACGTCTGCCCGTTCTTGCCGCCGAACGCGCCGTTCAGGAAGTTGCCGGAGTAGAACTGGACGCCCGGCTCGGTGGTCGAGACCCTCATCACGCGGCCGGTGGTCGGCTCGGTGACGATCGCGGCCTGGATCGTCGACGTATCCTCGGGGTCCTCGCGGTCGAGCACGAAGTTGTGGTCGTAACCGAGGCCGATCACGACCTGCTCGTCGGACGCGTCGCGGATGCTGTCGCCGATCGGATGCGCGGTCGTAAAGTCGAAGGCCGTCCCCGCGACCGGAGCGATGTCGCCGGTCGGGATCAGTGTCTCGTCCACCGGGGTGTAGTTGGCGGCGTTGAGCTGGAGCTTATGGTCGTAGATCGAGCCGGCACCTTCGCCAGCCAGATTGAAATACGAGTGGTTGGAGAGGTTGACGACGGTCGGGGCATCGGTGCTCGCACTGTACTGGATCCGCAGCTCGTCGCTCTGGGTCACGGTGTAGAGGACGGTGACATCGAGCGTGCCGGGGTAGCCTTCCTCGCCGTCCGGGCTGGTGTACGAGAGCACCAGCGCTGGGCCATCCGGGCTGTCGAACTCCTCCGCCGTCCAGATCACCTTGTCGAAGCCCTTTTCACCACCGTGGAGCGTGTTCGGCTCGTTGTTGATCGCGAGCTCGTACGTCTCGCCGTCGAGCTCGAAGGTGCCTTCGGCGATCCGGTTGGCGTAGCGCCCGACAATCGCCCCAAAGTAGGGGCTCTGCTCCACGTATTCCTCGATGGTGTCGAAACCGAGCGCGACATCGCCCATCGTGCCGTCACGATCGGGCACGACGATCGACTGGACGATCGCGCCATAGGTGAGAACCGAGACCGACATGCCGTTGTCGTTGGTCAGCGTGTAGCGCTCGACGGCCTCGCCGTCGACCTCCCCGAACGACTCGCTGGTGACGCCCGGCGACCCAACGGGCGTAGCGTCTGACTCCGGGGTCGCGTCGCCTTGGGCAAAGACGACGGAGACGGTCGAGGTCAGGAGCAGGGCGAGCACGACGAGCGCACGGGAACCGGCCCAGATCAGGGTGAACGCCGAATGGTGACGGGATGACGACATCACGAACTCTCCTCGTGAGCGGAAACCGGCGCGCCTCGCACCGGTCCCCGCTCGATACCTTCTGAACTGTAGCTTTCCTGGGACCGATCATAGCACGATCGGCGCTGACGATCGCTCGTCGCCGGGGATTCGCCCCTCCCGGATGGGCTTGGCGACCGCACGCCCAAAGGCGCGGGATGCGGAATGATTGCCTTGGGCAGACACATTGGTCTGCCCCTGCCGGATCCTCTTGCGATCGCTCACGGCATTCCGTAGGGGCGACCCTGTAAGGGGCATCGGTGGTCGCCCGCGGTTTCGAAAACTCGGGTCAGGCCCTCGGGGTCGCCAGCCACCGGGGCTATAGACCAAAGCTGGTTCCGCTCCCGCCGGATCGGGGGGTCCCTCGCTTCGCGTCGGGATGACAGCAATGGGGGCTGGGTGCCGAGGCGCGAGGGAGCGGACGGACTGACTTGCGGATCCCCGGTCGCGGTTCGCCAGCGAGCGGGATCCGCCCCTACCGGATGGCGTCGGCGACGATCTCGGCGGACCCCTCGGTGATCTCGTCCAGCGTCTCCGCGATCATCCGGCCTTGATCCAGGATGGCGCTATCGACTCGAATCGATGTCCCGGTCAGGAGGGCGAGGTTGATCGCGTCGCTCGGCCGGGCATCGACGGTGACGGTTCCACTGGCTCCCTCGACAACCGCGGTCGCGTAGAAGACGTTATCGACCAACCGGTCGATCCGGATTTCCGTCAGGCGTCCCCCGGCGGCGGCCAGCAGACCGGCCGCGAACGTGCCCGTCAGCGGGCGCGGAACCTCCGCCCCTTCGAGGTGGATCGCGATCGCCGCACCCTCCGATTCCCGCACCCAGATCGGCAGGCGGCGCATGCCGCCGATCTCCTCGAGCACGACGACGTGACTGGCCGGGAGTCCTTGCTCAGGCTGTCGTCGCCGCACGTCGATGACGCGCATCGCGACCATCGTGGTCGTCTCTCGCTCCACGTTCGCTTCCGCGTGAGCCGTCGCGCCATGTCCCAGAGCGGCGCTTCCGCTGAGGGCCGCGGCGGTCTTCGCCAGTGTGCGCCGGGTGAGTCGTTCGTCCATCTCGTGTTCCCTTTCCGAATCCGATTCCGATAGTCGTCGTTCGAGGGTGTGTCGCGCCTTGTGGAGACGCGTCTTGACCGCCCCGACGCTGATTCCGAGCAGGTCCGCCGTTTCCGCGTGGGTCAGCCCCGACAGGTAGAAGTGGACGACCGCCGCGCGCTGGCCAGGTGGCAAGATGGCAATCGCGTTCCGCGTCCGCTCGGCCAGATCGGCGGCTTCCGCCAGCGCCTCGGGGCCCGGTTCCGGATCGGGTGTCTCGGGCACCCGGCGTCCACCCTGCATCGCTTCCCACGACCAGCTATCCCGCGCCCGCTCCCGGAGCATGCGACGGCAGATGTTGAGGCCGATTCCACCGAGCCAGGAGCCGAAGCGGTCAGCGCTCCGCAGCCGGTCGAGGCTTAGCAGGGCCGTGATCGCGGCCTCCTGCACCGCATCTTCACTCATGACGGGATCGGTCAGCGTCCGGCGGCAGAGGGCGACCAGCAACGGGCGGTGACGGGTGAAGAGGGCGGCGAACGCCTCCTTGTCGCCACCCTGAGCCGCCGCCACAAGGTCGTCATCGCGCTCGATCGTTCGCATCGCCGCTACTCCTCCGGTCGTCCTCCCCCGTCGCGAGATAGTCGCGGTTTCCTGATCGAAGGTTACCCGCAAGGGACGCAAGGGACGCAAGGGTTGCGGTGGGGTTCAGGGCCTGTTTGCAAACGTGCCCCATTCGCCATATGTAGGGGCGGACGAGCGGGCTTCGATACCTGGTTAGCCTGATCGTGCCTGCCCGCGGGCGCCTGCACGAGCAGCTGCATCGGCAAGCGGCATCGGAGCTCGTCGAATGGGTCCGCCCAAGGCTATGCCAGCGAACGCAATGGGTTTGCAAACGGGCCCTTGGTGCCGCTCCCAGCGGTGGTCATGACCGAGCATACCTGGTCACCCGGGCTATCGCCCTGCATCGAATCCCTCGAGGATCACAATGTACCGGGTCCGCCACTACGGAGTGACATGACGCACCGCCGCGGGGGCGGGACCTCCGGTCGCGGGCAGGCCATTGACCTGGACCGGCAGGGTGGTCCGCCCCGGACGTCGCCATTGCCCCGCCCGGCTCGCCAATCGTTACCCGCACGTAAAGCGGTGCATGGCGGGGGACGTCGATTGGCGGATGGTGAACACGGCGAGGGGGCGGTGGAACAATCCACCGCCCCCTCGTCTCATTGCGCCGTGCGCCCCGTTGCCTCCGAAGGGGGTTACGAAGCCTTGTTATTCCAGTTCGCGATGTTCCAGTAGTTCAGCTCGAAACCCACGCCGAGCGCGACGTTGTCGTTGTTGAGCGCCGACGAGATCGCGTAGGTGTCCGCCGGCCGGTTGACCTCCGGAATGATCGCCACGTCGTTGATCAGGACATCGTTCATCGCGATCAACGTCTGCGACGCGGCTTCGATGTCGGTCTCCCTGACCAGATCGTCGTAGAGCGCGTCGAACTCCGGGTTGTTGTAGCGCTGGTAGTTCTGGCCTGACCAACCGTTGCTCGCCTGGGCGATGTTCGAGCCCTCTGGGCCCGCGTACCAGCTCAACATGAACGATGCTGGAACCGGTGTGGTCGGATTGTTGGTGTACATCGTGATGTCCCAATAGTTGTGGGAAATCGTGCGGTCGTTGCCCGCGGCGCTGTCGAAGAAGGTGCCGGCCTCGACCTGGTCGAGGTTGACCGCGATCCCGATGCTGTTGAACGCCTGCTTGACGACGGCCTGCGTCTTCTGGCGAACCGCGTTGATCGAGGTGCCGTAATTGATAATGAGCTCGACGCCGTCCTTGGCCCGGACATCGCCGCTCCGGGCCCAGCCGGCCTCGTCGAGCATCGCGTTGGCCGCGTCGAGATTGAACTCCCAGGACGTGTTCGGCGACTCGAACGACTCGAGACCAGTCAGGATGTTCGGGGTGGTGCGAGCCGCCAGACCGTAGAACTCGTCGGTAATCAGTTGCCGGGGAACGGCCAGGTTCATCGCCCCTCGGACGGCCGGATCGGTCAGGAACGGGTGCGGCGTGTTCTTCTCGGAGCGCTGCGTCACCTGCGTCGGCGCCGCTTCCGGCGTGGCGGAGGGAACCTCGGTCGTGACTTCCGTGTTGGGGTCGGAGAAGTTGATGTGGAGCCGCTCGACCGATGTCCCAACCTCGGAGACTAGGACACCAGGCCCATCCGGGGAGATCATGTCGTTCAGAATCGCCGGCTCGACCTGGAGGTTCCAGGCGTAGGCGTAGTCACCCGTCTGGAGCACGGCGCGGGCGGCGGACGGCGCGTCGCCGCCACCCTTGATGTAGACGCTGGAGAAGAACGGTTTGGTCGGCTCGCGATAGTTTGCGTTCATCTCGTACTGCACGATGTCGTTCGGCGAGAAGTTGGTGATCACGTACGGCCCGGTGCCCAACGGCTTCGTAATGAGCTCCGGGGCGGGATTGGCAGGATCGTCGCCGTACGCGTGAGCTGGCAGCAGCGGTCCGTTGATGCCGCCGGTAAACGGCTCGAACCAGGTCGCGGTCGGGTTGTTGAAGGTGACCACAGCGGTCAGCTCGTCCGGCGTTTCAATGCTCTTGATGATCTCCCACGTCTCGATATCGACCGCGGCGTTAGCGGGGGTGGTGACCCACTGCCAGGTGAACTGGACATCGCGCGAGGTCAGCGGGGTGCCATCGCTCCAGATCAGGCCTTCCCGCAGCGTGAAGGTCACCGAACCGAGATCCTCGGCCAACATTCCGTTCTCGACCGCCGGAACCTCGGTCACGAGGGTCGGGATGATGACGCCGTCCGGCATGTACGACATCAGCGGTTCCTGGACGATGCAGCCAGCCAGGAAATCCTTCGTGCCGACGGACTGGTGAGCGTTGGCGGTGGTCGGCGCCTGCCACTGAATGATCCGCAGCTCGCCGCCCGCGCCCCGGGTCTGGCCCTCGGTACCGGCGTCCGGGCGCTTGGCGGTGCCGCTCGGGGCCGGTGCCGGGGTGCCATCCTGCGCGGCGTAGACCGCGAACCCGTTTCTCGAGCCCCCGGCGGCGGCGATTGCGGCGCCGTTCGCGAGAAAGAGCGCGGTCGCCGCGCCGATCCCGGTCGCGCTGGCGCGCTCGATGAACTGGCGGCGCGAGATCGAACCATCGGTCAATTGCGCGTGGAGATTGGAAAGAACGCCTTCTGCCATGATCTGGACCTCCAGGAAATATGGTGAATGACAGGTGGGACAGGAACCCACGAGCGCTCGGGGCACTCGTCTCGACGGAAAAGGAACGCAGAAAAGAATGGAATGTCGAACGCGGCCACCTGTTCAAGAAAGTCGAACAGGTGGCCGCGTGTCGTACGCTAGCCTTCCGGTGACGCTTCCGGCGACGCGAAGATGTCTGGCACGTCGACCGGGGCGGGCTCGGCAAGGATCACCGGATACGATCCCCCATCGGACACGGCGACCAGGTAGGTGCCGGCGGACACGTTCTGGAACACCGCGCCGACCGTCTCGCCCGGCTCGACGTCGTACGTGCCAACCGGGGTCGCGCCCGTGGGCAGCGTTCCGTCGTACTCGGCAAGCGAGAAGGTGGCGGGATCAAACCCCTCCGGAACCATCAGGACGGCCACACTGAGTGCTTCTTCCGAATCGTTGGTGGATTGCAGGATGACCGACGCGCGGGTCTCCGTTTCTGGCGGGGAGACACCGGCCTCGTCGCCCACCAGCGTGACCGCGAGCGTCGTCGAATCGCCCTGGATGTCGACCGGGACCATGCTTAGCCCGCTGACGACCAGGCCGCCCTCACCTTCGCTCAGCACCGCGACGGCCTGCACGAGCCTGGACCCGTGGGTGAACTGGTGCTCGACGCCGTAAGTGCCGTCACCGAGGTCAGAGACGCCGATCAGGCTCGTCAGCGCGTACGGCCCACCGAGATCGGCCGGATCGACATTGCTGTTCAGGCAGTCGAAGAACGCGGTCGCGCCGACCGTGGCCTCGTCGATGATCGCCTGATCCTCGACCGGAGCGGTTTCCACGATGGCCGCCGGTGTCGCCGCGCCGCCAGCGCCCGGGGCGAGACAGGCGGCCACCGGATCAGGGCTTGGGACCGGCGAGGCCGATGGTGTCGCTTCCTGGGCGAGCGCGGTGCCGCCCCCCCCTACGAGCAGTGTGGCCCCGAGTAGTGCGGCGCCGAGCCGCGCGCCGCGCGACCTGTTTCTCGCTGGAAGCCCCAAGGTTTCCTCTGGGCGTTTGCCGAACAACATTGCGATCTCCTCCGCGGGAACAGAGATGCTCTGTTCACTGTGCGCCATCGCTGGCAAAACCGATTGGTGACGTTGCCCAGGAGCCACACCGGCCCACGGAGCTATGGACGAAGAATGGCTACAGTGTGCGTCGAAATCAGCGCGAAGGTCAACCTTTCGCGCCGGCGAATTCGTTGTGCACGTCGCACGACTGTTGATCAGAACGCACGAAGTGCGTCGATCAGGCGGGTTGGCGCGGGTGCGCCGGTAACGGGCAGACACCCTGCATCGTCCACCGTCATGCTGAGGAGTCTGTCCAACACTGATTGTCATCCAGAGCGAAACGATGCGGCCCATCGCCGGGGAATCCTTCGGTCGCGGAGTTTTTCCAGGCAGCCGCATCGGAGCGAAGCGTGGGACCGTCCCTCTGGATGACGAAAAAATGGCGGGCTGGCAGGCGGCGCATCCGGCCCACGGATCGATCAGCCGGCGGAGGCGCGGATACGTCAGGTCACCGTGAAGGTCATTTCCATTCCCGAGCGCAGGTGCGGTAGGCCATTCTCATCCGGCAGCAGGCAAACGATCGTGTAAACCCCCGGGGGCAGGCCGGCCAGCACCAGGGTGCCCTCCGCCTCCGCCGCGACCGTCGCCTGCCCGATGAACGCCACGCCCCGCGGGAGACCCGGTCCGGGATTGCGGAGCACCACCCCGGTTCCGGCGTCTTCGGGCAGGCTCAGGACCAGCGCTTCGTGATCTTCTCCGTCGAGATTGGTCAGGTTGATTGCCACATCCGAGCCGGTGGTCGCCTCGTCCGCGACCGTGTAGGCGTCGTCCTGAATCGTCACGTCGAGCGCGGTCGCACCGTCTGGAACGCTCGGTTCCGCCGCGTCCTCGCTGGCAAGCACCCAGCTGAGGCGGCCATCGGCCTGGTCCTGGGTGAACGTCCAGAGGCTGGTCCGCCGCTGGTAGGCGATGGTGTAGGTCACCGCTGTCGTCACGGTCTCCGGATCGACGAGCGTGATGTCGCGAAGCTCCACGATTCGGTACTCGAGCGGGAGCAGCGCTGGCGCGAGCTCGGCGTAGACCTCGGCCGAGATCGGCGCGCCGGTGCCGAAATGCTGACCGCGAAAGTCATCACTCGTGATCGCGGTGAAGGTTTCGACGTCTCGTTCGGTCAGGCAGCTCGTGATCGTCGTCGCGGCCGAGAGCAGCTCGGTGGTGAGGGGCGGGACGGTGGGAGGGGCGGGCGTACCCGGCGTTGCCGCCGATCCGCTGGCCGCGAGCGTGGGCGTCGGAGCGGTGGTCGCGGTTGGAGCCGGAGTCAGGGTCTCGGTCGTGGTCAGGTCAATCGTGGAGCGGGGGATGGCGCACGCCGAGGGCGGGCCCGGAATCGCCGCCCCCGTTCCGTCTTCGATCTGTGCGGCCGCCGGGATCGCTGACCCCACGAGCAGCGCCAGGAGCAGCGCGACGAGCCCGAGCGAACGGACGCGCCAGATCGGTGCGAAAGGGGGGAACGAGGCGGTGAGCGGGCGGTCCGGTCGGGTCGGCACGGAAGCGGATCCTTTCCTGGCGTCCCTGGTCGTGTCTGGCGCGCGGAGAACCTCACCGGCGGGTCGCACGAGCGTCAGGGTTATGGTGAATGGTACGTCCGGTGTCCGGATATAGCGGCCTCGATGAGCCTGACGGATTGTAGCCCGATCGAAAACGCTCGGCGGCCAAGGCCGCCTTGGCGGATCGCCCGATCCCCGCATCGCATGTACATTTCGATGAGCCACCGATCGCGTGGCGCGTTCACATACACGAACGCTTGACCTGACCGGTTGGTATCGTCGGATACCGTCGAGGGAGAATCAGCGGATGAAAAGTCTCGGGCTCCTCGTGTTGCGGCTCGTCGTCGGTGGCCTCTTCGCGATTCACGGCTATCCCAAGCTGTTCGGCGGCGAAGGCAAGGGCCAGGCCCTTTCCGAAGCCACCAAGAAAGCGATGGGCCAGCACTTCGTCGGCGCGATGGACGGGGGCGGGATCACCAACCTGACCAGCATGATGCAATCGATGGAGATTCCCAGCCCGCCGACGATGGCGTGGGTGCTCGCGCTTGGGGAGTTCGCCGGGGGCATCGCCCTGGTCCTCGGGTGGAAGACACGGCCTGTCGCACTCGGGCTGGCCTTTTCCCAACTCGTCGCGATCGACAAGGTGCACAAGCAGGATGGGCTGGTCGGCGGGTACGAGTACAACGCAACACTGGTCGGCGCCTCGGCGGCGCTGGCGATCGCCGGCCCGGGCAAGATCGCGGTCGATTAGAACGCCTTGCCGAGAGGCACTCATCCCCAGTTCGTTGTGCAACATTGATCGTCATCCAGAGGGACGGTCCCACGCTTCGCTCCGATGCAGCTGCTCGATGCGGCTGTCTGGATAAACTTCGCGACCGAAGGATCACGCGGCGATGGGTCGCATCCGCCAACAGGCAATGGCGCAGCCATTGAGCGAATGCGGCCCATCAAGCCCCGCGGGATTGCCTGTTGAGCCGGTCCGAGCAGCCGCATTGCGCAGCGGACCCCCGGGCTTTCCGGAGCACAATCCAACGTCGTTGGATGCGCTTCGCGCAGACACGCAGTTGGGACTCATCGCTACGCTCTGAATGACGATCAGCCTCGGGGGGGATGGCCACCGATGCCGCTTACCGGGGCCTCCCCTACGCATTCATGGGTGTAGGTGGTGGTCTCACGATCAAATCCGCCAAGGCGAACACAAGGTACGCCGCTACGCGTCGATGGGGTTCGGTGAGGCGAGGGGCAGGGCGACGGTAAAGGTGCTGCCCCGCCCCGGCGTCGAGGTCACCACAATCCGGCCGCCATGGGCCTCGACGAGCATCTTCGAGATATGCAGGCCAAGCCCCAGACCGCCCGCTCCAGTAACACCGGCCCGGTAGAACCGCTCGAACAGTTGCTCGAGCTGGTCCGGCGGAATGCCCATCCCCTGATCGACGACATCGATCCTCACATTGTCGTCGACGACATCGAGGCGGAGGACGATGTTGCCGCCGTTCGGGCTGTATTTCACCGCATTGACGAGCAGGTTCTGGAGCACCTGCCCGATCCGCTGCCGATCGACCATCGCCGTCAATGGGTCTTCGCCCCCGTCGATGCGCAGGACATGGCCTTCGACCTGAAGTTCCACCAGCGCCACCTGGTCCCGAGCCAGCTCCATCAGGTCGCACGGCTCACGCCGCAGCTGGAGCTGGCCCGCCTCGATCCGGACCAGCTCGGCGAGGTCGCCGATCAGGCGATTCATCTGCTCGACCTGGGTCAGAATCCGGGAGACCGTCTGCCGGGAGCGCTCATCGAGACCCGCCCGCCGCCGCATGATCTGCGCCCATCCCTTGATCGCCGTCAGCGGGCTCCGCAGGTCATGCGTGACCATCGCCAGGAAATCCCGCTGCAGGCGTTCGAGCTGTTTTCGCTCACTGATATCCCGGATCACCGAAAGGTAGACCGGACCGTCCGGAAGCTGGACGACGGTGGCATGGGCCTCGACCGGGACCAGTGAGCCATCCTTGCGGCGGAGCTCCAGCTGCCCCTGCCACTTGCCCTCGCTCGCGAACCGGTCGAACTCTTCCCGCGTCCACGTCGGCTCGACCGCGACCACGTCGTCAGCCTGGAGCTGGATCAGCTCCGCCCGGCTGTAGCCGAGGAGCGCGCTCGCCGCCGCGTTCGCGTCACGGTAGTTGCGGTCGCCATCCGTGACCAGAATCGTGTCGGCGACTCCCTCGAACAGGCCGCGATACCGTTTTTCCGCGTCTTCCGCCGCTTCTCGGGCAGACCGTTCTCCCAGCAGCAACGATTCGCGGGCGGTCTCGGCGCGATGGCGGTCGATCCCGACGGCGAGCGCGTTGGTGACCGCGGTCAGCGCCGACGGTGTTGTTTCGTTTACGGGTCGGCGAGCGAACATCGCCACCACCCCGAGCACATGGTCGCCGACCAGCAGTGGGTATCCGGCGAACGACACCATCCCTTCTCGCCGGGCCCATTCCTGGTCGTGAATTTCGGGATCGCCGATCACGCTGTTGGAGAGATGAGGCCGGCGCTCGGCGGCGATCCGCCCGATCTTCCACTGACCAACCGGGATCCGGCCGTGGGCGCCATCACGGTGGGTGTACAGCCCGGCGCTCGCCCGCAATATTAGGGTGGCGGGATCGCTCGGGTCGAGCGTCCAGATCCGGGCGAACGCGGCGTCGAGATGGCTCACGATCGCCTCGGCACAGCGTCCAAGCTGCTCGTCGAGGTGGTGGGTACTCGTCAGCGCGCTCCCGATCGCCGCCATCAGATCCGCCTGCTGCGTGCGCTCGCGCCGCGCGCTGATGTCCCGCGCGATGCCATGGATCAGGACCGGCAGACCGGCGGACATCACCAGACGACTGTTGATCTCGACCGGGACGCGGCGCCCATCGTTCGCGACCAGATCGATTTCGTACGTGCTCTGACCGGTGTGGTCGGCCCGTTGCCGCGCCATCTCGCGGGCGCGGGAGACATCTTCGGGCGCGATGATTGCTTCGATCGACTGGCCGACCAGCTCATCCGGCCGATAGCCCAGCACCCGTTCGATGGCCGGATTGACCACCGTCAGCTCACCGTCGAGCCGCAGGGTATACACGACATCGTTGGCATGGTCGACGACATCCCGGTAGCGCGCCTCGCTGGCACGCAGGGCCTCCTCGGCAAGCCGCCGGTCGTGGATATCGAACCCGGTGCCGACCCAGCGGGTTTCCGGCGCATCCGGCGCGAGGAACGGCGCGACACGGGTCAGGTGCCAGCGATAGGTGCCATCGGCGCCCCGCAATCGGTACTCGATGTCGTACGCCTCGCGCGTCGCGGCCGCCTCGCGCAACCCGGTCTCGATCGCCCCGAGATCCGCGGGATGCACGGCGGCGGTCCAGCCATGGCCCAGGGCCGCCTCCGACGAAAGGCCGGTGAAGGATCGCCAGTAGGGATTGACGTAGTCGACCGACCCATCGAGCCGTGCCGTCCAGACTGGTTGCCGGATTACGTCGACCAATGCCGGAGTCCACGCCGGCGGACGTATCCCGATCCCGATCCCGATCCCGGTCGGCGTGCCGGAATGCTTGTCGACCATCTTCCCCCCTGGTCATGCCGGAACGGTGCAAAGTGCGGTGGCGATTCGGGATGACGACGCGGCATAGAGGGTGATTATGGGGATCGCCAGGGGATGCGTCGAACCCAAGCCGTCGACATCAGGCGAAGAACCGGTGAATCCCACCTGCGCTCGGGTGCGATCGACGCCCCGGTCCTGTGGCACCCATCGCCTCCCCCGGCTACCATAAACCCAGCACGGAGCAGACCGCACCGCTGGTTGGTTACGGATCACCAGTCCACCGCGGCTCGTCCCTTCCCGCACGGATGAAGCGGAATGGGCTCGTGAGACGGGCCAGAGGCCATTCGTTGGCACCACGGTGTTTGCCCGGGGGCGTCGTGTGCGGTCACGGTCGTGACCAACCCAGACGAACAATCCGCATGAGCCGCCGTGTTCCAGGGCCGCCCCTGGACCATGCGCGCTCGGGACGATGCTGCCGCCCTTGGGCATGGTCGCCTCGTTCCACCGGTGAGCGATCGCTGACCGGCGGAACGATCGCGGCATTCATGAGTGAAAGACGAGTTCGATGACGAATGCGTTTACGGAGAGCGACGCCACGAGCGGCACCACGACAAACCGGTCACCTTCCTCCATCGACGACGACCCGGCAACGCCTGGGACACCGGTGACCTCAACGACGTCCGCCGCCGGCACGGAGTATGAAGCTCAAGCAGCGGCGTCCGCCCCCGAGCCGAGCGACCCTGCCGACCGGTTGTTCGGCTCGACGGTGATCCTCCCCGGCTCCCCCGAGGCATCCCCGGACGGCGCCTGGCTCGCCTACCTGCTCGACGACGAGGAGGGCGCGACGCACCTCTGGCTGAGCCCGACCGATGGCGGAGATGCGCAACGCGTCGCGCTCCCGTTCGCGCCCGTCGAGGAGCGCGATCCGGATTCCGGGCGCACCCTCCGGGGTCCGCAATGGTCGCCGGATGGCGCCACGATTGCGCTCTCCGGAACGCATCCGGACGGAGACCGACTCGCGATCTGGCTCGTCCCCGCGGCTGCATCCGTGGCTGCATCCAGGACGGTCTTCGCCGCCTCCCCCGCCGAACCAGCTCCCGCCTCGTCCGATGCCCCATCCGACCCGTCCGCCGAGCCAGGCGATTCCGCCGACCCGTCCTCCGGTCCTTCGGATGCGCCGGAGGGCGCCGATCTCGCGGACGCGGACGGACTGGAGCCGGAGGCCACACCTGAGGTGACACCTCTGGCGGCACCAGTGGCCGAGGCAGCCGCGCCAGCACCGCGTGAGCCGCGTCTGCTGGCCCACAGCTCCGGATCGGACCGCTCCCCGCGCTGGTCGCCCGACGGCACCCGGATCGCCTTCATTAGCCACCGCGACCGGCGCGACGTGATCGCGCTGGCCACTCCAGATGGCGAGTACCGGCCCGGTCGCGCCGAGCTCCTGACCTGGAGCGCGTCGCACGACCGCGAGCCGTCGTGGTCGCGGGATGGCCGGTTCCTGGCCTTCACCCGCCAGCGCGGCGATGGCCCGGAGCACGCCGATATCCTCGTCTTTATCCTCGACAGCGGTGAGCTCAAGAACCTCACCTCCGAAAAGGCGAGCGCCGTCCGCCATTCGCTCGATTGGGTTCCCGGCCGAAACCTCATCGCGTATGTCACGTTAGAGAACGACTGGCTCTCGATCTCGGTCGTCAACGCCGACAACAAGGCTGGCTGGACGGTGACGCGGGAATCCGGCGACAAGACGGATCCCCGGTTCGGCCCGACGGAACCGCGCATGCTCTACGTCCGCGGCGAGGGGTTCGCCACCGTCTGCTGCGAGCGCGGTCTCCACGCCTCCGGGGCGATCGCCCTCGATCCGGGCGAAGGGGTCGTCACCGTCCCGCGCTGGTTGGCCGACAAGCGGGTGGTGTACGGATTCTCGGCGCCCCAGCGGCCGTTCGGGTTTCTGGCGCAGGAGAATCTCGCCGACGCCGAACGCACGGCCCTGCCGGTGCCGGGCGCGATCGCCCCCAGCGGCGTGGCCCTTCGCCAGCCGATCCCGTTCGAGTTCCAGGTCGGCGAAGACGAGCAGTTCTCCGGCATGTTCTACCGCTCCGAAGGCGCCGTCGAACCGGGACCGGGGATCGTGTATCTGCCCGATGGGCCGCTTCGCACCCGCACCGGAGAGTTCCGGATCGAGGAGCAGGCGCTGGCCAGCACCGGGATTATGGTGTTCGCGCCGGTCCTGCACGGAGCGTCGGGATTCGGCTTCGCCGTCGAACAGGATCTCGCCGACTTCGCCGATACCGAACTCGAGATCTCGGACATCGCGGAGGCGGGACGCGGACTCGGCGTTCCCGGCTCAGGCAGTGGGGTCGATGCCGCCATGATTGCGCTGGTCGGGCACGGCTTCGGCGGCACCCTGGCCCTGCTGACGGCGGGCGCCCGCCCGGGCATCTACTCGGCGGTCGTCGCGATCGATCCGGTCACCGACTGGCCGGCCGAGCTGGAATCCGCCGATGTCGCCTGGCGTAACTGGGTGACCCGGCAATACGGACTGCCGCGAACCAATCCGGACCGTTACGCGCTACGGAGCCCGGCCACGTTCGGCGCCGTGATCGATGTGCCCGTGACCCTGATCTCCACCAATGCCGCCCCGTCCCATCGCCGGGCGCAGCTCGCGGCGTTCATAACCTATCTGGCGGAATCCGGTGTCGAAGCCGAGCACATTGACGCGGGCGACGAGCCGCTCGGGGCGATCCTGAGGGGGGTCAGCAAGCGGCTGGCGGCGCGCTATCTGAATGGCCGCGAGAGCGTCGAGATCGTGACCGATCTCCGCGCCGACGACATAGGGTAGTGGACCGTCATCGCTGAATTATCCTTCCGTAACAAAGTGGAGGAATCTCTCACAGCCGACCCGCAGGTCGGCAAGACCGGCGTCATGCCAAGGTACTTCGTCGGACTGCGGTCCTCCTCAGGAGATTCCTTCCCCTCCGCTTCGCTTCAAACGGAATGACAGTTGAAGCTTGACGCATGACTGGACGGCGTTCGCGTTGACGGTGCCGTCGATCGGGCGTGTACCGGCCGATGGGAAGCGGGCGCGAGAACGCCGGGCTTTGGGGGCCCGGCGTTCTCAAGGAGAAGGAAGTTGACATTCCGTGCCCGCCGGACCGTGGGGTCGGTCACTCCCTGGCGACACGGGAGACCTGCGACAGCTAGCGGACAAGGCACCACGCAACATCCACTACCAGTGCGAGAACCGCATTCGGGAGATTCGGTTCGCGACCGGGAGGGCTGATCCCGATCGCCCCTCACCTCCCACGCTTCCCGCGAGGTCACCACCATAGTCGTCGATCCCGGCGCGCCGGTCATCCGCAGTTTTACCGAATCGCCGCTGGCCCACTACGTACACGATCCTACGTAGTCATCGAGCTTGACGGTGCACGCGCGGCGCCATGCCAGCCACCGTTCGCGGTGCTCATGCACCATTCGCGCTCCGCTCGTAACGGCGGCGGGCGTCGGATTTGGTATCGTCGTGAGAAGAAAACGTCAGTGGAGGCTTCGCCGGTCGCGATGGTATTGATCGGAGGTCAGCCAGTGGACGACGCGGAACGCCTGGCCCACGCCGAGCGTGGCGACAAGGCTAGGGCGAATCTCGTCAATGCTCTGCGCGAGTGCGGGCAGCTCGCCGACGCGGTCGAGACGTTCCAGGGCCGCGAACTGATCGAAGTGCTGGACTATCTCGACAGCCTGCGCTTCGTGATGGCGGAGTCCGGCCAGCTCCTCGCCGGGGTCGTCCGCGGCTCCCAGGGCTGACCGACCCGGATAGCGCGGTTTGGGAAGCAAGTGCCCGTCTTCTCTCATCCCGAGGGACGGTCCCACGCTTCGCTCCGATGCAGCTGCTCGATGCGGCTGCCTGGATAAACTCCGCGACGAGGGACCCCGGCAGCTGCGTCGCCGGCGGAAGCGCACCGCGCTGGAGCCGGTCATTGAATCGGCGCGAAGCGCTCTCCATTTCCAACAGGTACACCTTCTGGAAACCGCTGTAGTCGACCTGGCTGGCCGGCTCAGCCGATCGGGTCGAAGATGCGGACATCGAAATCCGGGTCCGCCATCTCCGGGTCGAGCGGGAACACCGGGCGCTCGACCCGCGCGAACGGCAGGCTCGCGATGTCCTGGTTGACCGCGCCCGGCGTCAGCGCCAGGAACGATGACGAGGCGGCGTCGCGCAGCGCCGGTTCCAGGTAGCCGATCTTGATTACGGTGATCTCGTGATCGGCGGGGTCGAGATCGAGATCGCGAAAATCCGCGATCCGGTGATACGGCTTGCGGCGAGAGGTGACGATGATGTGCACCCCACCGGAGCGGATCGCGACGATGTCGCCCCCGACCGGATCATCCTTCTGGATCGCGTGGACCGTCCCCATCACATCCAGCGGCGAGCCGTTGACCGGGTCGAGCACGCCGCCGATCGTCACCGACACCTCGGTTCCGACCCCCGCCGCCACCGCCGCGCGCACCGCATCCGGCGCGGGAATCGCGGCTACGATCGCCGTTCGCTCCCCGCTCGCCAGCTCTGGGTGCGCCAGCAGCCGCTCCGCGAAATACGGGACATCCCCCGCACCGCCCGCCGTCGGGTTGTCGCCCGAGTCGCTGATGATGACCGCCTTCTGGCCCAGCGCCAGCGCTTGCTCGATCGTCCAGTCCGCCGGGCCAGAGGGCCGGTCGAACGCGAAATCGTGCCGGGCCTCCCAAAAGCGCCGGGCGATCTTCTCCGCCTCCGCTCGAATCGAGTCGACATCGGTGCCGGTCACGACCGTGGTCGCGCTCGATCGCGGCTGATCGGCCCAGACGTAGCCGACCCAGAGCGAGGCGTCGATCACGCCGGGCTTGCCGTCGGACTCCGTGAGCTTGCCATAGACCGTCTTGCCCGGCTCCCAGAAGGTGCTCGTCCGCTCGCCGGGCAGGATCACGGGGACCCGCACCCAGGCCCGGTGCGGCCGGATGCCCTCGTCGAGGAGCCGCAACAGGTGATGAACGGCCCGCGCCTTGCTCTCCATCGCGTCGATGTGGGGTGCCTCGCGAAAGGCGGTAAAGACATCCACCGCGCCAACGAGCACCTCGCTGACGTTGCCATGCAGGTCCATGCCCGCCGAGATCACGCACCCTGGCCCGGCCAGATCGCGGATCGCGGAGGCCAGGTCACCCTCGGCGTCGTCCATCCCGTCCACGCTCATTGCGCCGTGGACATCGAAGAAGAAGCCGTCCAGCGGCAGCGACCGCGCGATCCGGTCGAGCAGCTCCGCCTTGAATGCGGCGTAGGTCTCGCTCGTCACCGGGCCACCGGGGATCGCCCGCGCCTTGAAGGCCGGAAACCACTCGACATCCCGCCGCCCCTCGAAGGTGCCCTCACTGAAGTACGGGTAGCTCGCGATGATCTCGTCGCCGCGCTGGATCGTGAAGTCGGCGGCGGTGCTCATCAGCGGCGAGAACGTGCTGCTCTCGATCGCGATCCCGCCGATCCCGATTCGGTACCGTCTCCCGCTGCTCGTGTCGCCGTCTGTCACGTCCGCTTATCTCCCGTATGCGATCCGTCGTCACCGTCAGGCCCGACGGTATCCGAGCGAGGCGATGCGAACACCAGGACTCGTGGTCGATGTCTAGGTCAGCCCGAGGCGCTGGTACTGGGATATCGGAGCCTGCATGGTGTCCAGTGCCGTAACGAGAAGGTTCTTCATGCGCTGCTCGTTGGCATCGCCCGTGCCGGCGAGGTCGTTGTCCTGCACCGGATCATCGTGCACGTCGAACAACATCGGCGCATCGTGCCGCCATTGCGACGGGATCGAATACCGCCAGACCGGGGAGTCCGTAAATGGCAGAAAGCGGCCGCCTTCGGCATCCGGATGCGGCACGGGGGGCCGGAACCAGTCCCAGGGGGCCATCATGACCATCATCGTGGAGTGGGCCTCTGCCGGCATGCTCCGGTCACATGGCTGGAAGTAAGTGTACCGGCCATCGGAAATGTTGATCGAGGAACCCCAGTAACCGTATATGGTCCAGTCCCGATGGCTGTCCCGCTCGCCCGTCACGACGGGCATGAGCGACCGGCTGTGGACGTTCGGCGTTGGCTCGGCCTCGAGCGCATCGAGGATGGTGGCGTAGAGGTCGACCGCTGACGACAGCGTGTTGGTCCGACCACCCGGTCGCGGGTTGTTCGGATGCCAGATCATCAGTGGAGTCTGCGCCAACGTGTTGTAGAATGGCGCGTCCGGTTTGCCGACCCAGCCATGCTCGCCGAGGTAATGCCCGTGGTCGGTGGTGACGATCACCATCGTCGACTCCCAGAGGTTCTCACGGTCGAGCGTATCGAGAACTTCACCGAGCCAGCGATCGACCATCGTGATCTTGCCGGCGAACTGCGCCCGCACGAAGGCGAGCTGGCGCTGGGTCAACGCACTTCGCCCCTCGTCAACCCGGCCATAGACGGGCCAGACCACCAGGTCGGGGTCTCGCGGATCCTCGTCCGTATACATCGACGCGTATGGTTCGGGACAGTGAAATGGCTCATGGACATCGAAGCTGTCAACCGCCAGAAACCATTTATCGTGTTCCTGGTTCGCCCGCAGCCACTCCGCGGCGGTCGAGAATACCCTGGCGGGGAAGAAATCCCGCTCATCGTGGATATTGAATGACGCCACGTTGCGCGCATAGTCCGCGCGATTCATGTACGACGCCACATCGTCTGGGTAGGCGGTGCGAAGCTGGCGCAGAAAATGTTCATCCGGCTTCTTCGGCGTGGTCCGCCAGGTGTCGCTCTCATGGCCGCGAATGAACTCGAACCCGTTGTAATCCTCGTAGTACCCGTGGCTTCCATGCTGGAAGTAATGGTAATGATCGGTAACGAGCTGGGTCACCGTTCCTGCCCTGCGGGCAGCCCGGGCGAGCGGCATGTCGTACGGTTCCATCGGTCCCCACGGACGCCAGAGGAATTCCTGGATCCCCGAGAAAAACTCCCGTCTCGCGGGCATGCATGGCAGGCTGCCGGCATAGTGGTTGTCGAAGACCAGCGCTTTCTCCGCGAGACGGTCAATGTTGGGCGTCTGCACGTCCAGCTCGATCGGCTGGCCATACGACTTGAGAAAGTGCTTGCTGAGACTGTCAATCGAGATGAACACGACATTCATTGAAGATTTCTCCGTGGACCCGGATGGCAACTTCGTGATCTTTCGATATGCGCATGCCGATGGCGGTTACCCCTTGATGCCTCCCATGCTCAGGCCGTGCACGATATGCCGTTGGGCCAGTAACGCGATGCACACGACCGGACCCATGATCATAACGCCCGTGGCGGTGAAAGGTCCCCAACGGCTTTCCTCCGCGGCCAGAAAACTGAAGATCGCGACCGTGGCGGGCTGGGTCCTGGGCCCGGAAAGCACGACGGCATAGAGGAAGTCGTTCCAGGCATTGATGAATGCGAAAATCGTGGTTACCGCGATGCCGCCGCGGGCGAGGGGCATCACGATACGGACGAACGCCGTGAACCGCGATGCCCCATCGACGGCTGCCGCTTCTTCGAGTTCAACCGGAATTTCCATGAAATAGGTCATCATCAACCACACGCTGAACGGGACCGTAATCGTCAGGTAGATCGAAATCAGCCCGGTATAGGAATCGAGCAGCTTGAGCTCACTCAAGGCGTAGTAGAAGGGGATCAGGAGCCCCATTGGCGGCGCCATCTGCATCAGCAAGGTGTAGAACGTCAGCGCGCCTCGCCCGCGAAAGCGAAGCCGGGCGAAAGAATAGGCAGCCGGAATCGCGATCAGCATCGCCATTGTCGTGCTCGTGACGCTGATGATCAGGCTGTGCCAGATGCTCTCGACAATGCCGCTGGTGCGGAGGGCGGTCACGTAGTGATCGAGCGTAGGCAGGAAGAACAGCGTCGGCGGATTCGTGAAAATCACATTGCGCGGCTTGAACGATGTGATCAGAACCCAGAGTACCGGGATTGACCAGATGAACACCGCCAGCAACAACAGAATGTAGGTCGCGATGTCCCCAGCGGACATTCGACGTCGCGTCCTGTATGACATGCTTCAAACCTTTTCTCAGCGCGACTGTCGAAATCGGAAGACGAGCCAGCTCGTCAGTGCCGTGACGAGCAGCAGGATCGTGCCCAGGGTGGCGCCATACCCGAGGCGCAGGCTTGTGAACGAGATGCGGTAGGCATAGAGATTCAGAATCTCGGTGGCCGTTCCCGGTCCACCACCGGTCGCGGAATACACGGCGTCGAATGCCCTGAGCGCGATCATTGTCCGCAGGATGACGACGATCACGATGGTGGTCCGCAGCATGGGCAACGTCACGTCGCGGAACCGCTGCCAACTATTCGCGCCATCGAGCATTGCCGCTTCGAACGGCTCCGGGTTCATGGCATGAAGACTGGCCGTGAACACGAGAAACGCGAACGGCGTCCATTGCCAGGTATGGATCGCAATGACCGAGGCGAGCGCCCAGGTTGGATGCGTAAGCCATGGATGAGAGCCCAGGCCAATGGCCTGCGTGAACGCGTCGAGAATGCCGTAGTTCGGAGTCAGCACCAGCGTTCGCCAGGAGAGGCCGACAACGACCGGCGCCAGGATCATCGGCAGGAGCAGGGCCACCCGGAGCACCGCCTGGCCCCGCAGTGGCCGGAACAGAGCCAAGGCGAGCGCCAGGCCGATGACAAGCTGGAGCACAACACTCGTGACGGTGTAGATTCCCATGATGGAGAGCGACTGCCAGAAACGATCATCCGGCAGAAGCGCCCGGTAGTTGTCGAGGCCGACGAATCCGTTGGGGCGAAACCCGATCAGATCGAGCTTGTAGAACCCCATCACCACGAGAGCGATCAGCGGTGTTGTCCCGACCAGAAGCAACACCAGGATGCTGGGTGAGATCATCAGCCACGCAAAGCGTTCTTCCGCGCCCCGGAGACCACCGCGTGATCGCCCCGCAACCGGCTGTGACGTGACGAGCGCGTCTCGCGAGTCACTTATGCCCAAGACAGGATTCCCCTTCCTCACGCTGAATTATGGCGACGGCTATCTTTACGCACCCATCACCGAGGCGATTTTTTCATTCGCTTCATCGAGTGCTTCCCGCGGCGTTGTCTGGTTGGTGAGAGCCGACTGGACGGCGATCGCCATCGAATCGCCGATTTCTGGCCATTGGGGAACGCGTGGCCGCCAGTCCGGATCGGTATCGTCGTTGAGCGAAGTGAGCACGACATCGACATAGTCGTCGGTGAAGCCCACGACCTCTCGGTACGCTGGGTCATCCCAGATCGAGACACGGTTCACACCCGTCCGGACGACCGCGTTTTCAGCTTCCTTGTAGGTGGCCGAGAGCGTCTGGGTCGGCTGCGAGGCAAGCCACTGGATGTAGAGCCAGGTTGCGACTTTCTGTTCCTCGGACAGCGCCTTGTTGATCGGCATCGCCCAGTTCCAGATGCTTGTCACGCGTCGACCCGTTGGGCCCTGTGGCCAGCGCTTGTAACCGACCTTGCCAGCTACCTTGGAGCTGCCTGGATTCTCGATCACCGAGGCCGTGCTGTTGGCATCGATGAACTGCGTGACGCCGCCATTGGCAAATGCTTCCATGATCTCCGGCCAGTTCCAGTTCTCGACGCCGGCGGGACCGGTCTTCTGGAGGAGGTCGACGTAGTACTGGAGGGCGGTGACGCCGGCTTCACTGTTGACAGTGGGGCCGCCGTCCTCCCCGAACCATGCTCCACCAAACTCAAGGAAGAGTGACGGGAAGATATAGAGGTTCTGCCCCGCGCCGAGGAATCCGCGCAATGCCGCGCCGGCTCGATCGGCGGTATGCGTTTCGGTGGCGACCTGGGCAAACGCTTCCAGCGTATCAGGTGGCTCGATGCCCAATTCGGCGAAGACATCCGCACGGTAGATGTGGATTGTCGTCTCGCCTTCGACCGGCATCCCGTAGAGCCTGTCCTCGACCGTGTTCGCGGCGCGCCAGTTCGGTATGATGTCGTCGACATTGAACCAGGCGGCATCGGTCAACGGCGTGTTGTTCAGGTAGTCGTCGAGGGGATCGATCCAGTCGCTCGCCTGATACAGGGGCAGGTACATTGGATCAGCGGTGTGCGTCGCGTAGTTTCCCGAGCCTGACGCGAGATCCAGCACCGCCTTCTCCCGCAGCTCTTTCGGCGGGATCACCTCTCGCTGCACCGTGATTCCAGTCAGGGCGGTGAACAGGTCGTCGGTGACGGCACGAAACTTCTCGAAGTAGTGTGCGGGCGTGACCAGAATCGTGATTGTTTGGCCATCGGCCTGGCGCCAGTCGATCTTCGCCTCTTGGTACGGCGCGAGCGCGGCGGCGTCACCTGTCTGCGACAACAGCGTGGGCGCCTTCCCGAAGACGGATCCCGAAGCGCCGAGACCGGCAGCCACCGATGCACCGGCGGCTGACTGAAGCAGGGAACGACGTGTAACAGGTTTCATGGAATTCCTCCTGGGCTTCAGCGGGGCGTGACCATCACGACCGCCTGCACCATTACCTTGCCTTTAGGACGCTCTACGCCTGAAAACCTAGCCGTCCGGAGATACGCTTCGCAATCTCCATAACTGGCGACGCCAGCGCGTGCGTCCGCTTCAACGAGAGTCGCGTCGCTGGTCCAGCGACGGCGGCCGCCGCTATCGTGATCCCCAGGTGATTCCGGATCGGTGCCGCCACCGCGCGTATGTCCGCGGCGAACTCAAGGTCGTCAATCGAATAGCCCTGCGCTCGAATACGCTGAAGTTCTTCAAGCAACACCTCCCGCGTCAAAATCGTGTTCGGTCCCTGCGCCTCCAGGGAGTGCGCGTCCAGCAAGCCATCAAGTTGCGACTGTCCGAGTTCCGAGAGGAGCATCTTGCCACTGGCCGAGCAGTGGGCCGGGACTTCCGCGCTACCGACCGTGAGACTGGCCCGCAGGGTCTGCCGGCTCTCCACCTTCTGGAGATAGAGCACGTGAAACCCGTGGAGCGCCCCAAGATTCACCGTTTCGCTGGTTTCTGCCGCAAGTTCTTCCAGGTAGGTCAGCACCTGCTGGCCGATGCCGAGACGGTCCAGCACGGCACTGCCCAAGCGAAACATCTCCAGGCCCATCAGGAATCGCCCGCTGCCGTCCGTCGCCCGCTCGACGAGTCCTTCGTGCTGGAGTGTCGCGAGCAGGCGATACACCGTGCTCTCCGGAAGTTCACTGACCGCACTGAGTTCGGTCAAGGTTATCCCCTGTCGCTTCGTCGCCAGGATCTTCAGCAGTTGGGAGCTTCGATGGACAGAGCGATTCGATCGAATCTCACGGAGACGTTCCTCGGATTGTTGCATCATTTTTACCTGGTAAAAACTGATTTCAGCAAATAAAACCATCATACTCCATGGCTCGATGCTGTCAAGAGTGGTTCCTCTTGCGCGGGGATGTGAAAGGTGACACGCCGTTGGCGGTCGGAACGCAGGAGTAAACGGCACCGCGGATGTCGTGGTCCTGCTTCGATGCTGGGCTTTGGGGTGCGCTGTTCAGGTCCGCTTTGCGATGCAGCTGCTCGACACGGCTGTTCGGACCGGCTTCGCCATGGTATTCCTCATGCTTCGATCATCACATGGCTTTGCTGCGCTTCAGCATGACGACAGAAGCAGAGAATCGCCGAGAAGGCACACTCTTGGCGACTGGGCACTAACCAACGTCTGGCTGTGCCCAGCATCGCGATGGACCCAGATGCGGAATCCTCGTTGTCACAATTGGCGTCAACGTGCAGAGACAGACCAAGCCGGCATCAACTCCGTGTCACACCGTTCCCGGCGCGGCCTCGTCCAGCGAGACCGGCAACACCCGCAACGTCCGCAGCGGCGAGTTCCAGATCCAGAACGCGGCGAGCAGTTCGCCCAGTGCGGCGATCATCAGTGTCGCCCGCAGCCCGATCACCTCGCCGGCGATGCCTCCGAGGAGCGCGCCGACCGGGATCAGCGCGGTCACCAGGACTCGTGAGGTGGCCGTCGCCCGCCCCCGCAAATGATCGGGGACAAGCGCCTGGCGCAGGCCAGTCTGATGCACGTTGAAGACGGTCAGCCCCAGCCCGAACAGGAACTGCGCCACCACCAGCATCGGCACGACAACGATGGGAGAGCCACTGGCAAGGGGCACGAGAAGGTCGCTCAGTCCGACCAGAGCGACTCCGCCGATTGTCGCCCACCCGACCCCGAACTGATCGCCGATGCGGCCCGGGAGCATTGCGCCGATGAGGAAACCGACGCTCCCCGCCGCAAAGATGAAGCCAAGGGACCCCGCGCTGACACCCAGCGAACGGACGATGTAGAGCACGAAGACGGCTTCGAGCATCGCGTTGAACAGGTTGAGGATGCCCCGGCTGCCCACGATGACGCGGAGTCTCGGATCGCCAAGCACCACCCGCAGCCCCTCGCTGATCTCGGCGGAGAGACGCTGTGGTCGGTCGGAGGAAACGGGCTTCGGCTCGCTGGAGCGGATTCGCGCGAGCAGGAGCGCCGAGACCAGGTAGGAGATGGCATCTACGACGATCGCGAACGGTGCGGACACAAGTTGAACCAGCCAGCCGCCGAGAGTGGGACCGGCGATTTCCGCGGCGGCGGCGCTCTGCGCGAACTTGCTGTTGCCCTCGACGAGGTGATCGCGGTCGACGATCGTCGGCAAGAACGCCTGGTACGCCACGTCGAAAAAGAGGGTCAGCATCCCTCCCAGGATCGCGACAACGTAGAGCAGCTCCATGCTGAGCAGGTCGATCGCCCACGCCAGGGGCACCAGGCCGAGCAGGATCGCGCGTCCGATATCGCTCGCGATCATCACCGGACGCCGCTCGTGGCGATCGATAAGGGCTCCGGCATGGAGGCCGATCACCAGCGAGGGTAGTGCGCTCGCGGCGGTGAGGAACCCCATCTGCAGCGGGGTCGCGCCCAGTGTGATGGTGGCCACGAGCGGCAGCACGAGAAAGCTGATCTGGGACCCGATCAGCGAAATCGTCTGCCCCGCCCACAGCTTCATGAAGTCGGCATGATGCCAGAGATTGGGGCCGGTGCCTGGCTTCGACACGAGAATCACTTCCTCTCCACGCCGTCCGGGCGGTTGCGTCGGGGTCAGTATGTGATCGCCATGCCTAGGCCGCGCGCGTCGATCTCCGGGTGGGCGGGGAGCGAGACGGATGTTCCCCGGGCGAAGCGGGCGGCGCTCCAGGCCGCGACGATCGCGTCGAGCACGTCATCGGCGGGGACGCCGCCCGCCATCGCCTTCACCTCGGGGCCGGTGGGCGGCAAGGTCAGCCAAGGAAACTCGCCCAGAAGGAGCACGCGCCGCGCCGCGAACCCGGCGATCTTCTTCTTCGACCACGTCATCGCCTGCCCGTTGTTGAGCGCCCGGAAGCCCACCTCCGGGTGAACCTCGATCACCCGTCTCTGGAGATCCGGCGTCATCGCGGCGTCGACTTCGGCGATCTTCGGCATGATCCCGAACGTCTGGCGGGAGATGCCCTTGCCCGTCAGGCTTTTCGACCGCGCGTTGGCCTCGTTGTAGGGCAGGCAATTGAGAATCCGGCGATCCGGCGACGGGAACACGGCGGCGCTTTTCGGGAAGCCGAGCAGCTTCCTGGCGGAAATGTCGCAGGCGCGGGGAACACCGGTGGCGAGCCCGATCGGAACATCGACGCCGATGATAGTCGGTTTCGGAAAGGCGGCGAGGAGATCAGGGAACGCGCCGAAGGTCCGAAACTCCATGTCGTGCTCCGCCAGGTCGAGCAGAGCGGCGATCCAGCCGCCCTTGCATCCATCCACGCCAACGACGATCCGGTTGCCGTCGCCGGCCCGCTGTAGCGTCATCGCCCTCTCGATTCCGATTATGCCCGGCACCCGCGACGACCGGGGGCGGCGCGAGCGCGCCGCCCCTGATTGCCAATCTCCTGAGCCCGGCGACTACTCTGGCTCGACCCAGACGTACGGGATCGACCAGAACGTGCCGTACCCGTTCGGGAAGAAGTTGTGGAGGCGCGGCTGGTAGCCGACGACGTTCTTGGCGAAGACGAGGACCGAGTTGGCCTGCTCGTCGTTGATGATGTTCGACTGCTCGATCAGGATGTCGACCCGCTTCTCGGGATCGAGCTCGCGCTGCTGCAGGTCATCGAGCCGGTCGTACTCCTCATTGCAGTAGCGCATGTCGTTGAAGCCGGCCAGCGGCACCGCGTCGCAGCGATACATGTCGCCCTGGCCACCGGTGACATCCCAGCTGAAACCGATCAGCGATGCGGCGAACGTCCCGTTCTCCTGATTGTCGACGAGGGTCGGGAACGGCTGCTGAACCGGGATCATCTCGACGCCGATCTCGCCCCAGGCTTGCTGCATGTACGGGATCAATTGTTCGTTGACGGTCGAGCCTTCGGAGTACAGGAACTCGAACGAGAACTTCTCGCCGTCCTTCTCGCGAATCCCGTCGCCATCGCTGTCGACCCAGCCGGCTTCCTCGAGCAGCGCGTTTGCCCGGTCCGGATCGTAGTTGTAGATCGTATTGACCCGCTCCGGGTCGTAGGCGACCGAGAGCACGGGCTGCGTGCCGTCGGCTTTCGTCGCCAGCCCCTGGAACACGGTATCCACGACGAGGTCGCGATCGAGTGCGTACATCAGCGCCTGCCGGACCCGGACATCCAGGAACGGGAGATCGTTGGCCGGGTCGAGGTTGAACTCGTAATAAGTGAAGCTGAAGGTGTCGAAATCGACGATGTTCAGATCCGGGTTCGATGCCCGCAGCGTCTCGGTCTGCGTCGGAGGTATTCCGGTAATGTCGCTCTCGCCCGTCACCAGCGTCTGCACGGCGGTTGCCGAGTCGACGACCACACGATAGATGAACTGGTCGATCACCGGGGTGTTCTGGGCGTCCCAGAAATCGGGGGTACGCTCGAGCGTGACGTGATCGGTGCGGACCCATTCGACGAATCTGAACGGTCCGGAGCCAATGACCTGCGTCGGATCCTGTCCCGTCGACCCGGCGGCGGTCCCCCACTCACTGAAGGGGATACCCTCCCAGATGTGTTTCGGCAGGATCCCGAACTGCCCCGCGGTGTCGGCGACGAAGTTGGCGAGCCTGTCGACCGCGACCAGCTGCACGGTGTAGTCGTCGATCTTCGTGTGGGACTTTAGCGCACCGACGACGCTGGAACGGCGGACGCTGAGGCTCTCTTCGGCGATCACGGAATCGAAGGTGAAGATCACGTCGGCGGCGGTTACCGGCTGGCCGTCGTGCCATATCGCGTTGGGATTCAGGTAGAAGGTATAGGTGACGCCGTCGTCCGCGACCTCCCAGTAATCGGCCAGCTCCGGAACGAGCGCGCCATCGATCGGGCTGCCGCCGACGAGGCCCTGGAAGACGAACCCGGTAATCAGGCCCGAGAACGTGTCGACGACCAGGGTCGGGTTGAGGGTGGTGATATCGCTTGCCGCGACGTAGACCACCTGGCCGCCGGTCGAGGCCGGCTCCTCGAACGCGAACTCCTCGCGCAGCGCCGCGTTGTACTCCTCGCGGGTGATCGAGCGGATGCCTCCCCCGGCGACGGGAGACGCCTCAGGGGTGGCCACCGGGCTCGCGACCGGCGTCGCGCCGGGTGTTGCTTCGGGCGAGGCGTCCTGCGCCACCGCGTGCCGCGAGAGGATGGCGGCGGTGGACGCCGAGACGCCGGCCGCCGCCGCGCGGGTCGTGAACGCGCGGCGGCTGATCCCACCGTCGCGCAACTGATCGACGAGTTCGTTGATGGTTCGGTCTTTCATGCTCTCTCCTCCGATGGATTGCCCTGATCCCGCCGCGCCGTAACGGGTCGTGTAACGGGTCGTGTAACGGATCGTTCCCGGTGTGGCACCTCCCCTGGCGGATCGGCCGTTGACCGCTGGCGGTCCCGCGTGTGCTCCCGACATGATGGACACCAGTCTAGCCATAATCCGCGATTCCGGCTGGCACGCGCCCGATGCCCGGCGGTAGGTGACGGCGAATCGGGACGTGGCCTGTGTGCCCGCGCGCCATAATCCGCCGCCGCCCCTTGGTATCTGGCGCGGCGCTCCATGTCGCACCGGGTCGCGCCTCCCGTTGCTTGTCATTCCGAGGGACGGTCCCTCGCTACGCTTCGGGATAAACTCCGCGAAGAGAGATCTCTTGAGGAGGTCCGCGGACCGACGAGACTCACTCCTGGCAGCGCTGGTCTTGATCGCCTGATGGCGATCTTCGAGAGATTCCTTCACTTTGTTGCCGACACGGCTGTTGGAATGACAAGGTCGGCTGGGCGGACACCCCTTCGTCCGTCATGGCACGGGGCGCCATGTTTCGAGGGTACCGCCCCTACGTCTTCTCCCGGGATTCACCCGCTCTTCGCCATGGGCTATCCATTCGTGCGTCGAAGCGGCGGGCCGCCATCTCCGGGGTCAGGCGGGTCCGCTCCAGGTGCCACAGCGCGCGGGGCAACGCGCCATGGAATTCCATGACCAGCTTGTCGAGCGCGGCGGCCCGCTCCAGGTAGCGCTCGAGCATTCGCGACCGGATCATGGGCAGGTCGGCGAGCGTCGGGTCCGGCAACCGGCGCGTTGGCTCGATGGTCAGATCCGAGGCAACATCGAGCAGCTCGATGAGGGTGCGCCAGCACGCGCGGATCCGCTCGATCGGGGTGCGCGCCCCTCGCGGCTCCGGCGCCGGTGGCGGGACGCCGGCGTCTCGCTCGATCAGCCGCTCCTGGAGCGAACGGAGGTAGGTCGCCGAACGCTCCAGAAATTCGTCGAGTTCGGCCCGGCCGGCGGTGATCTGGCGATCGAGCTCCATCCAGGTCGGCGCGTAGCCCGCGCTCTTCAGCGTTGAAAAGGCGAGGCTCATCTCCGGCGCGTAGACGTTGGCCTCGATCTTCAGCGGCTTGCCCTGACCGGGAAGATCATCGAATTCGCCGCGCTCCCGCGCCTCTTCGATCGCCTCTTCGACCCACGAATCCCAAGACTCGATCTCGCGGCTTTGAAAATCATCCTCATGACGTACAGGACTCATGCTCCACCTTCATGGCACCGTTGGCACAACGTCGCGACGCCCTCCTGGAGTGCCCAGTCCGTCTGTGAAAATGCTAACAAATGCGACGAGAGGTGCCAACGGCATGGTTGTGGTCGCACGGCGGCGCGCCCAAGTGCGACACAAAGTTGTGACGAAGACGCGATATCGTGTTCACCCACTGCTCAGGTTCGTCGCGTAACCTTCAGAATGTTGACCATCAGGAACACGACAACGTACAGTTCCGATGGATCACGATCGACAATGTCCGGACATTTTGTCCGGACAGATGGAAAAGGAATGACCGTCCATGGCGAATCGCCCAGACGCGGATGATCGCTGGGTCCACCCCCTGATCAGCATACGCAACCCCCAGTGGAGCCGGCGCCGGCTCTTTCTCGTCGGTTCCGGTGGCCTTGCCGCCGTCGCCACCGCCCGCCCCGGATCGGTGATCGCCGCTCAGGCGACGCCACCCGCAACGCCGCCCGCCAGCCCGGAAGCTTCACCGGTCGCCAATGAGCTCACCGGCGACCCCGAGGCGACGGCCCTGCTGCGGGACGCCGCCGGAGCGATGGCCGACCTCGACACTTTCCAGTTCGAGATCGCGACTACCCGCGGCCAAAGCACGATCCTCCAGGGGCTCGAGGTCGAGACCATCGCCGGGGCCGTGCGGCGGCCGACCGACTTCACCGCAACCGTCGCCGTCGGGTTGCCCTTCGGGTCGATCGAGCTGACCGCGGTCGGAATCGACGGCCGCGCTTACATCCAGGATCCCTTGTCCAACGGCGAGTGGATCGAGCTCGAAGGAGCCGAACAGGCGGTCGCCCTGATCAACCCCGACACGCTCATCCTCTCCTCGATCGGGTTCGTAAAGGAGGCCAGGATCGATGGCACCGAGGAGATCGATGGTGCCGAGACGACCCGCTTGGCGGGCACGATCGATTTCGCCGCCAGCGCCGAACAGCTCTCCGGGGGATCGGTCGAGCTTCCGGCCGAGATCTCCTCCGAGCCGGTCGACCTGCTGGTCTGGATCGATGAGCAGAAGCGGATCGTCGAGATCGAGATCGCCGGTCCCCTCGTGGCGACCGAGAGCGAGGATGTCGTGCGGACCGTCAGCTTCTTCGGGTTCGATGAACCGGTCGAGATCGAAGCGCCATCGCTCTAAACCATTCGTTGTCCCACTTCCCCAACCCCCCTTTCCCGACGAGCGCCATGGCATCGATGCCATGGCGCTCGCTGTGTTTCACGGCAATGAGTCGGCCGTTCGGCTCGCAGGAGTCTCCCCGGCGCCTGTCCTGTAAGCGGCATCGGTAAGCGGCATCGGTAAGCGGCATCGGTAAGCGGCACCGGTAAGCGGCATCGGTGGCCTCCCACGGCTGTCCCCGCGAACGTCACGCCAGGTGCCGTTCCGGTCACACCTGCGGCAGCACCCGTGACGCGATCAGCTCCAGCCCGGACAGGTCGTCGAGATCGGTCCACTGCAACATCACACCCTGCACACCGCTTTCCCGCATGCGCCCAAGCTGATCGACGATCTCACCGGGCGTCCCGATCACCGCGCCCCGCTCCCGCAGCTGCGCGAGTTGTTCGGGGCTCGATTTCGCCAGCAGATCGGCTTCATCGTGGCCGATCATGCCCCGCGTCATCAGCGTCCGCTTCAGCGAATCAGGCGTGCGCCCCTCCGCCGCGAGCAGCTCGTCGAGCCGGGCGCAGCGGTCCTGGAACTGGTCGAGCGTCAGGAACACCGCGTTCCACTCGTCGGCATACCGGGCGGCGAGGGGCAGCGTGCGCTTCGGACCGTTTCCGCCGATCGTGATCGGCGGGCCGTCCGATCGCGGCGATCTGGGTTGGAGCAGCGCGTCCTCGAGCTGGAAGTGGACGCCCGCCCAGGTGACCGGCTCGGAGGCTCGCGTCAACGCCTTGACGACCTGGATGCCTTCCTCGAACAGGGCGAACCGCTCGTCCAGCGGCGGCAACCGGAAGCCGAACGCGGTGTGCTCCCGCTCCTGCCACCCCGCGCCCAGCCCGATCCGGAGCCGTCCACAGGCCAGCGCGTCGATCCCGCTCGCCTGCCAGGCGAGGATGACCGGGTTGCGGAACGTCAGTGGCGAGACGAGCGGCCCGAACAAGATGCGCCGCGTGTTCGAGGCCAGCCAGGCGAACGAAACCCAGGCGTCCAGCGCATCCTTGAACCCGTCGCCGGTATTCGTGAAATGATCCGAGCGGTAGAGTCCGGCGAATCCCAGCTCCTCGGCCGCGCGCGCCAGTCGCTGCCACCGGGGCCAGGAGAGCCCGTCCTGCCCCTCGATCATGATCGACACATCCAAGGCCATTTGATGCACACCCTCGTTTCCGGGCGGACGCCAGTCCGCTCGTGTCCATTCGTGGTCACGCGTCGAGCCTGGCTGATCTTACGATGTCCATCCTCACCTGACGACCCGCCGCCCCGCCCATGCATGACCGAGGATGATCGTGAAAGCGGATATCGAGCGCACCTGTGAGTTGACAGAAGATAAACAGTAATGACTATTGCCACGTTGGTACTTGTGCGATTGCATTCGTCAATGCAATTCCCCGGGTATCCTATCCCAGCCTTCGGGCCGGTGAAGATCCCCTGGGTTTCTTGTATCCGATATCCTGAGGAAGCTCGATAGTATCCCAGTTCGTCACCGCCCTTGAGCGGCCAGTATCCCGTGTCCACCTGGAACACTACCGTAATGGCGGCAGTGACCTCGAAATGGTCGTCAACTATTTCTACAACCTCGAGCTCTCGGAAGCCCTCTACCCTACTCTCCAGGCGTTTGAGGTCGCACTTCGGAACAGTTTTCATCTGACGCTCAGCCAGCACTTCCAAACCCCGTACTGGTTCGAAACCGCAGGACTCTTTCCGCGCCCGAAGCCGCCAATGACCAAATCATGGCGGAAAAGCGCGCTTGGAGATGTTCGAAAGAGGTTGACGCAAGAGAAAAAGCGGCATGATTCGGACCGAATTGTCGCGGAGCTCCACCTTGGATTTTGGCACAGTATGTTCAATAGTCCGTTCGAGGAAACGTTATGGCGTCTCGATCAGTCAGCTCTGACAGGACAGGTCTTTCCTCAGGCTCCCCGCCGGCAACGCAATCGTCAGGATGTCTGAAACCGTATTGACCACATCAGGATCATCCGGAACCGAGTAATGCACTGCGAGCCGATCTGGAACCGGACCCACCTTACAGAGGATCATCAATTCGTTCTCGAAACGCTCAAGTGGATCAGCCCTGTGATGCACGAAAGTATGGCAGTGTGCGATCGCTTCCCCGTGGTGCTTGCCAGCCGAGCCACAACCGAGGCACGAGTGAGACAGGAAATCCAGCGGCGCTATCCGCCAACGTAGAGCGACTCATCTTCTGGAATGGCATAAGCCACACCCCTTGGCGTCCCGGCGCGCCAACACCATCCGGGAGCACGGCGTTCGGTCCAATGTCGCCGTCATTCAGGGAGAGCGCTACGCCTTCCGGGAATGGTGGAATCAGCAGATGGACGTCCGCTGAGGCGGCGAGTCGCCCGCGAGCCGCTCGCGCCGCCGGACAATCCCCCACACGTCCGGAAAAGCGTATGATCCACTCGGACACAGGCCCCGGTCGGGCCGCCGTTTCGAGCCGTGACAACGCCGGAGAACCTTATGGACTGGGTGTCGATTGTCTGCGGTCTGATCCTGATCGGCTCGGGAGTGCTGCGGATCTTCCTGACCCAATCGGGGAAGCTCCCGGTCCGCACCGGGATCTCACAGTACTTTCCGTACGCCTTCGTCGTGCTCGGGGCCCTGATCCTGATTCTCGGCTTCGCCGGATAAGCGGTCCCGTCGTCATCGTCCGCGCCCGCCCCGCCCCGCCCACTTGACTCGACCGTGGAGGCATGCATGAGCCAGAACCCGGACGGAACGCGCATCGTCCGCGACAGCATGGGCGAGATGCGCGTGCCGGAGAACGCGCTCTACGGCGCGTCCACCGCCCGCGCGATCGAGAACTTCCCGATCAGCGGCATCCCTTTTTCGCGGTCGTTCCTCCGTGCGCTCGGGCTCGTCAAAGCCTGCTCCGCCGGCGCCAACCGCGAGCTCGGGGTGCTCGACCATGCCCTCGCCAACATGATCGAATCGGCCGCGCTCGAAGTCGCCGAAGGCACCTGGGACGCCGAGTTTCCGCTCGACATCTTCCAGACCGGCTCGGGCACCTCGACCAACACGAACGCCAACGAGGTCATCGCCAGCCGCGCCGCTCAACTCGCGCCGGATGGTCCGGCGCCGCACCCCAACGACCACGTCAACATGTGCCAGAGCAGCAACGACGTGATCCCTGCCACGATCCATGTCGCCGCCGCCCTCCTCCTCGCGGAGCGCCTGCTCCCGGCCCTCGAGCATCTCGAAGGCACGCTGGAGAGCCGCGCGGCCGACACCGGGGATGTGGTCAAGACCGGGCGCACGCACCTGATGGACGCCACCCCGGTCCGCCTCGGTCAGGAGATCGGCGGATGGGCCGCGCAGATCCGGAACGCCCGCGCCCGGATCGAGAGCACCTTGCCCCGGCTCCACAAGCTGTCGCTTGGCGGCACCGCGGTCGGTACCGGCCTCAACGCCGATCCGGCGTTCGGCGCGACGGTGGCGGGCGAGCTGGCCCGGAGGACGGGGCTGCCCTTTGCGGAGACGGACAACCATTTCGAGGCGCAGGCGAGCCAGGACACCGCCGCCGAGCTGAGCGGTCAGCTCAAGGCGCTGGCCGTCGCCCTGATCAAGATCGCCAACGATCTGCGCCACATGAACAGCGGGCCGATCGCCGGACTCGGGGAAATCACCCTCCCCGCCTTGCAGCCGGGATCGTCGATCATGCCCGGCAAGATCAATCCCGTGATCTCCGAGGCGACGATGATGGTCTGCGCCCAGGTGATTGGAAACGATACGGCGATCACGATCGGCGCGCAGCACGGCAACTTCGAGCTCAACGTGATGCTGCCGGTGATCGCGCACAACCTGCTCCAGTCGATCGAGCTGCTGGCCAGCGTGTCGCGGGTGTTCGCCGACAAGGCGGTCGCCGGGTTCGTCGTCAATGTCGAGCATATCGCCGGCCTGGTCGACCGGAATCCGATCATGGTCACCGCGCTCAACCCGATCATCGGCTACGACGCCGCCGCCACGATCGCGAAGCGCGCCTACGCCGAGGGCCGCACGGTGAAGGAGGTCGCCGTCGAGGAGACGGATCTGCCACCTGAAAGGCTCGACAGGATCCTGGACCCCGCCGAGCTGGCCCAGCCCGGCATCAAGGACGGTGCCTGAATGGAAGGCGCTTGGCGCCGATTCAACTACCTGCTCCAGCGCTTTGCGCTTCCGCCAGCGACGCGGCTGCTGGGGTTCCTCGTCGCGGAGTTTATCCAGGCAGCCGCATCGAGCAGCTGCATCGGAGCGAAGCGTGGGACCGTCCCTCCGATGCGCTGCTGGAATGACAAGGAGCGGGTACCTGTTTCGCAAACCGGTGTAGTTGGAATGGTGATGCCGCCTACAGGGTGGCCACTACACGGAGCGGACAGTGGTTACATGCCGTCCATGGCAAGGCGTCGTCGCGCTACGCCGCGTTCCGCTCGCCAGCGGCGTCATCCGCGTCCGCGCCCGGCGCCACCGCCGGCGCTCCCAGCGGGAGCCAGACCGTGAACGTCGTGCCCGCGCCCGCCGCTGTCTCGACGTCGATCCAGCCGCCGTGCCCGCGTACGATCGCCAGCGCGATCGAGAGCCCCAGGCCGGTTCCTCCGGCGGACCGTGTCCGTGAGGTATCCGCCCGGTAGAACCGCTCGAAGAGATGCGGCAGATGTTCGGCGGCGATGCCCGGGCCCGTGTCCTCCACGTCGATTCGGGCGCATGTCACGCCCTCGCGCTGGTCGGTCGCCCGTGTCACCCGAAGCGCGATCCGCCCGTCTTTCGGTGTGTAGCGGAGCGCGTTGTCGAGCAGGATGATCATCACCTGCACCAGGCGGTCACCATCGCCGTTGATCGTGACCGGCGCGTCCGCCTCGAGCGTCATCGCCTGCGTGTGCGGCAGCGACGATGCCGTCCTGAACGCCTCGCCGGCGAGCACGTCGAGCGAGACGACCCCCGGCTTGAGGATGTAGCCGATGCCGGACGTATCGGTGCGCGCCAACGTCAGGAGATCGTCGATCAGGCGACCCATCCGCGCGCTCTCCCGCTGGACATCGCCGAGCGCGTCGACCACGTCGGCGGGGTCCGCGGCGCGTCCCGACTTGTGCTGACGGAGGAGAACATCGACGTTGCCGCGAACGGACGTCAACGGCGTCCGCAGCTCGTGCGAGGCGTCGCTCACGAATCGCCGCTGGGCGACGAACGCCGCTTCGATCCGGTCGAGCATCGCGTTGAAGGTCAGCGACAGGCGGCTGAGCTCGTCCCCGGTGTGCGGCACATCCAGGCGTCGCGAAAGGGAGACGACCCCTTCGCTGTTCGCGATCCCGTCAGCGCTCCGGGTGATCCGCTCGACCGGGGCGAGCGCCCGCCCAGCCAGGATCCAGCCACCGAACCCCGCCAGGGCGATGCCGGCCACACTCGCGATCTGAAGCACGCTGTCGATCAGGGAGACGATCCGGTCGCCGTTGCCCAGCGGCTCGCCGACCAGCACCGCACCCACCACCTCGGCCGGGCCACCAGCGGTCGATTGAGTGAGCCGGTGAACGTGGACCCGGGTATTGGTGCCATCGACCTGGATGGTGTCGAACGCACCCTCGGTGGTGTTGAGAATCTGGCCTTCCTTCAACGCTCGTTCCAGATCGGCGGGGATGTTTTTGAGGGCGGCGCCGGACGGCACCTCGACCGGATCCCAGTCCTCGTCGAACACGCCCATCCAGAGGCCCGAGAGCAGAATGGATTCAACGGGTGGGGGGTTGATCAGAAAAAACTTCTCGATGTCAGGATTGCCGTTTTCGTCCCTCTGTGCCCCGATTTGGGCCGGCGTCACACCGGTTTGATCCACGATCTCCTTGCTTGCCGCCGAAAGCCGCCCGTCGACATTGCTTTGCAGCTCGCGGACGACCAGCGTGCGCAGGACGAACCCGAACGAGAGGAGGACCACCAGCAGGATCAAGGCGTACCAGGCGGTGAGTCGGAACCGGATCGATCGGTAGAACGGGGCCGGCGCCAGCGCCGCATGGCTCTGGTAGCGCGCCTCGGTGGCCCGTGCCTCGGCCTGCCGCGCGGCCACCGAATCGGTCGACGTCCCGGATCGCTCCGGCGTCAACGGCCCGCGACCAGCGAGTCCGGCCATCAGGGCTGCCTCAATACGTAGCCAATGCCGCGGACGGTCTGGATCAGGCGCGGTTGGTCATTCAGCTCCAGCGACCGCCGCAGGTTCCCGATCACGACTTCGAGGACGTTCGACTCTCCGAAGAAATCTTCGCCCCAGACCCGCTGCATCAGTGTCGTGCGAGTCAGCACCTGATTCGGGTGCCGCAGGAACAGGGCGAGCAGATCGAACTCGCGCGCCGTCAGCTCGACCGGGCTCTCGCCCCGGGTCACCGTCCGGCTGCCGATGTCCAGCGTCACGTTGTCGAACGTCAGGACTTCGGACGTGGTTCGCGTCACCGCCGGTCTGGCCCGCCGCAACAACGCCCGGACCCGCGCCAGCAGCTCGTCGAAATCGAACGGCTTGATCAGGTAATCGTCCGCGCCGACATCCAGCCCGCTCACACGGTCGGCAATCAGATCACGGGCGGTCAGCATCAGGATCGGCATCCGCTCGCGCCCATCGGCGTCTTCGGCGGCCCGAACCCGGCGGGCGACCTCGAGCCCGTCGATCTCGGGCAACATCAGATCCAGGATCACCATATCCGGCAGACGGTCCCGGATTGCCTCCAGCGCGACCCGGCCGTTTGCCGCGATCTCCACCTCGAACCCCTCGAAGATCAGGCCGCGACGCACGAATCCAGAGATCGACGGCTCGTCCTCGACGACCAGAAGGCGCGCCTGCGGAAGGGCGTTGGCGGAGGGGCTGCTCATGACGCTGGTCTCATCGGCGTCCTTCCGGGATCGGCACGTCAGCCTGCCGCGATGCTCCGCGCGAGGGAAAGTTCTGCATCAATGGTACTGCACCTCCGGCATCACGAAGCGACGGGGCGGAAACACAATCGGCGGACAACCCGTGAGGGTGTCCGCCAATGGTGGGGTGGGGAGGAGAGATTACCGTCGACGCCGGATTGAGACTCTTGGAGAAGGGCGTCTCCAGTGATTTCGAGTATGGGCCACGAGTCTGAAGGTTTCCTGAATGTCAACTTAAGCTTGACTGAATGTTCACTGCTTACAATCCGGCGCTTCGACCATGGCACGTGTCCACAGTGGGTTCCAGAGAGATTGGCCGAACGAAAGGGAAGGCGCTTCGCGCCGATTCAGAACCGCTTCCAGCGCTGTGCGCTTTTGCCAGCGACGCGGCTGCTCGACACAGCTGTTGGGGGTCCTCGTGCCGGATGTTATCCAAGCAGCTGCATCGGAGCGACGCGTGGCGCCGTCCCCCGGAATCACTAGCATTCCGCAATGCGTTCTCTCGCGGACATGAAATCGGGCCGCCAGCAAACTTTCCGCTGGCGGCCCGAAAACTTGGGGGGGTGGGGACGAAAGAAAGATCATTGCGTGGAATCCGCGGATGCGGTGCATGTGTCTGACTTTCTGATCTCAACGATAGAGTATCCGTCTGAACCGTGACTGACGACTCCCTGAGCATTCCCTTAAGTCACACCCGGTCGGAAGCCCCGGCCCGGCGCGTCAACGCGTCGAACTGCTCGGCGGTGGGCTCGGCGCAGCAGAACCAGCTCTCGGTCAGCCGGGGCGGCCTCGGTCGTGTCACGCGGGCGTCCGGGACAGGAGGAGCCGCCACTCCCGCCGCGGCATGGGCGGTCTTCCAGATCGCTCCGAACGTCTCCTCGGCCGGCTCCATCCCCGCCGCGCCGCGTTCCGCCGCCGCGCTCACGTCACGCGCCAGCCGCTCCATCCGGGGGTCCGGATGAAGCCACGTGTAGGAGAATGCCTCGGCGTCGAGCGGTCCGATCCAGGATGTCGCCTCCGGATCGTCGAGCACCGCCGATCCCGGCGGGATCAGGAGCCGGATTCCATAGTGCACCGGGTCGATGTTGGGCTGCATCCCCAGCGTTGCCATGAACTGGAGCAGCTCCAGGTAACTCTCCAGCGTCTCCCACGGCGAGAACGGCAGCAGGGAGGGACGCATCGGGATCCCGACCGCGTCCAGCAGCCCGATCGCCTCTTCGACGTCGGCGGCCGAGTGTCCCTTCTTCATCCGGCGCAGGGCCTCCCCGTTCAGCGACTCCACCGCCGAGACCACGAACGCGCAACCCAGCTCCGCCAGCTCCGGCAACCGCCGCCGGTGCTCCAGCAGATGCTCGATCTTGATGGTGGCGTCGAACGAGACGTTCGGCCACCGCTCGTGCATCATCCGCGCGATCCGCAACGAATGCGCCGGCCCATTGAAGAAATCAGGATCCCCGAAGGTGATGTGGCGTGCGCCGGCCTCGATCTGGGTCGCGATGTCGGCGAACACCGTGTCCCTCGGCACCACCACCAGCGAGCCGCCATAGACAGGCGTGATCGGGCAGTGGCTACAGGTGTGATGGCAGCCGCGCGTGGCCTCGACATACCCGGCGGAGATGATAACCCCGTCGCGCTCGAACCCGGCGTACGAGCGCAGCTCCGGCAACCCATCCCGCACCGGCGCCGGAAATGCCGGGCGTTCCTCGACCGCCACCGCGGGCCGGTGATCGACGCGCAGATCGGGGACCGATCCCGCCCCGAGCGGCTGCCCGGCGTGGAGGCGGCGCGCCAATTCCCGCAGCGAGATCTCGTACTCCCCACCTATTACGCTGCTCCCGCCAGCGCCCAGCAGGTACTCCGCGTTCAGCACGGCGTAGAGGCCGAAGAAGGACACGTGGGCGGTCGAGCCGAGGTCGCGAATCCGGGTCAGGATCCGGCTGCCGAGCCGCATCGCGGTGTGCATCGGCACGCTGATCACGATCAGCCGCGCGGCGCGGATCGTCGCGTCGTCGAGTTCCTCAACCGCCAGATCGACGGCGCGCGGGCTAAACCCCGCCGCCCGCAGCACGCCGATCGGTCCAGCCAGGCTGAGCGGTTGATGTCCCAGTTCGTAGCAGGAGAGCAGCAGGATCGAGCCGGGCCGGACGAGACGGCCCGGAGCGGTCAACTGGATCAGTGGCGACACCATCGGTGCAGCTTGCGGTGCGGCTTGCGTCATGGATGGAAACTCCCGTGCGAGCGGGCCTGCCCCCGTCTCGGATGAATGGAACCGGGGCGGCGTCTGGCTCCATTCTACGTGGCCGCGCGGTGAGCCCGCGCGGGAGAATGCGTCGACGCGCGTCGGTTTGATACAGTCTGCCGATCAGATCACGACCGCGAGAACCAGAAGGGAGAACCGGATTGGACGACGATCAGCAACGGACCGCGGCGTTCCTGACTGGCTCTCGGCTTGGTTTGCGCCATCCCGTGATCGCCGATGTCCGGAACGCCACCTCCTGGCACGAAGGCCCGTTTCCCATCAGCGAGACGCAAGCTGAGGAGCTGCTGAGGTCGACCGAGATCCATCCCTGGGGTTCCGCGCCGCAAACCCGCCTCATCGCCGATTCCACTTCTGACGGAGCGACCTTTGGCGGCGCGGTAGTCGAGCGCCGGCACGATCGGATCGGCGGGATCCGGCTGAGCGCCGCGTCCTGGCTCCCCGGCGAGGAACGGGACGAGATCCACGCCGACATCCTCGCCCTTCTGCTCCCCTGGATGCTCGGCGAGCTCGACCTGATGGTGGTGAAGATTGATGTCCCAGCCGATCACGGGACGACGATCGAGCGGGCGACATCGCTCGGCATGCACGAGGCCGTTCGTCTCCGGGAGCACGTCCGCCGCCCGGACCGCCGCGTCGACCTGCTGACCTTCGAGATCATCAACCCCGCTTGGAGTCACGCGATGCAGGATCGGATGGAGCAACACGATGCGTAACCATGTCACCGTCGGCGAGCGTATCTATCTCCGTCCCATCGAGCAGTCCGACGCCGAGGGGCTGTCGCGCTCCTGGACGGAGGAGACCGAGGTCGAGTTCTACGCCGATGGCCGCGTCCCCACCAGCGCGCTCGCGTTCGCGCACGGGCTCCGTCCGCCGCCGGCCGGTGCCGTCCCCCGGGAGCTGATGTTCGCTGTCTGCCAACGGGACATCGACACCTGCATCGGGACGGTCACACTGCGCCACATCGATCTCGTCAACGGCACCGCCGAAACCGGATCCGGTCTGTTCGACGCGGCGCATCGGGGAAAGGGGATCGGGACCGAGGCCAAGCACCTCCTGCTCCGCTACGCCTTTGAGACCCTTGGCCTGCACGCGATCTCGGCGACCGTGTTCTCCAGGAACACCCGCTCCTCCGCCGCGCTTCGCAAGCAGGGGTACCGCCTCGCCGGTCGGCTGACCGCCGATGTCCACCGTCGCGGCCAGTTCATGGACACGCTGGTGTTCGACCTTATCCGCCCCGACTGGGAAGCCGCCCGGCGCCCGCCATCATAGGGACGATCAGGTAAGCGGCATCGGTAAGCGGCATCGGTAAGCGGCACCGGTCCGGCACAGCCGCGTGTTTGTCAGGACCAGGCAGGTTTCACCCACATTGCCTGCTGAAGAAGGAGGCTACCTCACGCCAATCGGGGGGCTGCTTTGATCGGAAACCGGGAATATCGAACGCGGGTTCGCCAGGTACCACCGGTGCAACGTTCAAGGGGTGCCGCCTACAACGTGGGAACCGGCCCGGGCTCCGCCAGCAGAGCCGCACGAAACGGCCAGTGTAGCCAACTGAATCAGTAGCAACCCCATCGGTGCAGTTTGCATCATTAATGGAAACTCCCGTGCGGGCGGGCCTGCTCTCGTCCCGGATGAATGGAACCGGGGCGGCGCATGCGCCAATTCTCCGTGGGGATGCGGCAATTCCGAGCGCCGGCGCTGTTGAATCACCGTAGGGGGCGATCGTGACGCGACCGCGTCACTCCATACGGAACCGCAACAACGCGCCGACTCCGCCATGCTGCGCCAGGTCGGCGGACGCTTGGGTTCGTGGCCGCTGGTCGTCGGACTCTGGTAGATCACGGATCTCATCGTCAGGAACGGGCACAGCCGAGTGGATGATCGCGACCGTCGCACCGGTTTGGAGCGCAAGCCGGACAAGCTCGTCTTCAAGGGCAATGGGAACAATCAAAGCCTGATCGCCACCGAGAGGGTGACGTTTGGGAATGCCTCCGACTCCGTATGTGGGGAGCGAAAAATCCGCCCATCCCCCTCCAGTAAAGTCGTCGTTCATGATCAGCGTATCGACTTGTCCGGCTTGCAGGGCGATGAGCGTGTCTTCGACTCCACTCGCACCCTGCCCCCCGGCGCCGACGGCGTCCCCGAGGCGCGTGACCAAGGCGGCCTCCCGCGCCCGCGCTGCCTGCTCAGCAAGGGGCTGCGTTTCGCGGATCACGTCATGCTGATCGGTCCGAATATCGAGCCGAAGGGTGCCCGCAATGCGGGACACGACGCTCGGATGGAACGCATCGTTCAGGGCCGAGACAATCACCTCATCTCCAGCGACAATCAGCATCTCGGCTCCGGCTTCGTCGAGGGCGTTCTGGGATTGCTCGGCGATGTCCCGCGCAAAGGCATTGACGCGTTCGTCCGCCCGAGCCTGGAAGCGCCGCTGCGACCACCCCCCCTGCTTCTGCTTGCGCGGGTACCCCGAGCTTTCCAGCACCACACTGCTGGTCGCCGCCGCGAGTGCGATGAAGGAAAGCGTGGCATCGTGCTGATCGGCCAGGAGCACCGCGTAGATGGGATGATCACCGGCCACTCGCGCAAGTTCCATGAGCGACGGTGTCGGGCCAACGGCAAAGCTTGTAGTGACCGGAGTGGCCAACGCCACGAACTCGAACACGTCCATCGCCGAGCAAGACACGATCACCACGCCATTGGCGCTGGAATCCAGTTCCGACTCCAGGTAGGAGGTGATCCGGCTGGCATCAGCCGAGAGACTATCGAATACATCGCCCCGCGGACGATGCTTGTCGATAACCGCACGCATTTCCTCTTCGAAGATCCGGTAGGCCGGGCGTCTTCGTGCACTCGTGTCGTCGGCATCGCCATTCGTCAACCGGGGACTTCGTCCAGGATTCGTGCCTTCGATTCGCCAATCGAGGGTGGCGGTCACATAGGGAACACTCGTTGATGGAGGAAGTGCCGCGAGCCGACTCAACTGCGTCTCCACGTCCGGTGTCAAATCCGTGGCGTGCTCGAATTCCCTGATACGACGCGTCGGATTCGTTGCCATACGTGCTGATCTCCATCGCCAAACTGATCCAGTCTGGACGGTGAGCTACCGGCCGGAGTGTTCGGGAGCATTCGGTAGGTCGAGCTCATCCCCGACCTTGGTCAGTCGTTCGACCGCGTCGCGTTCCATGTGGGCAAGACGTTCGGTTTCGGATTCCTGAACATTCCCGTCGCCGTTTTCTCGCGCCTGAGCTTGAAGTTTCGATTCCTTCACGCTCATGGCCTCGCGCGCATCCTTGTACGGTTGTTGACCGTCATCCTGGCGTGCGCGTGCTCGATCGTGTGGGTAAGGGAGCGACATGGTCGGTCCTCATTTCAACGTATGTACCGCTCTTTGGTCTTGCACGCGGTGCAATGCGGGCGAGTCGCAGCATTTTCATAACAAGGAGGCCGTTCCACCGGTCACGAGGACTGGCCCACATGGTTGACCGGCAAGGATCATGCCACCCCGCGTTCCCTTGATTGACACATATCCCATTTTTCTTGAAGAAGCGTCGCTCGTTGTAGCTGATTGGACGTTAGAGCGCATTGCAGGACCGTTGTCATTTCTCGGGACGGCTATTCGCTTCGCTCAGAGCCTGCCCTGTAAGCGGCATCGGAGTGAAACGTGAGGGATACGCTCCGCGAGGAGAGACCCCCCTGGCGCGGTAGCGTTGGAACAGGCGTTGCATGTCGCTCGTCTCCCATGGCTCTAATGTCCATGAAAGCGCGGTTCAGGAGTTGTGCCCGCCCGGTGAAATCGTAGGGACGATCCTCGAAAACGGCATCGGTGATCCTCCAGAGAGGTGTGATGGCGTCACGGGTGTTATGCGATGGTTCGCGATCTCTGGTCATCACCGGTGCAGCGTCCAATGGTGCCGCCTACAGCGTGGGAACAGACCCCGGCTCCGCCAGCAGATCAGCCAGCCGGGCCGAAAGCTCATCCCCCGACGTGCGCAAGCGGGCGACGAGCGCACCCTCCAGACGACGATCCGCGTCGCGCAGCGCCGCCCGCGACCGATGGTCGAACGTTGCGTCGAGCACCACCCGTTGCTCCGCCGCCGAGTCCGGATCCTGATCGACCGCGATCCAGGCGATGGTGATCGGCCAGCCTTCGAGGTGAAGCGTCCAGTCGTCCGCCTGCACCTCCGTTTCGTCACCCTCACCATCCGGCGGCGTGGCGAGGTCGATCTCGCCAGTCTCGATCAGGGCCGCGAAGGCGAGCTGGAGCGCGTCGCGCGGCGGGTGACCGGAGCGGTCAGGATCAGGACCGCTCATCGGTACCGCCATCGCCCGGCGCGGCGGTCCATGACGGCAGCGCGGATGTGATCAGCGACTGGGCCGACGCGACCGATGTCTGGCCGAGCAAGCCGCCCCCCGGATTGAGCCCCGCGATGCTCAGCACCGCGATCTTGCCCGTGGCCAGGAATTCCCCGATCAGGCGCGCGGCCTGCTCGATCGTCAGGCCGTCGGGAGTCGGGGTCGCCGAGCTCGGCACCAGGGAGGGATCGAGCAGGTCGAGATCGACGTGCAGGCAGATCTGGTCGCAGGAATGCACCAACCGCCGGATCGCCTGGGCGAGCCCGTTTCCAGACATCGCCTCCTCGGAAGTCAGCACCTGGACGTCGGTCGAACGGAGCAGGTTGGCTTCCCGCTCGTCGAGCTCGCGGACCCCGGCGATCAAAATCCGGTCCGTCGGCACCGGCGCCGCCAGCCCGGCCGCGCCGCGCCAGAGCGGGCCGGCCAGCCCGGCCAGGATCGCCACCGGCATCCCGGCCAGGATGCCGCTGTACGAGGTTTCCGGCGTGTTGAAATCGCCGTGCGCATCGAGCCAGGCGAGCCCGATCGCGGCCCCCGCGCCATGCGCCTGCTGCAGGCCGGAGACCACCCCGACTGTTGACGTATCGTCCCCGGAGATCACCAGCGCGGGGGCACCTTCGCGCCGCGCGGCGGCGACCAGGGCGGCGGTGTGCGAGCCCAGCCGTCCGACATTGACGGCGATTGGCCCCTCGACGCGTTCGGCGTCCGGCAGGATCGCCTCGAACGGCCCATTCACCTCGAAACCGAGCGCTTCGAGCCGCTCCACGAGCCCCGCGTCGAGGAGGGCGGCTGGCCCGCGGCCGGAGCCGTCGTTGCGCTCGTCATACCGATAGGGAACGGTCACCAGATGAACGCGCAATGGGGCACTCCCTTCGACAATCGCTCGCGCCAGGTCGTGACGCGATGCAGCTCGACAAATGGCGACATCGAGATCGAGCCGGTGCCCGCTTCGACACATGTCTCAGCGAATCGGCAAACGCATGCTGGATCGAGGCTGGCCGTTGCTGTTTCCCGCCGCTCGATTCTACCGTCCCGAGCGCTTCGCCCGCACGTCTCGCGCGTTGCAGCGATCCCGCCAGCCTTCCATATACAATGAGAAGCGGCGATGGCCTGACCCCGGTGACCCACCGGCCCGCACCCCCGATCTCAGGAGCCCGTCTTGGCCGCACGCTCAACCGCAGATTCGACCCATCGGCGGCCCGCCCCCCGCTCCCCGGACGCCGACACCTACTACCAGATGCTGTCGGTGCCCTACACCGCCAGCGCCGCCGAGATCACGAAGGCCTATCGCGAGGCGATGAAGCGCTACCATCCCGATCGCGTCCGGCCCGATCAGCGCCCGGCCGCCGAAGAGCTCTGCAAGAATCTCAACCGGGCCTACCGGACGCTTTCCAATCCGATCGAGCGCGTCGCCTACGACCGGACCGTTCGCGTCCAGGAAGTCCAGGATCAGATCATGCGCCGCTACGTCGGCGGGTTCGGCGGGCCCGCATCCGGCGGCGTCGATCCGTTCGCGCAATCCATGAAGCGGGATCTCACGCCGGGGGAGAAGCGCGACCGCCAGAAGAGCGAGCGCTCGGCGATGGTCAGCCTGTTGTCGATTTTCCTCGTCGTGGCGCTGGGCGCAATCGGCCTGATCCTGATCGTGGCGCTGGTCTCGCTCGTGATCCGCCAGCTGCTCTAGGGGTTGACCCGGCTCCCCTCTTCGGGTTGCGGCGCCAGCCCGTGCCCCCACGCTTGTCGCCGTCCTCCGGCGCCACCACGGCGGTCAGGTTCTCCAGCGAGGAAAGCATTGTCTTCAGCCCACTGCGCAGCACCGGTTGCGCCGGGTGCTCGATCATCGGGTCGTCGATGAACGCCAGCGTCAGCAGCCGCGCCACCTCGCCGACCAGGTCGAGCGCGGCGGCGACCGGCAGGAGACGCCGTTCCTCGGGCGTCAGCGGAGCGACCTCGGTGTAGGCGCCAAGGATGTTCTCCGCCACCGCCGCCGACCATCCCGAGCTGTGGACCGCGAGCTGGGCGAGATCGCGCACCGGCGAACCTGCCGCCAACTGGTTCCAGCCCGTAACGCCGGTCAGCGTGCGCTCCGGACCGGGCGCGCCGACAAGCATGTGAACGGGCCAGAGATGACCGTGGCAGAGCACCGAGCGGTCGCCCGCCGCCTTGGCCGTCGCTTCCAGCCGCTCGCCGACGACGGGCAGGATCCGGTTGCCGCAACGCAGCCAGCGCCGGATCTCCGGGAACGACCCGGCGTGGTGCCCGATCACCCGGCGGTGGCGCTCCCAGGAGATCCGATGCGCGGCCATCAGCGAGTGGAACGATCGGCCCGGCGTCGTGGATCGGGCGGCGATTGGGCGCGAGGCGGTGTGGAACCGTCCGACGACGCGCACGGCCTCCAGGATCACATCCTCGGCCGGTGACGAGGGGGGCAGCGGAAGGTCGATCGTGAGCCCGTCGGGCGTGCGCGATCCGCCGTAGCGGGAGACCGGACGCCCCGGAAGCCAGGTCGCGGCGGAGTAGTGGCGCCCGTCGAGCATCAGCGCGTGGCGGCCATTCGCGCCCGGCACGGGCACGAATCGAGGCACGCGAGTCTCGCCAGCGGCATGCGCCAGACCGAGTGCTTCGGCGGCCGGCTCGACCGAGGTCTCGACGCCGCTTTCCGCCGCTTCGGCGTCCCAGCGCCGGACCACGAACGCCTCGCCACCCGACTCGACGCGAAGCAGATGGGGCGCGTTGGCGACCGGCTCGGTCTCGCCGAGGCCGGGAAAGAAGGTCTGAGCGGCGCGGATCAGCCCGTGGTCGTGTTCGCTCATCAGGGAATGTCCGCCCGGTAGCCGGGGCCGTTGACTCGCATGCCGGGATGGGTGCCGGTGTGGACGTTGTCGCGCACGACCGCGGTGCCGTTGACAAAGACATCCCGGATCCCGACCGAGAGGTGATGCGGATCGGTGTAGGTCGCGCGGTCCGCGACCGTCTCCGGGTCGAACACGATCACGTCGGCGTACATTCCCTCCCGCAGCAGCCCCCGATCGCGCAGGCCCAGCCGGTTGGCCACCGCCGAGCTGGCCTTGCGGACCGCATCCTCCAGCGTCAGCCAGTCCAGCTCGCGTACGTATGTTCCGAGAATCCGGGGGTACGAGCCGTAGGCGCGGGGATGGACCAGCCCCTTCTCGGCGTCCCGCTCCGGGTCGATCCCACCGGCGTCGGTCCCGAACTTGATCCACGGCTGCTGGAACTGAATCCTCAGGTTGTCCTCGCTCATCGCCAGGTACATCGTGAAGATGTTGCTCCCCTCGCGCTCCAGCAGCCGCAGGACCGCCTCGTGCCAGTCGACCCCCATCTCCGCCGCGATTTCGGCCAGCCGCCGCCCCTGATAGTGCTTGTTCTCCGGCTTGTTGAACTGGGCGAGGATGATGTTCTCCGGGCCGGACCGTGCCCCGAGATTCTCCCACTGGCTCGCGGGATTCCGCATCTCGGCGAGTATCCGCGCTCGCATCGCCGGATCCTTGATGTTCTCGTGCAGCTTGCCGTTCTCGTCCGCCCACGGCGGAAGGCACGCCTCCAGCCCGGTCCCTGAGCCATCGTACGGATACATGTCGGCGCCGATGTCGATCCCGCGCGCCCGCGCCTCGGTGATCCGCCGCACGACGGTCTCCATCTTCGGCCAGTTCGGCTTCCCGGCCGCCTTGAGATGGTAGATCTCGGTGCTCACCCCCGAGCGCTCGGCGATCTCGATCGCCTCGTCGAGCCCCTCGAAGATCTGGTCGCCCTCGGACCGGATGTGCGTGATGTGGACGCCGTTGTACCGGGCCACCACGCTCATCACCGCGACCAGCTCGTCCGTGCCGGAGAACGCGTTGGGCGGGTAGATCAGCGCTGTGGCGACGCCGAACGCGCCATCCTCCATCGCCTCGGCGGTGACCTTCGTCATCGCCGCAAGCTCGTCCGGGCCAGGCTCTCCCATGCGCTCGGCCATCCCGTATTTGCGCAGCGTGCCACCGCCGAGAAAGGAGCCAAAATTGACGGAGACCGTGCGCGATTCGAGGTCGGAGAGCCAGTGATCGAAGCTCGTCCAGGTCTTGCCCAGTGCCTCCCATTCGTCGCTCTCCTCCGGCATCCGGTGCACGAGGATGCCGGCGAACGCCGTCGTGTTCTGGCCGCCGACCGGCGCTGGAGTCCAGCCCTCGCCGAGAATCTCGGTCGTGATCCCCTGAGTCACCTTGGAGACCGACCGCCGGTCGCTCAGGAAGGGGACGATCGAGTGGGACTGGATGTCGATGAATCCCGGCGCGACGACGTGCCCCTCGGCGTCGACGACCGTGCCCGCCTCCGCGCGGTCGAGCGTGCCGGGCGGCGCTATCCGCTCGATCCGCTGACCGGACAGCGCCACGTCGCCGAAGAACCAGGAATTGCCCGTGCCGTCCACGACCCGCGCGTTGATGATCAGGACATCGGTCATCTTGGAGCGGTCTCCTCGTGGAGCGAAATGGGTCGAATCAGTGCCGCGCAATCGCACGGCGCATCGAGCAGCGGATCGCGCGTAGCGTCGCCATTCATGATCCTTCGTGGCCCCGGTTCCCGCAACCTGATACCGGAGCCAGCCATTGTCCAGCCTGGCGAATCGGTCCTGTGCGACACTCCCTGCTTGCGGGTCGGCCGTTCGACAATCTCACACGCGGCAAGAGTGTGCCCGCCCGCCCTGTCGCCAGTGCGGTTGGCTGAAAGGAAGGACATGACGCTCGATGGCAACGGGGCGAGCACGCTGGCCGTCGTTCGCGGTGACCGGAAGGCGGCGCCTCGGCCAGGAGGCGTTTCGTGCCTGGTGGAACGCGATCGAGCCGTTGTGGTCCATCGGGCTGGCGATCGTCTGCCTGCTGATCGGTCATCTCGTGCTGACCGCCCCCTGGCTCGACCTGCGGGGGAAGCCCTACGACTGGGGCCAGTATCTGGTGACCGGGATCGTCTTCCCGGCGCTCCTCTTCGGGGTGCCGCTGTTGTGGCGGTGGCGAGGTTGGCCGACGGCTCCAGGCACGACGGTGAAGCAGGTGCTGGTGGCCGCCTGCCTGATCGTGTTTGCCGTGTTCGTGGCGGCGAGTGCGCGGAAGTACGGGCTATGGAGTGAGATCTGGCCGGTGGCGCTGGCCGGGGCGCAGGTGGTCCTGATGACACGTCCCTGGCGCCGGGAAGACATCAACCCGAAGCGTGTCGCGGTGGTCTTCGTTGTCGCGCTCGTCGCCTGGACGGTCAGCGTGTCGCTCCTCCTTCGGGTGTATGTGCAGCCGCCGGTCTTCCTGGCGGCATTCGCGGTGGCCTTTCTCCTGGTCTGCGGCGCGATCGCCGATCCGGATCATCGCCGGCCCGACGGGCGCATCCGGGCCTGGACGCCCGCCAATCTCGCTGGCCTCGCGATCATTGGGCTCATGAGCTTGCGGACCGATGGTCTGTTCGAGGTCCTGGGCAAGCGGGGCGCGATCCACCACTGGGGGGCGTGGGTGGGGTCCGTCGATCTGGTGAAGGAGGGAGGTTGGCTCCTCTGGGATGTGCCATCGAACTATGGCTTCCTCAACATCCTGCTGCTTGCCGCGGTCCCGACCGATACCCCGTGGCAAGCCTTCTACCTGCTCGGCTCGCTCGCGTTCTTCGTGGTCGGCGCGGGCTTCTTTCTTGCCCTGCGCACGCTCCGGAACGGCCTCCTCAACTGGTGCTTCGCGCTGGCGATCGCGATCTGCGTCCCGATGTTCCTGGCCACCGTCAACCCGAACCTGAAGGGAGCGCCAACCGGCCCCGTGATCTCGACGTTCGTCCTGCCGAACCAGGGAGCGTATCGGTACATTTGGGCCTTCGTGCTCGTCGCGATCCTGGTTTGGGAATACGCGACCGAGGAGCGGACGCGGCGGCAGCGGGGCATCCTCCTGCTCGGCAACGCCGCCTGGCTGGCCGGCGTGTTGTGGTCTCCGGAAAGCGTGTTCTTCTGCTCGGGGGCCTGGCTGCCAGCCTACGTGATGATCGTGTTCCGGATGACGGCGTCGAGCCGGAACCGATGGCGTCAGGCGGCTGTGTGGCTGGCGTTGCCGCCCGCCTTTCTCGCGGCGGCGATCGGGTTCGTCATGGCCTTTTACGCCGCCCGCCTCGGTCACCTCCCCGATTGGCGAAGCTTCGTCGACTTCGCCCAGGAGGTGGGCCTGAACGTGCTGGTGGTCGTCAACGATCCGATCGGGCCGTCGCTGGGGATGTTGCTCGGGTTCTGCCTGCTGGCGATCGGCGCCGTCCATGCCGGGATCCGGAGGGGAGAGACGACTTCCCGCTCGTTCGGGCTCTGGATCGGGCTGCTGGGCGCCTTCTGGGCGACGAACAGCTACGGATTCCAGCGGGCCTCCACGTTCCTGCATCCGGTCGCCTACGCGGCGCTCGGGATGATGCTGGTGCTGATGGCGCGACGGCGGGCGGAAGGTTGGGACCCCGTGGTCCGCGCCGGGATGGCGCCGCTGCTCGTGATCGTCCTGGCATCGCCGTTCGCGGCCGTCATCGACGAACCGCTGGCGGTGGGGGAGGCGGCCGCCTCCCCCACCGCCAGCGGTTCGTCGATGACGGCTTCGCGGTCGAGCCACTCATGCCGGAGGCCGACCCCGCGCTCCAAACGCTGATGGCGGAAGCGGGCGTCCGCCCAAGTGACCCGATCGTCTTCTTTGGCGACTCGCTCGGGAATCTGCTCCAGCCGTGGACTCCCGGCGGCGAGCCGGATGGTGAACGCATCGTCGTGACACCCCACTGGTTGCCGGGGCACCCGAGCCTGGCGCTGCGGTGGATCCCCCGAGGGCGGGGGGCCGTCTACACCTCCCGGTTCATCGAGCGGGCCCAGCTTGGTGGCTGGATGATCCAGCGCAAGACGGGCTCGGAGGCGAGTGCCGACGCCACCACCTTCGTCGGTGGGCGCGAACCCTGGCTGTTCTCGCTCCTGCACGGAACCCACGTTCCGACCCGCATTCATGAGAACGCCGACTGGCAGCTGATCTGGTGGGAGTACGTCGGGGATCGACCCGAGATCGCGCGGCCGATCGAGGCGTGGGGCCTGTTCGGGCCGCTGCCCCCGGACGTGGTGGTCGACGGGCGGCCGCTGGCCGGGACGCCCCACCCCGAGGTGTGGACCCAATTCGGAACCGGCTGGGGCTTCTCGACCCCGCGATCGGGGGACGGTCGGCGACTCCTGGGGCAACCCTCTGGGTTTACAGTCCGGAGCCCCGCGCCGCGACCGTCCGATTGACGACGACATCCACAACCGCGGACCATAGCGTGAACGTCTACGTCAACGGCGCCGAGGCCGCGACGCGGGTGATGCAAGATGGTCGATCGTTCGATACGAGCGCCGGTTTGGATGCGGGGTGGAACACCATCATGTTCACGGATTCAGGCGGCGGCGATGGGATGACCGTCGCCCAGATCGTGATCGACACCTGGTAACCCGGTGCATACCCCGGACCGGGGCCAGCCGGGGCGGGACAGAGATTCGATCGAACCGTGCCTTCGATCGGGATGGTTCGGGATAAAGATTGATGGACATGGGGGGAGCGGCCGAGTCGACGCATGGTGACCCGTGGTGGTTACGCCACCGGGCCGACCTGTTGGCGCTCTCGCTGTTTCTGGTGGGTCTCGCGGTCACGATGTGGCATCGCTGGGTCTACGACAACTGGTTGATCCAGAACGACATCATGCCGTTCTTCCTGCCATGGTTCGAGCTGGTTGGCGACCGCGTGCGCCAGTTCAATGTCCCCGGATGGACGCTCGCCTTCTCCAGCGGATCGCCACTCGCGGGCGACCCCTCCGCCGGCTGGATGTACGGACCGGTGATGATCGCGTTCGCGTTGTTCGACGCGCAAACGGCGTTCAAGGTGATGATCCTGCTTCAAACGCTGATCGGCGGCACGTCGATCTACGCGTTCAGTCGCGTCCTCGGTCTCCGGCCCGTCGCGGCGGCGATGACGATGGTCAGCTTCGGATTTGGCCCGTTCCTGTACGGCCAGACCCAGGTCTTCACGGTCTCCTGCCAGGTGATGACCTGGATTCCGGTCGGCCTGCTCGGGATCGAGTGCGGGGTCCGAGCGAAGAGGCGTCTCTTTCGCGCGGCGTGGGCCGCGCTCGCCGCGCTGGCCGTGAGTCAGATCGCGGCGGCGTGGATCGGGCAGGGGTTCGTCAACGCGATACTCGTGCTCGGGGGCTGGCTCGCCTATCGAACGGTCGTCAGCCCTCCTTCTCCCGATGTCGCGTTCCTGGGCCGTGCCGTCCGGGCACTCGAGATTGGCACGGCGACGATCCTCGGCGGGCTTGCGCTAGCGGCGGCGGGGCTTCTGCCGCGGCTCTCGTTCAATGCCCAGTCGAATGTGCCCAACGGCGACTATTCCAACGTCCAGGGCGGGGAGTACGAGGCGGAGCGGCGGAGTGTCTCCGAGCTTTTCGGGATCCTGCTGTCCGACGATCTCGGGTACCGGATGATCGCGGTCGGCGCGCTGACGATGCTCCTCGCGATCATCGGGTTCCTGCTGGCGAGGGGCCGGCACGGCGCACCCTTCTTCGCGATCGTATACTCCAGCGGGTTCATCCTCGCGCTGGACGACACGCCCGTGCACGCGGTGTTCTACCTGATCCCGGAGTTCCAGCGCATCCACGAGCATAGCCCGGCGCGACTGGTCTGGATGCTGCCGTTCGCCCTCTCGATGCTGGCCGGGATCGCGGTGCAGGAGGTTTCCGGCGAACGCATGCGCAACCACGGTGTACCGATCGTCGTGATCTCGGGCGCGAGCGTCACCGTGATGATTCTGGTCGCCGGCCTGAGCGGGCAATGGCCCGGCCCGTGGGTGTACGCAACCGTGCTGGCCGCTACCCTCCTGTGCCTCGGATGTGCCGGGCGGGTTCCTCCCGCGATAGGGGAACGAATCCGGACCGCCGCGCCGCTGGCCCTGATCGCGCTGTCGATCCTGACCCCGGCGCGAGACATCGGCGGGGGAATTGCAAACTCCAACGACGGCCCGCCCGGCGCGCTGATGGAGACCAATCCCGAGACACGCCGCCTGATCGACCTGTACACGTCGTCCCATGAACCGGACAGCGCCGCCGCCTTTCTTCAGGAGCGGCAACGGACGTCCGGCCCGTTTCGCTTCGTTGGCTACAACGGCCGGTTTCACCCCGATCCTGTCTCGGGCGCAAACCTCTATACCAACCGCCGGACCGAAGCCGGGACACTCGCCGTTCTGCTCAACGGGCGAGGAGCATTTCTGGGGCTGGAGCAGATGCAGGGTCACAACCCGGTTCACCTGCGATGGTATGTCGAGTACATCGACGCGATGAACGGCGCCCCGCAGGAGTATCATTCGGTCGATCCGTTCCCCGCGGCGATAGCGGGCTCGCGGCTCTTCGACATGCTCAACGTGCGCTACATCGTCGTCTCGCGCACCATCCCCGAGACCCGCGCCGACGTGCGGGCGATCGCCGAAGGCCGCACCGTCGCGTACCAGGACGCGCGGGCGACGGTCTACGAGAACCCGGATGCATTCGAGCGGGCCTGGATCGTACATCGCGTGCGCCCGAATAACGACGGCGAGTGCCTGCCCCTCTTCTCGGCGAACCGTCTCGACGGACGCCAGACGGCGTGCGTCGATGGAGCCGTGCCCGGGGTCGCGCCGGTCACGCCCGGACAGGCGAGCCGGGAATCGGTCACGGTCACCGCGCACCAGGACGACGCACTGCGGGCGATCGCCATGCTGGAAGCGCCTGGCCTGGTCGTCTTCAGCGAGGTGTACGCCAGGGGCTGGAACGCTTATCTGGACGGCGCGCGCGTGGACGTGGTGCGGACGAATCATGCTCTGCGGGGGGTGGCGGTGCCGGCGGGTAAGCATATGATCGAGCTGCGGTTCGAACCGGTCGAGCTGCGGGTGGGGCTCTGGCTATCGGGAATCACCGGGAGTGCCATGCTGCTGACCTGGATCGCCGCCGGACGCGGCTGGAGGACGGGACGGAAACGTGGAAACCCGGTACATTGAATCCGCTCGGCGAAGCGTCTTCCCCGCCTGGAGTCATGACCGGGGGCAACGGTACCTTGACGATCGGGGACGCACAATCCCGAGGCGATTGTCCCCGTACACACGCGTACTCGACCGTAGTCCTCGGATGCCGAGGTAGAGACAAGGCCTGGCTTGATCGTCCGCTCGCTTCCGGTCCCAGGCGACGGTCCCGGTTTTCCGCGGCGGCACCGGGACGATCTGATCGCACTGGGCATGATCCTGCTGACCGTCGCCGTCGTCATGACCTTCCGTTGGATCTATGACAACTGGCTGACGGAATACGACATCTTCTCATTCTTCCTCCCGATGTACGGCATCCTCGGGGACCGGCTGCGGAACGGCGACATCCCGGGCTGGACGCCGCTCTTTTCGAGTGGTTCGCCCATCGCCGGTGATCCTTCCTCCGGATGGGGCTATCTGCTCGCGATGATTCCGTTCACGTTCCTGAGCGTTCCCGTCGCGTTCAAGACGATGGTGCTGTGCCAGCTCCTGATCGGTGGGATCGCGACCTACGTGCTCTGTCGGGTCATCGGCTATCGCCCCAGCGCCGCCTCGATGGCGACCGTGGCCTTCACCTTCGGTCCGTTCGTGGCGGCACAGACGATGTTCGCGACGGTTGCCGGTCAGGTCGCGACCTGGATTCCCGTGGCACTGCTCGGCGTCGAGTGCGGCCTGCGCTCGGCACGGCTTGGGCCCCGGCTGTCATGGTGTGGGCTGGCCGGGCTGGCGATGAGCCAAATGATCGCGGCCTGGCCGGGCCAGGGGATGGTCAATGGCCTGCTCGTCGTCGTGGGATGGACACTCTATCGCGGGCTTGGGTCGCGACACGCACCAGACGCGCCATCGCGGGCTCGCCTCGCGAACGTCGCCGTCACGGGGTTGGCGTCGTTCGGGATCGGGCTCGGCCTCGCGGCGGCGACCCTCTTGCCGATCCTGATGGTCAATCTGCAATCGAGCATCGCCGGGGGCGACTACGGGAACGTCGTTGGCGGCGACTACCTCGCCGACCGCTACAGCCCTGCCTGGCTCCTCAAAGAGCTCGTGTCCGACGATGTGATGTTCCGGCCGTACGGGCTGATCCCGGTCACGCTGATCCTCGGAATCCTGGGCGCGATCATCTCCTTCCGGCGAAACGCGGTTCCTTTCTGGCTGGCGATGTACTTGATCCCGGTTGTTCTTTCTTTTTCCTATTCACCGATCCACTATCTGGTCTATTTGATCCCAGGGTTCGAGACGATTCACGAGCATGCTCCACGACGCGCAATCTGGGTCATGCCATTGGCTCCGGCGATGCTGGCGGGTGCCGCCATCCAGGAGCTGCCGTCGCTCCGGGGCAAGGCCGCCACCGCCAGGCTCCTGGCTCCCCTCCTGGCGGTGCTGGCGATCGGGCTGTTTCTCCTGGCCCAGGACCCGGCGTTCTGGATCGGCTGGTGGGTCGCTGGTGTCGCGATCCTTGCGACCCTGCTCGTCTTCGTCGCCGCTGGAGTCGGGCTTCCGTCCTGGTTGCGGCACTCCCGTGCCGCGAGGGCGGCCGTAGTCGGTTTGATTACACTGGCGGTCGTGGCCCCGGCCGGACGTGATATCGTGGACGGCATTCGATGGAGCGAGGATGACGACCACATCGGCCACTTCTGGAGCACCGACCGCGTCACCAGGGATGCGCTTGCTTCCTATCTGAGGCCAACCGAGCCCGTTTCCGCCGCCAGCTTCCTTCAGAACGAACAACGCTCGGGAGGTCCCTTCCGGTTCGTGGGCTACGCGGGCAGGAACTACGCGCCCGATCCGAGAGCCGACCAGTCGTACAGTCTTCGGCGGCTGGAACCAGCGGTTCTCTCTGTGCTGATCAATGGGCGCGGCGCCTTTCTTGGGCTCCAGCAGATTCAGGGGTACAACCCGACCCATCTGGCGCACTACGCCGAGTACTTCGAGGCAATGAACGGCGCTCCCCAGGATTATCACTGGTTCGATCCGTTTCCTTCGGCGATTGCCGACTCCCAGTTGTTCGACATGCTTGGGGTGCGGTACGTCCTGGTGTCCCGGACCATCCCCAGCGATCGGGCCGATGTCGTGGAGATCGGGCGGGGCCGGGAGATCGCCTACCAGGATCAGGATGTCACGATCTATGAAAACTCCGAGGCCTTCGACCGTGCCTGGATCGTGCATGATGTGCGGCCCAACAACGACGGCGAAAGCCTGGCGCTCTTCCAGTCCGGACGGGCCGATGCCCGCCAGGTGGCCTACGTCGATGGTGCCGTGCCACCCGTCGTCACCGTCTCTCCGGAGATCGCGACGCGGGAATCGGTGACGATTGGGCAGGACGACGGCGACACCGTCTCGGCCACCGCGACGCTCGCGGCTCCGGGACTCGTGGTCTTCGCGGACGTCTACGCCGATGGCTGGAAGGCTTGGGTCGATGGCGAGCCGGTCGACATCCTGCGCACCAACCACGCGCTCCGGGGCGTTCCGGTGGGGCCGGGCGAGCACACGATCGAGATGCGCTACGAGCCGCGCAAGCTGACCGTGGGGCTCCTGATCAGCGGCGTCAGTGGGGCCGGGGTGCTGGGGGTGTTCGCGCTGGCGAGCGGGCGCTGGCTGCGCGACCTGGCGGCGCGCCGGGAGCCGGCCTCGTCCGAAGTGGCGCCCTCCCGGCCTGGGCAACCGCTGGGCGCTCCTGACGGATCGCTCGGCACCGCCGACGCCACCCGCTTTTTCCGCGACCCCTGAATCGCTTTGAGAACGTCCGACGGCGGCGGCCGGGGTCATGACCGTGACGTGGCACCAGGCAACGACGGCATCGAGCACCCGGTGTCCATGTCCGATGGCCGCGCATGCCACGACGCGGCGAGGTACGGCGCGCGGTATACTCCAGATGTATTCCCCAGGGTATCCCTCCCTCGCTTTCGGGCGAGTGTGATGACCCTGGGGTGTTGATTTTGGAACGGTATACTCACGGCGTAATCCCCAGTTGTCCGCTCCCCGCCGCCATACGGGTGATGACATAGGGTCTCTCTTTGATCTTCAAACGCTCTCCTTCCGGACATGACGCCCCCACATCCACCAGCGCCGCTCGACGGCCATGACGATCGGAGCGAGGCGGCATGGCGACCCACGACGTGGAACCCCGGCCCGGCTGCTTCGGTCGCCCGCCTTCCCCGGATGAGCTCGCCTTCGTCCGCGAGGCACGCGTCGGCCACCTCGCGACCGTCGATGCCCGGAACCGCCCCGCCGTCGTTCCGGTCTGCTTCGCCCTGCTCGACGGCGATGGTGCTCCGACTATCGTCAGCGTGCTCGACGAGAAGCCCAAGCGCGTCGCCGACCGCCAGCTGGCCCGCGTCCGCAACATCCTCCATCAGCCCGAGGTGATGCTCGTCGTCGATCGGTACGACGAGGACTGGTCGCGGCTCGCCTTCGTCCAGCTTCGCGGCACCGCCTCGCTCATCGATCCCGGCGCCGATGGTTACGCCGACGCGATTGCCGAACTCCGCCGCGCGTACCCGCAATACCGCGCGATGGCGATCGAGCGGCGCGCCGTAATCGTGATCCGCGATCTCCGCGCCACCTCCTGGCGCGGAGACGGACAATCATTCGCATCGGAATAGCACCCCGATGGTTCCAAACGTGCGGTTCTGCCCGTATAATCCGCTAACTTTTCTCGCTGAGCATCAGTCCGTCTCGCGACGGACCCACAAGGAGCCGATCCATGATCCCGACCCTTGATTTCGGCCGCACCGGTCACGCCAGCACCCGCATCCTCTTCGGCGCCGCGGCACTCGGCGGCGTCACCCAGGCCGAGGCCGATTCCACCATGGAGCTGATCCTCGAGCACGGCATCAACCACATCGACACCGCCGCCAGCTACGGCGAATCCGAGCTCCGGATCGGCCCCTGGATGAAGGAGCATCGCGACACCTTCTTCCTCGCCACCAAGACCGGCGACCGGACCTATCAGGAAGCGTACGATTCGATTCGCCGCTCGCTCGAACGGCTTCAGACCGATCGGCTCGACCTGATCCAGCTCCACAACCTCGTTGGGCCGGACGAATGGGATGTCGCGATGGGCCCCGGCGGCGCGCTCGAAGCCGCGATCCAGGCACGCGACGAAGGGCTCGTCCGCTTCATCGGCGTCACCGGCCACGGCACGACGATCCCGGTCATGCACAAGCGGTCGCTGGAGCGCTTCGATTTCGACTCGGTGCTCCTGCCCTACAACTTCACGATGATGCGGAACACCCAATACGCCGCGGATTTCGAGACACTCGTCGCCATGTGCGAGGAGCGCTCGGTCGCCGTCCAGACGATCAAGGCGATCACCAAGGCACCCTGGGGCGAGCACGCCGAGCGCACCGCAACGACTTGGTACGAGCCGCTCCGCGATCAGGACGCGATCGACACGACCGCGCACTGGGTGCTCGGCCGGCCCGGCGTCTTTCTCAACACGGTCGGCGACATCCACATCCTGCCGATGGTGCTCGACGCCGCCGAACGGTTCGAGGCCCGCCCGTCCGACGACACGATGCGGGCGCTCACGAAGCAGTGGACACTCGAGCCGCTCTTCGTCTAAGAGCCCGCGGCAATAGGCGTCCGTGTGCGTCGTCCAACGGTCGATGCACATGTGTCGATCCATGGAGTGGCCGCCCTTGTAAGCGGCATCGGCAAGCGGCAAACATCGGTCGTCCTTCGACATGACCGCGGGTAGGGGGCGGGTCGTGCTCGCCGCTGATCGCTTGCCACGACTGACTCTCCTCGTCGGGCCGGTTGGGCAACGCACCTGTCCGCTCCAGAGGAATGGGAACCATGGTCGAGGCGGCGTTCTGGGGATTCGTTGGCGGGTTCTCGCTCGTGCTGGGTGCCGTCGCGGGGCTGACGTTTCCGACCTCCCAGCGCGTGATCGGGCTCATCATGGCCTTCGGTGGCGGCGTCCTCATCAGCGCCCTGGCCTTCGAGCTGACGGAAGAAGCCTATCTGGAGGGTGGAGCGGATGCCGTCGCGATCGGGCTGGCCGCCGGATCGCTGGCGTTCTTCGCGGGCGACTGGGTGATCGACCACAATGGAGGCAACCATCGCAAGCGCTCCGGCGGCCAGAAGGAGGAGAGCGGCGGCACCGCGATCGTGCTCGGGGCGCTAATGGACGGCATTCCGGAATCGATCGCGATCGGGGTCAGCCTGCTGTCCGGCAGCGGCGTCGGGATCGCGATGGTCGCGGCGGTCTTTCTTTCCAACATCCCGGAATCCCTCGCCGCCTCGACCGGCATGCGCAAGAATGGCCGGTCTACCCCATACATCTTCGGGGTCTGGAGCGGCGTGATGCTCTCCTCCACGCTGGCGGCCGCGCTCGGCTATGCGTTTCTCAGCGACGCATCGGGCAACGTGATCGCCGCGATTCAGGCGTTCGCCGCTGGCGCGATCCTGACGATGCTGGCGGACACGATGATGCCAGAGGCGTTCGAGCACGGCGGCAGCGTCGTCGGCCTGATGACCGTGCTCGGCTTCGCCAGTGCGTTCTTCCTGTCTACCCTGTAACCTCGACCCTCCCGTCATCCATCCGAGATCGTCGCCGTTCTGGCGAAACGAGCCGGGTGTCGACAATGCCGATCTCCGTGTGAAACTGATCGCGTCGTCAGATGCGGCGTCTGAATCTTGGGTGGCGATCAGCTTCCGATCGAAAGGATGAGCATGGCCTCGTCAGACTACAAGACGCTCGATCTTCGCTTCGGGACGTGCATCAGCGGCAGCGCCAATGTCGAAAAGCTGTATGAGGGGTGCCGCTGGGCGGAAGGCCCGGCCTGGTTCGCGGCGGGTCGCTCTCTCGTCTGGAGCGACATCCCCAACGACCGGATGCTGCGCTGGGACGAGCCGACCGGCACCGTCGGCACCTTCCGCCAGCCCGCCGGGCATTCGAATGGCAACACCGTCGATCGCCAGGGGCGGCTTGTCTCATGCGAGCACGGTAACCGCCGCGTCAGCCGCACCGAGCATGACGGCACGATCACCGTGATCGCCGACCGCTACGATGGCAAGCGCCTCAACAGCCCGAACGATCTGGCCGTGCACTCCAACGGATCGGTCTGGTTCACCGATCCTCCCTATGGCATCGATACCGACTACGAAGGCCACCGCGCCGAGAGCGAGATCGGCGGTAATCATGTCTACCGTGTCGACCCCGCCAGCGGCGAGGTCCGGATCGTCGCCGACGACTTTGACCGACCCAACGGGATCGCCTTCTCGATCGACGAGAAGCAGCTCTACGTCACCGACACCGGCAGCGCAAAAACCCGTCACATGCGCGTCTTCGATGTCGGCGACGATGGCACGCTCTCCGGCGGCGATGTCTTCGCGACCTGCACGGTGGGCGGCTTCGATGGCTTCCGGCTCGACAGCGACGGCCGGATCTGGACCAGCGCCGGTGACGGTGTGCATTGCTACGATCCGGACGGGACGTTGATCGGCAAGGTACTCCTTCCGGAAGGGTGCGCCAATGTCGCCTTCGGAGGCGCCAAGCGTAATCGCCTCTTCATGACCGCCACGACCTCGCTCTACGCCGTCTACCTCAAGGTCAACGGCGCCAAGACCGTCTGACCACACCGCGCCCCGGGCCCCATTTCGCCAACCGCGCGCGACCGTGGCGGGCGCAAGATCGGAGAAGTACGCTCCGCCGGGCGCGCCGTACACTCCCGCTCAGTGAACCAGACCATGCCGCGTCGAAGTCTCCCGCGCCCGAAGGCGATCCGGGACTTCCGATTGATCGCCAGGCGGGGAACCACGTCGAAAGGTCATGACACGATGTGCAGGAACATCAAGCCCCTCTTCAACTTCGAGCCGCCAGCCACTGACGACGAGATCCATGCCGCCTCGCTCCAGTTCGTCCGCAAGATCAGCGGCTTCACCCACCCGTCCCGGGCGAACGAGGCTGCCTTCCATGAGGCGGTCGACGAGATCACGCGAATCTCCCGGCGATTGTTGGACTCGCTCGAATCGACCGCGACGCCCAAGGATCGCGAGGTCGAGGCGCTCAAGGCCCGCGCCCGCTTCGGGCAACGCGCCGGGACCGCACCGAACAGCGCCTCGGATACCATCACCTCATAAGGAGATTCTCGATCGCTGGCGAACGCCACCCGATCGGATGAAAAGGTGTCGGCCCTCGCTCCGGCTCACGCCGTCGCGCGCAGGAGGTGGGCGTGACCGCGCGTGCTGCCCCCCACGCCCATGCCGGTCCAGAGCGGGAAACCGACCGCCTATGACCCTCAGTACCCGTTCCCCTTCGCGGGATCGTCCCCCACCGCCGAGTCGTGATACCACAATTTGAATCGCACCCCCCGCTCGCAAGGTTGTTGACGCCTTGTCATACGACTGCTACTATCCTTGATAATCGATAATATTTTATTGACCGGAGGCCTGTGCGCTCGTGACACCCACGAGATGTAAAGGGCAAAGGGGGTAGTGCTCACGATCGGGTCCCGACGCGCGCCAACAGGCGACGGTCACCGCACCCGCGTTCCCACCGCGATTCCTTTTTTATCATTTCAACCAAGGACGTGCCCAATGGTCGAAGATCACAAACGACTCTCGCCATCGTTCTCTCGCGACGCCCGCATCTCCCGCCGCGGCGTGGTCGCCGGTGCCCTCGGTCTCGCCACCGCCCTCCGCCTTCCTGCCACCGCCTCCGCTCAGGGTCAGCAGTTCAGCGGCAAGATCCGGTTTCAGGCCGGACACTACACCCCGTCCGAATCAATGGAGAAGTCGGCCAACAACCCCGTCCCGATCAAGGCCATGCAGGATGCGGTCGATGCCTACCGCGCGGTGCAGCCGGGGGTCGAGATCGAGTTCGTGCGGATTCCCGAAGGAACGGACGCACGCGTCTGGACCGTTACCCAGCTCACCGGCGGCAACGCCCCCGACATCGTCTGGACCCAGAGCTTCGACACCAACCGCGATGTCGGCAAGGGCTGGTGGGCCAATCTCCAACCGTATATGGAGCAACCCAATCCCTATGTCGAAGCTGGCCAGCCGGGCGGCGCGAAGTGGATCGAGCAATTCTTCGAAGCCCCGACTGGCGCCAAGTACGCCCCGAACGGCGAACTCTACGTCGTTCCGTATGACCTCGTCACGACGTTCTTCTTCTATAACAAGTCCCACTTCGAGAAAGCCGGGGTCGAGGTTCCAACCACCTACGCCGGGTTCATCGACGTTCTCGCCAAGCTCAAGGAATCTGGGGTCGCCGCCTACAACGGCATGCAGTGGTCGCAACCGCAGCTTGGCGAGATGCTGATCGGCGCCTGGAAAGACCAGATCGAGCCCACCGGCGTCGGTGGCTCCTACACCCAGAAGGACATCTCGCTCGCGATCCTCGACGGAGTCTTCGCCGCCACCAAGCCCGAGTACATGGAATGGCTGCGCCTGATGAAAGATTCGGTCCCCTACTGGTCCGAACAATGGGCGCTCGAAACCGCCGACTTCGAGCTCCAGTTCACCCAGGGCCGCCTCGGCATCTTCGAGGATGGCAGCTGGCGCTTCGGCCTGCTCAAGGCCAACGACCAGCTCGGCTTCGAGTGGGGCTCGTTCTTCATGCCGATCCTCGAGAAAGGTACTGGCGTCGGCCTCTCCGAATACGCCACTGGCAACCCCGCCCCCTCGATCGGCGGCGCCACCGCCTGCCAGTACGGCGTCACTAGTACCGCCGAAAAGAACGGCACCCTCGACCTCGTGGTCGACTTCCTGCGCTTCATCTGCGCCCCGGCTCAGGCCACCACGATCATCGCCGAGAAGGGCCAGTTCCTGCCCAACATCAAGGGCGTCGAGGTCAACGCGGACCTCAAGCAACCGCTCGAAGCGGTCGCCAGCGGCGTCGGCGAAGCCGGCATGATCGCCTATGGCGACAAGATCGACGCCGAGGCCGGGAAGAAGATTGGAGTCGCCAGCCAGAACTACCTTCTCGGGCGCGCCGAGCTCGAGGAAACCGCCGCGGCGATCCAGGAGCTCCTCTTCGCCCAGGCCGACAAGGCCGTCAAGGACAACGGCTGGAGGTAGAGTCCGCCTGGTCGAGAGCCAGGCCGGGGAGGGCGGTTCGCCTTCCCCCGGCCCGGCATGGATCGTCACTCACGAGGATGCCAGCGCGCCATGCAGGCTACGTCTATCGCTCTTCCCTACCGGAGGAAGAAGGTTTCGCTCTGGCGACGTATCGTCAAGGCGCGCTATTACTACTTTCTGCTGTTGCCCTGTTTCATCCTGCTGGCGCTGTTCAATTACTACCCTGCCTTTCTGGCTCTCTGGGGCTCGATCTTCACCCTCGACTACGGGCGCGAGGGCGAGTTCATCGGGCTCCAGAACTTCCGCGATCTTTGGGACGATTCGACCTTCACGGCCTCGGTCCGCAACGTCGTCGCGCTGACCCTGTTCGGCACGATCACCGCGATCACGATCCCTGTTTTCGTCGCCGAATGGATCTTTCGCCTCCAGTCCGATCGGGCACAATACTTCTACCGGATCATTATGGTCTGGCCGGCCATCGTGCCTGGCCTCGTCACACTCCTGCTCTGGCAGTTCATTTACGACCCCTACTACGGCCTGCTCAACGCCATCCTCGACGGCGTCGGGCTCGATCAGTGGGCGACCAAGGCCTGGCTCGCCGATCCCGACCTCGCCCTCTACGCGCTGATGGGCTCTGCCTTCCCGTTCGTCGGCGGGATCGGTGTCCTGATCTACCTGGCGGGGCTCCAAAGCATTCCCGTCGACATCTATGACGCCGCCAAGCTCGACGGCGCGGGAGGAATGCGCCAGTTCCTGACCATCGACCTGCCCCTGATCAAGGGCCAGATCCGGTTGAACCTGGTGCTATCGATCATCACCGGTCTCCAGGCCCTGACCGGCCCGCTCGTGCTCACCAACGGCGGCCCGGTCGATTCCACGATGGTGCCCGGGCTCTACATGTACCAGCAGGCATTCACCTATGGTCGGCTCGGCTACGCCTCCGCGATCGGTGTCGTCGTCTTCATCGCGGTCTTTGCCCTGACGCTCCTCAACTTGACCCTGTTCCGGGACAAGGATTGAACTGAAGCCATTGCCCCACCGGAGGGACGTGTGTGATCGATTCCGTCAGCCAATTCGAGGACCAGCCCACCACGCTCGCCCATACATCGAGCACGAGCTCGGTCCAGAGAATGCTGCGCGACGACTGGTGGAAGCATCTCCTCCTGATCGTCATCAGCGTCTTCCTGTTCTTCCCCTTCGTCGTCACCCTCGTTATCTCGTTCAAGGACATGAACCAGTTCAGTGTCCAGCCCTTCTGGCCAACATTCCCGATCCACTGGGAGAACTACACCGAGGCTGGCGAGATCGTTCTGCCCTACATATTCAACAGCATCATCGTCAGCGGCGCGACCTGCTTCGGCGTTGTCCTGATCGGGGCCCTGACCGCCTACGTGTTCGCCAGCTTCTCGTTTCCCGGGCGCGAGTTCCTGTACTACATGATCCTGCTCCTGCTCATGATTCCCGGCATCCTGACCCTCGTCCCCAGTTTCGTAGTCGTCCGCGATCTGCGCCTGCTCGATACCAACTGGGCCCTCATCCTGCCCTGGATCGCCAGCGGTCAGGTCTTCGCGATCTTCATTCTGCGCACCTTTTACCAGGCCATGCCCAAGGATCTGTTCGAGGCGGCCCGGCTCGATGGCGCCGGTGAACTCGGCATCTTCGCCCGAATCGCGGTCCCCCTCTCCAAATCGATCCTCGGTGTCGTTGCCATCTTCAACATCCTCGGCACCTGGAACGACTTTCTCTGGCCCCTGATCACGATCAGCTCGCAGGAATCCTATCCTCTCGTCCTCGGCCTCTATCGCTTCCAATCCCAGTACTACACCGTCTGGGGACCCCTCATGGCGGGCTACGTGATCGGCACTATTCCCCTCGTCATCCTCTTCGCCTTCACCAGCAGCCTCTTCGTCCAGGGCCTCGCCGCGGGCGGGATCAAACTGTGATGCAAGCTGCACCGCACGCCGCACCGCACGCCGCCCCGGTGATGGCGGAACCGGCGAATAGGCCATCCTTCCGCGCCGCCATCGTCGGCTGCGGGAGGATGGCTCACGGCCACGCTCAGGCCTATCTCGCCGATCCCCGCGTTGAGCTCGTGGCCTGTGCCGACATCTCACCCGAGGCGGCGCGTGCCTTCGCCGCTGAATTCGACATTCCCCGCCACTACGAAGACTTCCACGAGATGCTCCGCACCGAGCGCCCCGGCATCGTCAGCATCTGCACCCACCACCATTTACACGCCCCGATGACGATCGAGACCGCCTCCATCGCGGCGCCCCGCGCGATCCTCTGCGAGAAGCCGATCGCGCTCGATCTCGCATCCGCCGACGCGATGATCGCGGCCTGCACCGCCGCTGGCACCCTCCTCCTCGTCGGGCACCAGCGCCGCTTCGACCGGCAGTACATCGTTGCCCGCGAGGCCATCGCCAGCGGCAAGATCGGCGAGGTGATCTCGGTCGAGGCCTTCGGCCATCCCCGCTCCAGCCTCCTCGTCGATTCGACCCACACCGTCGACCTCGTCCGCTTCTTCCTTGGCGATCCGCGAGGAGCATGGGTGATCGGCCAGATCGACGCGCGGGAACATCGCAATGCCTGGGGCCAGCAGATCGAGGACTGCGCGGTCGGCCTGATCGGGTTCGAGGGCGGCGGGCATTTGCTGCTCGGCGCTGGCTCGATCGGTGACGGAGAGGTCGACGGGCGCCTCGGCATCTCGCCGCGCCCCGTCGACGGCGCAACCTATCACCGGATCGTCGTCCACGGCGCGGCGGGCCGCCTCGTCGTCGACGGCGACCGCCCGCTCAGTGGCCAGCCGCTCGTCGCGGTCCATCGCGGCGCGGAGGTCGAGGTTCTGTTCTCGGCGGGCGATTTCGCGCGCGGCCCGGGCCGCTCCGCCGTCGATCTCGAAGTCGCCGCCATGATCGACACGCTCCAGGAACCGGCGCGCCGCCACCCGCTCCAAGCCCACAGCGCGCGCGCGACGCTGGAGATCCTGCTTGCGATCTATGAGTCCTCGCGCCGCCGCCAGGCCGTGCGGCTCCCGCTCGAGATCGTCGACAACCCGCTCATCGCGATGCTCGCCGCCGGCGACATCTGACGCCGCTCGCCGAAACCGCACGGGCGGTGATGCTCGACCACGGCCCCCGGTTCGGCGCTCAGCGCGTCCAGGCGACCTCGTTCTCCAGCAGCTGCCCGAGCGCCCGCCTGCTCATCGCCGCCGCCTCGCGGGGCGGACGGGGGGCCTTGCTCGTGCCATCGAGCTCGACATTGACCCAGAGGTCCGCTCCGGCCCCCTTCAGGATTGTCAGGATCTCCGGCATCGGCAGCACCCCGTTGCCGATTGGCTCGTAGTTGGCGTAGCCGGTTGTGTCGATCTCGCGCCCGTCGGCGTCCCGCTCGAACGTGCCACACCAGTCCTTGAGGTGAACGTGCGCGATCCGGCTCCGGTACGTGTCGAGCACTTCGACGATATCGCTCCCGCCCTTTGCGATCTGCCCGGTATCCGGCGCGAATCCGACCAGCGCCGGATCGGTCAGGCGCAGGATCGTGTCGATTTCCTCGCGGGTCTCGACCGCCGTGCCCGTATGGGGATGCAGCGACGCTACCAGCCCGATCTCCTGACAATACGCGCCGATCCGGTCGAGCGCCTCGCCGAGCCGGCCCATCTGGTCCGGATCGAGCCCGTCGTCCGGCCGCGACCCCCCTTGCAACACGAACGCGCTTGCCCCAGCCTCGCGAGAGGCATCCGCCTCTTTCCGCGCCGCCGCCAGGTCCCGCTCGGCGGTCGCCGCGTCGATCCACTCCTTGTAGCAATACGCCGCGCTCGTCGGAATCCCGTAGCGATCGACCAGCGCCCGGTATCCGCCGGGCCGCGCGTTCCACTCGATGATCGTCGTCGCGAAGGTCTCGAAGCTTAGGTAGCCGAGCTCCGCCGTGTCGCGGTACGCCGTTTCCACATCCCCCGGGATTCCCCAGGTGATGCCCGTATGCCCGATTTTCATCAGGTTCCCTCTCCGTCCGCGCCAGCCCCGTCGAGGGGCTCCAGGTGCCCCGCCAACGACGTCCGGCACCATGCGACCGATTCGGCCAGCCACTCGAAATAGTCCTCGTTCGGGGGCATCCAGCCGATCTCGATCGACAGGATCAGCTCGTCGGCGAACGACCCCGCCGCCAGGATGCGCGCCACCTCGTCGAGCCGGCAATGCCCGCGCCCAAGCGGCGCGCCCACGATCTTGCCCCCATCCGGCGTCACCGGGCTGATGAACATGTCCTTGAAATGCGTCGCGTAGCAGACGTTGGCGCAGGCTCGCGCGGCATCGACTGGGTCTTCGATCACGAGCGGGCAATTTCCCGTATCCAGCTTGATCCCCAGCGCCGGGGAGCCGATCGGCCCGACCACATGCTCCATCAGGTCCGTCACCCGGTAGTCGGCGTGATTCTCGAACCCGAGCTTCAGGCCCTCCTCCCCGGCGATCTCTACCATCGGCCCGAGGCCGGTCCGGATCATCTCCATCTGGCGCTCGAACGAGGGATCGTCGACGAACCGGTTGATCGAGAACGGCATTCCGCCGACCCCAATCACACGCACCTCCAGTTGCTTCGCCGTCCGCGCGAATGTCCGGAACTGCTCCGGGCTCCTGGCGGGCTTCGAGAAATCGTCCCCGTAATCGGCGGCGAGCGCCACCCCATGCCGCGCCAGCAGATCGCCGATCCGGTCGATCGCGGCCGGGTCGTCCAGGTAAGGTGTCAGGTTTCCCTCGATCGCGTCGAACCCCAGCTCCCGGCACCGCGGGATGAACCAGCCTAGCGGATCAATGGCATCGACGACCGGTTGCTCCCGTCGGTCGTAGAACTGGATCGGCCGGCCGGCCGTGCTTGCCAGCGGCCGCCCACTTTCGTAATAGCGCCGGCGCGCGGCGTGATTGATGAACTCGAACGCCGCGAATCCCAGTTTCATCGTCGCTTCTCCACAGCTCTACATCGGTTGACGGAGAGGTCGGCCGGAGGCAATCGAGGACGCCCCCGTTCGACACCTCCACGCCACGGTCTGTCTGCAAACGGCTTTTGTAGGGGCGGGCTAGCGGACATGGGCGAGAACCGTTGCATTGCACTCCTGTCCGCGGGCGCCTGCACTGTAAGCGGCATCGGAGCGGAGTCGAATGTGCCCGCCCATGGCTGTGCACGCGAACGTCATCGCTTCTCCATAGCCCTAGTTCAGCTCGATCTCGCCCGCCACCAGCATCGCTTCCAGCGGGGACTCTCGTACCCCCAGCGGGAGCGGCACGATCCGTCGCTGTCGCGCCGATTCGTAGATCGCGTTCACGATCTCCAGATCGTCCCGTCCCGAGGCGCCGCGCAACGGATGGACGGCGCCCGTCTCGATCGTGCGCACCAAATCCTTGAGCGCTTCCGCCATCACCCCATCCATGCTGGCCGACGGGATCGGTTCCATCGGGCCGGACTGGCGGCGAACCCGGATCCGCGCGCCATCCGCGAACGGCCGGTCCCCGCTCAGCTCGATCCGCCCCTGGCTGCCGTCGATCACGAAGCGCTGGTAGCCTTCCCGCGCCAGGTTGCCCATCTCGAGATACCCGCGCACGCCGTTCTCGAAGAACAACATCGCGCTCGACCCCGACTCGACGTGATGGCCGTAGCGCATCCGGGTCCGGTTGAACTCGATCGTCCCCATCCCGTCCGGGCTGACATCGCCCTTGGGGGTCATGTCGATCGCGCCGAACACGGAAGTCACCGGCACATCGTTGTTCAGGAAGCGCGTCATGTCGATCAGGTGGGTGCCATCGGTCAGGGCGTCACCCCCGCAGATCCCGGTGATCAGCTCCAGGTCCCCGATCGCGCCGTCCCCGATAAGTTTGCGCGCCCGCCGGTAACTGTCACCGTAGCGGCGCTGATGGTTGACGATCAGCACAGCCCCGACGGCCTCAGCGGCGGACACCATCCGGTCCGCTTCGGTGAGATGCACCGACATCGGCTTCTCGGACCAGACGCCCCTGACCCCCGCCGCGAAGGCCACTTCGGCGAGTTCGGCGTGAAGCGGCGGCCAGGTGCAGATGCTGACCAGATCCGGTTTCTCCGTGCTCAACATCTCGCGCGCGTCCGCGTACATCCGGTCCACACCGTGCTTCGCGGCAAAGTCCACCCGTGCGCCCTCAAAGACATCGGCGCCGGCGACCAGCTCCACGCCCGCCACCGTCTTGTAGGCATCGGCATGCCCACCGCTCATCTTGCCGCAGCCTATGACCGCCGCGCGGTACGTCCGCCCGCTCATGATTCCCTCCTTGGCGCGATAATCGATAATTGATAGCATCGTATATGCTTCGCTACCAAAGTCAATATGCCCACCCCCGCCCGACCACGGCGAGGGACGGCGCGGTTCCCCATGAAGCCCTCTGGCTTCCTCGTGATCGCAGCCGTTGACAGATCGGAGCGGTTCCATCTATGGTGTCCGGAGTTCGTTAGCGATTATCGATGGAAGAAGTCATGTCTCGAGTTGTCTCGCCGCCACAGCCCGTCCCCTTCCAGGCCAGCCCGGCCCTGCGGCACGATGTCCGCAATCATCTCCGCAACCAGATCTTCGATGGCACCCTCCAGCCCGGCGCTCGGATCGTCGAATCCCGCCTCGCCCGCGAGCTCGGCATCAGCCAGACTCCTGTCCGCGAAGCCCTTCGGGAGCTGGAGCAGATGGGCCTCGTCGTCTCCTATCCCAATCGCGGCTCGTCCGTCCGAAAGATCGAGCCCCAGGACGCTGACGAGATGTACACCCTGCGGGCTCATCTCGAGGTCATGGCCGTCCATCTCGCGATTCCCCGCGTCTCGGACGACGACCTGGCGACGCTCGACCACCTCATCGATGGCATGATCGACGCCGGCACGGCCCAGGATCCGGAGCTGCTCACCCAGCTCGACACCCAGTTCCACGAATGCATCCTCGAATGCTCCGGGCACCGCCTGCTCCTGCGGACCTGGCAGGGCATCAGCCCCCTCAACTGGACCATGATGACCGTGATCCGGCTCAAGGATCGCAACCTCACGGAACTCGCCGAACGGCATCGCCCGATCGTCGAGGCCCTGCGCGCCAAGGATCATGAACGGGCCGAGCAGGCGGTCCGCGAGCATGTTCTGGTTCTTGGAAAACGGGTCGTGCACGACCTGAAACAGATCGCCGGGTCTGGCGACGATCGGGAGGATGGATGATGGGACGCCTCGATCACAAGGTCGTTCTCGTAACCGGTGGGGGCCGCGGGATTGGCCGCGGGATCGTCGCGTGCGTTGCCAGCGAAGGCGCCCACGTCGCCGTCAACTACGCACGCGACGAGGCCAGCGCCGCCGGGGTCGCCGCCGAGATCCAGGCGCTCGGCCGGAACGCGATTACCGTTCAGGCCGATGTGTCCGATCGCGAGCAGGTCGAGGCCATGGTCAGGACCGTGACCGAGCTCCTCGGCCCGATCGACATCCTCGTCAACAACGCCGGCATCGAGTCGATCGTGCCCTTCCTCGAACTCGGCGACGCGGAGTGGGAGCGCGTCACCAACACCAACCTCAAAGGCCCCTGGCTCGTCGGCCAGGTCGTCGCGCGCGCCATGGTTGCCCGCGGGTCGGGCGGGGCGATCGTCAACATCGGCTCGATCCAGGCCGGGATGGTGTTCCCCGGCCGCACCCACTACGCCCCCACCAAACGCGGGATCGAGGCCCTTACCACGAATATGGCGGCCGAGCTGGCGCCTCACGGCATCCGTGTCAACTGCCTCCATCCCGGCCTCTTCGATACCGACATGACGAGCTGGGTGATGGACGACCCGGAGATCCTGCCCCAGGTGCTGAAGGGGATTCCCCTTGGCCGCGCGGCCCAGCCCGCCGAGATGGGCCCCGCCGTGGTCTTCATGGCCAGCGACGACGCCAGCTACGTGACCGGGCAGTCGCTCTATATCGACGGGGGCATGCTGATTCTCTAGCGAACGTGCCGTTTGATGTGTCCTTCTACCCGCGGCTGGATCGCAAGGGAGCGCCATGTCCCCTCGTTTGATTGACCTGAGCATGCCCGTCGACAACGACATGGTGACCTTTCCCAGGATCATCAAGCCGACGCTGGAGATGTATCAGGACTGGCGCGAATACGCCGCGCAGATAGGAGCCACCGAGCACGGGGTCGATTGGCTCACCGCCACTTATCGCGTCGAGCTCAGCGATCACGTCGGCACCCACATGGATGCCCTTCGGCACCTCCGCGACGACGCGCCGGGCCCAGAGTCGATTCCGCTCGACTACTGCTACGGCGACGGCGTGCGGCTCGACTTCCGGCACAAGGAATCCGGCGCCGGGATCACCGCCGGCGAGGTCCGCGAGGCCCTCGACCGCATCGCCTACACCCTGAAGCCCCGCGACATCGTGCTGATCATGACCGGCGCCGGCGCCTACCAGGATGAGCCGCGCTACCTGACCGACCACTCCGGGATGACCGCCGCCGCGATCCACTGGCTGCTCGATCAGGGAATCATGATGATCGGGATCGACGCCGTCACCCTCGACCCTCCCGTCTGGGCGATGTTCGAGCGCAAGCAGTTCTGGGAAGCCCACCGCGTGATGCTGGAACGCGAGTTCTACCATCTCGAAAACCTCGCTCACCTCGACCGCATCCCCACCCCGTTCGGCTTCACGCTTTCCCTGTTTCCGGTCAAATGGGTCAACACGACCGGCGCCCCGGTCCGGGCCGTGGCGATCGTCGACGATTGACGCCCCGGTCCGATATCCGATCGCACCGCGGCTCGCCCACACGCACCAAGGAGCTTCTTCCATGATCGTTCTCGTCGCCTACTACTTTGGACGCCCCGGTTCCGGCGACGCGGTCGCCGAGCACCTCGGAAAGATGGCGGTCGAGGTCAAGGCCAGCGAGCCTGGCTGCCTGCTCTATCACGCCTGCCGCTCCACCGACAACCCCGACAACTTCCTCCTCTACGAGCACTACGCCGATCAGGCCGCGCTCGACGGCCACCGCACCACATCGCACTTTCAGTCGATCATCGAAGGGACCATCATCCCGATGCTCGAAAAACGGGAGCGCGCGCTCTACAGCCTGGCCGTCAGCTAGCGCCGGGTCTTGGCAGGAAGGTCGTGCCCGTGAAGCTCGTCTCGTTCGAGGTCTCGACCGCGCTCGGGCCGGTGGTCCGGATCGGCGCGATCGACGCCCACGGGGAGATCGTCGATCTCCACGCCGCCGGTACCCATCGGCTCCTGGCCGCCGGGAGCAGTCCCGGCGCGGCTCACCGGATCGCCGCCGCGATGCTCCCGGGGGAGATGGTCGCGTTCATCGAAGGCGGCCCGGTCTCGCTTCAGGCCGCGCGCGACGCGCTGGAGTTTGCGGCCGCAAAAGGTGCCGGCACCGGGCCGCCCCGGATAATCCATGACCTCGCCACCATCACCATGCTGCCGCCCGTGCCGCACCCTCCCCTCGTGCGCGACTTCATGGCCTTCGAGACCCATCTCCGGAACATCTACCCCAGGCTCGGCCGCGAGATCCCGCCCGAGTGGTACGCCATGCCCGTCTACTACAAGGGCAACCCCGGCAGCCTCGGCACCCACGGCCAGGACGTGCCGATCCCCTCCTACGCCGACGCGCTGGACTACGAGTTCGAGCTCGCGATCGTGATCGGCAAGACTGGCAAGGACATCCCCCGCGACGCGGCGATGGACCACGTCTTCGGCTTCATGATCTACAACGATTTCAGCGAGCGGGCGATCCAGAGCCGCGAGATGTCGGTGGGCCTCGGCCCGGCCAAGGGCAAGGACTTCCACAACGCCCACGTCTTCGGCCCGTACCTCGTCACGAAGGACGAGGTCAACGATCCCTACGACCTGCGGATGACCTGCCGGCTCAATGGCGAGGTCGTGTGCGACGACTCCTCGGGCACGATGCATTGGACATTCGAGGACATGATCGCCCATGCATCGATGGACGAGCGGATCGCGGTCGGCGAGATCTTCGGCTCCGGCACCGTCGGCAACGGGTCCGGCGCGGAACGGGGCAAGTTCCTCAAACGGGGAGATGTCATCGAGCTGGACGTCGACGGGCTCGGCCTGCTCCGCAACCAGGTCCGCTGACTCGTCCGCGACGGTCGCGCCCGCTCGGCTCAGCGCTTCGGTGCCCGGTCCCCGAACGGATCTGACAATTCCGTGACCCCGCCGCGTTCGACCGAAGCCTTCCCTACCGGAACAGCTCCCGCTCCTTCATTCGCGGGTAGCCATCGACGAAGTGCTCCAGCGCCCAGCCCGGCTTCGGATCGAGATGGCGGAACCCCTGCGTCGTCGCCTCGCCGGAATCCATCCTGGTCCGTCCGGTGCTGGTGGCGGAGCCTTCGCTCCCCGCCAGCACCGGACGCCGCGCCCGCGGTTGGCCTGACCTGATCCGCTCCCGAAACTCGAAGTGATTGAAGATCCGCATGAACTCGGTCAGGTAGATGTCGGTGACCCGCGTGCTCCCCCGGATTACCAGCATGTTCTCGTCGTTCGCCACCGACGAGTTCTTGCTGAAGTTCGCCGAGCCGGAGATCACGATCGGATCGGCGGAGAGCGGGTCGGTCAGCATGAACTTGGTGTGGACGTAGTTGACATGCCCGTCGAGACCGGTCAATTCCTCGGCGGCCCAGCCACCGATCGCGTCGCGCAGGTGGGTGCTAACGGTAAACACGTTGTCCCGGTCCCGCTTCAGCAGCTCCATCCTGTCGTCCTCGGTTTCGAGCAGCCCATATCTCAGACAGGCGACGTCCTTCTTCGACACCTTCTCGATTTGCGGGCTGATTCCGAACGCGGCGGTGAAGAAGACGCTCGATCGCGCCGCATCCATCAGCGCCGCATACCAGACCAGCGTCTCCTGCGTCGCGCGCGGGCTGAACACGGTGGTGGTCCCGGTTCGGGGCTTCCCGGTGGGAATCGCGGTCCCTCCGTTCCAGGCCTTCAACGCCGCCCCCGTGGGGTCTAGCGCGAGCTGCTCCCAATAGTCGAGGAACCGCGCCGCGACGTCGGGATCGCGCACCGCGTGGCCGACGTTCGCGTGCCCGTAGATGCCACCCCCGGTCATGTTCGTCGAGCCCGTCCAGACCCCGATCGGCTGACCGCTTCGGCCATGCACGATGAACTTGTTGCGCGCGAGATACGACGGGTTGGTCTCCCGGCGGATCACGAGATCGCCGATCCCGGCCGTCTCCACGGCGGCGATGTTCCTGTCCCGAGGCGGATAGGTCACCGTTCCGGTGGCCGGATCCTTCGCTGCCCTGCGCTTGGCGTGCATCACGATCCGGACGTCGACCCCACGGTCGTGCGCCCGCCGAAACGCATCGAGCACGCGGGGCTCATGGAACTCGTAGACGGCGGTCCGGAGCGTGTCGCCCGGTGCGGCCCGGTCGATGAATCCGGTCAGCGCCTCGCCCAGACCTCGTGACAGCCACGCCCATGCCCGCCGCCCCGTTACCGCGTTGGACGGTCGATTGCCGAACTGGCGGACGTAGGCCTGGGAGGCCGCCGCGCCCCGGTTGAAATGGATACTGTGCCTGCGCTGGTGCGGCCGCTCGGTCTGCACCGGGACCAGCACCTCCGCCAGCGGTTCGAGCCGTTCCGGCACGCCGCCGAAGGCCACGACCCTGTAGGTGTAGTCGTGACCCGGTTCGACGACATAGTCGCCTCACAGGAACGCCTGGACCGGATGGTCCAGCGTACTGACCGGTGTATCTGGCCGGTGCTCCAGGGCTTCAGTCGCCGCGAACGTCTTCAGCCCACGCAGCGGCTGCGTCTCCCCCGTCTCGTCATCTGTCCGCTCGAACCCGAAGCCGAGCAGCTTCTCCGCTATCGCCCTTGGCACGTCGAGCCCGAACAGGACGACCTCGGTGCCGGCGATCGCATGGACCGAAAGCCCGTCCCGGTTTGCCCGTATCCGCATCACTCGCCTCCCGTCTGGTGACCGCCATCACTCGCGATGCGCCATCCCGGTCATTCCCCGTGAGCACGCAGGCGATGCCTCGCCGACCGCGGCGGCGTGCCGCGCCGGGGTGCGAACCTCATCAACGGTACGTTGACATCTCGGCGGTGGCCCCCGTGCTATGATGCCCAAAGCACCTTGTTCGGACCCATAGACGTCTCCAGCCGCACCGGGACGTGATGGAGTCTTCGCTCTCGGAAAGGGTCTCGCTCATGCCAGCTACCCGGCGGTCGCTGTTGTCGTCCTTGTTCACCGTGCTCTTCGTGCTCTCGCTGTTCGCGCCCGCCGTCGCCCTCGGCCAGAGCACGGCGCATGGCCTCGACCCGGCGGACATGGACCTTTCCGCCGACCCAACCCAGGATTTCTACCGGTTCGCCAACGGTGGCTGGCTCGACCGCACCGAGATTCCCGGCGATCGCGGCTCGTATGGCGTCTTCAACGAGCTCGACGATCTGACCCGCGAGCAGTTGCTGACGCTCCTCGAAAACGTCGCCACCAGCGGCGATCTGGAGGAGGGGTCCGATACCTGGAAGGCGGCCGAGCTCTACCGCCAGGGCACCGACATCGAGGCCCGCAACACCCAGGGCATCGAACCGATCCAGCCGCTCCTCGATCAGGTCGACGCGATCACCGACCTCGCCAGCCTTCACGAGTTTCAGCAGACCGCCGAGTTCTCCTGGCTCACCGGCCTCTTCTTCGTCTATGTCTACTCCGACCTGGAGGACAGCTCGGTCAACGCACCCTACATCAGCAGCTCCTTCCTCGGGCTGCCGAATCGCGATTACTACCTCGAAGAGACGGAAGACAACGTCGCTATCCGCGAAGCGTACGTCGCCACCCTCGCCGAGTTCCTCCAGTACGGCGGCTACGATACCACCCAGGCCGGAACCGCGGCCCAGGCCGTGTACGACCTCGAGAAGCGGCTTGCCGAGCCGACCCTGAGCCGCGAGGAACAGCAGGACGCCGCGCTCTCCTACAACCCCAAGACGCTCGACGAGCTGACCACGCTCTATCCCTCGATGGACTGGAACGCGTACGTCCAGGAACTGGGGCTGACGGATGTCGATACCCTGATCGTCACCGAGCCCCGCTACATGGAAGCGCTCGACGCGATCGTCAAGGACACGCCGATCGAGGTGCTCAAGGACTTCATCAAGCTCGAGGTCTACTGGAGCTTCGCCGACTTTCTCGGTGAAGACATCGGCGAGACCGCCTTCGCCTTCCAGGGCGGCGTACTCGGCGGCGTCGAGCAGCAATCGCCGCTCGAAGAGCGCACGCTCGACCAGACCAGCGGGATGGTCGGCGAAGCGATCGGTCAGCTCTATGTCGAAGAGTACTTCCCGCCCGAAGCCAAGGAGCAGATCACGACCCTCGTCGATTCCCTGATCGCCGCCTTTCGGGTCCGGATCCAGGACAATCCGTGGATGACTGACGCGACGAAGACGATTGCGCTCGAAAAACTCGACGCGATGGAAGTCAAGGTTGGCTACCCGGACTCCTGGCTGACCTATGAGAACGTCGAGATCGGCGATTCGTACTACAGCTCCTTCCTCAGCGCGGTCAACGCCGATACCCGGCGGAATCTGGCCAAGGCCGGCAAGCCAGTCGATCGCACCGAGTGGCCGGTCGCGCCGCAGGTCGTCAATGCCTTCTACAACCCGACCGCCAACGAGATCGTCTTCCCGGCCGGCATCCTCCAGGCACCGTTCTTCGACTTCGAGGCCGATGCCGCCTCCAACTTCGGCGCGATCGGCGCCGTGATCGGCCATGAAATCACTCACGGCTTCGATCTTCAGGGCGCCCAGTTCGACGCTCAGGGCAACCTCAGCAACTGGTGGTCGGAAGAGGATCTGGCGGCCTTCGAGGAGCTCAACACGCTCGTCGTCGACCAGTTCGCCGTCGTCGAAGTCCTGCCTGGCGTCAACGTCGATGGTCAGACCACCGTCACCGAGAACGTCGCCGACCTCGGCGGGGTCCAGGTCGCCTACGACGCGCTCGACATCTATCTCACGGCCCAGGGTGACAGCGGTGCCTCGGCCAGTCCAATTGCGTCGCCGGACGCCCCGTTGGCCGGAACCCCGGTGACCAGTGCGCTGGACGCCACGCCGATCGCCGATGAGATATCCGCTTCGCCGGAGGCGTCTCCCTTGGCGAGCCCCATTGCGAGCCCCGTGGCGGTGACCGACTTCGACAGCCTGACGCCGCAACAGCGCTTCTTCATCGCCTATTCGACCGTCTGGCGAACCGAGATTCGTGACGAAGCGCTCCAGACCCAGGTCCAGACCGACTCGCACTCGCCGGGACTGGTGCGGGCCGTCCTCCCGATCCAGAACATGGACGAGTTCTACGACGCGTTCGGGATCGAGGAGGGCGACAGCATGTACCTGCCGCCCGAGGAGCGCGTCGTCATCTGGTAACGTGAAGCACCACGCATTACACGCGCACCGAGGGAGGAGGATCGCGATCCTCCTCCCTCGGTGCGTCCCGTCGCAAATCAACCGGTCCCCGATACCCCGGTTGTCTTTCCTCTGAGTGGCAACCGGGGCGTTCCTCACAGACTCAACCAATGATCGTGGTTGCGACTACGTCACCGTGAACGGCATCAGCATCCCGAGCGCGAAATGCTCGCCGGGGGTCAGGTCGAGCACCAGGTAATTGGTTTGACCCGGGCTCATCGGCGCGGTTCCGGCGACGGACTCGACCGGTGGCGGACCAGTCACCGGGCTCGCTACCGGCGTGGCCTCCGCGACATCGACCGGCGTCGCTTCCGGTGAAGCCGGCGGCCCGGCCCGCAAGATGGCCTGGATATCGTCGAAGGTCAAACCCTCCGCGATCTGCCCAATCACGATCTCGTGTACCTGCTCCCCGTTGTCCGGGATCTCCCAGAGGTGCTGCCCGGCGCTGACCTCCGCCGGCAATCCCGGGAACTCCATCTCGACCAACGCCACCGTCGCATCCGGGACCGGCGCTTCGAGCGTCGCGGCCGGCTCCGTGACCTCGATCTCCGCCAGCATTCCCATCGCGTAATGCGGGACCCCGTTCTCGTCGGGAATCGCGCAGATCACGAGATAGGATCCCGGTTCGAGATTCACGATCACGCCGCCACGAACGCCAGGCCCCACGTTCGGGCAGCGCCAGTGCCGCGTGCAGATCCTCGATCATCTAGCCGTCGTTCACGCGCGGGAAGATCGCGTGATGGTCGCTGGGTCCCTGGTTGTCCATCGTCAGCGTCGTCCAGCCGCCCTCGAACGACGCAGGCATCTCGAATTCCATGTCCCGGGCGATGATCACGACTTCCGGATATGTGCCGGCGGCCGGCGGCCCGCCCTGGGCAAGGCCAGCGCCGTCGCCGAGAATGGAGAGCGCGCCACCAATTCCCAGCGCGCCGGCTCCCCGGATCACGTACCGGCGTGAGAAGCGGACCTCCATTGACCTTGCCTTTTCACGCATCTTCATGCTGCCTTCCGTGTGGCCCGCGGTGCAAAAGACGCGATGATGCGGATCGGCGATGGAACCTGAATCCCGTCGTCCGTGCCATCAACGATCCGTTTGTAGTGTGGCCCCATAGCCGCATAGGGCCAGGGAGGATCGTTGTCCATCCCTCCCCCTATGCGCGATCCTGTACGAGCGTCCCTCCACCGCGAGATTGGTGATGCGCGCCGCCGGAAGCGCGTGCTAAGCTCCTTTCGACTCGAAGTCTCGCTTCCTTGCCTTATCCGGGAATGGATGCATGCCGCGCCGATCAGTACGTCTCTTTGCCATTTGGCTGGCCCTCGTCGCGATCCTCGTGCCGGCCGGTCTGCTGACCACCCACGCTCAGGATCCCAACCGGCCACCTCCGGTTCAAGGCAATACGACCAGGAACGGTACGCCCATTGCCGCCTATCTCTACGCCCGCCACTTCGACGTTGGAGAACACAATCTCTATCTCGACTGCGTGGGCGCCGGTGGCCCGGCGATCATCCTCGAAACCGGGTTCTCGGAGCCCGGGTCGGCGATGGATTTGCTCCAGAACGAGCTCGGCAGGACCAACCTGACCTGCACCTACGATCGCGCCGGTCTCGGCCGCAGCGGCCTCGCACTCGAGCCGCGCGTCGCCAGCGATGTCGTCGCCGATCTCCAGGCCCTTCTCAGGCTGGCCGGCGTGCCCGCCCCGTACGTCCTCGCCGGGCACTCCGCGGGCGGCGCCTTCGTTCAGCTCTACGCCCGGACCTATCCCGATCAGGTGCTCGGCGTGGTCGCCATGAACCCCGTTCCTCCAGCCAACCAGTGGCTCCCGCAAGCACTTCCGCTGATGGACGCCTGGGAGCAATCCGAGGAAGAAGCCGCCTACCGGGGCGAGGGGCAGAGCGAATCGATCGACTGGAACACGTCGGACAACCAGCTCCTGGCCGCCCCGGCCCCACCGCCCGGCATGCCGTTCGAGATGCTGATCTCCTCGGCGGCCCAATGCCGCGCCGCCGGCGATGCCTGCAACCGGACCTGGCCCGTGTACCGGGCGACTCAGGAAGAGGTCGCCGCGCAGTGGCCGCAAGGCACCATGACCGTACTTCCGGTCGGCGTCGACATCCACATCAACGCGATCCCCGACGCGATCGGCGCGATCCAGCGGGTGATCGGCCCAAACGCGACGCCGGCGGCTGTCCCGGTCACGCCCGCCGCCGCCACGCCACCCGGAACCCCGGCCACCCCGAATCCCTGACCGCCCGCCGCATCCGATCCCGTCACCACTCGCTCCCCGCTTCCGCCGCCTCCAGGAAGAACCGGGGCTCCGCGAGCCGGTCCCCCGGATCCAGCTCCACCGCGGAGAGCTTTCCGGTGGTTCGCGGCAGCGTGTCGATCCCGATCTTGTTCGGCAGCACCAGCGGCTCGCGCACCGGTGTATGGGCGAAGATCACCCGCTTTCCCCAATCGTGCTCCGAGAGGATGAACGTCTCGCGGATCCATAACAGGTCGTGCCGCGTGTTCTCACCGGGTGTCAATGGCGGGCGCAGCCCCGCGTGCACGAAGATGTATCGCTCGGTCTCGTGAAACAGCTTCAGGCCGCGCAGCCACTCCCGGTGCGCGACGGGCACGACCGCCGACGGCCGGGGCAGACTCCGTTCGTCCCCCGCCCGATCTCCGAGATAGGACAGGTACGTCTCCTCCCCGCCCTGCGCGAACCAGCGCGTGAACCGCTCCCGATCGCCCTCGTGATCGAGCGCGTCGACCATCATCGCGTCGTGGTTGCCCATCAGGAAGACCCAGTGAGGAAAGGCCCGTTGCCACGCCATCAGTTGATCGACGACGCCCTTTGCGTCCGGCCCGGAATCCACCACATCGCCCAGGAAGACGACCGTGTCCCGCTCCGGATCCATCCCGTCATCGAGCAATTGACGGACCAGTCCCCTCAGCTCCCGAAGGTGCCCGTGGATGTCTCCGATCGCGAACAGCCGCATGCGCTCTTGCTCCCGTTGTGATCCCAGCCCGGCCCGAAGTCGGGGCGCACCGCTCGCCGCATCCGCACAAACCCGCACAAACCCGCACGACCGTAACGATACGGTATGGCGAAAGGGTGCCTGGACGTTCTCCAGGCACCCCATCCGCGCACCAGCGGGATGGGCGGCGATACGTTGCGGCGATCCCTTGGACTTGTTGTTCTGCCAGTCTACTGGGCCGTCGATATCCCGCGCTGGAGAAAGGTGCATCCGCACGGGAAGATTGCCTCTCGACCGACGCAGGTGATGCTCCGCGCCCGGTCCGGCCCCAGACATGTCGCGATTGCAACCTGAACGTACCGGATTGACCACTTGGTGCCGAAAACCCTGGTGCTGACCCCTTGGCTATCCGGGCGTTGCCGCAGTGATACGGTCGCGGACGATGACGACCTTGGCCGAGCGGTCGTACAGCGCCTCCGTCGCGTCCTCCCACGGTGCGAGCCGGGTCGTGACCAGCTCCGGCCGGAACCATCCGTCCTCAACCAGGGCCAGTACCTCTGGAATGTCCGCTCGTGCGTTCGAGAAGCCAGTGCGGAAGGTCGAGCCCTTGGCGTACATGTCAAACAGGGGTAACTGAGCTCCCTGTTTGAAGTAGGGGGTCACACTGGTGCAAACGCCTCCGGGCTCGACCGCCCGTACGGCGGCGGCGAGCCCGGGGATGCGACCACTAGCATCGACGGTGACGGGGTAGGCCCGACCGGCCGGAGGTATCGACCCCTCGATTGGGGTCACCCCCATCGTGGCGGCGGTGGTGAGGCGGTCCGCGTCCGTGTCCACGTAGTCGACCCGTGCGGCACCCAGGGCTACCGCGATCCCGGCCGCTTACAGGCCGATTGCCTTGGCGCCGCCTCCGACCACCAGCACCGGGGAGCCGGGATGTTGTCGCAGGGGTGGACCGACGGCTCGCCAGGCATCGGGCAGATTATCGCTCAGGCTGGCGAGGGCGACGGGGTCCATTCCGTCGGGAACGGCGACGAGCATCTCGTCGGCATAGGGCACCCGGACCATGTCGCTCAGCATGCCACCCCAGTCGCCCCCTGCTGCGCCGAACCCGTATGCCGAGAAGGGAGGTACGGCTTCGCAGTAGCCCGTAAGTCCTCGACGGCAGCGTGGGCAGCGCCCGCAGGAGATTTGGAAGGGAACGATCACGGCTTGACCGGCTCGAAACCGACCGACATGCTCACCTGTTGCGACGATCTCCGCCACACACTCGTGCCCTAACGCAACCGGCTGACGGTAGGGAGCTGTCCCGAACACGGAAACGACCGCGGGATCGACCGCGTGAACCGCGATCCCGAGCGCCAGCCGGGAGGCGTTACCGAAGATCAGGGACGCGTCGGCGTCGCATCGAGCCACCGCGAAGGGCCGGACCAGCGCATCCCCAGGATCCTGTAGTTGGGGTTCGGGCACCTCCTGCCACCGCAAGCGTCCCTTGCGGATGAAGGCAAGCTGTCGCATCAGACCTCCTTCATGTTGGTCGATCATTCCGCGGGGATCGTGCTGACCATCGGGGCCGAACGCGTTGATCCCTCCCCCCCGCGTATCGCGTATTGAAGTGCAATGCCAATAGCCGTCGGCGACGCGGCGTTCCGGGGTGTGCCGCGCGGCCCATGCCACCCTTGGGTCGCAGCGGTTCGTGCGGCGATCGTCAGGCAAGTCTCAGGCTACATCGTTCCAGACACGTCCACCGTCCCGGCCGGGTGCCTGGAGGTTCTCCAGGCACCCCTTCCGCCCCTATCGAGCGCAGCGACGGCATCAGCCGACGGCGGCGACCCCGTCGATCCGAATGAGCTGGCCACCGGCCATCTCCGGGCCGGAAATCAGCGAGTTGATCGCAACGTACATGTTGCTATCGTGATCGAACACGAGCCCATGCGGCATCATCACGCTCTCGACCACCGTCTCGATCTCGCCACCGGCGGTGATCCGGACCACGCTGCCTGGTCCCGGTTCGGGCGAGTCTTCAGTGAACGAGAGCAACTGACTGGCGTAGACCAGCCCGTCCGGACCGACCGCGACCGCGACGTTGAACCCCAGCGGCCCGCCCGCCGCCGCGAGCGTTCCGTCGTCTCCCAGGGTCAGGACCGACGGCGCCCCCTCGGGCCAGAACTCGCTGAGCAGCCCAATGTAGGCCGTGCCGTCATCGGCGACCGCCACTCCCGTCCCGGACATACAATGCCACCGTTATCTTATATCCGGGCAGCTGCACCGGGCAGCCGTCTCATTACCCACGATGGGAACTCATCCATGGCAAAAACGGTCGTGATCACCGGTGCCGGCGGCAATGCGGGCCAAGCCGTTTCGCGCCTTGTCGCCGAAGCCGGCTTCGATGTCCGGATGGCCGACATGGTGTCCCCGGCGGCGGATGTCGCCGCGCTCGGCGAATTCGTACGCTGCGACACCCGCACCCCCACCGATGTCCAGCGCGCCATCGCCGGTGTCGACGCCGTGATCCATCTCGCGGCCTGGCACAGCGCCCACAACCCCCCGGTCAGCGACGCGACGATCTTCGCGGTCAACATCGACGGCACGTTCAACGTGCTCGAAGCCTGTCGCGCCGAAGGTGTCCGGGCAATCGTCTACGCCTCGTCCATGGCCTACGGCTGGGGCAGCATCTACTCCGTCACCAAAGTGCTGGGCGAGGAACTCTGCCGCTCGTATCACGAGATGACCGGCGCGTCGATCGCCATGCTGCGCTATCACGAGTTCGTTCCCGCGCCCTACCTCACCTTCGGACCACGCCTCCTGCGCAACGGGGTCGACCGCTCGGATGTCGCCGCCGCGACCCTCGCCGCCCTCCACGCCACCCTCGATCGCACGGTCGGGCTCTTCCGCACCATCGTCCATACCGACCATGGCATGCCGCCCGAGATCATCGCCGACTTCCGTAATCTCGGCCCGGACTGGTGCGAGACGCAGGCGTCCGGCGCCCGCGCCCTGATCGACAAGTACGCCCTCGAGCTGCCCGAAAAGGTTGAGCGGCACGACCTCTCCGAGGCCGCCGACCGACTCGGCTGGCGCCCCGCCGTTGGTTTCCTCGACTTCCTGCGCGACCTCAAGGAGCGGGATGCCCGCGGCGAGGATGTCGCCGCCCTCCGCGTCCCCGGCACCCTCTTCGAGGCGTCATCGTGATCGGGCGGGCGCTCCCTACCCGCCCGCCAGGCTCTCGCCACAATGCGGGCAGATCAGGTCATCGATCCTGATCGCACCGCCACAGGCCGCGCAGACCGGCTGCTCATCGGGCCGCTCCGCATCCACCGCCGCCGATCCCCGATCACGATCCTCCGGGCGATCATCCCGGTCCTGTTGTTGCGTCGCGTCCCGATCCATCGCTCACCTCCCGTAACCCAGGGCACCCCATGCCGTCTTCCCGAATAGTCTGTCCAAGGTAAATGTCATTCCAGCAGCTGCATCGGTCCGGAGCGAAGCGGAGAGGAAGGCATCGCTTGAGGAGGACCGCGGAGAGCCTGTCCTGTAAGCGGCATCGGAGCGAAGCGTGAGGGATGAAACGCGTGCGTCGTCCGTCCCAGCGTGCCGAGCCGCGGGCATGTCCCGAGCTTGTCGAATGGATTGGCTCCGGCAAGATCCTCAACAGGCGAACCCGACGGAAGCGGCCCATCGCCGCGCCGCGGGATGTCAGGAAAGACTGGACAAACTACTGAGCGAGGTCGAAGGATCTCCCGCACCCGCACCGCCCCATGCCATCATCATGGCAGAGCCGTCGCGAGCGGCTCGATCTCCGCCAGCTCCGCCCTGGTCAGCGCCGGGAAGCCCAGCGCCGCCACGTTCTGCTCCAGCTGCTCCACGCTCGACGCCCCGATCAGCGCCGAGGTAATCCCCGGCCGCCGCAGGATCCAGGTCAGCGCCATCTGCGCCAGCGACTGCCCCCGCTTCCGGGCGATCGCGTCGAGCGCCCGCGCCCGCTCGCGGTAGGCGTCGGTGATCCGCGCCGAGGAGAGCGATCCCTCCCGCGCCGCGCGTGAATCGTCCGGGATCGCACCGCCGAGATAGCGGTCGGTGAGCAGCCCTTGCGCCAGCGGCACGAATGCGATCGCGCCGATCCCCCGCTCCTCCAGCACCGGCAGCAGGCTCTCCTCGATCGTCCGGTTGAACATGTTGTAGCTCGGCTGGTGGATCAACAGGGGGATGTGGTGGACGGCGAGGGCGTCCGTGATCGCCGCCGTCTCCTCTGGGCCGTAGTTCGAGACCCCGGCGTAGAGCGCCTTGCCGCTCATCACCGCCGAAGCCAGCGCCCCGGCCGTCTCCGCGATCGGCGTCTCCGCATCCGGGCGGTGATGGTAGAAGATGTCGACGTAGTCCAGTCCCATCCGGCGCAGGCTGGCGTCGAGCGATGCCAGCAGGTACTTCCGGGAGCCATGATCGCCATAGGGGCCGGGCCACATGTCGTACCCCGCCTTGGTCGAGACGATCAGCTCGTCGCGGTAGGGCCGGAAATCCTCGGCGAAGATGTGTCCGAAGTTCGCCTCGGCGGATCCGTAGGGCGGGCCGTAGTTGTTCGCCAGGTCGAAGTGCGTCACGCCAAGGTCGAACGCCCGCCGCAGGATCGCCCGCTGCGCCCCGGCAGACCGGTCGTCCCCGAAGTTCTGCCAGAGCCCGAGTGAGATCGCGGGCAGCCGCAGCCCGCTCCGGCCGGTCCGGCGGTAGGGCATGGCGTCGTAGCGGGCATCGTCGGCAACGTAGGGCATTGGGGAAATCCTGTCGTATGAGGGAGAGCGAAGCTGATTGGAAAGCGTGTCTCAGCCCGCGGAAGATAGCACACCATCCCCGAGCGTCAATGGTCCGCACCTCCGCAATCATGATCCGGGCAGCCGCATCGGGCCCATCGCGAACCCTGCCATGCCGTCATTCTGATTAGGCTGTCCTAGGCTGATCGTCATTCCGCAACGAAATGAAGAAACCTTTCGCAGCCGATCCGCGGATCGGCAAGACCGGTGTCATGCCAAGGCACTTCGTCCCCACGCTTCGCTCTGGGCAGGCTCCCTGCGGTCCTCCTCAGCGACGCAGCTGCTCGATGCGCTGCCGCACCCGCGCCTCTCCCGTTGCCCCCAGATCGTTAGAACGGACGTTCTTTCATTCGTCCCGAGAGACGGTACGATGGCATTGAGCATTGGATCGGATCGTGGACGATAGGATGGGAGGACCGCCGCGTGATCCACAACCGCTCGGTACCGGCCATGACGATGCTCGCCCATGTCACCTGCGCGGATCTTCCGGCCGCCGTCGCCTGGCTCGAAACGGGTCTCGGCTTCGAGGGGCATTACCGCTACGGCGACCCGGTCGCGGGTGTCCAGATGCACCTGGGGACGCCTGGATCATGCTCAACATGCCCAGGGCGGAGCGCGCGACCCCGGCCCAGCTCGGAAAGATGACGCAATCGTGACGATCATCGTCTCCGATGTCGATCGCCTCTACGGACGGGCGACCGCCGGCGCGCCCGTCGTCGAAGCGCTCAACGAGACGGTCTACGGCGAGCGCCAATTCGTCGCCCGCGACCCGGACGGGCACCACTGGCTCATTGCCCAGCACATCCCATGACATCGTAGGAGCGATCCTTGTAAGCGGCATCGGTAAGCGGCATCGGTAAGCGGCATCGGTAAGCGGCCAAAAAGGAGCAACCCATGACGAATGAACCAGCGGCGACCCAGCCCCATGTCACCGGGATCGCGCCCTGGCTCTCCGTCGCCGACGCGACGCGGGCGGTCACCTTCTGCAAGGCGGCGTTCGGTGCGGAGGAGCGGGAGCGCCTCGACGACGGCGCGGGCAATGTGATCGTCGCCAACCTCCGGATCGGCGACGCCAGCTCTTGGGTCCAGGCCGATCCGGACGCAAGCCCGGACGCCTTGGGCGGATCGCCCGTCCGGATGATCGTGACCGTCGACGACCCGGACAGCCTGTTCGCCCAGGCGGTAGCCGCCGGGGCCTCGGTCATCGCATCCGTCCACGAGGAGCAGGGCTGGCGCGTCGGCCGGATCACCGACCCCTCCGGCCGCCACTGGGAGCTCGCCAAACCTCTCACCCCCCTGACCCCGCCCGGCATTGATCCGTAGGGGCGATCCTTGTGATCGCCCGCGGGCAACCACTCACCGTTTGACGCTCCCGGCCCGTCAGCCCTTCCCTCGTCATGCTGACCAACGGGAAGCAGCCCCGCGCGAAGCGCTCGGCGGCTTCGCCGCCGCCGGTCGTTGGCACATGCCCTCCCGTCAGGTCCGGCGGATCATGACCTGCCGGTTCCTCCGCACCCACGCTATCCCGAGCCTTTCGTTGGAACGTCCGTACCCGCACCTCACTTTCGATCCCGCCTATCGCCAACCCAGGGCCAGACCCTCAACCGCATGCTACGCTTCCTCAGCCGCACCACCCCGACTTCATCCAGACCCAGGGAGCACCAACCATGACGGACGACCCGCGCACCACCAGTGAGATTCCCGTCGGCATGCCGGTGACCGCCTTCGACGGCTCCCCCCTCGGGGACGTCCGCGAGGTCTATCCGCACTACCTCCTCGTCGGCCACGAGGGCCAGCACACCGATCTCGAAGTGCCGGTCCACGCGATCCTCGGCGTCGAGGATGGCGCGCTCCGGGTGTCGGTCAACCGGGAGGCCGTGACCGAGGTCGACGACGAGGAGACCGCCCACCGGATGGGCGGGGAAGTGGAGTAGCGCAACTCACCGCACCCTCGCCTACCCGTGGAGCTTGAGCCCTTTGGTTACCTTGTCGGCGACCCGGCGCTCGGTCCGGAAGGCGATCCCGACCAGCGAGAGATCTTCCGCTCGGACGGCCCGTACCGCGGCCCGGTTGCCCTCGTCGTGCAGGGTCTCGAACAGCTCGTCGATGAAGACCGCGAGCTCGACATCGCGTTGCCTGGCTCGCTCGAAGGCCGTTGCGGCTCCTCCCCGGTCGCCGCGAACACGAGTCCCGGCTGGCGGAACACCGGCAGGTAACGAGCCCCGGAAGCGTCCTCGTACGGCTCGCCCACCGTCGTGGGATCGGAGGCGGCGATGCCGCTCACCAGAAAGAGCGTGGCGTTCAGCTTCTGCCAAGTCGCCAGGTCGTCCCTGAGGATTACGACGAGCCTGGTGTCGAATCTGGGAGTCCCTGTTTCCAGCGGCTGATGATCTGTCTCCATGTCGTGCGCTCCCCCGTTTCAATCGCCCCATCGGCGCCGGCGCGGGACGTCACGCCCCACCCCCCCGAGCCCGGCTGACCGACCCGGCGTCCGTCACGGGTCACCCCAATTCGGAATCCAGGTGGCTGGACCGGAGCGACATCGAGAGGTCTCGGCAGCCGCGTCGCCGCTCCCTTGGCGTGCGGAATTCCCCATCCCGGCCGGGCGACGGAGCGACCCTGGTTCTTCACGTGAGCAACCCGGGACGCCAGTTCCGGACCACACGACGACAGCCCGCGTCTCGTGACGCGGGCTGTCAATTGTCCAGAACGGTTTGGAACGATGACGTTTAGGGCCTGTTTTCAAACGGGCAGCCACAGCTGGATCGCGGCGAGGGTGATCAGCGCATGACCGGTCTCCGCCAGTTTCTCGTAGCGGGTCGCGATCGCCCGGTCCTGCGTGAGCCGGTTGATCGTGCGCTCGACCTGGTTGCGCTCCCGATCGGCGTCCCGGTCGAAGCGGACCCCCCGCCGCGGTTCGTGCCGCTGGCGGGGAATCACGGCCCCGATCCCGCGGCGGCGCAGATAGCCCCGAATCCGGCGGCCGGTGTCGCCCTTGTCGCCCGCGACCCGGTCGGGCCGCGGGCGGGGTCGACCCTGGCCCGGACGGGCGACCGCGCCCTGCTCCAGCAGCGCCGCGACCTGGGTCGCTTCATGGGTCTGCCCCGGCGTCAGGGTCCAGGTCATCGGCTTGCCGTGCCGGTCGGTGCGCAGGTGCAGCTTGGTGCCCCAGCCGCCCCGGCTCCGGCCGAGGGCCTGATCGACACCCCCTTTTTTGGCGCCCCCGCCGCATGCGGGTGCACCCGGATACTTGTGCCGTCCAGGAAGTGCAGGTCCCAGTCCAGCTCGCCATGGGCGTCGGTGGCGGCCTGGAGTGCGCGCACCACCTCGTCCCAGACGCCCGCCGCTTGCCAGCGCCGAACGCGCGTGTACACGCTCTGCCACGGACCGTAGCGGTCGGGCAGGTCCCGCCAGGGGGCGCCAGTGCGCAGCCGCCAGCGCACGCCTTCCACCATCGGGCGATGGTCCTTGGCCGGGCGTCCGGTCGCCGCGCGTTGCGGGGGCAGATGCGCGGCGAGCACCGCCCATTGGTCGTCGGTCAATTCGTGGTCGCGCATGCCCCAAGGATATCACTTTGAAAACAGGCCCTAGTGCTCTGTCAGGCATCAAATGCCGGATAGAGGCGCCGGAGCTTGATCCGGGCGTCCTCGGTCGTGAACTGCCAGTCAATGGCCTGGATGGCGGCATTCCGGCGCGCGGCCCAGGCGGTG